>Ga0102592_1000281_pt1 | contig 105625 bp, 106 predicted proteins | sample AraplaCol_mMF_r2_FD_76861 | JGI IMG/M metagenome (GOLD analysis project Ga0102592, IMG submission 76861) | Arabidopsis root microbial communities from North Carolina, USA - plate scrape MF_Col_mMF_r2 (SPADES assembly) (version 2) | ecosystem: Host-associated > Plants > Roots > Endosphere...
ATCGCCTCGGCCGACGGCAAGTCGATCGAAGCCGCGATCAAGTGGATCAAGTCGATCGTCTCGGAAGCCGAGGTCGGCGTGATCTATGACGGCACCGTCGTCAAGATCATGGAGTTCGGCGCCTTCGTGAACTTCTTCGGCGCCAAGGACGGTTTGGTCCATATTTCGGAGCTGGCCGCGAATCGCGTCCAGAAGGTCTCGGACGTCGTCAAGGAAGGCGACAAGGTCAAGGTCAAGTTCCTCGGCCAGGACGAGCGCGGCAAGATCCGCCTCTCGATGAAGGTCGTCGACCAGGCCACCGGCGAGGACCTGACCGAGAAGCTCAAGGCCCAGCGCGAGGCCGACAAGGCCCGCGAGAAGCAGGGCGCGGCCGAGTAATCGCCGCAAGCCAGCTTGTGTAAGACAGAGCGCCCCGCATCAGCCGATGCGGGGCGTTTTTCGTTTGGGGATGGAAGGGATATCCCGCCGTGCCTGGACAGTGCCTTTGACTAGTCTCCCGTGGAAGCTGGAGTGCCTGCCAATGAAATCCTTCCCCGTTCCAGATGCTGGCGGTTCGCTGCGCTACCACAACTTACCCGGCGAAGGCCCGGCGCTGGTCATGATCCATGGCCTCGGCTGCGCTTCGTCCTGCGATTATCCGACCGTCGCGGCCGATCCGGCCTTGCGCGGGCGGCGGATGCTGCTGGTCGACCTGCTGGGCTCCGGCTTCAGCGACCGGCCCGAGGCCTTCGGCTATACGATAGACGACCATGCCCGCTGCATCGTCGCGCTGGTCGATGCGCAGGAACTGCCGCAGGTCGACCTCTTCGGGCACAGCATGGGCGGCACTGTTGCGATTGCCGCTGCGGCGATGCTGGGACAGCGCCTGGGCAGGCTTGTCGTCGGCGAGCCCAATCTGGATCCGGGCGGAGGCCAGTTCAGCCGGGGGATCGCGGCGATCCCTGAGCAAGAGTATCGCGCCAATGGCCAGGACGCGATCGTTCGCGACGCCCGGGCAGAGGGCAACGATATCTGGGCGACCTCGCTCGCCCGAAGTGCGGCCTATGCTGTGCAACGAACGGCGAGTTCCCTTGTCGAAGGCAGCGACCCGACATGGCGGAGCATCCTAATTTCTCTCGCCGTGCCGCGCACGCTGATCATCGGAGAGCGGTCATTGCCTTATGACGACGCATCGGGCCTCCCGGAAGCCGGAGTCGCGATCGTCATCGTACCGCAGGCCGGGCATTCGATCCCCTGGGACAACCCGGCCGGTCTTGCCGCTGCTATCGCAGCGGGATTGTCGACGCCAACCCGCTGATCGCGGGATGGTGACGCGCCGTTCGCAATGGTCTAGACTTATAGCGCCCATGGAGACCGGCATGTCCGACCACCGCATCGCAACGCTCGACGACCTCGCCCGCGTCTATCCCAGTCCGGTCGCGCCGGCATCGACCTTCAAGGAGATCGACCACGTCGATGCGAACTATGCGGCGCTGATCGCGGTATCGCCGTTTTTCGTGCTCGCGACGGTCGGTCCGGAGGGGCTGGATTGTTCACCGCGTGGGGATTTGCCGGGCTTCGTCACGGTCCGGGACGCGAAAACGCTCCTGATTCCCGACCGAAAAGGCAATAACAGATTGGATTCCTTGAAGAATATCCTGTTCGACGATCGAATCGGAATGCTCTTCCTGATCCCCGGTTGCGGCGAGACCCTGCGCGTGAACGGACGCGCGGAGCTTTCCTGCGATTCAGAGTTGTGTTCGCAATTCGAGACGGCCGGGAAGCTGCCGGCGAGCGTCATGATCGTCCATGTCGAGGCGGTCTACTTCCAGTGCTCGCGCGCGGTGGTGCGGGCGGAGCTCTGGAACGCGGAGCGGCAAGTCGACCGGCGCGACCTGCCCTCGCCCGGGACAATGCTGCGCGACATCACGGCGCGCAACGCGGAGGTCGCGACCTTCGACGGCAAGGCCTATGACGAGGCGCTGCCGGGCCGGGTCAAGGCGACGCTGTATTGAGAGAGGACTCTTGTCATTCCGGGGTTTCGCGCAGCGAACAACCCGGAAGTTGCGGCCGGGTGAGACTGGGCGTTCAGCGGCGCGGCAGGAATTGTAATTCGAACATCGCCCAATCGTGGGTTCCGGGTTCGGCCCAGAGGGCCGCCCCGGAATGACAGGGGTGGCGCTTCTCAGAGCAGGCCTTCGTTGCCCGCCAGCGTCTTCAGGCTGATATCAGGCCGCGCTCCGATATGCGAGATGATCTCGGCCGCGGCGAGCGCGCCGAGGCGCAGGCAGTCGCGGGTCTCGCGATTCGAGGTCAGGCCGTAGAGGAAACCGGCAGCGAAGAGATCGCCCGCGCCGGTCGCATCGACCACGCGATCGACCGGGAAGACAGGCTCCTCGACGATGCCGTCCGGCGTCACCGCCAGCGCGCCCTTCTCGGAGCGGGTGACGACGGCCAGGATGTTCTCCGAGCGCAGCCAGGACAGGGCCGTGTCGAAATCCGAGGTCTCGTAGAGGCTCTTGAGCTCGTGCTCGTTGGCGAAGACGAGATCGACCATGCGGTTGCGGATCAGGCCGATGAACTCGTCGCGATAGCGGTCGACGCAGAACGAGTCCGACAGGGTGATGGCGACGCGGCCACCAGCCTTATGCGCGATCTCGGAGGCCTTGCGGAAGGCCTCCTTCGCGGCCGGCGGATCCCAGAGATAGCCTTCGAGATAGACGATGTCGGCGGCCTCGACGGCCTTGGCGTCGACATCGGCGACGGAGAGGCCCTGGCAGGCGCCGAGATAGGTGTTCATCGTGCGCTCGCCATCCGGCGTGACGATGATGAAGGAGCGCGCCGTTGCCGGGCCTTCCGTCGCATCGGCCGTGCCGAAAGCGACGCCGAGCGAGGTCAGGTCATGACGATAGACCTTGCCGAGCTCGTCGCCCTTGACCTTGCCGATGAAGGCGCCCTTGCCGCCGAAGGAGGCGAGGCCGGCGATGGTGTTGGCGGCCGAGCCGCCGGAGATGATCCGCGCCGGCCCCATGGCGGCGTAGAGCGATTCGGCGCGCGGCTCGTCGATCAGCATCATCGCGCCCTTGGTCAGCTTCTGGGCGATGAGGAAATCCTCCTCGGCCGAAGCCAGCACGTCGACAATGGCGTTGCCGAGGGCGAGGACGTCCGTGCGGGTCTGGGTCATGGCTCTTGCTTGCTCTGTCCGGAAGGCGCGGCCCGTCGGCCGATGGGGAAGGTGCTGGCCCTGTCGCATCCGCCTGCCGTGCGGTCAAGCATCGCAGGTCAGGGCGAGCCGCGGCGGGTGGCGGCCTCGTCGAGGATGGCGGCGAGGCGGCGCAGGTCCTCGACCTCCAACAGGCCGATCTCGCGCGACAGCCGATTGGCGAGGAGCGTCGCTTCCGGATCGAGCCCGGCGGTGTCGATGATGACGCGAGGATGCGAGAGATCAGCGAGGCGGACGAGCTCGTCGGCCTCGTCCCAGATCACGCCGAGGAGATGGATCGCGCCCTGGATCAGGGTGAAGGTCGGCCGGCCACGCTTGCCGTGCTCCAGCGCCGAGAGATAGGCCGGCGAGACGCCAAGGCCCTCCGCCATCTGCGCCAGGGTCATCCCGCGCGCTTCGCGCAAGGCCCGGACACGCTGGCCGAACGGCGTCACGGCCCTTGCTCCCGCAAGCGGCGCAGGCGGACATAGAGCGCGCCGGAGCCGCCATGGCGCTGCTCGGCCTCCTCGAAGCCGAGGACCAAGGTTCGCAATTCAGGGAGGCGCAGCCAGTGCGGCACCATCCGGCGCAGCACACCGCGCTCGTCGCCGAACAAGGCCGGCGCCGGCGCCCCCTTGCCGGTCACCACCAGGGCGATGCGGCAGCCGCGGCGCTGCTCGCGGCGCAGGAAGGCATGGAGCGCCAGATGCGCCTCGTCCTGCCGCATGCCGTGCAGGTCGATGGAGGCATCGACACTCTGTTGGCCGCGGCGCAACTGCGTGCGCAAGCGTCGCTCGATCGGCGCCAGCGGCGGGGCGGACGGTGGAGCGGCCTTGACCAGCGAAGCCACCGCGACGGCCCGCATCGCGATCTCGGTCGGGACGGGAGCCGCCTGTTCGGGCACCGGATCGGGCTCGACCGGCGCGCGGCCTGGCAGCGGCTTGACCGAGCGCGCGACCTGGCGCCAGAGCGCGATATCGGCCTCCGTCAGCGTCTTTCCGCGGCGGGAGCGCATCTCAGCGCGGCCAGAGCACGGTGAAAGCGACGGGATGGCGGATCAGCCCGGCACGATGGCCGGCCGCTGCGCCGGAGCCGACGAAAAGATCCATGCGAGCCGGCCCGAGAATGGCAGAGCCGGTATCCTGCGCGATCATCAGGCGCGCCAGATGCTCGTCGCTGCCGATGCCGTCGGGGATCGTCGTATCGATCCAGACGGGCAGGCCATAGGGCCAGGCCCTGCGATCGACCGCGATGCTGCGCATGGGCGTCAGCGGCAGGCCTGCACCGCCGATCGGGCCGCTCTCGGCCGGCAGGTCGTCGCGGCGGGCGAAGAAGACGAAGGACCTGTTCAGGCGGATCAGGTCGCGGGCGAAGCCGGCATCGGCCTTCAGCCGGGCGACCAGCCGGTCCATGGTCATCTGCTCCGGCGGGATGGCCTCGCGCTGGCTGAGGACGCGGCCGAGCGAGGTATAGGGATGGCCGTTGCGGCCTGAATAGGTCAATCGCGTCACCGAGCCATCAGGCAAACGGACGCGGCCCGAGCCCTGCACCTGCAGCACGAAGCGATCGACGGGATCGCGCAGCCAGAGGATTTCGAGCCCCTGGCCGTCGAGAGCGCCGGTTTCGATCGCCGTCCGGTCCGGGAAGGGCTCGAAGCCCTCGACAGTGCGGCGCGCGGCCGACAGGCCCTTGTCGAGGCCCGGCCAGTCATCCTCGGAAAAGCGCGTCACCAGATCCTTCGGACGGTCATAGAGCGGCGTCGGGAAAGCATCGGAGCGGGTCAGCGAACCCTCGAACTCGGGTTCGAAATAGCCGGTCGTGAAGCCGGTCTCGCCGCCTTCCGGCCTTATCAGCCAGAAGGAGAAGTTCTGTTCGAAGAAGGAGCGCGCCTGCGCACGATCCACCGGACCCGCGATCGCCAGCGCCTTGGCCTTGTCGCAGACGGCGAGAAGGCGCTGAGGCACCGGTACGCCCTGGCGCAGCGGCGGATCGGCCATGCAGCCCGTGGCGAAGATGGCGAAGGCCTTTGCGTGGTCATCCTGCGCCCAGCCAGGAAGCTCGGCTGGCGACAGCGCCTCGGCGCGGGCTCCTTGGGGCAGCGGGGGCGGCGAGGCCATGGCGGTCACGGATGCAAGGCCCAGGGCAGCGGAGAACGCCAGTGCGACACCAGCGCCGCCGCGCTTCATGCGGCGGATTCGGTGGCGACGAGCAGCCAGTTGGGATCGCGGCTGCCGAGCTGGCGCGAGAAGGTCCAGATGTCGTTGACCTCCGAGACCTGCTCGGCGCTGCCGTCGACGACCGCGCCTTGAGCGTCGCGGGTGACACTGATGAGCTGCGAGACGAAGCCGATCGTGATCTGCGCGGTCTTGCCCTTGACCTCGACGGCAGTGAGATCGGCCTTGTCGATCGAGACGAAATTGGATTCCGCCTTCTCGCCGCGCTTCTCGCGCTCGGTGATCGCCTGCTCGAAGCCGTCATAGACCTCCTTGGCGAGGAGGCCCTTCAGCATCTTGCGGTCGCCGCGGGCAAAGGCGGTGACGATCGCCTCATAGGCCGCCTTGGCGCCGCCGACGAATTCATGCGGATCGAAGCTTGGCTCCTGGCGGATCACCGCCTCGATGCCGGCGCTGACGGGCGAATCCGGCGCGGCCAGGTCCTTCCAGCGCTCGGCCGCCGGCGGCTCCGGCGCGACGGGATCGTTGGCGGCGCCGGGCAGGCGGATGACGTTGTCGCGCTTTTCCGCGTTCTGCGGCTGGTCTGGCCGTATCGGCGGGGTCTCGCGGCGCGCGAAAGGATCCTTGGGCTGTTCATGCCCGGTCTTCTGGCCGAGCACGGAGCGGAGCTTCCAGGCTACGAAGACAGCGAGGACCAGGAAGACCAGAGTCTGCATGTCGAAGGAATTTTGCATCGAAAGCTGACCCGCGGCTCCCCGTTATTGGATTGGCCCTGCCGCATCGCTGCGCCGGGCGTCACCAGTCATATGGTGAGACTGGCTCGTAACATCCACCCCCCTGCTTGTGAAGGCGACTTCTTGTGCCGGCACGGCGTCCATGATAGCCGACGCGCGCGCCGCTCCATAGCATGGAGCGCAGTCCCGCATGCCGGCGAAGGCACGGGATTTCCCGAGACAGCCTGCCAGAACAAGATGGGACCGATGGCCAACGAACTTCCCAACGGCAACGGCGCCGATGCAGAACAGGCTCCGAGCCTGAACGCCCTGATCCAGTACACGAAGGATTTCTCCTTCGAGAACCCGAAGGCGCCGCGCTCGCTGGCCCAGCAGGAAGCCCAGCAGGGTCCGCAGATGTCGCTGCAGGTCAATGTTGGCTCGACCGCGCTCGGCGACGACGATTACGAGACCGTGCTGCGCCTCGAGGGCAAGGCCGAGATCAAGGGCGAGACGCTGTTCGCCTTCGACCTGAGCTATGCCGGCGTGTTCCGCCTGCAGAACATCCCGCAGGAGCATGTCCATCCGGTGCTGGTGATCGACTGCGCCCGCCTGCTCTTCCCCTTCGCCCGGCAGATCATCGCCGAGGCCGTGCAGAACGGCGGCTTCCCGCCCTTCTACGTGCCGCCGATCGACTTCGCCGCGCTGTTCCAGCAGCGCCTGCAGGAGCTCCAGGGCCAGCAGGGCGCTGCGACCAACTGATCGGCCGCCACATCGGCAGAATTCCACGAAAGGGCCCCTCGCGGGCCCTTTCTTCGTTTATTGCCGATGATTGTTGTCCTTGCAGAGCACGACAACACTCTCCATGTGATGGGCTCATCGGCGGACGCCCCGGCAGGGACGCCCGCCCTTTTCTTATCCGATGGAGACCTGATGGACGCCCTTATGACGCTTGCCGCCGACCCCACTGTCTGGGCCGCGCTCGGGGCACTGATCGCCATGGAGGTCGTGCTTGGCATCGACAACCTGATCTTCATCTCGATTCTGACCAACAAGCTGCCCGAGCATCAGCGCTCGAAGGGCCGCAAGATCGGCATCGGCCTGGCGCTGGTGATGCGCCTCGGCCTGCTCGGCACGGTCGCCTTCATCGTCAAGCTCACCGCGCCGATCTTCACGCTGTTCGGCCAGGCCTTCTCCTGGCGCGACCTGATCCTGATCGCCGGCGGCCTCTTCCTGGTCTGGAAGGCGACGAAGGAAATCCATCACAAGGTCGATCCCGATCCGGAATCGGTGCTCGCCGAGGGCGGCGCGCGCGCCGCGACACTGGGCTTCGGCGCGGCAATCTTCCAGATCCTGATCCTCGACCTCGTGTTCTCGATCGATTCGATCATCACCGCCGTCGGCATGACCGAGCATGTGCCCGTCATGGTCATCGCCGTGATCGTGGCGGTGCTAACGATGCTGCTCGCCGCCGACCCGCTGGCGCGCTTCATCGACAAGAACCCAACGATCGTGATGCTGGCGCTGGGCTTCCTGCTGATGATCGGCGGCACGCTGATCGCGGAAGGCTTCGGCGTCCATGTGCCAAAGGGCTATATCTACGCCGCGATGGCCTTCTCGGCCCTGATCGAGGCGCTCAACATGATGTCGCGGCGCAGGGCGCGATAAGCCTTCTCCGGACGAAAGACGACGCGGGCTACTGGGCTGCGTCGTCTGTGATGCCGAGATAGCCCTTCCAGAGCGGCGCCTTGAGCGAGCGGAGAATGAAGGCCTCATGCGCCTTCAGCGCCTCCTCACTGAGGCGCGGTGCCAATTGACGCTGGCGCTGCGGCTTCTCGACCACCGCCATGGCAACCCCACCCCGACTGGCAACAGCCTCGACACCAAGGCCGAGCGAGGCCTGCTTGCCGCCGATCAGCTCGATATAGACCTCGGCCAGGATCTCGGAGTCGAGCAGCGCGCCGTGCTTGGTCCTGCGCCCGTTGTCGATGCCATAGCGCGAGCAGAGCGCGTCGAGGCTGTTCGAGGCGCCGGGATGCTTGCGGCGCGCCATCGACAGCGTGTCGACCACGAAGGCCTGCTCGATCGGCGGCATGCCGAGACGCTTGAACTCCATGTTGATGAAACCGACGTCGAAGGCGGCGTTATGGATCACCAGTTTCGCGCCGGCGATGAAGTCCGCGAATTCGTCGGCGATCGCGGCGAAGACCGGCTTGTCCGAAAGGAATTCTTCCGAAAGGCCGTGCACGTTGAACGCCTCGATCGGCATCGAGCGCTCGGGATTGATATAGACGTGGAAGGTGCGACCGCTCGGGCAGTGATTGAGCAGCTCGACGCAGCCGATCTCGACGATGCGGTCGCCGTTATTGGCTTCCACGCCGGTGGTTTCGGTATCGAGAACGATCTCGCGCATCGCTTCAGGACCTCGCTTGCGCACCGCGCCCGGGACGGCCGGCGAGCGCCATCAGGATAGAACCGACCTGCCGCTCGGCGGCCATGAGACCGCGCGAGGTGTCCACAAGGAAATGGGCACGGCGGCGCTTCTCGGCATCCGGCATCTGGCGCGACAGGATGGCGTCCAGTTTTTCGGCGGTCATGCCGGGACGGGCGAGAACGCGCTCCCGCTGGACTTCAGCCGGCGCCGTCACGACCAGGACGGCATCGCAGCGCGCCTCGCCCCCAGTTTCGAGCAGGAGCGGCACGTCGATGATGGCGAGCTCCGCCCCCTCCTTCCGGCAGCGCGCGAGGAAGGCTTCCTCCTCCTCGCGCACAAGCGGATGGATGATCGCTTCGAGCCGGCGCAGCGCTTCGGGTTTGCCGAGCACGGCAGCGCCGAGCTTCGCGCGGTCGACCGCGCCGTGGACCACCGTGCCCGGAAAGGCCGCTTCGATCGGCGCGGCTGCCCGGCCGCGATGCAGAACGTGCACGGCCGCGTCGGCATCGTGCAGGGGCACGCCGCGCCGCACGAAGAGCTGCGCGGTGGTCGACTTCCCCATTCCGATCGAGCCCGTCAGGCCCAGCACGAAGGTCATGGTGGCTCCGGCGAATCAGGCCTTCGGGATATCGGCTTCGATGAGTGTGCGAAGTGCCGGCGTCACCTGCGGCGTCACGCCGAACCAGCGGGCGAAGCCGGGCACCGCCTGATGCAGCAGCATGCCGAGCCCGTCGACGGGGACACCGCCACGCAATTCCGCTTCTGCCAGCAGCGCCGTCTTCAAGGGAACATAGACGATATCGTCGACGATCGTCCCCGGACGTAGAGCGGCGAGATCGATCTCCAGGGGCGGCTTGCCCTGCATGCCCAACGCCGTGGTGTTGACGATCAGATCGGCGTCGCCGACGAGGCTGCCGCGCCTGGGCCAATCGCCAGCGACCAGCGGATGCCCGAGTGCAGCGACCAGCTCGGCGGCTCGCTCGGGGCTGCGGTTGGCCACAATGATGCGCGCGACGCCGCGTGCCTTCAGCCCGTAGCAGATGCCGCGTGCGGCGCCACCGGCGCCGAGTACGAGCGCCGTGCCGACCTTGCCCTGCCAGCCCGGAACCGTCGAATCGAGATGGGCAAGGAAACCGCCGACATCGCTGTTGTCGGCGATGATCCGGTCACCCTCGCGCCAGAGCGTATTGACGGCACCAACCGCCCGCCCGGCAGCGCTGATCTCATCGACCAGGGCCATCACGGTTTCCTTGTGCGGGACGGTGACATTCCCGCCAGCGAATTCGCCCGCGCGCACGCGGGAGATGAAAGCCGGGAGATCCGACGGCGCGACATCGATCCGCTCATAGGAGCCGGGAAGCCGATGTTCGCGAAGCCACTCGCCATGGATCAGCGGCGAGCGCGATTGCGCGATGGGATGTCCGATGACGAAGCAGCGAGGTGACATAAGGAAGTCCGTTAGCGGGCGAGGCAATCGAGATCGCGCAACGAGGCGAGCACTGCGAGCAGCGGCAGGCCGAGAATGGTGAAATGGTCGCCCTCGGCCTTGTCGAAAAGCTGAGCGCCCGGCCCTTCCAGTTGATAGCCGCCGACGCTGGTCAGGGCAGCCGAACCGGCGATCGCGAGATAGCGCGCGATGAAATCGGTCTGGAGCGTGCGCATGGTCAGGCGCGCGGCCTCTAGCCCCTCAGCCAGTGGTGCACCGTCGCGGGCGATGACGTAGGCAGAATGGAGCTCATGGGTCCGGCCGGCCAGCGCTGCGATCTGCCGTTCTGCTGCGGCGAGATCGGCGGGTTTATGAAAAGCAGCGCCACCACAGGTCAGGGTCTGATCGGCGGCGAGGACCACACGGCCCGGATGATCGTGGGAGACGGCGAGCGCCTTGGCGCAGGCCAGCGCTGCGGCGACCTGATCGGCGGGAACGCCGCGATCGACCAGCGGCTTCTCGACGGCGCGTTCGTCGATCTCGGGCTTCACGACTTCGACGGGAATGCCAGCGGCCAGGAGCATATCGCGCCGGGTCGCGCTGCCGGAAGCGAGGATCAGTGGCTGGGGATCAAGCCAAAGGCCGGAGGAGGGGCTCATGTCGCGATGAACTTCATGCGGTGGTCGCGCAGCAGATCGACGATCGAGGCCGCGGTTTCCTCGATCGAGCGGCGTGTCACGTCGATCACCGGCCAGCCCTTGCGAGCGCAGAGACGGCGCGATTGCGTGACCTCGTCAGCGACGGCCGTCGGATCGACATAGGACGTGTCATCGTCGGCCCGTAGCGACAGCAATCGGTTCTGGCGGATCTGGACGATGCGATCGGCACTCGCGATAAGGCCGACGATCAACGGCTTCTTCGCGCTTTCCAGTTCCGGCGGCAGCGGAATGTTCGGCACCAGCGGGATGTTGGCGGTCTTGATGCCGCGATTGGCGAGATAGATGCTCGTCGGCGTCTTCGAGGTCCGGCTGATGCCAACCAGGATGACGTCGGCATTCTCGAGATCACCGCCCATCTGCCCGTCATCGTGGAGCAGCGTGTAGTTCATCGCGTCGATGCGGCGGAAATATTCGGTGTTGAGCACATGCTGCGCGCCGGGCTTCGTCGTCTGGGCCTGGCCGAGATAGGATTGGAACAGCGAGAGCACGGGCTGCAGCACTGACAAGCAGGGGCAGCCCAGCTCGCGGCAGAAGTTTTCCAGCTTCTCCTGCCATTCCGGCTCGACCAGCGTGTAGAGCACGACGCCGGGCGATGCTTCGATCTCGGCGAGAACACGGGCAAGCTGCGCCTCCGAGCGCACCAGCGGATAGACATGCTCGATCGCCGAGACGCTTTCATATTGCGCGGCCGCAGCCCGACTGACCGCGATCAGCGTTTCGCCCGTCGCATCCGAGACCAGATGCAGATGGAAATAATTGCGGACCACGGCATCCCCCGGCCTGAAGCGTCCTCTTCCTCTAGCGCGCTTTGAGCCGGACCGGAATCGCCTCGAGGCGAATTGATGCCGGCTCGGCTTTTCGGGTCCCACGAGGCCGAACCGCCGGATGGTTCGAGAATGCGGGTTATCCCGGGGCATGGGGAGCGATGTGGACAACTGGACAGAAAACGGACGGCGCGCTGCGGCTCTGTATAACCCGCCCGGACCATCAACAGCCCGCCGGCTGTGAATGGTAAAGAAAGTGTTTCACGTGAATCATTTTGGAAGCCGGCCGGATGACCGCCGATTCCAATTCGTTAATAAAGCCTTAACGACCGAGCGCGGCTCCTCCGGACCCGCGACTCGCTGTCCCAGTGGCTGTGGACCGGTTGTGGACGAAATTGCGGCGGGCTATCTCCCTGCCTCCAAGAGTCAAAACAAAAGATTCTCTCTAGGAATCTTAATTGATGAGAGAGCGGGATGGATGGCCCGTCAGGCATGACGAGAACTGAGACCCCTGCCCTGATCCGCGTGCTTGGCGGCGAAGCCCTTCCCACGCCTCCGATCTGGCTGATGCGCCAGGCCGGGCGTTATCTCCCGGAATATCGCGAGCTCAGGGCCAAGGCCGGCAGCTTCCTGGCGCTCTGCTACAATCCCGAATGGGCCGCCGAGGTGACCCTCCAGCCAATCCGGCGCTTCGGCTTCGATGCTGCGATCCTGTTCTCGGATATCCTCGTCGCGCCGCAGGCGCTGGGCCAGAAGCTCTGGTTTGCCGAGGGTGAGGGTCCGCGGCTGGAGCCGGTGGCCGATGCGGCGCGCCTGGCGGAGATCGATCGCGAGGCGGACCAGAGCCGGCTCGATCCGATCCTGGAGACGGTGCGCCGGGTTCGCTCTGCCCTGCCCTCCGGGACCGGCTTCATCGGCTTCTGTGGCGCGCCCTGGACCGTGGCGACCTATATGGTGGCTGGACGCGGCACGCCGGATCAGGGACCGGCCAAGGACCTGTTCGGCCGTGATCGCGAGCTGTTCCAGGCGATCATCGATCGGCTGGTTAACTCGTCCATCGCCTACCTGAATGCGCAGATCGCGGCTGGCGTCGATGCCGTGCAGATCTTCGACAGCTGGGCGGGCTCGCTCGGGGCCGACGACTTCAGGCGCTGGTGCATCGTGCCGACGCAGCGGATCGTCGAGGGAGTGCGCGCGGTGCATCCGCACGCACGGATCATCGGCTTTCCGCGCGGCGCCGGCCGGCTGATCCCGGAATATATTGAGGGCACCGGCGTCGATGCCGTTGGGCTCGAAACCGATATCGACCGTGGCTTTGCCCGCGAGGCGATCCAGTCGAAGGTTCCGGTGCAGGGTCATCTCGATCCGCTGGTGCTGCGGGCCGGCGGCGACGCGCTGGAGCGGGAGGCCGATGCCATCCTGACGGCTTTCGGAGGTCGGCCCTTCATCTTCAATCTCGGCCACGGCATCCTGCCGGACACGCCGATCGCGCATGTCGAGCGTTTGCTGAAACGGGTACGGGGCTGAGGGCTCAGGCGATGTACGAGTGGATCAAGGCTTTCCATGTCATGGCGGTCATCTCCTGGATGGCTGGCATGCTCTATCTGCCGCGGCTGATGGTCTATCACGCGGAGGCGCAGACCGGCTCGATCCAGTCCGAGACCTTCAAGATCATGGAGCGCCGGCTGCTCAAGGGCATCATCAATCCGGCGATGGCGCTGACCTGGGTGCTCGGCCTCTACCTCGCCTGGTACGCTTTCGGCTTCAAGGGTGGCTGGCTGCACGCCAAGCTGCTGTTCGTCTTCATCCTCTCGGGCATCCACGGCATACTGGTGAAGCATGTCCGCAACTTCGCCGAGGACCGCAACGTCAAGTCGCCGCGCTATTTCCGCATCCTCAACGAGGTGCCGGCGGTATTGATGGTCTTTATCGTCATCTTGGTCATCGTGAAGCCGTTCTGAAACCCATGCGCTTTCCCGCTTGAGCCCGGACCCGATTCCCGCTATCAGGACGCTACGCTTCTCCAGCGTCTTCCCTGTTGTCGACTGTTCGTGAGCCGCCTGCCCTCGCAGAAGCTCATGTCGCGCAACCTCAGCGCAGGTCCGGCCAGGACCGACTAAGTCGATCAATCCAGTACCGTCCCAACCCCTGCCGGTTCGCAGGGCGTTCATGATCCGGGTGCCCCATGCGGGAAATCAAGCTTCAAGAGCTCAAGAGCAAATCACCGACCGAACTCCTTGCGTTCGCCGAGGAAGTCGAGGTCGAGAACGCCAGCACCATGCGCAAGCAGGAGCTGATGTTCGCCATCCTGAAGCAACTCGCAGCGCGCGAGACTGAAATCCTGGGCGAAGGTGTGGTCGAGGTTCTGCAGGACGGCTTCGGCTTCCTGCGCTCCTCCGATTCGAATTATCTGCCCGGCCCGGACGACATCTACGTCTCGCCCTCGCAGATTCGGAAGTTCGGCCTGCGCACCGGCGATACGGTCGAAGGACCGATTCGTGGTCCGAAGGATGGCGAGCGCTATTTCGCCCTGCTCAAGGTCAACTCGATCAATTTCGAAGACCCGGAGAAGATCAAGCACAAGATCCATTTCGACAACCTGACGCCGCTCTACCCGGATGAGCGTCTGAAGCTCGAAGTGCAGGACCCCACGAAGAAGGATTTCTCGCCGCGGGTCATCGATATCGTCGCGCCGATCGGCAAGGGCCAGCGCGCGCTGATCGTGGCACCGCCGCGTACCGGTAAGACGGTTCTACTTCAGAACATCGCGCAGTCGATCACCAGCAATCATCCCGAGTGCTATCTGATCGTGCTCCTGATCGACGAGCGTCCGGAAGAAGTGACGGACATGCAGCGCTCGGTGAAGGGCGAGGTCGTGTCCTCGACCTTCGACGAGCCGGCCTCCCGTCACGTCCAGGTCGCCGAGATGGTGATTGAAAAGGCCAAGCGCCTGGTCGAGCATGGCCGCGACGTCGTGATTCTGCTGGATTCGATCACCCGCCTTGGCCGCGCCTACAACACGGTCGTGCCGTCCTCGGGCAAGGTCCTGACCGGTGGTGTCGACGCCAACGCCCTGCAGCGCCCGAAGCGCTTCTTCGGCGCCGCCCGCAATATCGAAGAAGGGGGCTCGCTGACCATCGTCGCGACCGCGCTGATCGATACGGGTTCGCGCATGGACGAGGTTATCTTCGAGGAGTTCAAGGGCACCGGTAACTCGGAAATCATCCTCGACCGTAAAGTGGCCGACAAGCGCATCTTCCCGGCGATCGACATCATCAAGTCCGGCACCCGCAAGGAAGAGCTCATCACGCCGCGCTCGGACCTGCAGAAGACCTATGTGCTGCGCCGCATTCTCAACCCGATGGGTCCGCAGGACGCGATCGAGTTCCTCTTGGACAAGCTGCGCCAGACCAAGCAGAACTCGGAATTCTTCGATTCGATGAACACCTAACGAGCTTCAGGTTTCGTTGGCGTTTCGATTCGCCGCCGTATCGGTTTCACCGGTGCGGCGGCGCAATCGTTTTGGTCCCGGGAGCGCTGAGTTGAGGCGTCGAAGACGACCCGTGCGCCACCGATTCGTATCCGTGACGATTTGAGAGTTGAGTCTCAGGTAAGTTGCGTGGGCCCGCACCTGCTCCAACCGGGCAGGGTGATGGAATGGCTCGCAGTTAGGTCGCAGCGTTCCTGGCCGAAATCGAGCCTGACCAAGTCATACCGGATCAACCGCTTCGGTGTCCGGCCAAGCGGTCGTCGGTGCCATCGTTGGATACCAACCCATTTCCACGAACCGATCCGTGGTGATGGTTGCGGGAAACATAGGCCACCGCAGTTTCTCTTGAGGCCGCCGCTTTCCGCCATCTGCCCTTCTGGCGATTACGGCGAAAGGGAGGTTGATCCCGGTGACAGGACCCGCACTTCCTGAGACCGGAGACGGCGGTATGACCTGGTAGTGCTTCAAAATTCCAACCAAGTCATACCGGGTGAATCGCGATCGGGGCGCGGTTCTTCGTCTGATGCAGGTTCTTTCATCTGGCCTTGATGTCGGGCGACAGCTCGTCCATGAAGTCGCTCCTCAGCGCATTCGGCCGGTATTGATGGATCCGCACGCCCATATGACGATCGTGGCCCTGTCGTCGGCACCGGGCAAAGCCGGTGTGGCCGTGGTCAGGGTTTCCGGCCCTCGCGTTCGATTCGTTCTCGAAACATTTTGTGGGACCGTACCCAGACCACGCGTTGCGGCTTTGCGCAGGCTGGTTGATGCCCAGGGCGAGACGATCGACACGGCGCTCGTACTGTTCTTCTCAAGGCCGGCGAGTTTCACCGGAGAGGATGTGGCCGAGTTCCAGGTCCATGGTTCGCGGGCCGTCCTGGCGCGGCTGCTGGCAGCCCTCACCGCCGTTCCGGACGTTCGCTTAGCGGAAGCCGGTGAATTCACCCGGCGTGCTTTCGAAGCCGGCAAGCTTGACCTAGCTGCCGTCGAAGGCCTGGCGGACTTGATCGATTCGGAAACGGAATGGCAGCGCCAGCAGGCTCTGCGGCAGATGGACGGTGCCCTGAGCGGTTTCGTGACGGATTGGCGAAGCGCCTTGATCAAGGCCATGAGCCTGCTGGCAGCGGAGCTTGACTTCTCCGATGAGGGCGACGTCGCCGGCCCGCTTCAACAGCAGGCACTGGCTCTGGCGGCGGATGTCCTGGCGTCGCTGCGACAAGCTCTCGCAGGCTTCAGCATGGGCGAGCGAGTTCGTGAAGGCTTTGTGGTGGTCTTGGCTGGGCCACCTAATGCGGGCAAGTCGAGCTTGCTCAATGCGCTGGCCCGGCGTGATGTCGCGATCGTCTCGCCGATCGCAGGAACGACGCGCGACACATTGGAGGTGCGCCTCGATCTCGCGGGGCTTCCCGTGATACTGATCGACACTGCGGGCTTGCGGGACAGTTCCGATCCGATCGAAGCCGAGGGCGTCCGGCGCGCCCGAGCTCTGGTCGATCGCGCCGATCTTGTCCTTGGCTTGCGCGGCATCGATTCGGAACCGTATCGAATCGAGAGCGATGCCCGATTGCTCCAGGTTGCGACCAAAGCCGATCTCCCGGGTCCGGTACTGGTCGGTGAGCGGGCGATCTCAGTGAAGACCAGCGAGGGACTGGCCGATTTGCTGGCCGAGATCGCCGAGCGCTTGCAGCAATTGGGGTCCGGAGAACCTGCCCTTCTTACGCGAGAACGGCATCGTGTTGCCGTAGTCGGTGCGATAGCGGCGCTGGACCGGGCCGTCACGGCGCGGCACGGACAGGCAGAATTGCTCGCCGAAGATATCCGCGTTGCCGTCGTAGCGCTCGAGCGCCTCGTCGGTCGGATCGGCGTGGAGGATGTGCTCGATCAACTCTTCGCGGGATTCTGCATCGGCAAGTGATGCGGGAGGAGCATCCGCCGACGCTTACCGCGATTGTCGTTGACCGGCCCGCCGGGCTTCGGTAGCGAAATCCGCATGTCAACTCATCGGCAGCATTACGACGTCATCGTCGTCGGCGGGGGCCATGCCGGGGCTGAAGCAGCTGCGGCTGCCGCACGCTACGGCGCCCGCACGGCCCTGGTGACGCATAAACCGGAAACCATCGGCGTGATGTCCTGCAACCCGGCCATCGGCGGGCTCGGCAAAGGGCATCTCGTTCGCGAGATCGATGCGCTTGACGGCATTATGGCGCGGGCCGCCGATCTGGGCGGCATCCAGTTCCGCATGCTCAATCGCCGGAAAGGCCCTGCCGTTCGCGGTCCCCGTGCCCAGGCGGACCGGAAGCTCTATCGTCAGGCCGTGCAGAACCTGCTGGCTGCGCAAGACAATCTCGACATCGTCACCGGCGAGGTTTTCGACCTGGATGTCGAAGTCGGCCGCGTTGTCGGCGTGGTCTTGGCGGATGGGCGTCGATTCGCCACCGGAACGGTCGTGCTGACGACCGGGACCTTCCTGCGGGGCCTGATACATATCGGCGAGACGCGAATTCCCGCCGGGCGCGTCGACGAGGCGCCTTCCCTCGGCCTTTCAGCGACGCTGGAACGCCATGGCTTTCCGCTCGGCCGCCTGAAGACGGGTACGCCGCCACGGCTCGATGGGCGCAGCATCGATTGGGCGGCGTTGGAGATGCAGCCCGGCGACGAACCCCCCGAGCCGTTTTCAGCGCTCACATCTGCCATCGCCAATCCGCAAATCTCCTGCGGGATCACGCGGACAACGCTGGCGAGCCACGATCTCATTCGGGCCAACCTGCATCGCGCGCCGATGTTCTCCGGCCAGATCGAAGGCCGGGGGCCGCGTTACTGCCCGTCTATCGAGGACAAGGTCGGGCGCTTCGGCGACCGCGACGGCCACCAGATCTTCCTGGAGCCTGAGGGTCTCGACGACGATACGGTCTACCCGAACGGGATTTCTACCTCCCTGCCGGAGGACGTGCAGCTCGACCTACTGAAGACCATTCCGGGTCTCGAACGAGCGGCGATGCTGCGACCGGGCTATGCGATCGAATATGACTTCGTCGATCCACGCGCCCTTAAGAACAGCCTCGAGGCCCGCGCGATCTCCGGGCTTTTCCTGGCCGGGCAGATCAATGGCACGACGGGTTACGAGGAAGCCGGTGCGCAGGGCCTACTGGCCGGTCTGAACGCGGCGCGCGTAGCTGGCGGGGCGGACGCCGCGGTGTTCGACCGGACGCAATCCTATATCGGCGTGCTCGTGGACGATCTCGTAACGCATGGCGTTACGGAACCGTATCGAATGTTCACCTCACGCGCCGAGTTCCGCCTGTCGTTGCGGGTCGACAATGCCGATGAGCGTCTTACCTCGCTTGGGCAGCAGCTCGGCATCGTCGGGTCAGCCCGTCAAATGGCTTTTGAAGACCGGATTCGTGATATTTCGGCCTTGCGGGTGACGCTCCAGGGCCTCTCGCTCACGCCGCAGCAGGCGCAAGTTGTTGGGCTTCAACTGAACCATGACGGGCTGCGTCGCAGTGCCTACCAGATCCTGTCCTACCCGGACGTCACGTTCGAGCAATTGGCGGCGGTTTGGCCGCAGCTCAATGAATATGCGGCGCCCGTCGTGGCCCGGGTGACGGCGGATGCCGTCTACTCGGTCTATCTCGACCGGCAGGCGGCGGAGATCCAGTCCTATCGCCGGGATCAATCGTTGAAGGTCCCGGCCGATCTCGATCTCGATGCGATTTCCGGTCTATCGAACGAATTGAAGCTCAAGCTGGCGGCGCAGCGACCGGCCGACCTGGCCCAAGCGGGCCGGATCGAAGGCATGACGCCGGCGGCTCTGACCTTGCTGGCAGCCCATGCCCGGAAAGGCCGTGCCACCGCATTATCCACAGGGTCGACGTGACTGTTGATAAGAATGACCGCCAGCGCGCTTTGAGCTTGACGCCTGTTTCACGTGAAACAGAGGAGCGGCTGGTGCTTCTGGTTGCGGAACTCGGGCGCTGGCAGGCGGCGAAGAACCTCGTCTCCTCCGCCACGCTCGCAGATGTCTGGACACGGCATATCGCCGATTCTCTCCAGATCTTTCATCTGGCCGAGGGGCGCGAGCGTTGGCTCGATCTCGGTTCGGGTGGCGGCTTCCCGGGTCTCGTGATCGGCATCTGCCTGGCGGAACAGGGCAAGGGCCAGATCGATCTGGTCGAGAGCAATGCGCGAAAATGTGCGTTCCTGCGACATGCGGCCCGCATCACCGGTGCGCCGGTCAAGGTTCACGCGGCCCGTATCGAAGATGTGATCGGCGGTTTCGCCGGCAAGGTCGATGTGGTGACGGCGCGGGCGCTGGCGCCCCTGCCCCAATTGCTCGTCTGGTGCGAAGAGCTGTTGAGAACCGGTACGCTTGGACTCTTTCCCAAGGGACAACATCTAGATACGGAATTGACCGACTCAGCCAGATATTGGAAGATTCAAGCGACAACGGTTTCCTCCGTGACTGACGCTGCCGCGCGAATCCTGATGGTGCGCTCGGCCGAGAGACGAGCCGATTCATGACAGAGCTCACATCCGTGACGACACCGCGCCGCCCGCGCGTGATCGCGCTCGCCAACCAGAAGGGCGGCGTCGGCAAGACGACGACGGCGATCAATCTCGGCACGGCCCTGGCGGCCATCGGCGAGAAGGTCCTGATCGTCGATCTCGATCCGCAGGGCAACGCTTCGACGGGGCTCGGTGTCGATCGCCGCAGCCGCAAATCCTCGACCTATGACGTGCTCTGCGGCGATGTCGGTTTGGGGCAGGCCCTTCAAGCCACCGCGGTTCCCGGCCTGTCGCTGGCGCCCTCGACGCTTGACCTCCTCGGTGTCGAGCTGGAGATCGCTTCGGCCAAGGACCGTGCGCATCGGCTTAAGAATGCGATCGACGAGCTGGTCTATGACCAGCGCTGCCAGGACCTGACCTATATCCTGATCGACTGCCCGCCTTCCCTCAGCTTGATTACAATCAATGCGATGACCGCGGCGGATGCTGTGCTGGTGCCCTTGCAATGTGAGTTCTTCGCATTGGAAGGTTTGAGCCAGTTGCTCAAGACCGTCGAGCAGGTCAAGGCTGGGCTCAATCCGCGTCTGATCATCCAAGGTGTGGTGCTGACGATGTTCGATCCGCGCAACAACCTGTCTGGGCAGGTGATGGCGGATGTGAAGAGTTTCCTGGGCGACAAGGTCTACGAGACGGTGATTCCCCGCAATGTCCGGATTTCCGAGGCGCCGTCCTATGGCAAGCCGGCGCTGCTTTACGATCTCCGCTGCTCGGGTTCGCAGGCGTATCTGCGCTTGGCGTCGGAAGTGATCAAGCGCGAGCGCGCCCTGCGCGCTGCTGCCTGAAAGACAAGTTTAGAGGTTGATGAGGATGGCGATGGCCGAAGAACAGGGGCGTTCCCGCCTGGGCCGCGGTCTGGCGGCGCTGATCGGCGATGTGGGTGACGAGATCGGGGCGATCGAGCGTGCGCGTGGACAGCGCCGCGTTCCCGTCGAGTTCCTGCGGCCGAGTGCTCGCAATCCGCGCCGCAATTTCGTTGAGGAGGATCTCGAGGACCTGACGACCTCGATCCGCGAACGCGGCATCCTGCAGCCGATCATCGTTCGTTCCATTCCCGGAATGATGGATGCCTACGAGATCATCGCCGGCGAGCGGCGCTGGCGCGCCGCGCAGCGCGCCGAGTTGCATGATGTGCCGGTTATTCTGGTCGAAGCGGACGACCGTGAGGCGCTGGAGATCGCCATCGTCGAGAACGTGCAGCGCACGGATCTCAACGCGATCGAGGAGGCGGCTGGCTATGAGCGCTTGATCGCCGAATTCGGCTACACGCAGAATGACTTGGCGCGTGTCATCGGCAAGAGCCGCAGCCATGTCGCCAATACGCTGCGCCTGTCGAAATTGCCGGAGCCGGTGCGGAAGCTCGTGAGCGAAGGCGCGGTTTCGGCCGGCCATGCGCGTGCACTCCTGTCCGTTTCGGACCCGGAATTCATGGCGCAGAAGATCATCGACGAAGGCTTGAGCGTCCGCGATATCGAGCGGATCGTGCAGGACGAGGCGCGTGGGGACGTTAAGAGCGCCGCGCCGAGCAAGCCGAAGCCCGTAAAAGACCCGGACACGCGGGCTCTGGAGAAGGCGCTGGAAGAGGCGCTCGGCCTGTCCGTCGCGATCGGACACAAGGCGAATGGCTCTGGCGAGGTCAAGATCGGCTACAAGACGCTCGAGCAGCTCGACGCGCTCTGCCACCGCCTGAAGTCTTGACCCTGGGCATTTCGGACCGCCTCAGACCTTGAATTTCGGCCGTGGCGTTTAATCGCTTCGACCGGCGCGACCGAGCCGGGCGAGTGTCCAGAGGGCTCGGGTCGCGATGGCCCGGCCCATATCGGCATTCTGTCGCGTCGCGAGGACGGCGTTGCCGAGCAGGCCAACGGCTTCGCTCAGTTTCGCGCTGGACCAGGCGTTGAGCGCGGCTTCCGTCGTCGCGATGCGCGGATAGGGCAGGCGCATCATCGCGACGACATCCCGGAGCCCTTTTCCGGCATCGATCGACTGGCGCGCCTTCAGGAGCGTCAGGGCCTGCCGCAGCACAGCGCCAAGCATCACGCCGGGATCGAGGCCCTCGCTGCTGAGCTTGGCCTGGGCGAGGTCCAGCACCGGAAGCTTCCCGGCAAAGACGGCGTCGACCAGCATGGCCTGCTCACGTTGGGCCGTGTCGCCGACAACAGAATCGACATGCTCGACCTGTACGGCCGGGTCGATGCCGACATAAAGCAGTAGCTTCTCGATCTCGCGACGCGAGGTCTGCCGGTCACCGCCGAGCAAGCCGGTGAGGTGATCGCGCGTCATGCGGTCGATCGACTTGCCGGCGGCCCTGACCATCTCATCGATGATCGAGCCCAGATCGCGCGCCGCATCGCCATAGCAGGGCACGGCCAGCGCTGTTTTCGCCTTCTCGCAGGCGGTCCGGATAGGATTGCTGCGCTGAAGGTCGCCGGCCTCGACGATGACGAGCGCGTCCTGGGAGGGCGTCGCCAGTAGTGGCTCCAGGGCCGCCAGCAGCGGCTTCGAGGTCGGCGATACCCGGATCGCGCGACGGCCGCCGAAGAGGCCGATCGTATTGGCCTCGTCGGCGAGCTTGAGAGGATCGGAGGCGATGGCATCGCCGTCCATGCGGACGAGCTGAAAAGCATCCTGCGGATCATCGACGCTGGCCCGCGCGAGCCCCGCCGCTCGCTCCGAGACGAGGCCGGCATCGGGGCCGTAGATCAGGATCAGCCGCCAGGCGGGATCGAGTCGCGCAAGCGTCCGTTCGGCCTCATGCGCCTTGATCGCAACCATGGCGCGTCAGGAGGTGAGATCGGCGGCGATCTGTCCCTTGACGATGGTGGCGAGGTTCTTCGCCGCGCTGACCTGCGCATTGCGCGCGGCACGCACGGTGGCGAAGCGCTGCGAGGACCTTTCGTAGGGGACGCGGACCGAGTTCGTGCCGGAGGCGAGGACCTTGCCGGTGCCGTTCTGGGTGAGCTTCCAGGTGATCGTCGCCACGAGGACGGCCGAATCGGCACGGCCATTGGCGTAGTCGACCGTGACGACCTCGACCGATTCAGAGACCGCAGCCTCCAGCTTCGAGGTCCTGCGGGCGTCCGGGTCGCCGCTGCCGTCGAGCTCGTAGACCAGCTCGTTGCGGAAATAGTGGCCGATCAGGCCCTTGATCTCCGGGATCTCGATGCCGCGCAGCGCCGTCTTCACGCTGCTGCCGGCGATGGTGCTGGTGGTGGAGTCGGAATAGAGCGGCTGGAAGCAGCCGCCGGCCAGGGCCGCGACCGTCAGCACGGCCGCGAGCAAGCTGCGGCGGGGGAGAGCGGCTTCAGACGACGACATTCACGATTCTCCCGGGAACCACGATGATCTTGCGGATCGGGCGCCCTTCGAGGGCCCGCTGGACAGCCTCGTTGGCGCGCACGACAGCTTCCACCGACACCGTATCCGCATCGGCGGCCACGGTCACTTCCGCGCGCTTCTTGCCGTTGAGCTGGACAGGCAGCGTGATGCTGTCATCCTTCAGCAATGCGGGATCGACCTCCGGCCAGGACGCCTCGCCGGCGAGACCCTGCTGGCCCAGCGCATGCCAGCACTCCTCGGCCAGATGCGGCATCATTGGGGCCACAAGCTGGGTGACGATCGTGGCAGCCTCAAGGAGGGCGAAACCGATATCGGCATCGAGCTCGGCCTTCTCGGCCGCGCCGTCGAGCGCCTTACCGATGGCATTTGTCAGCGTGTAGATATGCGCGACGCAACGGTTGAAAGCGAGGCGCTCGATGTCGGCGCCGACGGCATCGAGTGCGCGATGGCTGGCCTTGCGCAGGGTGAGAGCGGCTTCGCCGATCTCGGCGGGCTTCGAGGCCTTGCCGCCGGTGCGTTCGGCGATCTCCGCGACCAGGCGCCAGAGACGCTGGACGAAGCGGGCCGCGCCCTGCACGCCCTCGTCGGTCCAAATCACGTCGCGATCCGGCGGCGAATCCGAGAGCATGAACCAGCGCGCGGTATCGGCGCCGTAGGAGGCGATGATGTCGTCGGGGTCCACGACGTTCTTCTTGGACTTCGACATCTTCTCGATCGGGCCGATCTCGACCGGCGCACCGGTGTCGACGTCGAAACCGCGCCGGTCAGTGCCGGAGACCTCGATGCGGACATTGCCTGGCTCGACCCAGTCGCCATTGGCGGCGCGATAGGTCTCGTGCACGACCATGCCCTGCGTGAAGAGGCCGGCGAAGGGCTCGTCCAGCCCGGCATGGCCGGTCTTCTTCATCGCGCGGGTGAAGAATCGCGAGTAGAGCAGATGCAGGATCGCGTGCTCGACGCCGCCGATATACTGGTCGACCGGCAGGAAGCGGTCGACGGCCTTGCGGTCGGTCGGGCTCTCCGTCCGCCACGGATCGGTAAAGCGGGCGAAATACCAGGACGAATCGACGAAGGTGTCCATCGTGTCCGTCTCGCGGCGGGCATCCTTGCCGCATTGCGGGCAGGCGACATGCTTCCAGGTCGGATGATGGTCGAGCGGGTTGCCCGGCTTCTCGAAGGAGACGTCGTCCGGCAGCTTCACGGGCAGATCGGCATCCGGAACCGGCACCGTTCCGCAAGCGGAACAATGGATGACCGGGATCGGGCAGCCCCAGTAGCGCTGGCGCGAGATGCCCCAGTCGCGCAGGCGGAAATTGACCTTGCGCTGGCCCACCGGGCGGTTGCCGCGGGTCTCGGATTCGAGCCTGCGGGCGACCTCCTCCTTGGCTTCCACGATGGTCAGGCCGTCGAGGAAGCGGGAGTTGATCATGCGGCCATCGCCGTCATAAGCGGTGTCGGTGATGACGAAGCTCGCGGGATCGGTGCCTTCGGGCGCGACGACCGGGATGATGCCCAGGCCGTATTTGTTGACGAAGTCGAGGTCGCGCTGGTCGTGGGCCGGGCAGCCGAAGATGGCGCCGGTGCCATATTCCATCAGCACGAAGTTCGCGACATAGACCGGCAGCGTCCAGTTCGGATCGAGCGGGTGGACGGCGCGCAGGCCCGTGTCGAAGCCGAGCTTCTCGGCCTTGTCGATGGCTTCCTGCGCCGTGCCGGTGCGCTTGCATTCCTCGATGAAGGCTTGCAGCGACGGGCTCTTCGCGGCGATCGACTTGGCGATCGGGTGATCGGGCGCGATGGCGACGAATTTCGCGCCGAACAGCGTGTCGGGGCGGGTGGTGTAGACCTCGACCTCGTCCTGTCCCGCACCATTCGATTCGAGAGCGAAACGAACCAGCAGGCCTTCCGAGCGGCCGATCCAGTTCTTCTGCATCAGCCGGACCTTCTCAGGCCAGCGGATCAGGCCGTCGAGCGCGTCGTTCAGCTCCTGGCCGTATTCGGTGATCTTGAAGAACCACTGGGTCAATTCGCGAATCTCGACCGGCGCGCCGGAGCGCCAGCCGCGGCCGTCGATGACCTGCTCGTTGGCGAGCACGGTCTCGTCGACCGGGTCCCAGTTGACCTTGGCGGTCTTGCGGTCGACCAGCCCGGCCTTCAGGAAGTCCAGGAACATTTTCTGCTGATGGCGATAGTAGCTGGGGTCGCAGGTCGCGAGCTCGCGGCTCCAGTCGAGCGACAGGCCCATCGACTTGAGCTGCTTGCGCATCGTCGCGATGTTTTCGTAGGTCCATTCGCGCGGATGGACCTTCTTCTGCTTGGCAGCGTTCTCGGCCGGCAGCCCGAAAGCGTCCCAGCCCATCGGATGCAGCACCGAAAAACCCTTGGCGCGCTTGTAGCGCGCGACGACGTCGCCCATCGCGTAGTTGCGGACATGGCCCATATGGATGCGCCCTGACGGATAGGGGAACATCTCGAGGACGTAGTAGCTCGGCCTGACATCGTCGTTGCTCGTCTCGAAAAGCTTGCGCTCTTCCCAGACGGTGCGCCATTTCGGCTCGGACTCTTTCGGATTGTAGCGTTCGACGGCCATGTCAGCGGGCAATTCTTGGCGGTTTGCCGGCTCCCGGAGGCAGGCCGGCGCAGGGGCTGAATGCAAAAACCGGATGTCGGAATCTTGCAACCTGCTCTAGGACACCATTGCGCGCACGCGGTCAACGGCGTGCAGGGCATGAGAGGCTGGCAGATGAGCGATACGGTTACGCGTTTGGCTGAAATTCGGACGGCGATCGGCCGCGCCGAGCGCGATTTCGGGCGTGAGGCTGGCTCGGTCGCGCTGGTCGCGGTCTCCAAGACCAAGCCGGCCGAGCAGATCACCGAGGTGCTCGAAGCCGGCCAGCGCATCTTCGGCGAGAACTATGTCCAGGAGGCCAAGGCGAAATGGCCGGCGCTGAAGGAGCGCTTCCCGGATGCCGAGCTGCACATGATCGGCCCGCTGCAATCGAACAAGGCGCGCGAGGCGGTCGAGCTCTTCGACGTCATCCAGTCGCTCGATCGCGAGAGCCTGGCGAAGGAGCTGGCGCGCGAGATCGCGCGGGTGGGGCGGACCCCGCGGTTCTTCGTCCAGGTCAATACCGGCGAGGAAGCGCAGAAGGGCGGCGTGCTGCCGGCTGAGACCGATGCCTTCATTGCCCGGTGCCGCGAGGTTCACGGTCTCGCGATCGAGGGGCTGATGTGCATTCCGCCGGCCGACGAGCCGCCCTCGCCGCATTTTGGGCTGCTGGCCAAGATCGCCGCCCGCAACGGGCTCAAGGGCCTGTCCATGGGCATGAGCGCCGATTACGAGGCGGCGATCCAGCTCGGCGCGACTTATGTACGCGTCGGCAGCGCAATCTTCGGCGCGCGGGGCTGACTTGGCTGCCACACCCCTACAATCCTGGATTGCATGACCGGTTGATTGTGAATAGCCTCTCCCAAGGGAAGGTTGGGGGCTGTCATGCGTTGGCTGGTCTTCTGTGCTGCCGCCTTGTCGGGCGGATGCGTTTCGGTGTCTTCGGAGCTGTTGCCGGAGGCCAGCCTGACGATGGTCGCGAACCGCGTGGAATGTGAGTTGGGCCGAGCTTATGACCAGCTCCAGCCGCGCTATAAGTGGCTGAAGGACTGGAAGGCTGTCTTCACCTTGACGGTAAAGCAGGAGGATAGTGCCGGTATCGCGCCCGGTTTCGCTTATGGGATTCCAGTTGGCTCGGGTGGGTTCGCACTCGGAGCGGGAGGAACCTTATCGCAAAAAGGAACTCGGACGATCACAACCAAGCGTTCGGTCAACCTGACTGATATCAAGGCACCGGACTGTGACCTAATCGACGAAAACGTATCTCCGTTAGCGGGGCGCCTGGATATCGCCGATCCTCTTCGTGCGGCGCTCCAAACACGAGAGGATCGCGATCCATTCAAAGAGAAACCGGACGATCTCGGTTACACTATCGATTTCCTGCTCATCGCGTCGGGTCACGTCAATCCGGTTTTTGCCTTTGCGCATGTCAGCGGCCTAGGCGCTGATTTCTCCTTGTCCCGGCAGAAAACGCATACGCTGGCGATTGCTCTGGTCGATGCCTCTCCAGAGCCTGAAACGAAGAATGTGATCATCGGCAAGGATAGCAAAGGCAAGGCGATTACTCGCCGCGTTATCACCTCGCCTCCACTGGCGCCCGACGATGCGGCAGACGCGCTACTCCGGCGCATGCAACTCAACACGCTGAGGCTTCAATAGCGGAGAGGCACCTGCGCCTTCCTTGATCTAGATTGGAGACTACCGGAGGATCGGCTCGCCGACATCGATGCGGTTGCCGTCCGGGTCCTCGAAGACGAAGGCGCGCAGGCCGTAATCCTTGTCGCGCAGGCCCTTGACGATGCGCAGGCCGCGCTCGCGGATCACGGCATGTACGGCGTCGATATCCTCGACCATCATATGCGCGACGTTGAAAGGCGCGGCCTTGTGGCCGGGCTGGAGCGTCAGGTGCAGTTCGGCTGCGTCGCGCTTCAGGATCATGAAGCCGACGGGGTCGCCGTTCTCGAAGGTTTTCCGGAAACCGAGGGCGCCGACATAGAAATCACAGGCGCGGGTCATGTCGGCGACGGGCAGCATGGCGGCGATCCGCCCGAAGCTGAACGAGGAAACCGAATCAGTCATCGCAAATCTCTGGCTGGGATGGCGCCGCGTCCACGGGACGGTGCCCGGGAGCGCAGCAGCCCGATCCGAAGATATGATCGAGACGGTGCCCACCTCTCTCCTAGCTTACCTCACCACGATCCGGCAATGGCGCGCCAGCCGCGGCAGCACCTTCGCGAAGACATGGCCTTCGACGGCGACGCAGCCGGCGGTGGGGGTGAAACCGGCGCGGGCGAGGTGCCAGAAGATCGCGCTGCCGCGTCCACGCTGCACCGGCCGGTCGTTCCAGCCGAGCTCGACGATCACATCATAGAGATGATCCTCGCGCTGGAGCCGTTCCTCGGCTTCGCCCGGCGGGCGGTCGATCAGGCGGTTGTAGCGCCGGTCCTTCTGGTCGTCGCACCAGGCGTCGCGGGGGCCGATCCGCTTCAGGGGGAGCAAGGTGCGCGGGCGAGCGAGGCGGTCTGCGCGATAGAAAACGCTGCGCAGGGGCAGATCGAAGCGCGGCGTGCGGCCATCGCCCTCGCGTTTGACGGTGCCGATGCCGGAGCGGCCGAGCGCGCAGGGAAAGACCGCGCCGCCGGCGACAAGGAAGCCCTTGCGCCGGTCATGGACCGAGGCGAAGACGCGCAGGGCGGTGAGGTTGCGCGGCCTGTCATGCGGCGCGGCTGGGTGGTCGATGCGGTTTCTCACGGGAATTCCAGGCGGCCTCACTTGCGATGACGACTCAGCAGGCTCATGTTGCCGCAATCCCTGCGTCCGAGCGAACCCCGTCCATGTCCGCCGTCCATCATATCCTGCTGGTCGATGACGACCAGACCCTGCGCGACACGCTGTCCGAGCAGCTTTCCCTTTATGAGGAGTTTCGCCTGTCGACGGCCGATACCGCGACGGCGGCGATCAAGGCCGTGCAGGGCGACCGTGTCGACCTCGCGGTGATGGATGTCGGCCTGCCCGACATGGACGGCCGCGAAGCGGTCAAGGTGATGCGCAAGAACGGCTTCAAGAGCCCCGTCGTGATGCTGACGGCGCAAGGGTCCGACGCCGATACCGTGCTCGGGCTCGAGGCCGGTGCCAACGACTATGTGGTCAAGCCATTCAAGTTCGCCGTGCTGCTGGCGCGCATCCGCGCGCATCTCAGGCAATACGAGGCGAGCGAGGACGCCATTTTTCAAGTCGGGCCTTATACCTTCCATCCTGGTTCCAAGCTGCTCGTCAGCGAGAAGGGCTCGAAGACCAAGCTCACCGAGAAGGAGACCGCGATCCTGCGCTTCCTCTATCGTGCCGGCCGCAAGCCGATCGCGCGGGAGGTACTTCTGCAGGAGGTCTGGGGCTATAACAGCCAGGTGACGACGCATACGCTCGAAACCCATATCTACCGGCTGCGCCAGAAGATCGAGCCGGATCCCGGCAATGCCCGCCTGCTGGTCACCGATGCCGGCGGTTACCGGCTGAATCCCTGACGGATGGCGCTCGACGAAGACATGGCCCTGCTGGCCCGGCAGCCGCTGCTGAGCCTGATGGATCGCGATGCGCTGCGGCTGCTCGCCTTCGCGGCCGAAAGCCGAATCCTGCGCGCCGGGGACGTGCTGTTCCGGGCCGGCGAGCCTTCGGACGGGGCGGTGCTGGTGGTGTCCGGTGCGGTCGCTCTGACGGTACAGGATGATGGCAAGCCTGCGACCGAGATCGTCGGGCCCGGCGCGATGATCGGCGAGCTCGCGCTTTTCACCTCCGTGCCGCGCCAGGTCACGGCAATCGCGCGCGAGCCGACCCAGGTGATGCGGCTGCCGCGCAGCGTGATGCGGCGCGTGCTCGGCGAATCCCCCGATTCGGCCGAGGCCATTGCCGCCGCGATCGGGGCCCGCTTGCAGGGCTTCGTCGGCGAGCTCTCGGACGTTCAGGAAGCGCTGAACGCGATCGACCGGACGTAGCTCTCGCTCAGGATGAGGGCGGGTGCCGGGCTGCCCGGATTGCGGCGAAGCGCGGCCACAGGATGTTGATGCACAGGCCCGACATCACGAGCCCGGCCGCGACGAACTTCCAGACCGGCAAGGGCTCGCCCAGCCAGATCGCCGCGGCGCCCATGCCAAAGACCGGGACGAGCAGCGCCGTCGGTGCGACGGTGGCGGCGGCATAGCGCGAGAGCAGCCAGCCCCAGACGGCATAGCCGAACATGACGTTGCCGATGGCCTGCCAGATCGCGGCGGCCCAGGCGGCGCCCGGCGCCTCGGTGAGGCCCATGCGGATCGCCGGCCAGCCCTCGATCAGCCAGGACAAGGCGACGAGCGGCGGGATCGCGAACAGGCTCGTCCAGACGACATAGGCGAGCATGTCGACCTTGGGCGTGCTGCGCGCCACGATATTGCCTGCGGCCCAGCAGAAGGCGGCGCCGAGCACGAGGACGATACCGAGCGGCGTGGTCGAGCCGTCGGTGTGCCAGAGGATCACGCCGATCCCGACGGCGGCCAGCGCAAGGCCGGCGAACTGGAAGGGTTGCACCCGCTCATGCGTGATCGCAGCCGCCAGCAGGATCGTGAAGAAGGGCTGCGCCTGCACCACGAGCGAGGCAAGACCCGGCGCGATAAAGCCCTTGATGGCGAAGAAGAGCAGGCCGAACTGCCCGGCGCCGATCAAGACGCCATAGGCAGCGAGCTTGCTCCAGGGCACGTCCGGCCGCTTGAGGAAGAAGATCGCCGGTAGGAGCGCGAAGACGAAGCGCAGGGTGGCGAAAAGCAGCGGCGGGAAATGCTCCACGCCGATGTGGATGACGACGAAATTCGTGCCCCAGACCACCATCACAGCCAGCGTGAGCAGCGCGTCGCGGAACGAGAGCGAGGTGGGGAGCACTGGCTGCACGGGGCTGGCTTCGCCTGATGTTTCGCGAAGCCAATACCACGCGGGCGGGCCTGGCGGTTAGGACGGCCCGGCATGGCGGGGGGACCGGTGCGGCATGGAAGGCTGCGTCGCCTCCGTCAGAGCTCCAGCGTCACGGTGACCGGAACGTGGTCGGAGGGGCGCTCCCAGCCGCGGGCCTCACGCAGGAAGGTCAGGTCGCGCAACGCCGGCTTCAGCCCGTCCGAGAGCCAGATATGGTCGAGGCGACGGCCCTTGTTCGAGGCCGCCCAGTCCTGCGCGCGATAACTCCACCAGGAATAGAGTTTTTCGGGTTCGGGCCGTAGCGTGCGGGCCGCGTCGATCCAGCCGAGCTCGCTGCGCAGCTTCTCCAGCGTCGTCGTCTCGATCGGCGTGTGGCTGACGACGTCGAGGAGTTGCTTGTGGCTCCAGACATCATGCTCCAGCGGGGCGATGTTGAGATCGCCGAGCAGGATCGCCGGTCGGTCGGTCGGCTTCTTCGTCACGCCCCAGGCGCCGATCTCGTCGAGGAAGGCGAGCTTATGGGCGAATTTGTCGTTCTTCTCGGGATCGGGCAGGTCACCGCCGGCCGGGATGTAGAAATTATGGATGGCGATGCCGGCGGCGGGGCCGGCCGCCTTGTCGAGCGTCACCGTCATGTGCCGGGCGTCGTTGCGGCCACACATCGACATCGCCTCTTTCTCGCTGAAGGGCAATTTCGAGACGATGGCGACGCCGTTATAGCCCTTCTGGCCGATGAAGGCCTGGTGGACATAGCCGAGCTGGTGAAAGGCCTTGGCCGGGAACTGCTCGTCCGGAGTCTTGGTCTCCTGCAGGCAGAGCACGTCGGGGGCGTGCGCGGTCAGGAAGTCCCCGACCATGCCGATGCGCAGGCGAACGGAATTGATGTTCCAGCTGGTGACGGTGAGTTGCACGCGAGGATTCCGGCGGGGGGAGGCCGGAAACTGGGTCGTCGAGCCACAAAAGGCAAGCCGTTTTCGGCTCGCCGGTGCCGTTAGAGCTTGCGCTGGTAGTCGATCACGAAATTCTGCGGATCGGGCCGGCGGCGGGTGTCGAGATTGTAGAGCGAGATTGCCGTCTCGTAGCCTTGCGGATCGACCACGACCCATTGCCTGAGTTCGTTGGCGACGAGATCGAATTTCAGGGTGATCTTGGAGGTGCCGCCGAGGGTCGAGCGGTCCTCCAGTCGCACGGTGAGCAGGTCGCCGTCGACGCTGGCGCCCTTGAGCGTGCCCTCGCGTGCCAGGTCCATCTTGTCCCGGACCAGGAATTTCAGCGGCGTCTGGCCGATCGAATAGAGGTCCTGCGTCGCCAGGCGCTTGTCGCGGATGGCGACCGAGGTGCCGTCCGCGATCACTTCCGTGGTCGTCGGCGGCTCGTATTCGAAACGCATCTTGCCGGGGCGCTGGATATAGATGCGACCTTCCAGACGCCGGCCATTGGCGGCGTGCTGGATGAAATTGCCCTGCAGGGTCTGGAAGCTGTTGAGATAGGCGTTCAGCCGTTCGACAGCCTCTTCCTGGGTCGCAGGAGGGGCTTGCTTGCCCTTGGCGGGAGCGGCAGCGGGCTTTGCCGTCTCAACCGCCGGGGCGGGTGCGGCTGGCGCGTTTGTCGCCACAGGCTGGACGGGAGTGGCCTCCGCCGCGGCGCTGCGGGCCTCGCCGAGACCAGCCGGCCGGGGGGGCGGCAGCACGAGGCGCGGCGCGGCCGGCTTGGCGGCGACAGGCTTCGGTGGCTGCAGCTGGAGCGGCTGGGCTGCGAGCGGGCTGGCCGCCAGCGCACCGCCGACGAGCGTCGCCACCAGAACCGAAGCCCGAACGGCCGGGGTCAATCTGTCGAGCAAGGCTGCTCCGTTCCTTGTGCCGCGGTCATTCCTGCCGAAGCCTAGAGATCGCTGAGCCGGGGATCATGCGATGGCTGATCCACCTTTTCGCTTCAACGCCGGGTCTGCCGCGCAAGTTGCAGCAACGTCATGGCAATTTGAGGACTGGCGCGGGCGCCCGCAAGGGCGCGCCTTTGTCGCAAGCCTCATTCGTCGTGCTGATTCTGGCCCTCGACCAGGATCTCGCGCTTTCCGGCGTGGTTAGCTGGTCCGACGATGCCCTCGTTCTCCATGCGCTCCATGATGGAGGCGGCGCGGTTGTAGCCGATCTGGAGGCGGCGCTGGATATAGGAGGTCGAGGCCTTCTTGTCGCGCAGCACGACCGCGACCGCCTGCTCGTAGGGGTCGTCGCTGTCGGTCGAACCCATGCCGGTCTTGTCGAAGACGGCGCCGTCCTCGTCCTCGCCGGCTTCCTCCTCCTCGGAGGTGACGGCGTCGAGATATTGCGGGCGCCCTTGCGTCTTCAGATGGGCGACGACCTTCTCGACCTCGTTGTCGGAGACGAAGGGGCCATGGACGCGGGTGATGCGCCCGCCGCCGGCCATGTAGAGCATGTCGCCCTGGCCGAGCAGCTGCTCGGCGCCCATCTCGCCCAGGATGGTGCGCGAGTCGATCTTGCTGGTGACCTGGAAGGAGATCCGGGTCGGGAAGTTCGCCTTGATCGTGCCGGTGATGACGTCGACCGAAGGCCGCTGCGTGGCGAGCACGACATGGATGCCGGCGGCACGCGCCATCTGGGCGAGGCGCTGGATCGTGCCCTCGATCTCCTTGCCGGCGACCATCATCAGGTCGGCCATCTCGTCGACGATGACGACGATATAGGGCAGAGGCTCGAGGTCCATGACCTCCTCCTCATAGATTGCCTCGCCCGAATGCTTGTCGAAGCCGGTCTGGACCGTGCGGGTGATGACCTCGCCGGCGGCCTTGGCCTCGCCGACCCTGGCATTGAAGCCGTCGATGTTGCGCACCGAGAGCTTCGACATCTTCTTGTAGCGCTCCTCCATCTCGCGCACGGCCCATTTCAGGGCGACGACCGCCTTCTTGGGATCGGTGACGACGGGGGTGAGCAGATGCGGGATGCCGTCATAGACGGAGAGCTCCAGCATCTTGGGATCGACCATGATCAGGCGGCACTCCTCCGGCTTCAGCCGGTAGAGGATCGAGAGGATCATGGTGTTGATCGCGACCGACTTGCCCGAGCCGGTGGTGCCGGCGACGAGCAGGTGGGGCATGCGGGCGAGATCGGCGATGACGGGCTCGCCGCCGATGGTCTTGCCGAGGCAGAGCGCAAGCTTGTGCTTGGTCGCCTCGAAATCCTGGCTGGCGAGGAGCTCGCGCAGGAAGACGGTCTCGCGCCTCGCGTTGGGCAACTCGATGCCGATCGCGTTCTTGCCCTGAACCACCGCCACACGCGCCGACACCGCGCTCATCGAACGCGCGATGTCGTCCGCCAATGAGATCACGCGGGAGCTCTTGATGCCGGGAGCCGGTTCGAGTTCATACAAGGTGACGACCGGGCCGGGGCAGGCCTGGACGATCTCGCCCCTGATGTTGAAATCCTCCAGCACGCCCTCGAGCAGGCCGGCATTCTGCTGGAGCATCTCGACCGGCATGGTCTCCGCCTGCTCCTGCGGCGGCTCGGCCAGGAACTCGATCGGCGGGAGCTGGAAGCCGGCATCCTGCACGACGGGCAGTTCGACAAGGCGGAGCTTGGCCCGGAACGGGGTGACCTTCGCCGACTCGGTCGCTACCGGCTCGGGACGAACGGGTTCGGGCTGAGCCGGCGCGGGCTGGACCTGCTTGGGCTGAACCTGCTTGGGTTCGACCACTGGCCGCGTGCTACGCGCCAACGGCACGCCGGGTTTCGCCGCGACCGTGGGCTCGACCGGAATCGGAAGCTCATCCTCGACCATGGGCACCTGCGTGACCGGCATCGACCAGGACGGCGTCGCGATCTGGAAGCTGACCTGATAGGTCTGCCCCCAGCCGAAACCGGACCAAGCGGACGCGACGACAGGAGCCGCGAGCGCGATCGGCGCAGCTTCGCGCATCGCGACCGGCGGTTCTTCAAAAGCGACGGCCGGAGCATAGGCCATCGCATCCGTGATCATCGACGGCGCGGCGGGATCGAACGCGAAATCGGCGTCGTCGCGCTCGGCCTCGGGCACGCATTCCCAGAAGGCGTGATCCGAGATGAAATCGAGCGGCGTGGCGACGTCCTGCTCCGGGTAGGCGCCGGCCGATACGGGAGCTTCGAAGCCCGTCTCGACGACCTGCAGCTCATCGACGAAGGCGTTCTCGTCGGCGTCGAAGGTCAGCTCGACATCGACCGCTTCATCCATTGCCGGTTTGGGCGCCGGCTCGGAGCCGGGCGCGCCCCAGACCTGCCGGATCAGGTGATCCGGCGTGCGCCAGAAGCGGACGCGGCTCTCGCCCGGTGTGGGCGCGTTCGGGGACAGGCTGATGTCGAAACGCTGCCCGAGGATGGGCGAAGCGGAGAGCTCCCGCTCGGCCTGCGCCAGCTTGCGCTGGGCGTCGCCCGAACGCGACGGGCGGACATAGGTCGGCCAGGAGCTGGGCGACGATCCTCCGTGCCGAATCGACTCTGCCACAGGGGTTTCCGGCGCCGCGGATAACGCGCCCTCCTGTGGCTGAACGAAGCGATGATCCTCGGGAACGACGGCGTTCGCGCGGCGGTGACGATCCAGTTTTTGCATGGGCTTAGGCGAACACTACGCTTCGTTAACCTGAGACCCAGTGCTAGCCCGGCAGGGTTAAGAGACCGTTCCAGGCGACGCTTTTTGAGTGTCCGAAGGCGGCGCGAATCCGCGGCCGGCCTGTTGGGAAACGTGCAGAGCGCGGCCAGCCCCGGCGCCGCACGCAAGCGCCCTGCGACAATCAGCCCGCCTCATTCTCCGGCGCGCGCTTTGCAGCGTCATCGTCCTGAAGCACGCGCCAGGCGGCGCCTTCCAGATCGGCGAACTGGCCTGATCGCATGCACCAGAAGAAGGCGCCCAGGCCCAGCAGGCCAAGGCCCAGCGCGAGGGGAAACAGGATCACGATGATGTTCATGCCTCTGCCTCCGAAGACCTCGCGCCGCGTGCACGCAGCGCGTTGAGGGTCACCACCAGCGACGAGCCGGACATGGCGACAGCGGCGACGAGCGGGGTCGCCAACCCGGCAATCGCGATCGGCACCGCGACCGCATTGTAGAGCACCGCAAACCACAGGTTTTGCAGCATCAGTCCGCGCGCCCTACGGGCGATGGCGAGCGCGGCCACGACGGGCGCCAGGCTGTCGCCGAGGAAGACGATATCGGCCGCGGCCTGCGCGAGATGGGTGGCGCTGACCGGCGAGAGCGAGACATGCGCGCCCGCCAGCGCCGGCGCGTCGTTGAGCCCGTCGCCGACCATCAGCACCTTGCGGCCATTCGCCGCCATGCTGTCGAGCAGGTTGAGCTTGTCGACCGGCAGGAGCCCAGCCTGCACATGCGCGATGCCGAGTTCGGCCGCGATCGGCGCGACGGCTTCCGGCCGGTCGCCGGAGAGGATCGCGATGTCGAGCCCTGCGGCACGCAAAGCGTCGATCGTCGCGCGCGCATCAGGACGCAGCCTCTGCCCAAGCGCCAGAACAGTGCGATAGCCGCCATGGCGATAGGCGATCAGCGAAGCGTCGGGATGCTGCGCCTTGACCGCAACGGCCTCCGCTTCGGCATCGCAGAAGGTGAGGCTGCCGAGGCGCTGTTCGTCGTCGCTCTCTCCCGCCGACAGGCCGTGCCCACGCTCTTCGCGGACGTCGGTCCTTGCGGGAGTGCCGCAGAGCGCGCGCGCCAGTGCCTGCGCCAGCGGATGGGTGCTCGCTGCGGCAAGCGCGCCGATTTCCGCCCGGTGCTCGATAGGCAGCGCTTCAGGATTGAGGATGACGGGTTCCGGCATTGTCAGCGTTCCCGTCTTGTCGAAGACGGCGATGTCGGCCTCGGCGAGGCGCTCCAGCGCGTCGCCCTCCTTCAGCATGATCTTGCGCTTGAACAGGGCTGAGGCCGCGGCGACCTGCACGGCTGGGATCGCGAGGCCGAGCGCGCAGGGGCAAGTGATGATCAGAACCGTAACGGCGATCATCAGCGCCTCGGGCCAGGCGAACCCCCATGCGAGCCAGCCGAGGAAGGTCGCAGCTGACAGGGTATGGACCACCGGCGCATAGAGCCGTGCGGCCCGATCCGACAAGTGGACATAGCGCGAGCGGCTACCGATGGCCTCGCTCATCAGCCGGTCGATCTCGTCGAGCAGCGTGCCTTGGCCGGCGGCTTCGACGCGAATGGTCAGGGCGCCCGTGAGGTTCAGCGTGCCGGCATGGACGCGCGCTCCCTCACCGATCGCGGCCGGCGCGGTCTCGCCGGTGACGAGGCTCTGGTCGAGTTCGGAGCGGCCGGTCTCGACGATACCATCGACCGAGACACGCTCGCCCGGACGCACGAGGACGCGATCGCCGGGCTCGATTGCCGCGATCGGCGTGACCGTCCAGCTGCCGTCGTCTGAGAGCCTCGTCGCGGTCTCGGCCTTGAGGGCAGCGAGGTTGCCGGCGAGGTCGCGGGTGCGGCGGCGCATGAGCTGGTCGAGATAGCGCCCGATCAGCAGGAAGAAGAGCAGCATCACCACGCCGTCGAAATAGGCGTGGCGGCCATGGGTCCAGGTTTCGGCGACCGACATGACGAGCGCCAGCACGACGCCGATGGTGATCGGCACGTCCATGTTGACGGCGCCGGCCTTGAGGGCGCGCAGCGCGCTCTCGAAGAAGGGCCGGCCGGCATAGGCCGCCGTCGGCAAGGCGATGAGCGCCGAGAGCCAGTGGAAGAAATCCCGCGTCGTCGGGTCGATATCGCCACTATTGCCGGCCCAGACCGCGACGGAGAGCAGCATGATGTTCATCGAGGCGAAGCCGGCGACGCCGAGCCGGCGCATCAGGCTGCGTTCCTCCGCGACGGCGCTATCCTCCTGCTTCTCGGCCACGAAGGGGAAGGCCTTGAAGCCGAGCGCGCCGAGCTTGTCGACGACGGCCTCCGGCCTGAGCAGCGCCTCGCGCCATTCGACCGAGACGCGCTTCAGCGCGAGATTGACGCGGGCGCCGAGGATGGCGGGCTCGCGGCCGAGCCCGTTCTCGATCACCTGCATGCAGCCGGCGCAGCGGATGCCGTCGACCGCGAGCTCCATGCTGGCGATGCCGCCATCGCGATGGCGCACGAAGACGGAGAGATCCCGGGTCGACAAATCCTGCGCCGGCATGTCACTTCTCCGGCAGGGTGATGCGGCTGCGCGAGACGAAGACGACGTCCTCGCCGCGCCGCGCCTGCAATTCGAGAATCCAGCGGCCGTCTTCGATCCTGTCGACGACTGCGTCGTAACGTCCGGGCTCGCGCTCGTTCAAAGCGACCGCGAGGTCTCGTGCAGCGGTGGCGGGATGACGCAACCGCGCCGTCGCCGTGAAGCCGGAGAGCGGCTTGCCGAGGCGATCGGCCAGCGTCACGCCCAGCGCCGCGCCCTCGCCTTGCCTTGCGAATGAGGCACTCGCCTTCCAGCCACGGGCATCGCGCGCGTGCTGGCGGGTGATCTCCTCGTTGAAGTGCTGGCTGTCCTCGTAGGCGCTGCGTGTCTCGACACCCGGCATGGTGCGCAGCGCGACCGTCAGGATCGTCGCATTGACCGAGACGACGATGCCGAAGAACAGCACGAGCATCGCCGCGACCATTCCGCCGGTCAGCTTGAAGGGGCTGCGCGGGCGCGGGGCGGCGGGGGTGTCGCAGGACATCAGGAAAACTCCGCAACAGCTCATGGTTTGGCTCCCGGCGCCATGAAATGGTCGGTCGCGCGCACGGTCTCCCCGGCGAAGAGGTCCGAGGCTGTGATGGTGATGGCCTGCGACGCCTCGAGCGGCACGCCGGCCGGCACGGTGACGAGGACGCGGACCTCGCGCGAGGAATCCGGGTCGACGATTACCACCGGCCTGACATCGGCCGTGGGCGCGACACCGACCGCCTCGATGCGGATGCCGGGCAAGCCGTCCACGGTCAGCGCGAAGGGGCGGATTTCCGGACGTTTGTTGAGCAGGCGGACCGCATAGGCATTGCGGATCGAGCCATCACTCAGCGTCACGAAAAGCGGTGCGCGCTCGTGCAGCACCGAGATGTCAGCCGTGCGGCGCGTCGCGAGCTGCCAGAGCATGGCGCCGCCGACCACGACGATCAGCGCCGCGTAGATCGCCGTACGCGCCCGGAACGGACGATAGATCGCCTTCAAGCCCTCCATGCGCCGCTTGACGTTGGTCTCGGTGTCATAGGCGATCAATCGTGTGGGGCGCTCGACCTTGGCCATGACGGCGTCGCAGGCGTCGATGCAGAGCCCGCACTGGATGCAATCGAGCTGGGAGCCGTCACGGATATCGATGCCGACCGGGCAGACGGCAACGCATTGATGGCAATCGATGCAATCGCCGGCCGGCGCGCCCTGCACCTTCAGCTTCAAGCCCTGCTTGACCGAGACGCGCGGCTCGCCACGGTCGTAGCGATAGGTGACGTTGAGCGCCTCGTCGTCGGTCAGGGCCGCCTGGATGCGCGGCCACGGGCACATGAACTTGCAGACCTGCTCGCGCATGATGCCGGCGAGCGAATAGGTCGTGAAGGTCAGGATCACGATCCAGACATAGGCCGATACCGGCGCGGTGAAGGTCGCGAGCTGCCGTACCAACGTCGGCGCATCGGCGAAATAGAGCACCCAGGCGCCCCCGGTCCACCAGGCGATGACGATCCAAACCGCGTGCTTGGCGACCTTGCGCCAGAGCTTGTCGAGGCTCGAGGGCGCCTTATCCAGCCGCATGCGCTCTCGCCGGTCGCCCTCGAAGAAGCGTTCGACGACGAGGAAGAGATCGGTCCAGACCGTCTGCGGGCAGAGATAGCCGCACCAGACCCGGCCCGCGAGGGCATTCATCAGGAAGAGGATGAAGGCCGCGAGGATGAGCAGGCCGGTGAAGTAGTAGACCTCCTGCGGCCAGATCTCGATGAAGAAGAAGTAGAAGCGTCCATTGGCGATGTCGGCCAGCACCGCCTGGTCAGGCAAATGCGGGCCGCGATCCCAGCGCAGGAAGGGCAGCAGGTAGTAAATGCCGAGACACGAGAGGAGGATGAACCACTTCGCGCGCCGGAACGGGCCGGAGACGCTCTGCGGGTAGACCTTCCGCGACGCCGCGAAGAGCGGGATGTCGTCGGTATCGGTCTCGGCTGTACTCACGCTACTGCCCCCCTCCGAGCGAGTGGACGTAGACGGTCAGCGCCTTGAGCGTCGTCGCGTCGAGACGCCCGCCCCAGGCCGGCATCACGCCATTGCGGCTGTTGGTGATGGTTTCGGTCAGCGAGGCCATGTCCATGCCGTAGAGGCTGATCGCGTCGGTGAGGTTTGGCGCGCCCATCTCCTGATTGCCCTTGCCGGCCTCGCCATGGCAGGCGGCGCAATTATCGGCGAAGAGCTTGCGGCCGAGCGCGAGTTTCGCCTTCGGCTCTGTCGAAAGGCCGGCGAGCTCGCGTACGTGATTGGCGACCGCATTGATCTCGTCGCGCTTGAGCATGCCGTCGCGGCCAAAGGCCGGCATCTGGCTCACCCGCGTCTCGTCATTGCCGGCGACGCGAATGCCGTGGCGCAGCGTCTGCATGATCGCGTCGAGCGAACCGCCCCAAAGCCAGTCGTCGTCGTTGAGATTGGGATAGCCCTTGGCACCGGCGCCGCCGACGCCGTGGCAGGCCGCGCAATTGTCGCCGAAGGCGGCCTTGCCCTGCGCCATCGCGATCTGAAACAGGGTCGAGTCGGCCTTGATCTGCGCCGGCGTGGCATCAGTCATCCCCGCGGCCTGGACGGCGCGCTGCGCCTTGAGCTGCGCCATATCGGCGCTGATATCGGCGCGGCTGGCATAGCCGATCACGCCCTTGGTGGTGTCGGTCAGGAGCGGCCAGGCGGGATAGACGACCCAGTAGCCGATCGACCAGAGGATGCTCGCGTAGAAGATGCCGAGCCACCAGCGCGGCAGCGGCGTGTTGAGCTCGCGAATGCCGTCCCATTCATGGCCGGTGGTGGCGATGCCCGTGTGAGGATCGATATGCGGGGCGTCGTGACGCTGGTCCATGGTCAATCCTCGCGCAACGGGTTGAGCGCGGCTTGCTCGAAGCGGGCGCGGTTCTTCGGCCAGAAGGCGTAGAGGCAGACGCCGAGGAAGACGGCGACGAAGTAGAGAAGGCCGGCGGACTGGGCGAAGCCGGCGAGCCAGTGATAGGTCGTTTGCATGGCAGCCTCGCTCAGCGGATGTTGGCCTTGTCGTCGTAGAGCTTGAAGTCGACGAGGGTGCCGAGTGCCTGGAGATAGGCGATCAAGGCGTCGGCCTCGGTAATGCGCTGCGGGTCCCCGTCGAAATCGCGCGACTGCGCCTTGGGATAGCGCTTCTCCAGATCGCCCTGGCCGGGATGGTCCGGCGTCGCCTGCGCCTTCAGGTCGCTCTGCGCCTGCGCGATCATTTCGTCGCTATAGGGCACGCCGCCGGCGCGGTTGGCGCGCAGGTCGTCCGCAATGTCGCTGTATTTCAGCTCGGTCTTCGCCAGGAAGGGATAGCCCGGCATGATCGATTGCGGGACGACCGCGCGCGGCTCGGCCAGATGCGCCCGCTGCCACTCATCGGAATACTTGCCACCGACGCGGGCGAGGTCAGGTCCGGTGCGCTTGGAGCCCCACTGGAAGGGCTTGTCGTACATGCTCTCGGCCGCGAGCGAGTAATGCCCGTAACGCTCGACCTCGTCGCGCAGCGGCCGGATCATCTGGCTATGGCAGTTGTAGCAACCCTCGCGGACATAGATCGCGCGGCCGGCGATCTCGAGTGGAGTGTAGGGGCGCATGCCCTGAACGGTCTCGATCGTGTTCCGGAGGTAGAAGAGTGGGGCGATCTCGACGAGGCCGCCGATCGAGATCACCAGCAAGACGCCGATGACCAGGATGATCGAGTTGGTCTCGAAAATCTTGTGTTTGGCCCAGAGCGACTTGCGCGCGGGCTTGTGTTCGATGCTCGTCATTGCCCGGAACTCCTCAGACGGCCATCGCCAGCGGCGCCGGCGCCTCGTCGGAACGCGGCATCTCGGCCGCGCTCTCGGAGCGCACGGTCATCCAGAGGTTAAAGGCCATGATCAGCGCGCCGATCAGGAACAGGGCGCCGCCCATCGCGCGGATCACATAGAAGGGGTGCATCGCCGCGACGGTCTCGATGAAGGAATATTCGAGGAAGCCGAGGGATGTGTAGGCCCGCCACATCAGGCCCTGGAGGATGCCGGAGACCCACATCGCGGTGATGTAGAAGACGATGCCGAGCGTCGAGATCCAAAAGTGCCAGCTCACCAACTTGAGCGAGTAGAGGCCCTTGCGGTTCCACAGCCACGGCACGAGGCAGTAGATGGCGCCGAAGGAGATGTAGGCGACCCAGCCGAGCGCGCCGGAGTGGACATGGCCGATGGTCCAGTCAGTGTAGTGCGACAGGCCGTTGACCGCCTTGATCGACATCAGCGGGCCTTCGAAGGTCGACATGCCGTAGAAGGCGAGCGAGACCACCATCATCCGCAGCACCGGATCGGTGCGCAGCCGGTCCCAGGCGCCGGACAGCGTCATAATGCCGTTGATCATGCCGCCCCATGACGGCATCCACAGCATGATCGAGAAGGTCATGCCCAGCGTCTGCGCCCAGTCGGGCAGCGCGGTGTAGTGGAGATGGTGCGGGCCGGCCCAGATATAGATGAAGATCAGGGCCCAGAAATGGATGATCGAGAGCCGGTAGCTGTAGATCGGCCGTTCCGCGCGCTTGGGTACGAAATAGTACATGATCGCGAGGAAGCCGGCGGTGAGGAAGAAGCCGACCGCGTTATGGCCGTACCACCACTGGAACATCGCATCCTGCACGCCCGACCAGAGGCCGTAGGATTTCGGCGACAGGATCGAGGCCGGCACGGCGACGTTGTTGCCGATATGCAGGACCGCGATGGTCAGGATGAAGCCGAGATAGAACCAGTTCGCCACATAGATGTGCGGCTCCCGGCGCTTCATCACCGTGCCCAGGAAGACCAGCAGGTAGACGACCCAGACGATGGTCAGCCAGAGGTCGGCGTACCATTCCGGCTCGGCGTATTCCTTGCCCTGGGTGATGCCCAGCAGGTAGCCGGTTCCGGCGATGACGATGAAGACATTGTAGCCGAGCACGACGAACCAGGGCGACAGGATGCCGGCCAGCCGGGCGCGGCAGGTGCGCTGCACGACATAGAAGGACGTGCCGATCAGCACATTGCCGCCGAAGGCGAAGATCACCGCCGAGGTATGCAGCGGTCGCATCCGGCCGAAATTGATCCAGGGCAGATCGAAGTTCAGGTCCGGGAAGGCGAGCTGCGAGGCGATCAGCAGGCCGACCGTGAAGCCGGCGATGCCCCAGACCATGGCGGCGACGGTCGCGAACTTGACCGGGCCCATATTGTAGTTGGGCTTGCCGTCAATCTCCTGCGGCTCGACCGGAACGGTGCCGTCGAAGCAGCGATTGGCGATCAGGATGATGGCTGCCGCCGATGCAAGGGCACCGAGCATGGCGTGGAAGGCGTAACCGGAATTCTCGGTCAACGCGGCGATGATGATCAGAGGCAGCACGCAGGCCGCAGCGATCAGCATGCCAATCATTTCGCCGACAGTTGCCTGCCTGACAGGGCTTGCCGTTGCCGTCACCTTCGAACCCCGCTTCGTCGCCGGCGCATGAGCGCGCCATTAGCGGAAGGCTTAACGGGCGGGCGAAGGCGGGGCGTTGATTCAGGTCAATGGCGGCGGCGCGCAGGCTGCGGCGCCGAGGCGCAGGCTCAGGCCGCGACGGCGCTCATGCGCTCGGGGTTCATCACGCGCACGCCGCCGGGGACGATCAGGATCGTCTTGTCCTTGGCGAGGCGGGTGAAGGTGCGGCTCACCGTCTCGATGGTCAGGCCGAGGAAATCGGCGATGTCCTGCCGCGTCATCGGCAGGGGCACGGTGACCGAAGGCTTGCCGAGCCTTGCCCAGCGCTGCTGCATGCCGAGCAGGAAGCAGATCAGCTTTTCCTCGGCGGTCCGCCGGCCGAGCAGCATCATCTGCTCATGAGCGAGCGTCAATTCATGCGTCGCGAATTCATGCAGGCGCTTCAGGAGATGCGGCTTGGCATCGACCAACGCGGTATAGGCGCCGCGCGAGAAGGCGCAGGCCGCGACCTCGCCGATCGCATCGGCCGAGAAGCCGTAGGCGTCGCGCATGGCAAGGCCGAGGAAATCGCCCGGCAGCGCGAAGCCGACGACTTGGCGGCGGCCATCGGAGAGCAGCTTGTAGAGCCGCACGACGCCGGCCGTGACGTTGTAGACCGAATGCGCCTCGCGCCCCTGCGTGAACAGCGTCTCGCCCGAGGCGAAATGCGTGGGATGCGCCAGCGATTCCAGCAGCGCGAGCTCGTCATCGGAGAGCGACGCGCAGACGCTGACCAGGCGGACCATGCAGCTGCGGCAATTGCCTTCGCCGCGATGGGTAGCGCTACAGGCCGAGGGGTGACAGTTCACGATCGCATCTTCCCGCTTGTCGACGCAATCATAGCCCAGGCTGACAGGGTCACAAAGCGCGCTTGCTGCCGCAGCCGGCAAAATTGATCCAGATCAATGCGACGGCATGCCCCTCGCAACCACCGTGCGACCCTGAATTCGGGAGAGGTCACGGTGACGGGCGATGATATCTTCGAGGTCGCGCGCATCGCGCCGGCCGGCGCCGACACGGTCTTCGGCCTCGTCGCCATGCTGCATCCGGAGGTGACGCCGGAGGGCTGGGCCGAATTCGTGCGCGACAATTCGCAGGCCGGTGCAAGGCCACGCGGCGTCTTCGCCTTGCGCGACGCGCGGGCCATGCCGCATGCCGTCTTCACCTTCCGCGTCGCGCAGACGATCGCGGGTGGCGCGGCGCTGGAAATCTCGGAACTCGCGATGCTTCGGCTGCCGGGGACGCATCTGGTCAACGCGCTGCTGCGCTTCGCCAACCAGCTCGCGATCGAGCTCGACCTGCCCCGGATCGCGATCTCGCTGGAGCGCTCGGCCGCCTGGCCGCAGGACCATGACGCGCTCCAGCGCTCGGGCTTCCAGGTCGACCGGATGATGGTCCTGGGACGGGCGCAATTGGCGCCGCCAGCCCTCTGATTGACCTGCCTCAAGCCGAGCAGTCTGCCGGTTCAGCGCCCGTTGGCCTTCCGCCATGCGGCGAAATCGACCTTGCTCTGCTCTTCCGTCGGCGGGTAGAGGCCGAGGATCGAGCGGCCCTTCAGGACCTCCTCGGTGACGAAATCCTCGAAGGCGGTCATCTCGACGGCCTCAGTCGCGACCTCGTCGGCGAGATGGGCGGGGATGACTATGACGCCCTCGGCATCGCCGACCACGACATCGCCCGGGAAGACCGCAACATCGCCGCAGCCGATCGGAACGTTGATGTCGATCGCCTGATGCAGGGTCAGGTTGGTCGGGGAAGACGGGCGGTTGTGATAGCTCGGGAACGGCAGCCCCGCGATTTCGTAGGAATCGCGGAAGCCGCCATCGGTGACGACGCCGGCGACGCCACGCTTCATCAGGCGCGAGACGAGGATGCCGCCGGCCGAGGCCGCGCGCGGGTCCTTGCGGCTGTCGATCACCATCACAGCACCGGGTGGGCAATCCTCGACTGCCTTGCGCTGCGGATGGGCGCGATCTTGGAAAACGGAGAGCGGGTTCAGGTCCTCGCGCGCCGGGATGTAGCGGAGCGTGAAGGCCTCGCCGACCATGGTGCCGGCGCCGGGATTGAGCGGGCGGACATCCTGGATGAACTGGTTGCGCAGGCCGCGCTTGAACAGCGCAGTGCAGAGCGTGGCGACGGAGACCGTGCGCAGCTTCTCGCGGGTTTCCGGCTTGAGACTGGGCATGCGTTCACCTTCTCCGTCCGTGGCTCCCGCCGGGCGGCAGGCGGCCGAGACGTTCCCGCGATCCGACCCGCTTTGTAAAGGCGGAACAGGGCGCGAAAAACGCAACCCCGGCCCCTGCCCTTTGGGTTATCCGCTTACTTGCCCCAGCGCAGCGCCAGCGGATCGAGCTCGCGTGCCAGCTCGATCAGGCCCTCGCGGGTCTTCGGATGCAGCGGGGTCAATGGATGGCGCACGGCCTCCGACCGGATCACGCCGCCTTCCTTCATCACCGCCTTGGCCGAGCGCAGGCCGCACTGGCGGTTCTCGTAATTGATGATCGGCAGGACGCGGGCATAGAGCGCCGCCGCCTGCTTGCGATCACCCGCAGCATAGGCTGCGAGGATCGGCTTGATCAGGTCGGGGATCATCGCCGAGGTCATCGTGCCGGTGGCGCCGGCGTCGAGATCGGCCATCAGCGTGATCGCCTCCTCACCGTCGAAGGGGCCGACCACGGCGTCGCCGCCGGCCTCGATCAGCGCGCGCAGCTTGTTCGCTGTGCCGGGCACCTCGATCTTGAAGTAGCGGACGAGCGGAACCTCCTTCGCCAGCCGGATCATGAAAGGCACGGTCATGGTCACGCCGGAGAGCGGCGCGTCCTGCAGGATGACGGGCAGGCCGCAGGCGTCCGTGACCGCCTTGAAATGCTCGACCATGCCCGGCTCGTCAGCCTTGAGCAGCGCGCCGTGATAGGGCGGCATCATCATCAGCATCTTGGCGCCGGCATCGGCGGCGGCCTTGGCGCGAGCGGCGGCGATCCGCGTCGAGAAATGCGAGGTCGTCACGATCACCGGCACGCGGCCGGCGACCTGCTCCAGCGAGAGCCGCATCACCTGCTCGCGCTCCTCGTCGGTCAGCAGGAACTGCTCCGAGAAATTCGCGAGGATGCAGATGCCGTCGACGCCCTGGTCGACCATCAGGTCCATGACGCGCTTGTTGCCGTCGATATCGAGGTCGCCGTTCTCGTGGAAGATGGTCGGCGCGATCGGCAGGATGCCCTTGTAGGGTTCGGTCATGGCGTCATCTCGTCGGTGGCGGACAGAAAGGAATCAGACAGTGCTGGCTGCCTTGGTGCCGCGCAAGCGGCGGGCGAGCGAGCCGATGACCGGCATGACAAGCAGCGCGATGCCGATCGTCATCAGTGTCGAAACGAGCGGGTTCGACCAGAAGATCGAGAGCGAGCCCTGACTGAAGATCATCGACTGGCGGAATGCGTCCTCGGCCTTGTCGCCGATGACCATGGCGAGCACGAGCGGCGCGATGGGATAGTCGAGCTTCTTGAAGAGATAGCCGACGAGGCCGAAGGCCAGCGCCAGCCAGATATCGAACTCCTTGCTCGCGGCGGTGAAGGCGCCAATGAAGCAGATCACCACGATGATCGGCCCGATGATCGAGAAGGGAATGCGCAGGATCGAGGCGAAGAGCGGCACCGTCGCCAGCACGACCACGACAGCGACGACATTGCCGAGATACATCGAGGCGATCAGGCCCCAGACGAAATCCGGCCGATCGGTGAAGAGCGTCGGGCCGGGATTGAGCCCCCAGATCATCAGGCCGCCCATCATCACGGCGGCCGTTGCCGAACCGGGAATGCCGAGGGCCAGCATCGGCAGCATGGCGGCGGAGCCGGCGGCATGGTCGGCCGTTTCCGGCGCAATCACACCCTCGGGTTCGCCCTTGCCGAACTTGGCGGGGTTGCGCGAGGAGCGCTTGGCCATGGCGTAGCTCATGAAGGAGGCCGCCGTCGGCCCGCCCGGCGTGATGCCCATCCAGATGCCGATCAGCGAGGAGCGCAGCAGGGCGAGCCAATAGCGCGGCAGTTTCGCAGCCGTGCGCAGCACGTCACCGACGCGGACCTTGGCGGCGACGCCCTCGAATTTCAGCCCCTCCTCCATCGTCAGCAGCAATTCGCCGATACCGAACAGGCCGATCACCGCGATCAGGAAACTGACGCCGGCGAGCAGCACGTCGAATTCGAAGGTGAGGCGGACATTGCCGGAGACCGAATCCATGCCGATCGTCGCCAAAGCGAAGCCAATCGCCATCGAGACGACGGTCTTGAAGGGCGAGGCGCCGCCGAGCCCGATGAAGCTCGCGAAGGTCATGAAATAGACGGCGAAATATTCGGGCGAGGAGAAGCGCAGCGCGAATTTCGCGACCCAGCCGGAGAGCAGCGTGATCAGGATGACGCCGGCGAGCGCACCGAAGCCGGCCGAAAGAAAGGCGAAGGAGAGCGCCTCTGTCGCCCTGCCTTGCTTGGCCATCGGGTGGCCGTCGAATGTCGTCGCGACCGACGAGGGCTCACCGGGGATATTGAACAGGATCGAGGTGGTCGAGCCGCCGAAGAGCGCGCCCCAGTAGAGCGAGGTCAGCAGGATGATCGCCGAGACCGGGTCCATCGAGAAGGTCAGCGGCAGCAGCAGCGAGACGCCGTTGGGCGCACCGAGCCCCGGAAGGACACCGACGAGCACGCCGAGCAGCACGCCCGCCATCATCAGCAGGACATGGTGCGTGGTGAGCGCCACCGAGAAGCCGTGCATCAGGTTGGCGATGTTGTCCATGCTGATATCCCCGCCGTCTCAGAGGCCGATGAGCGGCTCGATCGGGCCCTTGAGCAGGCCGATCTGGAAGAATTTCTCGAGCGCGAAATAGAAGAAGGCTGCCGTCACGAAGGCGGTGGCGAGGCTCTGCAGCCAGCCATAGCCGCCCTGGAAGCGCATCGCGAAGACGAGGTAGAGGATCGTCGCGACATACATGCCGAGCGTCACGCTCAGCACGACGAAGGCGACCAGGGGCAGCAGGAAGGACAACACGCGCTTGCCGCGCTCGGCGTCGAGGAAGGCCTCCGCGAGCGCCGCCTTGCCGGCGACGCGCTGACCGAGCGTGACCACGATCGTGCCAAGGCTCGCCAGCGCGATCAGCGCGCCGGCATAGAAGGGGAAAGCGCCGGGCTGCGGGCCGGACGTATCCCAGCCGATGCCGAACTCCAGCGAGCCCTTCACGATGACGAGCCCGAAGACCAGCGTCAGGATCGCGGTCCCGATCTCGGCCCAGAAGCGGGTGATCATGCGGTGGGTTCCTCCTTGCGGGAGCGGCGGGAAGGCACGGCTTTAAGGAGAGGCTTGTCATCCCGAACGGAGCGAAGCGCAGATCCGGGATCCATGCCTGAGCGGACCCGATGAAGGTTCCGGCATGGATCCCGGGTCAAGCCCGGGATGATCGCGCGATTCCGGAGAAGATCGGCACGCGCCGATCCCAGCTTACTTCGCGACCCAGCCTTCGTTCTCGAAGACCTTCTTGTTCGCCGCCTCGTCCTTGGCGACGAAATCGGCGAGCTCCTTACCCTTCATGAACTTGGCGGTCTGGGCGGTGCGCGTCACGAATTCCTGCCATTCCGGGGTCTTGGAGACCTTCTCCAGCAGGCCGGCATAATAGGTCACGGCGTCGGCCGGGACGTCGGCCGGCAGCCAGACGGTGCGCGGCATCTGGAAGGTTTCCAGCGGCAGGCCCGCTTCCTTGCAAGTCGGGATATCGCCCCAGCCCTTGCCCTCGAAGACCGGCTCGCCCTTGGCGAGACGCACCGGCGAGAATACGCAGAGCGGCTTCACCTGGCCGGCCTTCCACTGGCCGATATTCTCGTTGGGGTTGTTGGTGTTGGAGTCGATATGGCCGCCGGCGAGTTGCACCGCCGCGGCGCTGCCGCCCTGGAACGGCACATAGATCCATTTCACGCCGGTGGCGTCCTGGATCATCGAGGTCAGGGTCTGGTCGGTGTCCTTCGACTGGCTGCCGCCCATCTTGAAGCCCATCGGCTTGGCCTTGACCGCCTCGATATAGGCCTTGGCGTCGGCATAGGGTGCGTCGCCCTTGACCCAGAGCAGGAACTCGTCGAGCGCCAGCGCCGCGACCGGTGTCAGGTCCGAGACCTTGTAGCCGAGCTTGGCGACGTAAGGCAGCAGATAGGCGTTGTTGGTGCCGAAGATGACGCGGTTCGGATCGCCCTTGGCGCCCTTGCCGTAGACATAGCCCTCGGCGCCCGAGCCGCCGCCCTTGTTCACCACCACGATCGGCTGCTCGGTGAACTTGTGCTTGGTGATGATCGACTGGATGATCCGGGCGAAATTGTCGGTGCCGCCGCCGGCGCCCGAGGTGACGACGAACTCGATCGGCTTGGTCGGCTCCCAGGCCTGCGCGGCGCCGATGCCGCCAAGCGCGAGTGCGCCAGTGAACGCAGCCGAAATGGCAATGGTCTTCATGGTTTCTCTCCCTGGGGTTTGATCTTGCAAGGCCGCTCTTGCCGGCGGCTTTGTCGAAAATGCCGGGTCGGCATCGGGTTGTTCCGAAAAGTGCATTCCACTTTTCGGCCCGATGCCCAGATGTCAGGCGGCGGCGCGGGCCTTGGCCTTTCCGTCCTGGGCCATCTTGATGGCGAGCGCGAGCGCGGCGCGCGTCGCGCCGAGATTGGCGATGCCCTTGCCCGCGATCTCATAAGCCGTGCCATGGGCCGGCGTGCAGATCGGGAAGGGGAAGCCGCCGATCAAGGTGACGCCGCGGTCGAAGCCGATCAGCTTCATCGCGATCTGGCCCTGGTCGTGATACATCGTCAGCACGGCGTCGAAATCGCCGTTCTTCGCGCGCAGGAAGACGGTGTCCGACGGGAACGGCCCCTCGACCGTGAAGCCCTTGGCCTTGGCCGCCTTCACCGCCGGCTCGATCGTCTCGATCTCGTCGCGCCCGAAATTGCCGCCGTCGCCCGCATGGGGGTTGATGCCGGCCACCGCGATGCGCGGCGGGTTGAAACCAGCGGCGCGCAGATTGGCATCGGCCAGCGTCAGCGCCCGCAGGATGCGCTCCTGCGTGACGTTCTGCGCGACTTCCGAGAGTGGGATATGCGAGGTGACGCGGGCGTTCCAGAGCTTGTCGAGGATGTTGAACTCGCTCGCCGCGCCCTCGAAGCCGATGGCATCGCGCACGAAACGGATCTCGTCGTCATAGCCGGGATAGGCGAAGCGCATCGCCGCCTTGTTGAAAGGCGTGAAGAACACCGCATCGGCCCGGCCGGAGGCAGCGAATTGCAGCGCGCGGCGGAAATTCTCGGTCGCGGCCTTGCCGCCGGCCAGCGTCGCGCTGCCGCGCTTGAGGTCGGCGGGATCGTGATTGGCGAGATCAACGAAGACAGGACACTCGCCGAGCGGCAGCGCATCGCCATCCTTGACGACATTCACCTGCGGATCGACCCCGCCGTCCTTGATGCCGAGATCGAGCAGACGCTTGTCGCCGAAGACGACATAGCGGGCAGCGCCGCGCAGATCGGCTTCCGACAGAATACGGGCCGTCAATTCGGGGCTGATGCCGGAGGGATCGCCCATCGCCACGGCGATCACCGGCAAGGCGTCATTCGTCCGCTCATTCATGGCCGCCACTCCGCTGCCTGTCCGCTCTTCTGGCTCCGTTGGCTAACACAGGCGGCCGACTCACTCAAGTATGCTGTATGCAGCATATCAAAATCGATGTACGCATTCGGCAAGCGCGGGCTGCGGATCGGTCTGCGCCGGAGGAGGGCCGAATGAATTTCCACGCGCATTACGCCGGCATCACGGAGCCGGTTGAGACCTGTCTCGTCGGCAGCGGCAGCTTCGGGCGCAGCTATCTCGCGCAATCGCGCCGGACACGGCTGGTCAATGCGCGCATCGCGGTGGACGTGACGGCCGAAGCCGCAGGCAAAGCCTTCGCGGCAGCCGGTTTCGGGCCTGCCGACATCGCGCTCTGTGAGACCATGGCTGAGGTGAAGGCTGCCTGGAATACCGGCAAATGCGTCGCTGCGGCGAGCCTCGACATCGTCATGGAATTGCCCTTCGCGCTGCTCGTCGAAGCGACCGGCAGCCCGGAAGCCGCGGCGCGGCACAGCCTCGCCGCGATCGATGCCAAGCGCCATGTCGCATTGGTCTCGAAGGAAGCCGACAGCGTCGTCGGGCCAGGACTGGCGCGGCTGGCCCGCGACAAGGGCGTCGTGTTGACGCCCGTCGACGGCGACCAGCCGAGCCTGCTGATCGCGCTGGCGAGCTGGGCCGAGGTGATCGGCCTCGAGATCATCGCCGCCGGCAAGTCCAGCGAATACGATTTCGTTCTCGATGCCGCGACCGGCAACGTCACCTGCAACGGCGCGACCCGTTCCCTGCCGGCGCTGCGCGAATACTGGCTGCCGGGCGAACGCCCCATCACCAACACTGCGGCCGAGCGTGCACGCATTCTCGGCGAGGCCTTTCCCTTGAGAGCCGTGCCTGATCTCTGCGAGATGACGCTCGTCGCCAATGCGCTCGGCTTCACGGCCGATGCTGCTGGCTTCCATGCGCCGCCGGCCCGCGTGCCGGAAGTGGCCGATCTCTTTGCGGAGCGCAGCGAGGGCGGCTTGATGGGCGGCACCCGCCGCATCGACGTGTTCCATCATCTGCGCCTTGCGGAAGAGGCGAGCTTCGCCGGAGGCGTCTTCATCGTCGTACGCTCAGACAATGCCGAAACCTGGGAGATGCTGGCCGGCAAGGGCCATGTCGTCAGCCGCAGCGGCAAGACGGCGGCGCTCTACCTGCCGCGCCATCTGCTCGGCGTCGAGGTCGCGACCTCGATCCTCGATGCCGCCGGCCTCGACCGCTCGGGCTATGGCGACGACTATCGGCCAAGGCAGGACCTCGTCGCGGTGGCGCAGCGCGATCTCGCGGCCGGAACGATCCTGACGATGGGCGGGCACCACCACAGCATCGACGGCGTCGGTGCGGAGGTGAGGCCAGCGGCAGCACTCGCGGATGATCGCCCCGCGCCGTTCTATCTCGTCGCCGACCGCACGCTTGCCAGGGCCGTCAAGGCCGGCGAGGCGATCCGCCTCGGCGATGTCGCAATCCCCGCGGATTCCGGATTGCTGGCGATGCGCCGGCGGCAGGATGCGCTGTTTGCGGCCGAGACCGGCGCGCCGGTTTGACAGCGCGGAAGCCGCATGCCGTAACGGAGCGGCCGGGAACACGGGAGCAACGATGAGCGCGACGGCGGCCGACTATATCCCGATCACGCGGCGCACCCTCCATGACGAGGTGCTGGAGCGTGTGCGCGACATGATCATCGAGGGGCGGCTCGAACCCGGCCAGCGCATCAACGAGGGCCAGGTCGGCGCCCAGCTCGGCGTCTCGCGGACGCCTTTGCGCGAGGCGATCAAGACGCTGGCCAGCGAAGGCCTCGTCGAGATCCTGCCGGCCAAGGGGGCGATCGTCCGCAAATTCTCGGCGCGCGACCTCGCCGATATCCTTGAGGTCATCAAGAGCCTGGAGCAGCTCGGCGGCCGGATCGCCTGTGCCCAAGCCAGCGACGCGACGATCGAGGCGATCCACAGACTGCACAAGGACATGCTCGCGCTCTACGCGACACGCGACCGGCTCGACTATTTCAAGCTGAACCAGGCGATCCACAGCGCCATCGTCGCGGCGTCCGGCAATGCAGTGCTTGCCGAGATGCACACCACCCTGCAGGCGCGGATCAAGCGCCTGCGCTTCGTTGGCAATGAAGGCCCGGAGAAATGGGCTGGCGCGGTCGCCGAGCATGAGGACATGATCGCGGCCCTGCTCAAGCGCGACGCGGAGGCCCTGTCCGAGGCGATCGGCCGTCATATGGACACGACGCTGGTCCGGGTGCGCGACGTCCTCTGAGTGCCTGTTCGGGGCACCGGCCCCGCCCTGGCGTCCATAGACTTTCGACTAAGCCTCGGACGACCGGCAAGAGCCCCTCCACCCCATCCGAAATCCGTTCCTGGACAATCGTTTACCCTCCCCCCGGAGCCGGCCGTGGAGCCTCCGGAGACGACTATCCGCGCCCGTCTTCTTTCAATAAGCTGTAGACAAGGCGGCCCGGGGACTTTTGCCCCAGGAGCTTCCGATACAACGGGGCCGTTCACCGCCCGGATAGGGCGGAGAGGCGTTCAAGGAGACATCCATGAAGAAAATTCTTTTGGCGACGCTGTCGGCCTCCGCGCTGATGGCGGCGCAGCCGTTGATGGCGAAAACGCTGGTGTATTGCTCGGAGGGCAGCCCCGAGAATTTCGCGCCAAGCGTCAATACCACCGGCACGTCCTTCGATGCGAACACCCAGATCTATGACACGATCGTGCAGTTCGAGCGCGGCGGCACCAAGGTCCAGCCGGCGCTCGCCGAGAAATGGGACATCTCGCCGGATGGCCTGACCTACACCTTCCACCTGCGCAAGAACGTGAAGTGGCACGCGAACAAAAACTTCAAGCCGACGCGCAACTTCAATGCCGACGACATCATGTTCATGATCGAGCGGCAGTGGAAGGAAGATCACCCGTTCTTCAAGGTGACCAGCTCGAACCACTCCTATTTCAACGACATGGGCATGCCCAAGCTGCTCAAGTCGGTCGAGAAGGTCGATGACTATACGGTCAAGTTCACGCTGAACCAGCCGGAGGCGCCGTTCCTCTCAGACCTCGCCATGCAATATGCCAGCGTGCAGTCGAAGGAATATGCCGATGCCATGCTGAAGGCCGGCACGCCCGAGAAGCTCGATCAGGACCCGATCGGCACCGGCCCGTTCTATCTGGTGCAGTACCAGAAGGACGCGATCATCCGCTACAAGGCCTTCCCCGAATACTGGGCCGGCAAGGCCAAGATCGACGATCTCGTCTTCGCGATCACGCCGGACGCGTCGGTGCGCTGGGCCAAGCTCCAGAAGGGCGAATGCCATGTCATGCCTTATCCGAACCCGGCCGATCTCGACGCGATGAAGAAGGACGCCAATGTCCAGATCCTGGAGCAGCCGGGCCTGAACATCGGCTATCTCGCCTACAACACCACCAAGAAGCCCTTCGACGACGTCCGCGTGCGCCACGCCGTCAACAAGGCGATCAACAAGAAGGCGATCATCGACGCGGTCTATCTCTCCAGCGGCATCGCGGCGATCAACCCGATCCCGCCGTCGATGTGGTCCTATAACGAGACGATCAAGGACGATCCCTTCGATCCGGATGCGGCCAAGAAGGAACTGGCCGAGGCCGGCTATCCGAACGGTCTCGAGATCGACCTCTGGGCCATGCCGGTGCAGCGCCCCTACAACCCGAACGCCAAGCGCATCGCCGAGCTGATGCAGGCGGACCTCGCCAAGGTCGGCGTCAAGGCCGAGATCAAGAGCTTCGAGTGGGGCGAATACCGCAAGCGCATGCAGGCGGGCGAGCACCAGACGGGCATGCTTGGCTGGACCGGCGACAACGGCGATCCGGACAACTTCCTGCACACGCTGCTGGGCTGTGACTCCGCCAAGACCAACGGCTCGAACGTCGCCAAGTTCTGCTACAAGCCGTTTGAAGATCTGGTCGTGAAGGCGAAGACCGTCACCGACCAGGCCGAGCGCGAGAAGCTCTACCGGCAGGCCCAGGTGGTGTTCAAGGAGCAGTCGCCCTGGTTCACCATCGCGCATGCGGTGCAGCTGAAGCCCGTCCGCAAGGAAGTGAAGGACTTCAAGCTCTCGCCGTTCAGCCGCCACACCTTCTACGGCGTCGACATCGGCAACTGAGCCGCGTTGCCGGTCGCGCCCCATTCTGGCGCGACTGATGCATGACAACGACGCGGCCCCGTCGGGGCCGCGTTTCGGAAGGCGGAGACGATGGGGCACGACGCCCCGCGCCCGATCCGTCTTCCGCCTGTGCCCCGAGAGAAACGTCCATGTCCGCTCGCGCCCGCTCCCTCGCCATCACGCTGGGACTCAGTGCCCTTTTGTTTCCAGCCGTAGCTAGCGCTCAGGCGCTCGTGGTCTGCTCCGAGGCCAGCCCCGACTTCCTGAATCCCCAGTTCAGCAGCCAGAACACCGCCTATGACGTCGCCGCGCAGATCTACGAGCGGCTGACCGCGACGGAACGCGGCGGCTCGCAGATCATCCCGAGCCTGGCCGAGTCCTGGACGATCTCCGAGGACGCGCTGACCTACACCTTCAAGCTGCGCAAGGGCGTGAAATGGCACGCCAGCAAGACCTTCACGCCGACGCGGGACTTCAACGCAGACGACGTGATCTTCTCGTTCCAGCGGATGCTCGACCCCGCCCATCCCTTCAACAAGGTCGGCAGCGGCAACTACCAATTCTTCGCCGAGATCGTGAAGCCGAGCCTGAAGGCGATCGAGAAGGTCGACGACTACACGGTCAAGCTGACCCTGACCAAGCCGAATTCGCCGCTGCTCTCGGCACTTTCGGTCGAGCCGATGTCGATCCTCTCAGCCGAATACGGCGCCGCGATGCTCAAGGCCGGCACGCCCGAGCAGCTCGATTTCGCGCCGATCGGCACCGGGCCGTTCTCGCTCGTTTCCTACCAGAAGGATGCCGTCATCCGCTTCAAGGCAGTGCCGGACCACTGGACAAAGGCCGTCGGCAACCGCGACCGCATGGCGCTGGTCAACGACCTGATCTTCGTGATCACGCCCGATGCCGCGGTGCGCTTCGCCAAGGTGCGCTCCGGCGAGTGCCAGATCGCGCGCTATCCCAATCCCGGCGACCTGCCGGCGATGAAGACCGAACCGACGATCAACCTCCTGCAGGGCAGCATCGCCGACCAGAGCTTCCTCGCCTTCAACCAGCAGAAGAAGCCCTTCGGCGACAAGCGGGTGCGCGAGGCCCTGGCCTATGCGACCAACATCCCGGCGATCATCGACGCGGTCTATCAGGGCACCGGCAAGGCCGCGGCTGCGGCCGTTCCGCCCTCGCTCTGGTCGCATGACTCCGATCTCAAGCCGCGCCCCTATGACCCCGAAAAGGCCAAAGCGCTTCTCAAGGAAGCCGGGCTAGAGAACGGCTTCGAGACGACGCTCTGGGCCATTCCCGTCGTGCGCGCCTATATGCCGAACGGCCGTCGCGCCGCCGAGCTGATCCAGGCGGACTGGGCCAAGATCGGCGTCAAGGCGACGATCCAGACCTTCGAATGGGGCGAGTATCTCAAGCGCGGCCGGGCCGGCGACCACGAGGTCGGCATGTTCGGCTATACCTGGGACTATCCCGATCCGAGCCAGATCCTGCTCTCGGGCTGGACCTGCGAGGGCGTGAAGACCGGCGCCAACCGCGCCCGCTGGTGCAACCAGGAGGCGTCGGACGCGCTCGCCAAGGCCAGCACGATCACCGACCAGGGTGAGCGCGCGAAGCTCTACAAGCGCTTTCAGGAGCTGTTCCACGAGGATGTCGCAGGTCTGCTCTTCGCCAATGCGCAAGCCTTTACGCCGGTGCGCAAGGACGTGAAGGACTACAAGATCCACTTCTTCGGCGGGCAGCCCTTCTACGGCGTCTCCGTCGCCAAGTGACGGTGTAACCTCGATCGACAAAAAGCGTCGGCAGAGAATTCATTGCCCTGCCGACGCCCCGCACATTCGGAATATTGCGTCGAAGCCTACTCAGTTTTCCAAGTCTTTCGCCAGGCGCACCCCCCGAACTCCGCCTGATCGCCCCAATCCACGGATTTTGCTGCCGCGTTCTTGATCTTTCGCGGATTCTGGTGTTTCGGCTGCGCCGGAATTCGAACTCGACTAAAATGACATAACAGGCCGCGGGAACGCCCTGCCCCGGCCGATAAGAATGGCAGAACCATGCTGCGCTTCATCTTCACACGGCTGAGCCTGGTCGTCCCGACCTTCATCGGCATCACCCTGCTGGCCTTCTTCCTCGTCCGCCTCGTCCCCGGCGACCCGATCGAGACCATGGCCGGCGAACGCGGCATCGACGCCGCCCGCCACGCCCAGCTCCTGACCGAGTACGGCCTCGACCGGCCGCTGCTCGTCCAGTACGGCAAATATATCGAGCGCGTCGTCCAGGGCGATCTCGGCAAGTCGATCGTGACCCGCGACAGCGTTCTCTCCGAGTTCGGCCAGCTCTTCCCGGCGACGATCGAACTCGCGCTCTGCGCCATCCTGATCGCGCTGATCGTCGGGCTCCCGGCCGGCATCATCGCGGCGGTGAAGCGAAACTCGATCTTCGACCATGGCGTCATGGGCATCTCGCTCACCGGCTATTCGATGCCGATCTTCTGGTGGGGCCTGCTGCTGATCCTGCTGTTCTCGGTCCAGCTCGGGATCACGCCGGTCTCGGGCCGGATCGCGGTGCAGTATTTCATCGAGCCGGTGACCGGCTTCCTCACCATCGACAGCCTGCTCGCCGGCGATATCGACGCCTTCTGGTCGGCCTTGTCGCATCTTGCCCTGCCGGCGATCGTGCTCGGCACCGTGCCGCTCGCGGTCATCGCCCGCATGACCCGCTCGGCGATGCTGGAAGTTCTCGGCGAGGACTATATCCGCACCGCCCGCGCCAAGGGCATGGCTCCGATCCGCGTCGTCGCGCTGCACGCACTGCGCAATGCGCTGATCCCGGTCGTCACCGTCATCGGCCTGCAGGTCGGCACGCTCTTCACCGGCGCGATCCTGACCGAGACGATCTTCTCCTGGCCCGGCGTCGGCAAATGGCTGATCGAGGCGATCAGCCGGCGCGACTACCCGGTCCTCCAGGGCGGCACGCTGCTGCTCGGCGTCGTGGTGATGAGCGTCAACCTCTTCGTCGACCTGCTCTACGGCGTGATCAATCCACGCATCAGGCACGCCCGATGAACCATCATTCCTTCCTTTGCTCCCATCGGAGCCTCGCCGCATGAGCACCGAAACCCTCCAAGCCCCGTCTGCGGCACCAAGCGTCGCACCGCCGCATCCCGCCCGCGAGTTCTGGACCTATTTCAGCGCCAATCGCGGCGCCGTCGCCGGCCTCGTCGTCATCGTGCTGGTGCTGCTCTGCGCGCTGTTCGCGCCCTTGATCGCGCCGCATGAGCCCAACCTGACCAATAATGCGGTCTTCCTGAAGCCGCCGTTCTGGCAGGAGGGCGGCTCGTTCTCCTATCCGCTCGGCACGGACGCGATCGGCCGCGACATCCTCTCGCGCCTGCTTTACGGAGCGCGGCTCTCGCTGGTGATCGGCATCGCGGTCGTGGCGCTTGCCATCGTCGTCGGCATCGTGCTCGGGCTCATCGCCGGCTATTTCAAGGGCATCGCCGATATCGCGATCATGCGCCTGATGGACATCCTGATGACGATGCCGAGCCTGCTGCTCGCCATCGTCATCGTGGCGATCCTCGGCCCCGGCCTAATGAACGCGATGCTGGCCGTCGCCATCGTCGTGCTACCGCATTATGTCCGCATCACCCGCGCTGCGGTGATCGCCGAGACGTCGAAGGATTATGTGATCGCCGCCAAGGTCAGCGGCGCGCAGACGATCCGGGTGATGTTCTCCGAGATCCTGCCGAACTGCGCGGCGCCCCTCATCGTGCAGGCGACGCTCGGCGTTTCCACCGCGATCCTCGACGCCGCGGCGCTCGGCTTCCTCGGCCTCGGCGCCCAGCCGCCGACACCGGAATGGGGCACGATGCTCGCCGACGCGCGCGAATTCGTACTGCGCGCCTGGTGGGTCGTCACCTTCCCGGGCCTCGCCATTCTCATCACCGTGCTCGCCTTCAACCTTCTCGGTGACGGCCTGCGCGATGCGCTCGACCCCAAGCTGAAGCGCTGATCCCATGCCCCTGCTCGAAATCGAAAACCTCAGCGTCGAATTCCCGACCTCCCAGGGAACGCTGCGCGCCGTCGACCGCATCGACCTCACCCTCGAGGAGGGCGAGGTGCTCGGCGTCGTCGGCGAATCCGGCTCCGGCAAGAGCGTGACCATGCTCGCGTTGATGGGCCTCGTCGGCTATCCCGGCCGCGTCCGCGCCGACAAGCTGCGCTTCGACGGCCGCGATCTCCTGACCATGTCCGCCCGCGAGCGCCGCCAGCTCACCGGCAAGGACGTGGCGATGATCTTCCAGGAGCCGAGCACCAGCCTGAACCCCTGCTTCACCATCGGCTTCCAGCTCGCCGAGACGCTCAGGAAGCACGAGGGCATGGACGGCAAGGCGGCCAAGCGCCGCTCGATCGAATTGCTCGAGCAGGTCGGCATTCCCGCCCCGGAGAGCCGTCTCAAGGCCTATCCGCATCAGATGTCCGGCGGCATGAACCAGCGCGTGATGATCGCGATGGCGATCGCCTGCAATCCGCGCCTCCTGATCGCCGACGAGCCGACGACCGCGCTCGACGTCACCATCCAGGCGCAGATCCTCGACCTGCTGATGACGCTGCAGCGTGAGCGCAACATGGCGCTCGTGCTTATCACCCACAACATGGGCGTCGTTGCCGAAACCGCCCAACGCATCATGGTGATGTATGCCGGGCAGATCATGGAGGAGCGCAAGGTCGACGCGCTCTTCAAGGACCCGCAGCATCCCTATTCCGCCGCCCTGCTCGCAGCCCTGCCCGAGCGCAGCGAGCACGCGACCCGGCTTGCCACCATTCCCGGCATGGTGCCGGGCTTGAACGACCGGCCGAAGGGCTGCCTGTTCAGTCCGCGCTGCGCCTATGCGACCGACCACTCCCGTAACGTCCAGCCGGAACTGCGGAACTGGGCCGACGGGCGCGTGCGCTGTCACTATCCGCTCGGCGACGCGAACCGGGACGCCGAGCGCGCCCGCGACGAAGCCGGCCAGGCGCAGGAGGCCGCGCGATGAGCAATCCCGTGATCGAAGCGCGCGAGCTGACCCAGATCTATCCGGTCAAGCAGGGCTTCTTCCGCGCGCCGGCTCAGTTGCAGGCGGTGAACAAGGTCTCCTTCGCGGTCGAGGCCGGGCGGACGTTGGCCGTCGTCGGCGAGTCCGGCTGCGGAAAGTCGACGCTGGCGCGTATGGCGACGCTGATCGAGGCGCCGACTTCGGGCGCATTGACCCTCGACGGGCTCGATGCCGTCAACCCGCCGGCCGACAAGCGCCGGCATCTGCGCCGCACCGTGCAGTTCGTGTTCCAGAACCCCTATGGCTCGCTCAATCCGCGCAAGAAGATCGGGACGATCCTGGAGGAACCCCTCAAGATCAACACCGACCTGTCCCCGGCCGAGCGCACCGAGAAGGCGCGCGCGATGATGGCCAAGGTCGGCCTGCGCCCCGAGCATTATGCCCGCTATCCGCATATGTTCTCGGGCGGCCAGCGCCAGCGCATCGCGATCGCGCGCGCGCTGATCCTCTCGCCCAAGGTCGTGGTCGCGGACGAGCCGGTCTCGGCGCTCGACATCTCGATCCAGGCTCAGGTGCTGAACCTGCTGGCCGACCTGCAGGACGAGCTGAAGCTCGCCTATCTCTTCATCTCGCACGACCTCAGCGTCGTCCGCCACATCGCCCATGACGTGATGGTGATGTATCTCGGCAATGCGATAGAGCACGGCCCAAAGGAGCGCATCTACGCAAGGCCGCTGCACCCCTATACGCAGGCGCTGCTCGCCTCGACGCCGCGCGTCGATGCCGGCAAGCGCGAACGCATCATCCTGCGCGGCGAATTGCCCTCCCCGTTGAACCCGCCCAAGGGCTGCGTGTTCTCGACCCGCTGCCCGTATGTCACCGATCGCTGCCGGGCCGAGCGCCCGGAAAAACGCGAGATCGACGGCCGCAAGGTCGCTTGCCACTATGCCGAGGATTTTCTCGCCAAGGCTGCGTGAACCCGGCGCAAGACGTCGAGCGGGCAGGCCAGCGCGACGGCCTGTCCGGCGCGGCCTGCGTTGCGCGCCCCTGCCGTTGAGTTTCTTAGCTCTCACGTCCTATCGACGAGAATCCGGCCGCGTGTTTGTTCAAAGTCAATGCAATCCGGACAATTCTCGGGTAATATTCGCGATCGATTGGACGGGTTTGCGGCTGTGAAAGCAGACTGCATTTCCGACTCCAGCCACCTGGGGGAGGCTGAATGCGCGCGGAAGCTGAGGCGATCAACCGCCATATCGGAGATCGGTTGCGCGTTCTCCGCAAGAAGCGCGGCCTGAGCCAAGGTGACCTTGGGGCCGTCCTGGACGTCTCGTTCCAGCAGATGGGGAATTATGAGAAGGGGAAGGATCGCCTAAGCGCAGGGGCGCTCTTCATGCTGGCACGATTTCTCGGGACGAGTCCGGCAGCCTTCTTCGAGGGCCTGATGTCGCCCGACACCGGAATGGCCGAGGACGGTGTGGAGTATGAGGCTGCGGTCGAAAGGCCCCCCCAGTCAGACAAGCTCGATGCGGCGTTCGGGCGGATTCGCTCGCAGCGCGACCGGGCCCTGGCGGTGGCGATCGTCGAGACGATCGCGCGCCGCGCTGACGGAGCGCCCTGAGTTCAACGAGCCATGCCCAGTTCACGCTGGATGGCAATGGCAATATCCGGCCGATCGGTCGTGAAGGCGCTGACACCATCCGCGAAGGCCTTCCGGATCGCTGGCTCGTCATGGGCGCCGTAATAGCCAAGCGTTACGGCCTCGCCGCGGCAGGCCTCGCCATCGCCGCCCTGCGCCTGATTGATACGGATCGCGATCTCCCGCACGCCAGCGGCGCTCGCTTTGCGGCATAGTTCGCGTAGGTCTCGCAGGGGCGACGCCAAGAGCCTGTCGGCGACGAGCCAGATCGTCGGCGCGGCCGGAGCGAGGCGCAGAAGCTCCGCGAGCGTCGGCAGATCGAAGGCGGTGAAGGTCGTCCGGCCAAGCAGGCCCCTCTCCATCAGCCGCGTCACGACCTGAGCCTCGATCCCCGGATAACGCTCGCCACCCTGTCGCGTCTTCAGTTCGATGCGTAGCCTGATGCCGCTCGCTTCAAGGATGTCCAGGACCTCGTCGAAGCTCGGGATGGTCTCGCCATCCGTGCCGATCAGTTCCACCGCTTGCAGCGCGGCCCAATCCTGATCGCCGACCGCGCCTTCTCCCGCCGCCGTGCGGCCGAGGAGGGCATCGTGTTGGACGACCAGCACGCCGTCGCGGCTGCGATGGACATCGAACTCGATGAAATCCACTGGGAGGACCGCCGAGTTGCGGAAGGCGAGGCGGCTGTTCTCGGGCCAGATTTTGGCGCCGCCGCGATGGGAAGCGATGTCCGTCATATCTCTGTAACCATGCGGAGCGATGGCTGGGTATGCAACATAAGTTGCCGATGGGCGAGTCTGCAATTTAACTTGCAGACTTCTGCAAGGCTCCGTTACCGTGTCCGGCATGGAAGAAACGATGAACCTGACGGAGATCATCGCGGCGCGGCAGGACGAACTGACCGAGTCGGATCGCCGGCTGGTCGAGGTCCTCCTGGCCAACCGCACCGCGGGCAGCTTCCTGCCCTCGCACAAGGTCGCCGAGCAGGCCGGCGTCCATGCCTCGACCGCCGGCCGCCTCGCCCGCAAGCTCGGCTTCGCCTCCTATCGTGAGATGCGCGGCGCCTTGCAGGACACCGTCGTCGCCGACCTCGATGCATCGGTGCGCGTGCGGCGCCGGCTCGACCGGGTTCGCGGCGAGTCCCTGCTCGGCTCCGTCGTCGAGGGTGAAATCCGCGCGCTCGGCGCCCTGGTCAATCAGATATCGGATGCGGACATCATCGCCGCAGCCGGGATGCTGCGGCAGGCGGGGCGCATTCTCGTCGCTGGCGAAGGCCATGCCAGCAGCCTCGCCGAACTGTTCGTGCGGCGCCTCGTCCGGTCCGGCTATCGCGCCAGCGCCATCGCCCATGCCGACTGGCAGGCGGCCGACCAGTTGCTCGGTCTTGCCACCGGCGATGTCGTGATCGCGCTGATCTTCCGCCATGAAAGCCCGGCGATGGCGCGCCTCCTCGCCTGCGCCCGCGAGATCGGCGCGAAGACGCTGCTGATCACCGACCGGCGCACCGGCGTTCCCGCCTGCGACATCCAGCTCGTCGCCGCCCGCGGCGAGCAGGGCGAATTCCACTCGCTGACCGTGCCGATGGCGATCTGCAACACGCTGATCCTGGAACTGTCGCGCACCGATGACGGCCGCTCGCTGGAGACACTGGCGAGGGTCGAGACCTTGCAACGCCTGTTCCGCGGCAAGCCCGGATAGGCGGCTTCAGCAATTTCCGACCGATCCCCGACAAAGCCCCTGTTCCCCAGGAGAATGCGATGAAGACCTCCAACATCGGCAAGGCCATCCCGGGGATCGTGCTCGGGGCAGGGCTCGCGACCCTGGCTTGCTCAAGCGCCATCGCACAGAGCAGGCCTGACCTGACCGTGGCGGTGAACGAGCTCGCACGTTCGCTCGACCCCGGCGAGAACACCGGCAATGTCGATATCCGGATCTACTACTCGATCTTCGACACGCTGATCCGGCGCGATTTCGCGAAGCCGAAGGCCGATGGCGGCGCCAATCTCGTGCCCGGCCTCGCCGAGAGCTGGTCTTGGACGACGCCGACCACCTTCGACCTGAAGCTGCGCCGCGGCGTCACCTGCCATGACGGCAGCCCGTTCGACGCCAATGACGTGATGGCGTCCTTCTCGCCCGACCGGCTCTGGGGGCCGAAGGCCTATTATCCCGAAGGCCGCGTCTATTTCGGCAATTTCACCAATGTCGAGAAGCTCGACGACTTCACCGTCCGGATCACGACGGCGCAGCACGACCCGATCATGGAGCATCGCCTGTCGAGCTACATGTCCTTCGTGCTCTGCGACGAGCCTTGGAATGCGTTCCGCAAGGAGGGCGTCGATTCCAAGGTCTGGATGGACCAGGCCGCCAAGGCCCTGCGCTGGAAGCCGGTCGGCACCGGCCCCTATAGTTTCGTCGACTACCAGAAGAACGACCGGATCACGCTCGCGGCCTTCGACCGCTATTTCGGCGGTGCGCCCGCGGCCAAGACCATCACCTTCCGCTCGGTCCCGGAGGTCGCGGCCCGCGTCGCCGGCCTCGTCGCCGGCGATTTCGACATCGCCGTCGAATTGCCGCCGGACCAGTGGGACGGCTTGAAGCGCTACAAGGACGTCTCAGTGAAGACCGAGCCGCTGGAGAACAGCCATGTCCTCCAGTTCAACACCAACGACCCCGTGCTCTCCGACAAGAAGCTGCGCCATGCGATGAGCCTGTCGATCGACCGCAAGGCGCTGATCGATGCACTCTGGAAGGGCCAGACCTATACGCCCAACGGCCACCAGCTCCCGAGCTTCGGCCCGATCTATATCAAGGAGAACAAGGGCTACGCCTATGATCCGGCGCTTGCCAAGAAGCTGCTCGCCGAGAGCAGCTACAAGGGCCAGGAAATCTCCTATCGGCTGATCCCGAACTACTACCTCTACAATGTCGAGGCGGCGCAGGTGATCCAGGAGATGTGGCGCGCCGTCGGCATCAACGCCCGCATCGACTTCGTCGACAGCTTCAAGGAGGTGCGCAAGCCGGGCGCCCAGGTCTTCGCCTGGTCGAACACCTATCGCGTGCCCGATCCGTCCGGCGCGATCCTGACGCTGTGGGGGCCCGACAGCGAGAACCAGAAGACCTGGAAGCTCTATGGCGCAAGCCCGGCCTTCAACGATGCCGCCAAGGAGCTGGCGGCCGAGACCGACGAGGCCAAGCGCCGCGCCGCCTTCGCCAGGCTGCTGACGGCCTTCGAGGACGATATGCCGATGACGATGCTCTACAACCCCGTCACCGGCTACGGCGTGAAGAAGGGCATCGAGTGGACGCCCTACAGCCAGTACTACATGGACTTCCGCCCCTCGAACTTCTCGCTGGCCGCAAAGTGACGGGAAGCGCGCGCAGGACCGGCACAGGCGAAGGCGGCGACGCGCTGCTCTCCGTCGAGGGCCTGACCGTCGGCTTCCGCACCGCGAAGGGTTATGCCGACATCCTGCACGCGGTCTCCTTCGCGGTGCGAACGGGCACGACGACCTGCATCGTCGGCGAGAGCGGCAGCGGCAAGAGCGTTTCCTGCCAGGCGGTGCTCGGCCTGCTGCCTTCAAACGGACGCCGGACGGCAGGACGCATCCTCTTCGAGGGGCGCGACCTCGCCGCCGCCAGCGAGGCCGAACTCGAGAAAGTACGCGGCCGCGGCATCGGCATGGTGTTCCAGGACCCGCTCGGATCGCTAAATCCGCTGCATACGGTGGGGACGCAGTTGCGCGAAACCTTGCGCCTGCACACCGCGCTCTCCGAGCCGCAGCGCCAGGCCCGCGCGCTGGAGCTTTTACGCCTGGTCGGTATCCCCGAGCCGGAACAACGCCTCGCCTCCTACGTCCATCAGTTCTCCGGCGGCATGGCGCAGCGCGTGATGATTGCGATGGCGCTCGCCTGCGAGCCGCGCCTGCTGATCGCCGACGAGCCGACGACCGCGCTCGACGTCACCATCCAGGCGCAGATTCTCGACTTGCTCAACCGGCTCAAGGCCGAGCTCGGCATGGCGATCCTGTTCGTTACCCATGACCTCGGCGTCGTCGCCGAGATGGCCGATGATGTCGTGGTGATGCGCCATGGCCGCGTGGTCGAAGCCGGTCCGGCGGAAAGCCTGCTGACAGCTCCGCAAGCGCCCTATACGCGCGAGCTCCTCGCCGCGATGCCGCGCCTCGACGTCGCCGCGCCGATCTACCGCGAACGGACCGCGTCATGAGCGTTGCGACGGAACCCCTGCTGCGCGTCTCTGCCTTACGCCGGCATTTCGGCGGCGGGCGTTCCTTCCTGCGGACGCAGCGGACGATCCGCGCCGTCGAGGACGTGTCGCTGACCTTGCGGATCGGCGAGACGCTCGGGCTCGTCGGCGAATCCGGCTGCGGCAAGTCCACCACCGGCCGGATGATCGTCGGGATCGAACGGCCGAGCGGCGGCGAAATCCTGTTCAAGGGCCGCGATCTCACGAGCCTGACGCCGAAGGACTGGCAGCGGCAGCGCCGCGACATCCAGATGATCTTCCAGAACCCGCAATCGGCTCTCGATCCACGCCTGAGCATCGGTCGGCAAATCCGCGAGCCGCTCGACCTGCATGAGATCGGCGAGCGCAGCGGGCGCGACGCGGAAACCCTGCGCCTGATGCAGGCCGTGGCCTTGGCGCCGGAGATGGCCGACCGCTTTCCGCACCAGATCAGCGGCGGGCAGGCGCAGCGCGTCGTGATCGCGCGGGCGCTGGCGATGAAACCGAGCCTGATCGTCTGCGACGAGCCAGTCTCGGCGCTCGACGTCTCCGTGCAGGCGACGGTGACGGAGCTGCTGCAGGAGCTGCAGGAGCGCTTCGACATCGCCTATCTCTTCATCTCGCACGACTTACGCGTGGTGAAGAAGCTCTCGCACCGCATCGCCGTGATGTATCTGGGCCAGATCGTCGAGGAAGGCCCGACCGACCCAGTCTACCGCGCGCCACGGCACCCCTACACGATGGCGCTGCTCGCCGCGATCCCGGACCTTTCGACCTCGCGCTCAACCCGACCCATGCGGCTCGCGGGCGATCCGCCCTCGCCGGCCAATCCGCCGGCCGGGTGCCATTTCCACACGCGCTGTCCTTATGCCCGCCCGCGCTGCTCGGCCGAGATGCCGGTTCTGCGCCCGCTCGGCGAAGGCCGCAGCGTCCGCTGTCATTTTGCTGGTGAACTGGGAGTTGCGTCATGACCCGGCCGCTCGTCATCGCCCATCGCGGCCATTCCGCCCGTTATCCCGAGAACACGCTGGAGGCCTATCGCGCTGCGATCGCGTCCGGCGCCGATCTCGTCGAGACCGATGCACGGCTCAGTGCCGACGGCGTGGTGATCGCCTCCCATGATCCCGATCTCGTCCGCGTCGCCGGCCGCGACGCCGCAATCGCGGAGACGTCATACGATAGCTTGAAGGCCGTCGCCAGCGCTGGTGGCGTGCAGCTTGCGACGCTCGCCGAGGCGCTCACCGCGATCTGCCCGCATCGACAGGCCCTGATCGATATCAAGACCAGGGACCTCGCGATCATCGATGCCGTGCTTGCGGTGATCCGGGAACTCGGCGTCGTCGACCGGGTCTGGATCGGCGCGCGCGAGGTGCTCCAGGTCGCGCATGCCACGTTGACGATCCCCGGCCTGCGTGTCCTCGCCTTCCTGCCCGACAAGGCCAATCCGGATCACTATGCCGCCGCCGGCGCGAGCGCTTTCCGTATCTGGGAAGGCGCTCTCGATGGCCCGGTCGCAGCACGGCTGCTGGGGCGCCTGCCGGTTTGGGTCACTACCGGCGGCAACGACACCGGCCGCATCGTCGGCGATGTCGACGGCGACGGCCTCCTGCGCATCCTCGCACGTGCGCCGCAGGCCGTGCTGCTCAACGATCCCGACCTGCTGACCGGCCTGCAAAGCCGCAAGGCGTCGTGATGCCCGGCCGGCTTTTCCTGACGAAGCTCGCGCGCGGTCTCCTGACCGTCTGGCTGATCGTGACGCTAACCTTCGTCGCGCTCAATCTCTCGGGCGATCCGATCGAGGCGCTGGTCGGCGATCAGGCTCCCGCCGAAGTCATCGCGCATTACCGCGAGAAATTCGGGCTCGACCGGTCGCTCTGGCAGCAATACGCCTCCTATGTCGCGGGGATCGCGCAGGGCGATTTCGGCTTGTCGCTCTCCGACCAGCGCCCGGCGATCGAGCTCATTGCGGCGGCGCTGCCGCGCACGCTGCGGCTCGGGCTCACCGCCTTCGTGCTCGGCCTCCTGCTCGGCGTCGGGCTCGGCATCGTCGCCGCGCTCAACCGCAACCGGCCGATCGACCGCTTCGTCATGAGTTTCGCGGTGCTCGGCTTCAGCCTGCCGAATTTCTTCCTCGGCATCCTGCTGATCCTGCTGTTCTCGCTGCACTGGCGCCTGCTGCCGAGTTCAGGCGACGCCACGATATGGCACCTGATCCTGCCGGCGGTGACGCTCGGCACGCATTTCGCCGGCACCTTCGCCCGCTTCACCCGCTCTGCCATGCTGGAGGTCCTGAACAAGCAATATGTCGTCGCGGCCCGCGCCAAGGGCGTGCCGCAGCCGCGCCGCGTGCTCTGGCACGCCCTGCCCAATGCCGCGATCCCGATCATCACGATCATCGGCCTCAAGCTCGGCGATCTCGTCGCCGGCTCGATCATCGTCGAGACGGTGTTCGCGGTGCCAGGCGTCGGGCGCCTGCTGGTCAATGCGGTGACCTCGCGCGATTTCGCGCTGGTGCAGGCGATCCTGATCATGACCTCGATCACGATGGTGCTGGCCAATCTCGCCGTCGATGCGATCTACGCCATGATCGATCCGCGCATGCGCGCCGCCCGCTCGGAGAGCTGAGATGGCGCTCACGACCCTGTTCCGCCGCAAGGACGATGCGCCGGTGCGCGCCGAGGCGCGCTATCCCGCCCCCGTGGTCATGGCGCTGATCCTGCTCGGCCTGATCCTCGTGATCTTCCTCTTTGCCGACTGGCTGGCACCTTACGACTACCGCACGCAATCGCTGCTGAAGCGCCTGAAGCCGCCGAGCTTCCTCGGCGGGCTACCGGAGCATCTTCTGGGCACCGACGAACTCGGGCGCGACGTCCTCAGCCGCCTGATCTACGCCATCCGCTTCAGCGTGCTCGTCGCGCTCGGCGGCACGCTGATCGGCGCCTTCATCGGCACCACGCTCGGCTTCATCGCGGCGCATTTCCGTGGGCTCACCGAGGAGGCGATCATGATGCTGGCCGATGTGCAGGCCTCGCTACCGTTCATGATGATCGCGCTGGCGCTGATCGCCCTGTTCGGCGGCGGCTTCTTCCTCTTCGTCGCGATCATGGGCTTCTACGGCTGGGAGGTGTTCGCGCGCCTGACGCGCGGCGTCGTCATCGCCGCCAATACGCAGGGCTATGCGACGGCGGTGACTGCGCTCGGCGCGCCGGCCCGTCATGTCTATCTCCGGCATGTCCTGCCCAACATCCTGAGCGTGCTGATCGTCCAGTTCACGCTGAATTTTCCGCAGGTGATCCTGCTGGAGACATCGCTGAGCTTCCTCGGCCTCGGCATCCGCCCGCCACTCACCAGCCTCGGCCAGATGCTGGGCGCGGGCCGCGCCTACCTGACCAGCGCCTGGTGGATTGCGGTCTTGCCGGGCATGGCGATCTTCCTGACGACGATGTCGATCTCGATCGTCGGCGACTGGATCAGGGACCGGCTCGACCCGACGCTGCAAACGCGCTGACCGGCCCGGTCACGACAGATCGGCTCGGCCGAGGACACGCCGGGCGGCCGTCCGCAGCGCACGCTGGTCGGCATAGCCGACCGCCTTGACGATCTGCAGCGGCGAAGCGCCATCGCTCGCCATCGTCATGGCCCTGAGCACGCGCAGCCGCGCGCGCCAATCGCCGAAGCTCAGGCCGGTCTCCGCCCGGAAGCCGCGGGTCAGGGTGCGCCGGCTCGCGCCGGCACGCTCGGCCCAGCCGTCGAGATCGATGTCGAGGGCGGGGTCCTTGAGCAACGCATCGCAAATCCGCCGCAGGCGCGGGTCGCGCGGCAAGGGCAGGGTCAATGCCGTCTCCGGCGCCCGCGCGATCTCGTCGAGGATCAGCGCCGCGAGATGCCCGCCGCGCCCGGCTTCGTCGTAGAGCATGGGCTCGGCCGAGAGCGCCTCCAGCGCCGAAGCCAGGAGATCTGAGACCTCCAGCACACGACATCCCGTCGGCAGCACACCGACGGCTTCCGGCGCGATATAGGCCGAACACATCGAGACTGCGCCGTGCATCCTGACCTCGTGGGACAGGCGCGGCGGAATCCAGAGCGCGTGCCGGGCGGGCAGGACCCAGGTGCCGTCATCCGCCCGAACCAGCGTCAGGCCAGCCGTGGCATAAAGCAGTTGCGCGCGCGGATGGCTGTGCCAGCCCGTGCTCGCGCCGGCCGGATAGCGCTTCGGCATCACGGCAACCGTGCGCGGCACCGTCTGATAGGCCTCGCTCTCGTTGCGCATCGCCAATCCTCTTTGGCCCGATTGCGTCGAATAACGACCCAACAGGCCTAACGGGTCAAGCTAGGATCGGTCATCATCATTGCGAGATTGTCCATGAGCCCCGAGACGCTGTCCAAGCGCACCCTTCTCTTCGTCAATGCCGCCCACGCGCTCGATCACTTCGTCCTGCTGATCTACCCGACGGCGGTGATCGCCATCGCCGCGCAGAGCAGCCTCAGCTATGCCGAGCTGATCGGCCTCGCCACTGGCGCCTTCGTTGCCTTCGGTCTCTGCTCCCTGCCGATGGGCTGGCTCTCGGACCGGTTCGGCCGGCGCAACATGCTCGCCGTGTTCTTCATTGGCTACGGGCTGTCCTGCCTTGGCGTCGCCAGCGCGGACCGACCCGCCGCCTTCGCCGGCTGGCTGCTCCTGCTCGGCGTGGCCTCGGCGATCTATCATCCGGTCGGCTCGACCATGCTGGTCAGCCATGCTCGCCAGCTCGGCCGCGATCTCGGCGTCAACGCCGTCTGGGGCAATCTCGGTGCGGCGGCGGCCGCCGGTGTCACGGCGCTGATCGCGGCAAGCCTCGGCTGGCGCTTCGCCTTCGTCATTCCCGGCCTCGTCTGCTTCGTGCTGGGCGTCGCCTTCGTCGCGCTCGTGCCCGGCGACGGCAACCCGTCCGCGCATCGTTCCGGCAAGGCAGAGCTGATCCCGGTCAGCCGGCCGATGGTGCTGCTCGCCGTCTTCGCCGTCGCGGTCATCGCCGGGGGCATGACCTTCAACATCACCACGATCGCGCTGCCGAAGGTCATCGACGAGCGCCTGGGTCTCGACCTGCCGCTGGCGCTGACCGGCTCGCTGGCGACGCTCGTCTTCGTCTTCGGCGCCGCCACGCAATGGCTGATGGGCCGGCTGGTGGACCGGTTCACCCTGCCCGCCCTGTTCGTCGGGCTCGCCCTGTTCCAACCGATCGGGCTGGCGCTGGCAGCAACGACGACCGGCGTGCCGCTGCTGCTTGGCCTCGTCCTGACCATGGCCGCGATCTACGGACAGGTCGTCGTCAACGACGCGATGGTCGCCCGCTACGTGCCGGCGCAGCACCGCGCCAAGGCGTTCAGCGTGCGCTACTTCCTTGGCTTCACGGTCAGCGGCTTCGTCGTGCCGATGCTGGCGGTGCTGCACGCGCAGGGCGGCTTCGGGCTCGTTCTGGCAGGAGCCGCCGTGTTCGGCCTGATCGTCTGGTGCGCCTCGCTGGCGTTCTTCTTCCTGGCGCAGGCCGCGCCCGCCGCGAGCACCGTTGCGGCCGAGCAATAGGCTTTCGGCAGTGCAAGCTGCCGGCTGGCCGTTCAGACAGGGCCCAGGCCATAGCCCCGCCATGCGTGGCGGGGCTCGATCGCGCCTGATCATATGCTTCTGACATCTCACAACGCTATTGTCAGATGTCAATAACTGAGCCAGCATGGCTCCATGCTCGATCAATCGCCCTTCTCCCTTCCCAAGCCGCCAATGGCGGAGAGCGACATCACTTTCGCGAGCCGGCGCCTGCGGCAGGCGCTTATCCGCTGCGAGCTCGCTCCCGGCACCTATGTCCATGAGGGCGATCTCGCGCAGCGCTTCGGGCTTGGACGCGCCGCCGTCCGCGTCGCGCTGACCGAGCTAGCCAGCGCCGGTTTCATCGCCCGGCATGCGCGGCAGGGCTGGCGCGTCGCGGCAGTCGATGGCGCGCTGGCCAGCGCGATCATCGGGGCGCGAGAGCGGATCGAGCCCGCGCTGGTCGACAAGCCCATCGATGAACGCAATGCCGCCTTGCTCGGCAGCCTGCGCGGCGCGATCGACGCCGTCATCGGGCGGGACGATCCTTCCGCCCGGACCATGGCGCAGCAGCTCTGCCGGCAGGCGCTCGACCTCCTGGCTCAACAAGCCGGCGGTTTCATCGCGATCTGGCTGCGCGATCTCTGGGATCATACCGAGCGCCTGACGCGCGCGCTCGAAATCGCCGGCGCCACGCCGCCTGCGATCGACCCGCGCCCATTGCTCGACGCCCTGCTGCGCGGTGATCGCGATGCTGCGCTGTTGGCGCTCCAGGCAGAGCAGAAGCGCTTCGCCGATGCGATCGCGCACGGCTTCCTTGCGGCCGCACGCCTGCTTCCGCAGAGCGAACCCGTTTCCGTGCGCAGCCGCCGGCCACACCGAGGCAAGAACGACCGCAAGCCGTCCCCCACCGTATCCGAGGAGAAATCGCGATGAGCCGTGTTTCGAAAGCCGCAGCCGCCTTCCTCGTCGCCACCGCGCTCGGCCTTACGGCCGGGCCTGCGCTGGCCGCCAAGGACCGTTTCGTCGTCGACCTCGTCAACGAGCCGTCCTCGCTCGATCCGCAGGTGCAGTGGAACCCGGACAGCTACTATGTCTACCGCAACATCTTCGACAATCTCGTCACCCGCGACGACAAGGGCGAGATCATCCCGCAGGTGGCCACCGCCTGGAAGCAGGTCTCGGACACCGAGATCGAGTTCAACCTGCGCAGCGACATCGCCTTCCATGACGGCTCGAAGCTGACGGCCGACGACGTCGTCTACAGCGTCAAGCGCATCACCGACCCGAAATTCGCCAGCCCCCAGCTCGGCCAGTTCGACAAGATCACCGATGCGATCGCGCTCTCGCCGACCAAGGTGAAGCTCGTCACCGCCGGGCCCTATCCGGCGCTGCTGGCGCAGCTCGTCAAGCTCTCCATCGTGCCCAAGGCCGTGGTCGAAGCCGTCGGCAAGGATGCGTTCAACCTGAAGCCGGTCGGCAGCGGCCCCTACAAGTTCGAGTCCTGGCAGCGCGGCGTGAACGTCCAGCTCACGCGCAACGATGCCTATTGGGGCACCAAGGCGCCGTTCCCGACCGTGACCTTCCGCGCGGTTCCCGACGCGGCGACGCGGCTTGCCAACCTGCAGGCCGGCGCGAGCGACCTCGTCGTCACGCTCGATGCCGACCAGGCCGCTCAGCTCAAGTCCTCTCCCAAGGCCCAGGCCCTGATCGGCCTGACCGAGCGCGTCGCCTATGTCCGGCTCAACACGACCAAGCCGCCCTTCGACAATCCCAAGCTCCGCCTCGCCGCGGCCTATGCGATCGACAAACAGGCGATGATCGACGGCCTGCTCGGCGGCTACGACAAGCAGGTTCCGGAACTGCTGACGCCGGCGATCTTCGGCTGGGTCGACGGCATCAAGGCGCCGGAACACGACCTCGCCAAGGCCAAGGCGCTGATCGCCGAGGCGGGCCCCGCCGCGAAGGCGGAGATCGACCTCTCGACCGCGCCGGTCTTCGACCAGCGCATCGTCCAGGCGATCCAGCAGATGCTCACCGAAGCCGGCTTCAACGTGAAGATCGCGATGTCGGACATGGCGACCTATCTCAAGCGCGCCCAGGCCGGACCGGAGACGACCTCGCTGCTCAGCTTCGGCCGCTGGTCCTGCGCCTGCCAGGATGCCGATGGCGTGCTCTTCCCGCTGCTGCACAAGAGCAGCGGCTGGTCGGCCTATCGCAATCCGAAGATGGACACCCTGCTGGAAGAGGCCCGCGCGACGCTCGACACCGGCAAGCGCCTCGCCGCCTACAAGCAGGTGCACGAGATCGTCGCCACTGATGTCCCAGTCGTGCCGCTCTACCAGGCCGTAGTGATCTATGGCGCAACCAAGAACCTGACCTTCCAGCCGACGCCGAACGAGAGCATGTTCCTGAACCGGATGAGCTGGAAGGACTGAGCCGCGGTGCCGGGTTTCCTGCTCCGCCGGCTGGGCCAGGCGCTCGTCACCATCCTCGGGGTGGTGACGCTGATCTTCTTCGTCCAGCGCCTGACGGGAGACCCGACCTACCTCCTCGTGCCGGAGACGGCGACGCAGGCCGATATCGCAGCCTTGCGCCACCAGCTCGGCTTCGACCGGCCGCTCCCGGTGCAATATCTCGACTTCCTCGGCGAGCTCGCCCGCTTCGACCTCGGCCAGTCGGTGGTGCAGCGCGTGCCGGTGGCCACGATCATCGCATCGCGCCTGCCCTATACGCTGATGCTGGCGGCGGGCGCGCTCCTCGTCGCCTGCGGCATCGGCGTGCCGATCGGCATCTTGCTCGCGATCTTCCGGAACTCGCCTGCGGCGAAGGCCGCCGCCGGCTTCGTCCTCGCCGCCCAGAGCATGCCGACCTTCTGGAGCGGCATCCTGATGATTCTGGTGTTCTCGGTGCTGCTCGGCTGGCTGCCGCCTTCCTCCACCGGCGATCTCTCGAATCTCGTCATGCCATCCTTCGCGCTCGGCCTGTTGAGCATGGCGACCTTCGCGCGGATCACGCGCTCGGCCCTGCTCGACGAACTCTCGAAGGACTATGTCCGTACCGCCCGCTCGCGCGGCGTCCGCAGCGGGCGCCTGCTCATCCGCCATCTCGCGCGCAACGCCTCGATCCCGGTGATCACGGTCGCGGCGCTTGAAATCTCGAACCTGCTGGCCGGCGCCGTCATCGTCGAGACGGTCTTCGCCTGGCCCGGCCTCGGACAGGTGACGGTGCAGGCAATCCTGGCGCGCGATTTCATGATCGTGCAGGGCGTGGTGCTGCTCGGCGCCTTCGTCACCGTGCTGCTCAACCTGTTGTCGGACCTGCTCTACAGCCTGGTCGACCCGCGCATCGTGCTGGAGGGGGCGCGGTGAGCGTCGCAGCCGCAACCCCGATTGCGCGCGCCAAGCGCCGCGGCCTGTGGCGCTGGTGGCCGGTCGGCATCATCGCGCTCGTCGTTCTCGTCGCGATCTTCGCGCCCTGGCTCGCGCCTTATGATCCCAACCAGCAGAACCTGCTCGGCCGATTGAAACCGCCCGGTACGGTCTCGCGCAGCTTCCATTACTGGCTCGGCAGCGACGAGCTCGGCCGCGACCTGCTCAGCCGCGTCATCCATGGCGCCCGCATCTCGCTGATCGTCGCCTTCGCCTCGGTGATCCTCTCCGGCGTGGTCGGCACGACGCTCGGCATGATCGCCGGCTACCGGCGCGGCTGGGTCGAGATCGCGGTGATGCGCGTCGTCGACGTCTTCCTGTCGATCCCGGCGATCCTGCTCGCGATCATCACCGTCGCGGTGCTTGGCCCCGGCATCGTCAACGTCATCATGGTGCTCGCGCTGACCCGCTGGCCACGCTACGCCCGCATCGCCTACAGCCAGACGCTCTCCGTCGCGAACATGCCCTATGTCCGGCTCGCGGCCTTGATGGGGGCCGGCGCGCCGCGCGTGCTCTTCCGCCATGTCCTACCCAATATCGTCGGCGCCGTCAGCGTCGTCGCGACGCTCGAATTCGGACTGATGATCCTGTTCGAGGCCGGCCTCTCCTTCCTCGGCCTCGGCGTCCAGCCGCCTACCGCGAGCTGGGGCGCTATGCTCTCGACCGGGCGGAACTATGTCGCGACCGCCTGGTGGGTCGCCACGCTGCCCGGCGCCTGCCTGTTCGTGCTGGTGCTCGCCGTCAATCTCACCGGCGACGCCGTGCGCGACCGCCTCGATCCCCGCCATCGCTGAAGGAAGAAGCCCATGTTCGAGGACATCAAGGGGAAGCGCGCCGTCGTCACCGGCGCCTGCGGGGTGATCGGCCGCTGGATCGCCGAGGTGCTGCACGAGGCCGGCGCCACGCTCTGCCTGACGGATGCGCGCGCAGGGGACCTGGAGGCGCAAGCCAAGGCGATGAGCCTCTCGGGCGAGAGCTTCGTCATGCCGGCCGACCTGACCGACGAGGCCTCGATCGTGGCGCTCGCCACCGAAATCGGGAAGCGCTGGGGCGCCGCCGACATCCTCGTCAACAACGCCGGCATCTATCCCAGCGCCTTCCTGCTGGACACGCCGACCGCCGAGTTCGACCGCATCCTCGGGATCAATCTGCGCGCGCCGTTCATCCTGACCCGCGAGCTCGCGACGCAGATGGTGCGCAAGGGCGTGAAGGGCTCGATCATCAACATCTCGTCGGGCGCCTCGCGCAAGATGCGCCGCACGGCCTGCGTCTATTCGATGTCGAAGACCGCGCTAGACCGGCTGACCAAGGGTTTCGGCGTCGAGCTCGCCGAATACGGCATCCGCTCCAACGCGCTGGAGCCGGGCTTCGCCGCCGGCAGCACGGTCAGCACGCTGACCGACTCGCATATTCAGAACACCGTCGCGCAGATCCCGCTCGGCCGGGCGTCCTCGCGCGCCGATGTCGGCAACGCCCTGCTCTATCTCGCCAGCGACGCCTCGGCCTATGTCACCGGCGCGACCTTGACTGTCGACGGCGGCAACTCGATCGGCTCGCTCGCCGTCCATCAGGACAAGAAGCAGGCGCTCTGAGGAGGCAAGGACATGACCGCCCCGAACGCAGCCCGCCCCGCCTATGAATGGCCCCAGGACAAGTCGAGCGCCTTCTGCTTCACCATCGATGTCGACGCAGAAAGCCCCTATCAGTGGAGCCTGCCGGAAAGCGCGCCTGTCGCGCTCGGGCAGATCGAGCAAAGGCTGTTCGGTCCGCGCGTCGGCATCTGGCGCCTGCTCGACCTGCTCGATCGCTATGGCATCAAGGCGACGCTGTTCGTGCCGGGGCTGATCGCGAAGAACCATCCCGAACTGCTGCCGGCCTTCGTCGCCCGCGGCCATGAGATCGGCCTGCACGGCTATTTCCATGAACTGGCGACCGAGGCCGGGCCTGACGAATTCGCGCGGGCGATGGACGAGTCGCTCGCGCTGTTCAAGAGCCAGGCGGGTGTCGTGCCGAAGGGCTTCCGCTCACCGGCCTGGGAGATGACACCCTTCATGCTGGAGGAGGTGAAGCGGCGCGGGCTCTACGATTCCTCGCTGATGGGCTTCGACCACCCCTATACGATCGACGGGGTGACGCAGGTCCCGGTGCTCTGGGCGGTCGACGATGCCGTCTATTTCCGCTTCACCGGCAGCGCGCAGGACCGCGGCCCGCCCTCGGCCCAGAACGGCATCCTCGATGCCTGGCTCGACGAATGGGAGGTGCTGCACCGCGAGGGGCGGATGATGATGCTGACGGTCCATGACTGGATCTCCGGCCGGGCCGGGCGCGTGCGCATGCTGGAGAAGCTGCTCGACGTGGTGACGGCCTCACCCGGCGTCTGGATCGCGACCGTCGGCGAGCTTGCTGCGCATCACGCGGCGAGTGCCAATGCGCAGCGCTTCAGCGTGCCGATGCGCCTGCCGCAGCCGAGCGCGCCGCTGCGCTTCAGGACCAAAGCCTGATGCAGACCTTCAGTATCCGCCGCCCGGCCGTCCGCTCGCCGTACGGGCTCGTCGCCGCGCAGAACCGTCACGCGGCGGAGGCCGGCGCTGCCGTGCTGTCGCGCGGCGGCAATGCCATGGATGCAGCCATCGTCACCGCGCTGGTGCTGAGCATCGTCGAGCCCTGGCTGTCCGGCGTGGGCGGCGGCGGCTTCCTTGTTCATGCCGACGGCAAGACCGGCGCGCTCGATACGCTCGATTTCAACGTCCGCTCGCCGCGCGGGCTCGACCCTGCGGATTATCCATTGACCGATGCGGGCTCGGGCAACTGGTTCGCCTGGCCTGCCGTCATGGGCGAGCGCAACGTCGCCGGCTACGGCGCGATCTGCGTCCCCGGCGCCATCGCCGGCTTTTCCGCCGCGCTGGAGCGCTACGGCACGATCTCGTGGAGCGAGGCGCTACAGCCGGCGATCGAGCATGCCGAGCGCGGGCTGGAGATCGACTGGTACGCGGCGCTCTGCATCGCGGTCGAGGTTGCCGGTCTGTCACGTGATCCAGCAATCTCCGCGCTGTTGCTGGACAACGGGCAGCCGCCCAAGGCCGGGGCCGATACCCGCCGCTTCAAGCCGATGACTGCCAAGGCCGAGCTCCTGAAGCGCCTGGCGAAAGCCGGCGCGCGCGATTTCTACGAGGGCGACGCCGCGCGCCTGATCGCTGATGATCTCGAAGCAGGCGGCTCGGCTATCCGTGCGGAGGATCTCGCGAATTATCAAGCCGTCTGGTCGCCGGCTTTGACCGGGCGCTATCGCGATCTCGACATCGCCGCGATCCCCGGCCTCAGTGGCGGCCCGACCTTCTTCGAAGCGGCGCAGCGTGTCGAAGCACGCGGCCTTGGTCAGGGCAGTTCCGAGGCCGATGCGGCGCTGACTTATGCGACGGCGATCCGCGAGGCCTATGCGGTGAGGCTCAACAGCATGGGCCATGCCGCGACGCCGCAGGCGGGCTGTACCTCGCATGTCAGCGCGGTCGATCGCGACGGCAACATAGTCTCGCTGACCAACACGCTGCTCTCGCGCTTCGGCGCACGCGTGGCGCTGCCGCGGGCGGGCATCATCATGAACAACGGCATGATGTGGTTCGACCCGCGCCCCGGCCAGCCCAACAGCATGGCTCCCGGCGTGAAGCCGCTAGCCAATATGTGCCCGCTGGTACTGAGCCGCGACGGCAAGCCCTGGCTCGCGATCGGCGCCGCCGGCGGCCGCACGATCTTCCCGACGCTGTTGCAGATGATCTCCGGCATCGCCGATTTCGGCCTCTCGCTGGAGGACGTCTTCCACCGGCCACGGATCGACGCCTCGACGCCGCGCATCAAGGTCGATGCCAGGGCCGAGCCGGATGTCGCGGCGCGGATCGCCGGTGCCTTCCCGGTCGAGATCGTCGAGGACACGCTCTATCCCGTAAACTTCTCCGTGCCTTCGGCCGTGATGCGGGCGGAGGATGGCGGCTTCCTCGGCATGGCGCATCCGACCAGCCCCTGGGCCGCGGTGGCGGCAGCGTCCGCATGAGCGAGCGCGCCGACCCGATGCTGGCGATCGAGGGGCTCGCGATCGAGATCGACGGCAACCGCATCGTCGACGGCGTCTCGCTTAGCGTCGAGACCGGCCGCATCCTCGCGATCGTCGGCGAATCCGGCTGCGGCAAGAGCCTGACGGCGCTCTCCGTGCTCGGGCTGCTGCCGGGCGCCGCGCGGGTTGCAGATGGCTCGATCCGGCTCGGTGGGCGCAAACTGACGGGCTTGTCCGAAGCGGAACTGTCGCAGGTGCGCGGCAACGACGCCGCGATCATCTTCCAGGAGCCGGTCGCCTCGCTGAACCCGCTGATGCGGGTCGGCGAGCAGGTCGAGGAGGCGCTGCTGCTGCATCGCGGCCTGTCGCGCGCCGCCGCGCGGGAGGAGGCCATCGCGATCATGGCACGCGTCGGCATTCCTGATCCGGCCCGGCGCGCCCGGCAATATCCGTTCGAGCTCTCCGGAGGCATGTGCCAGCGCATCATGATTGCCTCGGCCCTGATCTGCCGGCCCTCGCTGCTGATCGCCGACGAGCCGACGACCGCGCTCGATGTCACCATCCAGGCGCAGATCCTCGACCTGATGCGGCGTCTGCGCGACGAGGTCGGCAGCGCGGTCGTGCTGATCACCCATGACATGGGCGTGGTCGCCGATCTCGCCGACGATGTCTGCGTGATGTATGGCGGCCGGATCGTCGAAAGCGGCCCGGTCGATGCGATCTTCACTGAGCCGAGCCACCCTTATACCCGCCTGCTGCTGGGCACGATCCCGAAGCTCGACGGCGCACGCAAGACGGTGCTGCGCACGATCGAGGGCATGGTGCCGCCGGCCGGCGCCTGGCCCGAAGGCTGCCGCTTCCGCACGCGCTGCCCGCTTGCCGACGAGGCCTGCGAGCAGGTTCCGCCTGCCGTTGTTGTGGGAGCGGAACACCGCGCCGCCTGCTGGCATGTCGACCGGCTGGAGGCGATGGCATGAGCGCGCTCCTGCTGGAAATCCGCGACCTCAAGGTGCATTTCCCACTGCGCGGCGGCATCGGCACGCCGGGCGGCGTGGTCAAGGCGGTCGACGGCATCTCGCTCGACCTTCGGGCCGGTCGGACGCTGGCTCTGGTCGGCGAATCCGGCTGCGGCAAGTCGACGACCGCCTATGCCGTGGTCGGGCTGGAGCGGGCGACGGCGGGCACGATCCGCTTCGACGGGCGCGACATCACTGCGCTCAAAGGGCGCGAGCGGGCGGCGCTGGCGCAGGACATCCAGATCGTCTTCCAGGACCCCTCCTCGGCGCTCGATCCCAAGATGACCATCGCGGACAGCATCAGCGAGCCGCTCGCCATCGCCGGCCGCAGCCGCACTGAGCGCAAGGCCCGCGTCGCCGAATTGCTGGATCGCGTCGGCCTGCCTGCGGCATTGGCGGAGCGCTTGCCTAGCGCCCTCTCGGGCGGGCAGCGCCAGCGCGTCGTCATCGCGCGGGCGCTCGCGCTGTCACCGCGCCTGCTCGTACTGGACGAGCCGGTCTCGGCGCTCGACGTCTCGATCCGCTCGCAGGTGCTCAACCTGCTGCTCGAGTTGCAGCGCGATCTCGGCCTGTCCTATCTCTTCATCTCGCATGACCTTTCGGTCGTCCGGCATATCGCCGACGAGGCGATGGTGCTCTATCTCGGCACCGTCGCCGAGCAAGGGCCGGTCGATGCGATCTTCGAGCGGCCGCAGCATCCCTATACGAAGGCGCTGCTCTCGGCGATCCCGCTGCCGGACCCGCGCGCGCAGCGCAGCCGCGAGAAGATCATCCTGAGCGGCGACCTGCCGAGCCCGCTTTCGCCGCCGGTCGGCTGCCCCTTCGTGACGCGCTGCCCGGAGCGGATCGCGGTCTGTGCCAATGACCGCTTCCCGCTCGCGGCTGGCGACACGGGAACCGAGGCGGCCTGCGTCCATGTCGGGCGGTCGGCAATCGGCTAGCCGCGGACACGCTCCCATTCCGCAAGGGTAAGCAGGAGATGGTAGAGCACCCGGACCGGGATCACGGTCTGGGTGGGCGTTCCATCTTTCGCGAGCTGGTTGAACCAGAGGCCCGTTTCGGGCGCGACGAACCAGCGGAACAGACTGGCGAGATGCCTGTCGAGGCGCGCGGCCGCATCGGCATCATCCAGGAATTCGATCCGGGCAAGGAAGGCCTTGATCGCCTCGGTCTGCGGCCAGAGCAGCTTGGTCGAGGTCGTGACAGTGCCGGTACGATCGAAAACGTCGAAAGCGGCGAGCGGGCCGGCCGAATCATCGTCGAGCCCATGCCGGATCGCGAAGCTGTAGAGCCTTTCCGCCAGATCGCACGCCTGTGTATCGCCTGTCAGGCGCCAGTGATGCAGCAGCAGCCAGGTCCATTCGAAATGATGGCCAGGCTCGCAGACCATGCCGGCCGCGCCGGCAGCCGGCTTCCAGTCGTCGCTGAAATACTCGCCGAGTGTGCCGGTCTCCGTATCGACCATGTGCTCGCGCGCCAGCCGGACGATCGCGCCGGCATGGTCGAGCCAGCGCTTCTCGCCGGTCGACTCCGCCAGCGCATGAAACGCTTCGAGCAAATGCATATGCGGGTTCTGCCGCCGGGGCAGCGTGCCCAGCGTATCCTCGGCGAAGCCGCCCAGCGGATACGCCATCTCACTTTCGATGAAGCCGATCACCTCGTCGGCGATGGCGAGTGCCTGATCGTCCCGCGTCGCGCGATAGTACCAGGCCATGGCGAAGAGGACGAAGGCGAGGTCGTAGAGGTCGGTGCGAGAATCCACCGGGCCCCCGTCCTCGCGGACGGAATGCAGGAAGCGCCCTCGCCCGCCCTCGCGGCAGGCATCGCGCAGGAAGGCGAAGCCATGGCGGGCAGCGGCGAGCGCTCCGCTCTGCGGATCGAGCAGATGGGCATGGCTGAAGACATAGGTCAGCCGGGCCGTGACGAGCGTCGTCCGGAGCGATCCGGGATCGCGCAGGGGATCGGCCGGATCGAACATCTCGACAAAACCGGCGCGGCCGGGGCGGACGGCACGATCGATCCAGGCCGGGATAAGGGTTTCCCTGAGCCACGCCTTCGAAGGCAGGCCGGCGGTGCTCTTCGGAGCCTCTTCACGCTTCATCGCAGGATATCCTCGGTGAGGAAAGGACGGGCGATGGCAGAGCTTCTCGCCGCGCCATGACGGCTTCGAGCCGATAGCGACAACCGGAGCTTGCGTCCACATCGCCCGGCGCAGAGCGCTATAGCGCGCCGCGGCCCACGACTTCGCGCATGGCGATATAGCTGTGGTATTCCGCGACGTTCGGATCGTCGTGAAAGACCTCGCGGGTGAAGGCGGCATAGGCGGCCATGCTCTCGACCTGCAGGTGCAGCACGAAATCGGCATCGCCCGTCACATAGGAGGCGTGATTGACCTCGGGCCGGGCCTGGAGCTTCCGAGCGAAATCGCCATAGGTGCGCGAGCCCTGGATGATCGAGACGGTGACATGCACCGTCACCGGCACGCCCATGATCTCAGGGCTAACGACCGAGACATCCGCCGTGATGACCTTCTCGGCCCGCAGGCGCCTCAATCGCCGCAGAACTGCACTCTGCGACAGGCCCACGCGCTCCGCCAGCACGCGCGCCGGCGTCTGATTATCGGCCTGCATCTCTCTCAGCAGAGCGTAATCGAACCTGTCGAGGTCGACTGTTTTGGCCATCGAAACCTACATGATCGGCGAAATTCGTCACTCGATAGCAAAAATAGGCGACTATCGCCAAGCGCTCGGCGGCATGATCTGCTGGAGATGCCGCCCTTGTCGGCGGCGACGAAACTGGGAAACGGGTCATGACTGCGACGAAGTGGACCAAGAGAAGCCTTGCCGCGCAGGCCATGGGCAAGATCGATCCCACCACCAAGGGCGTCGTGCCGCCGATCCATGTCTCGACGACCTATATCCGCGACGAGGATAACGGCTATTCGACCGGCTTCATCTATGGCCGGCCGGACAACGAGACGGTGCATGAGGCGCAGGCCGTGCTCGCCATGCTGGAGGAGGCCAAGGCCGGTGCGCTGCTGTTCGGCTCCGGGATGGCTGCGGCGACCGCCGTGTTCCAGGCGCTCTCGCCCGGCGACCATGTCGTCGCCTCCAAGGTGATGTACTGGGCGCTGCGCGCCTGGCTTCTCAACGAGGCGACGCGCTGGGGCATCAAGGTCGATTTCGTCGAGACCGACGATCTCGCCGCGCTGGAGGCGGCGGTGAAGCCCGGCGAAACCAAGCTCGTCTGGATCGAGACACCCTCGAACCCGCTCTGGACCATCACCGATATCGCGGCCGCTGCCGAGATCGCGCACAAGGCCGGTGCCAAGCTCGCGGTCGACTCGACCTGTGCCTCGCCGGTCCATACCCGCCCGCTGACGCTCGGCGCCGATATCGTCATGCATGCGGCGACAAAGGTGCTGAACGGCCATTCCGACGTGGTCGCCGGCGCGCTCTGCGCCCGCGAGCACGACGAGTTCTGGAATCGGGTCAAGACGGTCCGCAAGGGCCAGGGCGGCATTCTCGGCCCGTTCGAGGCCTATCTGCTGATGCGCGGCATGCGCACGCTGCATGTCCGGCAGGAGCGTCAGGCGGCTTCCGCGATGGCGCTGGCGCAGCGACTCTCGGCCCATCCGCTGGTGGCGCGCGTGCTCTATCCCGGCCTGCCGCAGCATCCCGGCCACGACATCGCGGCCCGGCAAATGGAGAACGGCTTCGGCTTCATGCTCTCGGTCCAGGTCACCGGCGGCGAGACGGCAGCGATCGCCACGGCGGCCCATGTCGAATTGTACAAGCGCGCGACCTCGCTCGGCGGCGTCGAGAGCCTGATCGAGCACCGCGCCTCGATCGAGGGCGCCGGCTCGCCCTGCCCGACCGACCTGCTGCGCCTCTCGACCGGCATCGAGGACATCGACGATCTCTATGCCGATCTCGACCAGGCGCTGAAGGCCGGTCACCGCTCGTAAGGCGCCGAGCCATGACCGCGACACGCGCCGCCTCCGCGCCGGCCAGTCAGACGGTCGGCAAGGCCCTGCTGCTGGTGACGGCCTTCGGCTGGGGCCTCAACTGGACGGTCCTGAAATTCGTCCTGCAGGATTGGCCGCCGCTCTTCGCGCGGGGGACGGCGGGTCTGCTCGGCGCGCTCTGCCTCGCCTTGCTGGCCAAGGCGCGCGGCGACAGCCTCGCCGTGCCACGGGAAGCCCGCGGGCCTCTCGTGATTGCGGCGGCGATCAACGTCTTCGCCTGGATGGGCTTCACCGCGCTCGCGCTGAACTGGCTCAAGGTCTCGGAAGGGGCCTTGATCGCCTATTCGATGCCGATCTGGGCGATGATGCTCGCCTGGCCCCTGCTCGGTGCGCGCCCGACCCGGCGCAGCCTCGTCGCGCTGGGCCTGAGCATCACGGGCATGGTCGTTCTGATGGGCGGCCCCGCCTTCACGATGGCCAAGCTGCCCGGCGTGCTGTTCGCCTTCGCGGCGGCCGTGCTGTTCGCGCTCGGCACGGTCAAGGCGCGGAAGCCCCTCGCCATGCCCGGCCCCGCCATCGCCGCCTGGCAGGTCGCCCTCGGCTGCCTGCCCATGGTGATACTGGGCCTTGCGCTGGAGCAGCCGCATATCACGGCCTTGTCGCCGCGAGGGGCCTTGGGCCTGGCTTATATGGCCGTCGGCCCGATGGCGCTGTGCTACCTGACCTGGTTCGGCGCGCTGAAGCGGCTGCCGACAGCCGTCGCGGCGACCAGCATGCTGATCGTGCCGGTCGTGGGCACGCTGACCGCGGTGCCTCTGCTGGGAGAGACGCTCGGGGGCCGGGAATTGCTCGCGATCGTGCTGACCATCGGCGGTGTCGCCCTGGCGCTGCGACGCGATCCCATGCGCCGCGAAGACTGATCTGCTGAGGCGAGACAGCCAATTCTTGTCGGCACCAGCATTGTTTCAAATGATTATAAACTACGCGATAATAATTGACAGCTTTGACGCGTGGGCATCTAACCGCGGCCTCATCTTGTGAACTGCGCTGGCAGGAGAAGGTCGCCATGACGTCATACTCGTCGCTTGCATTGCGGATCGGCGTGCTCGCCGTCACGCTCGCCATGGCGGGCACGGTTCGGGCTCAGGACGGCATCACCGTCTACAATGCCCAGCATGCCAGCCTGACGCAGGCCTGGGCCGACGGCTTCACCAAGGAGACCGGCATCAAGGTGACGATCCGCAAGGGTTCGGATACCGAGCTCGCCAACCAGATCGTCCAGGAAGGCGCCTCCTCCCCCGCCGACGTTTTCGTCACCGAGAACTCGCCGGCCATGGTGCTGGTCGAGAAGGCCGGGTTGTTCGCGACGCTGCCCAAGGACGTGCTCGATCAGGTGCCAGCCCAGTTCCGCCCGGCGAGCGGCAAGTGGATGGGCGTCGCCGCGCGCAGCACCGTGTTCGCCTACGACAAGCGCAAGCTGAAGGAAGCCGACCTGCCGAAGTCGATGCTCGATCTCGCCGACGCGAAGTGGAAGGGCCGCTGGGCCGCCTCGCCCTCGGGCGCCGATTTCCAGGCGATCGTCGGGGCGCTGCTGGTCCTGAAGGGCGAGCCGGCGACCGCCGATTGGCTCAAGGCGATGAAGGCGAATTCCAGCGCCTATCGCGGCAACAGCGTCGCCATGAAGGCGGTCAATGCCGGCGAGGTCGAGGGCGCGGTGATCTATCACTATTACTATTTCGGTGACCAGGCGAAGACGGGCGAGAACAGCGGCAATGTCGGGCTGCATTATTTCCGCCATCAGGATCCCGGCGCCTTCCTCAGCACCTCCGGCGCGGGCGTGCTGGAATCCAGCAAGCACAAGAAGGAGGCCGAGGCCTTCGTGAAGTGGATGAGCGGCAAGCACGGCCAGGCCGTGCTGCGCGAGGGCGATTCCTTCGAATACGCCATCGGCAACGGCGAAGCCTCGAACCCGAAGCTGGAGCCGATCGCCAAGCTCGACGCACCGAAGGTCGAGCCCTCGCAGCTCGACAGCAAGAAGGTCACCGAGCTGATGACGGGCGCCGGCCTGCTCTGACCGGTTGCGCCGGCTCGGCATGCGTGCGAGAGGCCCTCGCACGCATTGTCTCCCATGACCGTATCGCTGTCCCTCGATGCGCCGGCCCTGCCGGCCTTGCCCCTCAGGCGGCAGCGCAATCTCGCTGGCCGGGCGATGCTGCTGCTTGCGAGCGGCGTGGCTCTCTGCGCCCTGCTCCCGCTCGGCTTCATCCTCTGGATCGCGATCGAGACCGGTTGGCAGACTGCGCTCGCACTGATCTGGCGGCCTCGCGTCGGCGAATTGCTCGCCAATACGCTGCTGCTCGAACTCTGCACGCTACCGCCCGCGATCGGGTTCGCGCTTGCGCTGGCCTGGCTGACCGAGCGCAGCGACATGCCCGGCGCCAAGTTCCTGTCCTGGCTTGCCGTCGCGCCGCTCGCAGTGCCGGCCTTCGTCCAGTCCTATGCCTGGGTGAGCCTGTTCCCGCGCTTCCACGGGCTGCCCGCGGCGGCGCTGGTATCAGTCCTCGCCTATCTCCCGTTCCTCTACCTGCCGGTCGCCGCGCAGATGCGCCGGCTGGACCCCGAGCTCGAGCATGCGGCAGCTTCGCTGGGGCAATCCCCGAGGCGGATTTTCCTGCGGGTCGTGCTGCCGCAATTGCGGCTCGCGATCTGCGGCGGCAGCCTGCTGGTCGGCCTGCATCTGCTCGCGGAATACGGGCTCTACGCCATGATCCGCTTCGACACCTTCACCACCGCGATCATCGACCAATTCCAGTCGAGCTATAACGGCCCGGCCGCCAATATGCTGGCCGGTGTGCTGGTGCTGAGCTGCTTCGGCGTGATCGGCCTCGAATGGCTGCTGCGCGGCGGCGCGCGTTACGCCCGGATCGGTTCCGGCGCTCCGCGCCCGGCCCCGCGCCGGCGGCTCGGCGCATGGCGCTGGCCTGCCGTGGCGTTACCGATCGCGCTTGCCCTGCTCGGGCTCGGCTTACCCGCCCTGACCCTGTCGCGCTGGCTCATGGCCGATGGCGACGCCATCTGGCGGCAGGGCGCGCTGGTGGCATCGCTGGCGACGACGCTCGGCTATGCCGCGGCCGGCGCTCTCGCGGCCGTCGCGGCGGCACTGCCGATGGCCTGGCTGTCGGTGCGCGCGCCCAACCGGGCGACACACTTCCTCGAAAGCTGCCACAGCTATCCCGGTGCACTGCCCGGCGTTGTTGTAGCCCTGGCGCTCGTCACGGTGACCGTGCGCATCGCCCTGCCGCTCTACCAGACGGTGGCGACAGTGATCCTGGCCTATGTCCTGATGTTCCTGCCGCGCGCGCTGGTGGGCCTGCGCGCCGGCATCGCGCAGGTTCCCGTCGAGCTGGAGCGCGCGGCGGCCTCGCTTGGCCGAAACCCGGCGCGCACCTTGATCGCCGTCACGCTGCCGCTCGCGGCCCCGGGCGTCGCCGCCGCAATGGCCCTGGTCGCCATGGGGGTCGCGACCGAGCTGACGGCCACATTGCTGCTCGCTCCCAACGGCACGCAGACGCTGGCAACGGAATTCTGGGCTCTGACCAGCGAACTCGACTATGCGAAGGCGGCACCCTATGCCGTGCTGATGATCCTTCTCTCGCTGCCGATGACCGCGCTGCTGCACGCCCAGGCACGGCGGTCCCTCAACGCATGACCCAGCTCGTCATCTCCGATGTCTTGAAGCGCTACGGCACTACCACGGCGCTGGATCGCGTCTCGCTGACGGTCGAGCCCGGCAGCCGCGTCGCGATCGTCGGCCCGTCGGGCTCGGGCAAGACCACCTTGCTGCGCGTCATCGCCGGCTTCGAGGCGCCCGATGCCGGGACCGTCGTGCTGGACGGACAGGTTCTGGCCGACGGGCCGGCGATCGCCCCCGCCCATCTGCGCCGGATCGGCTCGGTCACCCAGGACGGGGCGCTGTTTCCGCATCTCGACGTCGCCGGCAATCTCGGCTTCGGCCTCGACGGGAGCGAACCGGACCACGCACAGCGCTTGCGCGAACTGATGGAGCTGGTCGAGCTCGATCCGGCCATGCTGACGCGCAAGCCGCACGAGCTCTCGGGCGGACAGCAGCAGCGCGTCGCGCTGGCTCGTGCGCTGGCCCGCAAGCCAGCTCTGATGCTGCTCGACGAGCCGTTCTCGGCGCTCGACACGGGCCTGCGCGAGAGCGTCCGCCAGGCGGTGGCGCGCGTCCTGACCCGGGCCGGAATCACGACCATCCTGGTCACGCATGACCAGGGCGAGGCCCTCTCCTTTGCCGACCAGCTCGCGGTGATGCGCGAGGGAAAGCTGGTGCAGACCGGCAGCCCCTACGAGCTCTACTGGCGGCCGGTGGATATCGAGACGGCGCTGTTCCTCGGCAATGCCGTGCTGTTCGACGCCAGGATCGAGACGGTGGGCGTTTCCTGCGTGCTGGGCCGGCTCGCCGCCGAAACGGGCGGCCGAAGCGGCAGCGGCACGATCATGCTCCGGCCCGAGCAATTCCGGCTCTCGCCGGTCGGGCCGGGGCTGGAAGCCGGCATCGAGGACATCGACTTCCGCGGCGCGCAATGCGTCGTGACCCTGCTGGCGAAGCAGGGCGGGGCCGAAACCCGCTTCACCGCGCAGGTTCCGAGCGTCGAGCAGCCGCAGGTCGGCGACGTCGTTTTCGTGTCGGTGAAGGGGCCGGCTTTCCTGCTGCCCAGCCCCGGCTAAGCAGGAATGCCGCCTGCCCCATGAGGGTCATGCGGCGCTGCTTGCCTTCGGCTGATAGGTCATCGTCCTGACGACCCCTGCGCGGGGCGTTTCTCGCCGGCCAGAACCTCGAAATCGAGATGGTTCTCGGGCGGGACCAGCGGGCAGGTGACGAAATTGGTGAAGGCGCAAGGCAGCGCAACCGCATAGTTGAAATCGATCCAGTCGATGCGCGTGCAGGCCTCGTCGGCGAACTGCAATTCGATGACGCGGCCGGCGCCGTAGGTGACCGGGCCGCTGGTCAGGTCGCCAACATGTGCGACCGGCTGCACGCCCTTCGGCATGTCCTTGCCGATCAACACGACGGTATAGGACTTGCCCGCGCACTCGAACGTGAAGGTTCCGATCCGCGGCGTGTTCTCGCGGACGCTGGCTTCGACCGTCTCGGCCTCGAAGGCGACGCGCTCGGCCGGCGTATGGTGGCCGCGGGTGCACCAGGCGGGATCGTAGTCGAAAGCGGTGACGCCGGCATCCTCGAGGCGCGTCGCCTGGCGCGTATCGCACACGCGGTTGACAAGATAGATCGCCGGCGCATTATGGCATGGTCGATTGTCAACAATCGACCATGCCATACAAAATGGGGATCGACGCGATGAACTCGAAGGCTCTGAATTCGGCCCTTGCCCTGTTGGGCGCCGCTCTCGGAATGGCGGCCACCCCTTCGATGGCCCAGTGCCTGCCCTCACCTCCCAGCTTGGTCGAGGCCGGCTACCTGACCGTGGGTGCTTCACTGACGGCCCCTCCGATGGGGTTCATGAAGGACGACACGCCGTCGGGCTTCGATCCCGAGTTCATCACGGCCGTGGCCGAGAAAATGTGTCTCAAAACCAAGATCGTGAATGTCACATTCCAGGGACTGTTCCCCGGACTGATTGCCAAGAAATTCGACGTCATCGCTTCCCAGATCGGCATCACCGAGCCGCGTAAGGAAATGTTCGATTTCGTCCCCGTGTTCGTCGGCGGCCTTCGCCTCGTCACACAGAAGAACAGCGGCCTGAAGTTCCAGACAGAAAGCGACGTCTGCGGTCACGCAGCCAGCATTGTCGCCGGGTCCACCCAGATGGCAGCGCTTGAGCGCGTCAAGGGCGACTGCCCGGCCGGCAAGCCGATGACGCTCAAGGTCTTCACCAACCAGAGCGAGGCATTGAACGAGGTCGCCAAAGGCACGGTCAACGTCGCCTATGTCGACTGGCCGGTCGCCGCCTACCTGATCCAGCAGCGCCCGCAGGACTTTGTCGAAGCGAGCCCGGTTCTGAGCGGCAAGGGGCCGAACACCGAGCGCAATCGCAATGGCATCGTCATTCGGAAAGGTGAAACGGCAACGCAGGACGCCGTCGCAGCGGCAGTGAAGGCGGCCATGAGCGCAGGTGCCTACGACGGAATCCTGAAGAAGTGGAATCTCGCCGACGGAGACGTTCGCAAGGCCAACTGAGCAAGAAACTCACGGAACCGAGGAAGGCGGCAATGCGCTTCGATCTCGATTATTTCCTGAGCCTGCTGTTCTCGACGCGCTTCTTCGAGCCCGTCGCGATCGTGATCATCGTGGCCGCGACGGCCATGGTGATCGGCGTGCTCATCGGCACGGTGGGCGGCATCATCCTCAACTCGCCTGTCCCGCTGCTACAGAGGCTGGTGAAGCTCTACGTCACAACCATCCGCGGCGTGCCAGTGCTCGTTCAGATCGTCTTCTGGTACAACGGGCTGCCGGCTCTCACCGGCGGTGCGATCAACCTCTCGGCCTATGCGGCCGGCATCATCGCACTGGGGGTCAATGAGGGCGCGTATATGACGGAGATCGTCCGATCGGGGATCCAGTCCGTCGACCGTGGCCAGCGCGAAGCCTCCCAGGTGCTGAGCCTGAGCTACCGCTCCATGATGATGAAAGTCATCCTGCCGCAAGCGATACGGATCGCAATCCCGCCGACCGGCAATCAGGCGGTCAACCTGCTCAAGAACACGTCGCTCCTTTTCACAATCGCCATTCCGGAGATTTTCGCGACGGGCACGAACCTCTTCAGCGCGAACTTCAAATACTTTGAGGTCATCGCGGTGGTCGCGATCTGGTACCTGCTGCTGGCGATAGCATACGGATTTGTCCAGCGCGCAGTGGAGCGTCGCTTCGCCAAGGGCCGGCGCGACCTCTATGATCTTGCCGCGGCGTGATCTGGTCGCCTGCATTTTTAGGAAAGCACCCACGCCATGAGCCTGACGGCACTGAAGCGACAGCCTGCCGAACAACTCGCTACCGAGGCGCTGAAGGAGTCCATTCTCGCCGGAGACCTGAAACCTGGCGAGCGGCTGACCGAAGCCGCTTTGGCGGACCAGTTCGCCGTCTCACGGGGGACTGTTCGCACTGCGCTTCACCAGCTCAGTCGCGATCGGCTGGTCGTACTGACCCCATATACCGGCTGGGCCGTGGCAACCATTGATCGCCAGGATCTCTGGGAAATCTATACGCTTCGCAGCGGCCTAGAGCGCCTAGCCGCACGTTTGGCCGCCGAACGGATCAACGATCAAGGTCGAGAACGGTTGACCAGCGTGCGAGATGCGTTCTTCGCTGCTTGCGAGCGATCGGATGTCGAAATCGCGGTCGACCACGACTTCTCGCTCCATCGGACGATCGTCGAGCTGTCGGGCAATCGACGCCTTCTCGATCAATACCTCATGGTCGAGCAGCAGATCCGCCTCTTCATCAACTCGACCTACGCCTCCGCCCCGAACCTGTCGGTGGCGATCGACCACCACTCTCCGATTATCGACGCGATTCTCGCCGGCGATGGCACTGCCGCAGCCAGTCACAGCGAACACCACATTCTCAGCGAGGGCGAGCGCGTGCTCGCGATGGTGAAGGATGAAGACTGAAGCCACAGCAGCGGACGCCGGCCGTGAGGCGGTCATCGCTCTTGAGGGGCTGAACAAGTGGTTCGGCGCGATGCAAGTTCTCAAGGACGTGTCGCTCTCGATCAACAAGGGCGAGAAGGTCGTAATCTGCGGGCCATCGGGGTCAGGCAAGTCGACGCTCATCCGCTGCATCAATGGCCTGGAGCAGCATCAAGGCGGACAGATCAGCGTCGAGGGTGTCGAACTGGGACCAAAGACGCTGTCGCAGGTGCGGCGGGAAGTCGGGATGGTCTTCCAGTCCTTCAATCTCTTCCCGCATCTCACCATCAAGGAAAACTGCATGCTCGCGCCAATGGAAGCGCGCGGCCTGTCCAAAAAAGAGGCCGAGGAGCGGAGCCTGGATTATCTGCGCCGCGTGCACATCGCCGAGCATGCGCACAAATACCCATCCCAGCTGTCGGGCGGGCAGCAGCAGCGCGCGGCGATCGCTCGCGCACTGTGCATGCAACCTCGCATCATGCTCTTCGACGAGCCGACCTCGGCTCTCGATCCAGAGATGATCTCCGAAGTGCTCGACACGATGATCGAGTTGGCGGCATCCGGCATGACCATGGTTTGCGTCACGCATGAGATGGGATTTGCTCAGAAGGTTGCGGATCGCGTCGTGTTCATGGACCAGGGCGCCATCGCGGAAATCGGGCCGCCTAAACAGCTTTTCCAATCACCGTCTTCGGAACGGCTCGCGCTGTTTCTGAAACGCATCCTCACTCACTGAACGATTCACACTTCGGCAGAAGGCCCAAGGCGCCATGTGCATTGGCGTCGACGGGATCTCCATGCCTTAAGCGGAAAGGACATTCCCGTGCTCAAAATCGACAACCTGCGGGTCTTCAATATCCGAGGAGGCGGCCTCCATCCCGTTCTCGTCGAGCTTTCGACCAAGGACGGGATAAAGGGCTATGGCGAGGCCGCCGTCGCCTATGGCATCGGCGCGAATGCGGCGGCCGGCATGCTCAGCGACCTGGCACACAAGGTCGTAGGGCAGGACGCCACCTACCCGCGCAACATCTGGCACGAGATCTATGACAACTCGTTCTGGACCAAGGGCGGCGGCGCGATCGTGTTCGCAGCGCTGAGCGCTATCGACCAGGCGTTGTGGGACATCAAGGCGCAATCGCTTGGGGTCCCAGTTTACGAGCTCTTTGGCGCCAAGTTCGAGAGCTCGCTAGAAGTCTATGCCAATGGCTGGAACACGGACCACGACGACGCGATGGAGTGGGCCAAGGCCGCCGAACGTCCGTTGAAGGACGGCTACACGATCCTGAAATGCTATCCCTTGGCGACCCGCCAAGAAGGTGGAACATTGCGGCATGTCCAACGCCGTTCGCTGAGCATCGAGGAATTCAAGCGAGCGATTGATCGCGTTCGCGCGCTGCGGAAAGTAGTCGGCCCGGATATCAGCCTGATGTTCGATCTTAGCGGCGGTCTCAATAACGACCAGCTGATCCGCTTCATGGATGTCTGCACGGACCTCGACGTGACTTGGGTCGAGGAGCCTGTCGACCCTTTCAACCTGCAGGGCCTGCGGAATTTTGCAGGACGTTGGCCGATCCCGATCGCCGCTGGCGAACGAGTCTATACCCGGCAAGGCTTCAGGAATCTGCTGGAGACGGGCGGTATCGATATCGTCATGCCTGATGTCGGCAACTGCGGCGGCATCTTCGAGGCTGTACAGATTGCCGCCATGGCCGAGAGCTACAACGCGCGCGTCTCTCCCCACAATTGCGCCAGTTCCCTCTGCACGGCTGCGACGGTCCAGGTTTGGGCGGCGTCTGGCATGGGCATGCCACTGGAGACCTATCCGTATTTCCCGGATGCTAACGACTACGTTCAGGTCCTCGCCAATCCGCCTGAGAAGGCGGTGGTCAAGGGCCGTCTCGCCGTCCCGACAGACCCGGGTATCGGCGCCCAGATCGATCTCGAGGCGATCAATCCGTTCCGCTGCTTCGATTTCAAAGCGGACGCCTGAAAACAATATGCAAAAATCGGCCGCACGCAGTCTGAAGCGTGCGTGCCGGCATCGTCGTGCCATAACCGGACATCGTTTGCTTGCCAAAAAGCAGACACTCGAAACAGTTGACCGGTGCGTGGATCGTCTGGCGAGAATTTATCGGGACGCTCGCCGATGGCGAGCGTCCCATAGCCCAACGCGAACCTACATCGCAGGAAGGACCGCGATGTCCCTCGCCGCTGCGCCGAGGCCTGCGACCTTGCCTACCCCGATTGCCTTTCCGGTCGCCAGATCGACCTTGTGCAGTGCGCCGTCAGCCAGAAGCCAGCCGGTGTTAGTGCCATCAGCTGCAGCCTCGATGTCGAAGGCGATGGCTTTGGGCATGATCCCGAGCTTGCCGACTGCGCCGAGGACGCCGTCATTGGGCGGCGCCTGCTTGATCAGGCCGCCGATCTTGCCGTCGATGTCGTAGAGGGCCGTCTCCTTGGTGCCCTTGACCGAGTTGGTGTAGGCGCCGGCCACGATCATGGGGGCCTCGCCCTTATGCATGTCGGTTTCGGCGAATTTCAGCTTGCCGTCGACCGTGGTCTTGCCGTCATCGACATTGACCCGCAGGTTGGTGCCGTCGGAGCCGATCACGCGAAGCCTGTCCGCAGCCGGGTTGAAATCGACAGTGGCGATGGCACCAGCGGGGAGCACGGTGTCCATCTTCGACTTCATCGTCGCCTTGCCCGCCTTGTCGATCGTGTAGATCGTGCCGTCGACCGCGAGCGCGTAGAGCATACCGTCGGCCGGCCTGACATCGATGCCGGCGATCTTGCCGGCAATGCCGGTGACCTTCATCTGCTTGCTGGCCTTGAGCGTCGCGGTATCGACCATGGTGAGCGTGTCGTCGCCGGTCAGGGCTGCCAGCATGGCAGCCTGCGCAGCAAGCCCGCTGCCGAGAAATGTGGATACGACGAGGGCGAAACGGATCGTCTTGGTCATCTTGTCCTCCGGTTTTGTCGGCGCCGCGGCCTAAGTGCCTTGTGGCGGCGCTTGTGCCGGATAGCGTTGAGACAAGGCATTGGATGCACTCGAAAAAATAAAGCCGCTCGGGTGCATCCATCATGGCGCCGGCAGCGTATCCTCCCGTCGCGCAGCCCATCCGGGGCCGCCGAGTTCAGGGACCCCGCATGGCCGTCAATGCCGCGCAATCGCAGGGAGCAGGCATCGAGCAGGCGCTGGCAGCCTGCGCAGGCGGCGATAAAAACGCACTCCGGCGCATCTACGACCAGGAATGCCCGCGTATGATCGGTGTGGCGCAGCGCATGCTGAAGCGCCGCGCCCTGGCGGAGGAAGCGGTGCAGGACAGTTTCATCCTGATCTGGCGACATGCGGGACGGTTCGATCCGCAACGCGGCTCGGGCCTGACCTGGATCTACGCCATCCTGCGCAATCGCTCGCTCTCGATCCTGCGGGACGAGAAACGCATGGAGACCGATGAAAGCCCGATTGGCCAGGAGGCCGCGAGCGAGGAGGATGATCCGGAGACCGTGATGGCGAAGCTCTCCGATGCCAAGGCGTTGCGCGGCTGCCTGGAGACCCTGCCGGCTCCGCGGCGCGGAATGGTGCTGCTCGCGTTCGTGCAGGGGCTGAGCCATGGCGAGATCGCCGGCAGGCTCGGCATGCCGCTCGGGACGGTGAAGTCATGGATCCGCCGCTCGCTGATCGCACTCAAGGAGTGCTTGGGATGACGCAGGAACCCGATCGCGAGATTCTTGCCGGAGAATATGTGCTGGGCCTGCTCGACGGCGCCGAGAAGGCGGTTTTCGAAGGCCGTCTGGCGGATGATGTCGGGCTGGATGCCGCGGTGACCCGCTGGCGAACACGGCTAGCGCCGATCGATGCCACTGCTCGGCCGGTCGAACCGTCGATGGGGCTCTGGCAGCGCATCGAAGGTGGGCTCGACCGAGTTCCCGCTCCAAGCCCGGCCGCCTCTATGCGGCCTGCGCTCGGCGCAAGGCTCTTGCGATGGTGGGAGAACTTGTGGCTTTGGCGTGGTGCCGCCTTTGCCGGTATCGCCGCCGCGCTCCTGCTCACCCTCGGGCTCGTCGCCGCTCTCGACCGCGCCCGCCGCCAACCGGTCATGGTCGCCGTCCTGCTGACGGACACGAACATCGCCGCGGCTGTGGTCAACACATTCGCCGACGGGCGCGTCGAATTGCTGCCACTTCAGGACATCGCCGTGCCGCAGGGCCGTGCGCTAGAAATCTGGACACTATGGGATCGTGCCACCGGGCCGCGCTCGGTCGGCCTCATCGACAGGGCCCGGGCCGTGCCGCTGCGGCTGGATAACTTGCCGCTGGGTGCGGACCAGCTCTTCGAGATTACCGTGGAGCCGGCATCCGGTTCTCCCACCGGGCGGCCGACAGGTCCGATCGTCGCCAAGGGCCTGACCGCGCGGCGCCTCTAGGGGCTCAGCGCGAGCAAGTGAGGTGGGAAACGTCGCGTCCGTCAGCGGCCTTGCAGGGCGATCAGATTGACGTCGATCGTCTGGGCGCGGAAGCCCGCTTCGCAGTAGCAGAGGTAGAACTCCCAGAGCCGGCGAAATGGAGCGTCGAAACCCAAGGGCGCGATGTCTGCCCAGCTGTCGAGAAAGCGCTGGCGCCACTCCCTCAGGGTCAGGGCGTAGCTATCGCCGAAGTCGAGCTGTTCGACCACGGCGAGAGCAGCAGCCTCGGCGCTGCTCTTCAAAACCGGAACTGATGGCAGGCTGCCGCCAGGGAAGATGTAGCGCTGGATGAAATCGGTGCCCTGCTGGTAGCTCTCGAACAGCGCATCGTCGATCGTGATCGCCTGCAGGACGGCACGGCCGCCGGACTTGAGTGAGCTGCTCAAGGTCTCGAAGTAGGACGGCCAGTAGGCGCGGCCGACCGCCTCGATCATCTCGATCGAAACGATACGATCGAACTGCCCGGCGATGTCGCGATAGTCCCTGAGCTCGATGGTGACGCGCTCGGACAGGCCCGCGTCGGCAATGCGCTTTCGAGCGGCTTCGAGCTGCGCCGGCGACAAGGTGATGGCGGTCACGCGGCAACCCTCGCGGGCCAGCCGCTCCGCCAGCGCACCCCAGCCGCAACCGATCTCAAGAACATGCTCGCCGCCCGAAAGGTCGAGCATGGCAACGATCCGGTCCAATCGGCGCTGCTGAGCGGCCTCGAGCGTCTCGTCCGACGTCTCATAGAGCGCAGAGGAATACATCATGCTGGCGTCGAGCCAGCGGCCGTAGAACGCGTTGCCGAGATCGTAATGCGCCGTGATGTTGCGGCGGCTGCCGCGGCGGGTATTGGCGTTCAGAACGTGGCGCAGGCGGTTGAGCAGCCGGGCCGGCCAGGCGCCCGACACCAGGCCGCGCAGGGTTGCGTCGTTGCGCGCGCCGAGCTCGATCAGGGCGGTGAGGTCCGGCGTGTGAAGGTCGCCGTCGCGATAGGCTTCGGCCAAGCCGATATCACCGTCGAGCAGAAGTCGGCGCATCGCCCGCCAGTTGTTCAGGATCATGGTCGCCTGTGGCCCCGGCAGGCCGGGCGCGCTGCAAAGCCGCTCGCCATCAGGGGTGAATACCGTCAGGTGGCCGATGGCGATCCGCGAGAGCACGCGGCGCAGAAACCAGCGAGACAGGCCGATACCCCGCGACAGGGTGAGCGCCTGCTCGGGCATGCGAAAATGCTGTTCCACGTCGGGCCTGCTCATGGCTGCATCGGTCCTTTGGTATGAGCTGTCACGGCGCTGCCAAGGCTGAAGGGTCGCTCGGGCGCGGCCGGATGAGGCTGCCAGCGGATGCGCTTCGCAAGCAGCCGCAGCGCGTGCCAGTGGATGGCGGCCGTGACCTTTAGCGTGAGCAGCGGATGGGTTGCGAGCAGCCGCAGCAGGGCCGCATCGCTCAGTTCCGTGCGCTTGCCGCTCAACACGGCGGTGATCAGGCGCCCCTCGGCGTCACTGCCATTGATGGCAACGGAAATGCGCTCCCCCGGTGGCGTCACCGTAAAGGCGTAGCGCATGTCGAGGTTCATGAACGGCGAGACGTGGAAGACCTTGTCGGCCTCCTGCCTCAGCGCGCCTTCCGAGACATCGGCGGGCGCCACATAGCTATGGATCTCGCCGAAGGTGTTGTGCACCTCGTAGACGGTCGCGCAGAGGCTGCCGTCGCGGCGGTAGCAGAAATAGGTGCTGAGCGGATTGAAGGCGTAGCCGAGGATGCGCGGCATGGTCAGCAGGCGGATCGGGCCGCCGTCATGCGTGATCCCGGCTTTCGCCAGTATCTCTTCGATCTGGGGGCGCAGAGGCCGTCCGCTGCGATCCCCGTAATCCGCATCGCGAAAGGCGTAGAGGGTGAAGCGATTGCGCGAGAAGAATCTGAGCTTCGTCGACAGCCGGTCGATCTCGTCGAGGTCGAGCAGCATCCAGAACACGCGATAGGACAGCGCATGCGGCCGGGGCCGGAACCGATGGTGCCTGACACGGCCGACATAGAGGGCGGATTGCCAGGTCATGCGGCCTGCTCCAGCCGAGGCAGGATCGGAATGCGACCGGATTCGTTGGGGACGTTCCAGGGCCGGCGGACGGCGCCAAGCGCCTCGGCGACGGCAAGCCCCGCCTGCAGGCCGTCCTCATGGAAGCCCGATCCGAAATAGGCGCCGCAGAACCAGCTTCGACGCATGCCCTGCAAGGACCAGAGCCGTTCCTGCGCGTCGAGCGCCGCCGCGTCGAACAGCGGGTGTTCGTAGATCTCCTCGTGGAAAATCGACTCTTCGCGCAGCGTATCCGGCGGATTGAGCGTGACGAAGAAGGGCTGAGCGTCCGGCAGGCCTTGGAGCCGGTTCATCCAGTAGGTGACCGCGCAGGCGGAATCCGGCTGCGCGCGCTGACCGATATGGTTCCAGCTCGCCCAGGCGCGGCGGCGCTTCGGCATCAACGCTTCGTCGCCGTGCAGCACGGCGCGGTTGCGGCTGTAGCGGAAGGCACCCAGTGCCTCGGCTTCCATCGGGCTGGGGTCGGAGAGCATGGTGAGCGTCTGGTCGGCATGGCCTGCGAAGACGACTTGGTCGAAGGTCTCGACCCAGCCGTCGCCCGTCACAACGACATCGTTTGCCCCACGTCGAACCTGACGTACCGGCGCGCCGACCCTGACTTCGCCGGAAAAGGCGGCCCGCAGTTTCTGCACATAGACGCTGCTGCCGCCTGTGACGGTGCGCCAGACCGGCCGGTCGGTGAGCTGGAGCAGCCCGTGATTGTGATGGAAGCGCAGGAAGGCGGCGGCCGGATAGGACAGGATCTCCGAGCAGGGAGCCGACCAGATCGCGGCCGCCATCGGCAGGAGATGATCGTCCCGGAAAGCGGCGCCGTAGCCTCCGGCGGCGAGATAGTCGCCGAGCGAAATATCAGCAGCGTGCCCCGTCAGCACATCCCGCGATGCATTCCGGTAGAAGCGGGTGATGTCCTGCAGCATGGCCCAGAAGCGCGGGCGCACGAGATTGCTGCGCTGGGCGAACAGGCCTGCGACGCTGGTGCCGCTATATTCAAGCCGCCCGCCATCGAGCGAGACGGCGAAGGACATCTCGGTCGGCTGGGTGGCGACGCGCAAATGCTCCATCAGCGCGATGAAGTTCGGGTATGTCGCCTCGTTGTAGACGATGAAGCCGGTATCGACCGCCGTCTCGCCGCCGGCCCCCTTGACGCGAACCGTGTTGGCGTGGCCACCGAGGCGAGGCGCCGCTTCGAACAGCACCACGTCATGCGCCTGCGCCAGCAGCCAGGCCGCCGAGAGACCGGATATGCCGGCACCGATCACGGCGATCCGCATCGCCTTGCCCTGTGCCCGTTCCATCGTCGCTGCTTCATCGATCATGACGGGTATACGCGGCCAGGGCCGGACTGGATTTGCCGCGACGCCAGCAAAAGCGCGCCGGCCGAGTGACCCGCCGCAGCGCTTCCTGCGTAAACGAAGCCGGGCCGGGACTTTCCGCGAGGGCGACGATGCCAATGAGCCGAATGAAACGGGTCGCTGCGGCGATCGGCGCCTACGCGGCGCATCCCGATCCGCGGGCCGCGATCGCCAATACCGTCGCGCTGGTCATCGTCTCGAACCAGCCCTTCTACCCGCTCTATCTTTACTGGGCGGTCTCGCCCGTCGTCACGCCGTCCTATGTCACCTTCCTGTCGACGCCCTTCTTCGCAGCGGTGCCGGCCGTCATGCGGCGCAGCGCTGTGCTCGGGCGATCGCTGCTCCTTGTCGCCGGCATCGGCAATACATTGCTCTGCCGGGCCGCCTTTGGCCCGGGCTCAGGGGTCGAGGTCTTCGTGTTTCCTTGCCTCATGCTGGCGATGATGCTGTTTCGCCGCACGGAGCGCCGCTTCGCGCTCGGCTTCGCGGCACTGGCCTTCGCCGCCTATCTGCTGCCGGCCGCCATCCTGGGGGCGCCGATACATCTCTACGGGCCCGACGAATACGCAGCCTTGCAGCGCCTGAATTTTCTGAGCGCTGCATCCCTGACCGCCCTGATCGGATGGCTGTTCGCCGGGCGTCCGGACACAAATTCGCGCGCCGATGAAACCGACCGCGCTGCCAGAGCGTAGACGAAACGCATCCGCCGAAAGGACTTCATCATGACGCGCCTTCCGCTTGTCCTCGCCCTCATCGCTTTTTCGGCCCATAGCGCCGCCGCCAACGATCTCGACGGGACATGGTTGCGCGACGACGGCAACGCCCGCGTGCGGATCGCGCCCTGCGGCGACAAGATCTGCGCCACCAATCTCTGGATCGGCGACACCAGCACGGGCGAGGCGGCCGGCGACAAGCTCGTCATGACGCTGGCTCGCCAGCCCGACGGAACGTTTTCCGGCAGCGCCTACGACGCGAAGCGCGACTGGACCTATTCGATGACGATCACCGCTAAACCCGGTGCCCTCACCACCCGCGGCTGCATCGCGGCGAAACTGATCTGCCGTGACGTGAACTGGAAGGCCGTGGAGTGATGGCGCCCGATCTCGTCCCGGTGATCCAGTGCGGAGCCGGCCGCGTATCTCGTATATGGTTCCCGCACTCGCCCTGACCGTCGACGGCATGCGCAACGCGGGAGCTGTCGCGCAAGGAGTTCGGTTTATCGTCTTGTTCGACCCCAACAGTCTGATTGCCGCCATCGCGCGCTCGGGCGACCGGGCGGCCTTTGCTGAATTGTTCGACCATTTCGCGCCACGCGTGAAGGGATTGCTGATGCGCGGCGGCGCCCCGGCCGAGCTGGCCGAGGAGGTCGCGCAGGAAACGCTCCTGGCCGTCTGGCGGAAGGCCGCCCTGTTCGATCCGGCGAAAGCCAGCGCCTCGACCTGGATCGCAACGATCGCGCGCAACCTGCGCATCGACATTGCTCGACGCGAGACCCGGTCGCGGCTGTCGCAAGTTTACGAGATCCTGGATGAAGAAGCCCCTGAACAACCCGATGCGATGCTCTCCGGTGCCGAACGCGATGCACGCGTGCGAGCCGCGATGAGCCACCTTTCATCCGACCAGTACCGCGTGGTCGAACTCGCCTTCATCGAAGGCTTCAGTCACCAGGATGTCGCCGATCGCCTCGCGATCCCGCTGGGCACGGTGAAATCCCGCCTGCGCCTGGCCCTGTCGCATCTGCGCGGCCGGCTGGAGGATCTGCGATGAGCATGTTGCATCGCCCGTCCGACGAGACGCTTGCCGCCTTCGCAGCGGGCCAGCTCGACGAGGGCCTCGCGGTCGTCGTCGCCTGCCATATCGAGGCGGATCAGGAGAGCCGCGGTCGCCTCCGCGAGCTCCAGGCCGTGCAAGGCGCGCTGCTGGATGCGGCCGAGCCCGTCGCAATGGCTTCCGGCCCAAGTCCCGCGGCTATTGCAGCACGACCGGAGGCAGCGTCGCTTGCGACCGTCCCGACACCCGAGGGGATGCCGAAGGTGCTGCGCCCCTATGGCCTCGGTCCCTGGCGCCCGATCGGCATCCGCATCGCCATGCGACGCGTCGAAGTCCCCGGGGCAGACGCGCGCGTCTTCATGCTGCGCGCCGGGCCCGGAATCTCCCTGCCGCACCACAAGCATACCGGGTTCGAATGGACCACGATTCTCGCCGGCGCCTATGAGCATGAATATGGGCGCTACGCGGCCGGCGATTTCGACGAGGCCGATGCCGAGCATGACCATACGCCGCGAGTCGATCCCGTCGAGGGCTGCACCTGCATCGTCGCGATGACCGGGAGCGTGCAGTTGCAGGGTTGGCTCGGCCGTCTGCTGCAACCGCTGGTGCGGTTTTGACGATCGCGTCCTTCGCAGCAGCTTTGGTCTTCGTGGCCGTGGCCATGTCCGCCTTCATGGCCCTGGCGACGCTGGCCGAGCGTCGCACCGGAAATTCCGGTTGGATCGACGTGGTCTGGACTTTCGGTTTGGGGCTGACGGGTATCGCCGGCGCCTTGCTGCCCTTCGGGCCGGGACCGATGCCACGACGCCTGCTCGTGGCCGGGCTCGCATTGGCCTGGGCGCTTCGGCTCGGCCTGCATATCGCGCGACGGACGGCCGGCATTACCGAAGATCCCCGCTATGCGAAGCTGAAGCGGGACTGGGGCAGCGCCGCGCCGCAGCAACTGGCCCGGCTGCTGCAGATGCAGGCGCTGGTCAGCATTCCCCTGGGATTGGGGATCGTGCTGGCGGCACATAACCCCGCGCCAGCGCTGGGCTGGCGGGATCTTGCCGGTGTCGCCGTGTTCGTCGCCGGCCTTGCAGGAGGCGCCATCGCCGATGGGCAATTGCGGGCCTTCGCACGCTCGGGAGCGGGCGGCGTCTGCGACTCCGGCCTGTGGCGCTGGTCGCGGCATCCCAACTACTTCTTCGAGTGCCTGCTTTGGTGCTCCTATCTCGTGATCGCGCTCGGCGCCGGCTATACCTGGGGCTGGCTCGCCCTGCTGGCACCGGCCTGCATCACGCTGCTGCTCACCCGCATCTCCGGCATACCGCCCCTGGAAGAGCACATGCTCGCCAAGCACGGCGAGACCTATCGCGCCTACCAGAATCGAACCAGCGCCCTGATCCCGCTGCCCCCGAAAGGAGCGACGTCATGACGATCATGCAGAAGCTTTCGACCTGGGGCGAAGGGCTGCCCGTACCCGATGCCGTCAGCCGCATGGTGATCGCGTCGCTGGTCGGGCGCACGGCCCGGTCGCTGGCCGCGCAATCGGCCGATGCCGCGGCCTTCGCCCGTGACATGGCGGACTTCCCGATCGCCGTTCACACCGATGCCGCCAACGCGCAGCATTACGAGGTCCCGGCCGCCTTCTTCGATCAGGTGCTCGGCCCGCGGCGCAAGTATTCCTCCTGCTATTACGCGGATCCCGGCGACACGCTGGCCGCGGCGGAAGACAAGGCGCTGGAGCTGACAGCGGAGCATGCCGATCTCGCCGATGGGCAGGACATCCTCGAACTCGGCTGCGGCTGGGGTTCGCTCTCGCTCTGGATGGCGGAGCGCTATCCGCAGGCGCGGATCGTATCGGTCTCCAACTCGGCTTCGCAACGCGCCTATATCGAAGAGCAGGCGCAGCGCCGTCATCTCGGCAATCTCCGCGTCGTCACCGCCGACATGAACGCGTTCGGGACGCAGGAGCGCTTCGATCGCGTCGTCTCCGTGGAGATGTTCGAGCACATGGCGAACTGGCGCGACCTGCTCGGGCGGGTTCGTGGCTGGCTGAAGCCGGACGGCCGGCTCTTCATCCATGTCTTCGCCCACCGGCAGGGCTGCTACCGGTTCGACGCGGCCGATACGGGCGACTGGATCGCGCAGCATTTCTTCACCGGCGGCCTGATGCCGAGCGCGACGCTCGCTCACCAGTTCCCCGATCTCTTCACGGTGGAGGACGAGTGGCGCTGGAGCGGCGAGCACTACCGCGCCACGGCCGAGGACTGGCTGGCGAATTTCGATCGCAATCTCGCGAAGATCGATCCGATCCTGCGCGAGACCTATGGTGCGGATGCGCCGCTCTGGCGCCGGCGCTGGCGGCTGTTCTTCCTGGCGACGAGCGGGTTGTTCGGCCATGCCCAGGGCGATGCCTGGGGCGTCCATCACTACAGGCTGCGCGCGGCCTGACGGATCGGCCGGGCTGGGGATCAGACCCAGCCCCAGCCGATCAGGCGCCGGACCACGATAAAGGCGACCCATGTGCACAGGCCGACGACGACCGTGCCATAGACGAGGTCGACGAGCGTAATCGTCAGTGTCCAGGGCCGCAGCGTGGCGTAGTTGGTCAGGTCGTAGGTCGCATAGGCCAGCAGGCCGATGAGCGCGCCATTGAGCAAGGCGGCGCTCGCACTCTCGTCACGCAGCGCGGGCATCAGCGCGAAATACACGACCCCGAGCGGAAAGCCGAAATAGAACAGCGCCGCCGGCCAATAGCGCACCTGCTCGACGATCAGATCGCCAAGCGCAGGCCGATAGAGCCTCGTTGTCATCGTGCCCAGCCAGATGGCGTCGCAGATGCCGAAGGCGATGAGGAAGGCGACGTAACCGGCAACGAAGCGCATGGCGATCTCCTTGGTCTTGCGGGAGATACGCCGAGCGGGCCGAGATGGTTCAGTCCCGCTTGCGATCCTGGCCCATCGCCTTGGAAATCCGTTCCGGCTGATTGAGCGTAAGAAGGCGATACCTCCTGGCCGCAGATGACCCTGACGATCCGCATTGCCCGACGCGCGATCCTGCCGCCGCTGGCCGTACTTCCCTTGCCGGCCTGCGCAGCCCTGCGCCCCGGCGCCCTGACAGAAGGCGCGCGTGATGTGGCCTATGGCCCGCATCCCCGGCAGCGCATGGATATCTACGTGCCTCGGGGCCGCGGAGACGCGCCCAAGCCGGTGGCGTTCTTCATCTATGGCGGCTCCTGGGCCAACGGAACCAAGGAAACCTATTCCTTCGTGGGCGACGCGCTTACCGCGCGCGGCTTCGTCACGCTGATCGCTGATTACCGCCTGGTCCCGGAGGTCCGCTTCCCGGCCTTCATCGAGGGCGGCGCCAGGCGCTGCATTTCGTGCGGGATAACATCGCCCGCTTCGGCGGCTCACCGCGGGTAATCCACCTGATGGGACATTCGGCGGGCGCCTACGATGCGATGATGCTGACGCTGGACAGGCGTTATCTTGCCGCCGTGAGAATGAGTGCCGGCGATATCCGATCTACTGTCGGCCTCTCCGGTCCTTATGATTTTCTACCGTTCGACATCGACCTCACGAAGGAGGCGTTTGGGAACCCTTCGAATCCTTCATTGTCTTCCGCTCCTCCCAGCCCATGGGAAACGACGCGGAAAACTCTATCCCAAAGCGATCCAGTTTTAAGGGCTCAGATCACCCAGATCAGTCGTGACGCCGCGCGACGGCAGTGGCGTTGAGCTCGAGCTGCACGGCGACCTCGCGCGCGTTCTGGTTGTTTGCTCTGAGAACGCAAAAACCCCAGCTCGTGAGGAGCTGGGGTTTTTGTTCTCAGTGGTTGCGGGGGCCAGATTTGAACTGACGACCTTCAGGTTATGAGCCTGACGAGCTACCGGGCTGCTCCACCCCGCGTCAACGGTGTCTGCCTTTGGCGTCCTGGGGCGGTCTTGAGACCTGTCCTGGGGCGTCCTGGGCTTTAAACGGCAACGCGGCGGCGACGTTAGTCGACCGCCGCGTTTGAGCGTTTTGTGATTGTGATGAGGGGATATCCTTGACAGGCCCGGCAACGACCTACTCTCCCGGGTCTTGAGACACAGTACCATCAGCGCTGAGAAGTTTAACGGCCGAGTTCGGGATGGGATCGGGTTCTGGCTTCTCGCTCAAGCCACCGGGCCGGCGAAGGATATTGGCAAGCATATGGTCTTTTGTCAGGGCCGTCCGTGCGGGCCGACGCCTGATTGTTCGCGTTTATGTTGGTGTCGCGGACATTGATCATGAGAACGATCAAGCCGATCGAGCAATTAGTACCGGTAAGCTGAACCCATTACTGGGATTACACACCCGGCCTATCAACGTGGTCGTCTTCCACGGCTCTCGAGGGAGAACTCGTTTTGAGGTGGGTTTCCCGCTTAGATGCATTCAGCGGTTATCCCGTCCGTACATAGCTACCCTGCACTGCGGCTGGCGCCACAACAGGTCCACCAGAGGTACGTCCACCCCGGTCCTCTCGTACTAAGGGCAGATCCTCTCAATTCTCCTACACCC
>Ga0102592_1000284_pt1 | contig 104573 bp, 96 predicted proteins | sample AraplaCol_mMF_r2_FD_76861 | JGI IMG/M metagenome (GOLD analysis project Ga0102592, IMG submission 76861) | Arabidopsis root microbial communities from North Carolina, USA - plate scrape MF_Col_mMF_r2 (SPADES assembly) (version 2) | ecosystem: Host-associated > Plants > Roots > Endosphere...
CGCCCAGCGGCTTCGCGACAATGCCGTCGAGCGCGCCGCCGCTTCCGGCGAGCCAGTTCCGTGCCACCTGCGCTTCCTCGGTCCGAGGGGACAGCATCAGCCGGGGCAATGCATGCGCCGCGTGGAATGCCTCGAGCGCAGCGCGCCTTTCGACGAGCGGCTTGTCCGCCAGGAACGTTTCGCCGACCTGCAGGCAGTCGAACAGCATGAACTGTGCGGGTGCCTCGGCGACCAGCTTGGCGACACGGGAAGCCGACGGATGGAGCCGGGCCTGGAGCGCCGCGAAGGACAGGCTGTCCCCGACGGGAATGATGAGCTCGCCATCGAGAAGGAAGCGCTTCGCCGCAAGGCCCCGCAGCATATCGACGATGTCGGGAAAATATCGGCCGAGCGGCTTGCCCGACTTCGACCAGAGCTCGACCTCCTCTCCCTCGCGCAGCGCAAGCGCGCGAAATCCGTCCCATTTGGGCTCGAACTGCCAGCCGCCGCCCGTAGGCAGGTCGTCGGCCAGCACTGCCTCCATCGGCTGCGGAATCGAACGCGACTTCATGATCGCGCCGAGCAACGATCGGAGCGCCGCGCCCGTTCCTGCCACGCCGGCGCCGTTTCCAGGTCGGTGCGGATGCCTGCGAATTTGCGAAAGCTTTTCGCGATACTGCGCGATCGGGGTCAGCGCCGGGTGAGCCGCCTGCGGTTCGCGCGGACCTTGCCGCCATAAAGACGCAGCAAAGCATCGGCCACGCTGTGCGGCGAGCTGCCATAGCTGCCCGTCAGCAGGCGGGTATTGGCCTCGATCAGTGCCAGCCATTTCTCGTACACCATGCGGCTCGCCTCGGCGCCGGCGCCGCTCCCGCCGCTCGCGATCTTCCAGGACCGCAGGCCGATCACGATGCTCGCCTCGACGCCGAGCTGCCAGAGGCGAAAGCCGATGCCCAACGCTTCCAACGGGGATTCGCGATCCATGGCGTTCTCCATTTCCGTCTCGGCCTCGGCATCTTGCCGGGCGGATTTCCCGCCGAGCGTTTCGCAAGCCGGCCTTTCGCGATCTTCGGCAGCAAGCGCTTAGGGTGCGGGCGAACCGGCGCCCGCATCCGGTCCTGCTCAGGCGGTGATCAAATTCACGGCCCGGGGCTTCGCCACGGGAAGCCCCGACGCTTCCTCCTGCGCAAGCAGGCTCTGCTTCAGCGCCAGCATCTCGTCGCGCAACGCGACGAGATCGACATCGGTCGCCCTGCACTGGGCGAACATGCCTTCAGAGGGCATCTCCTCCTCGTGCACATGGTGCTTGATCTCCTCGGAGAGCACCTTGACCTTGGCGTCGTAGAAGTCGTCGCCGGGATCTCCGGCCTCGATATCGTTGACCAGCACCTTCGCGCCGTCATGCTCGACATAAGCTTCCTCAAGGATGTCGTCCTCGATCTTGCCCTTGAACGCCGGGTAGAAGATCTCCTCCTCGATCGCGGTATGGACCTTCAGCTCCACGCAGATCTGATGGGCGATCTTCTTCTTCGCGGCGGCACCGTTGGTGCCTTCATATTGCTCGAACAAGGCTTCGACCTTGCGGTGATCGGCCTTGAGCAGTGCGATTGCGTCCGTGAATTCAGCCATGTTGGATCTCCCGCTTGCGCGCGATCTAAGCGGTCCGGAATTGCGTTCGGTTCCGCCTGCGAATCGATTGCAACTGGAAGGCGGGCGTCTTTCCAGCATCGTGTTTTCGCCTCAGCGGTGCAGATACGGCCAGCGTCGACCGGCCCTCGGCAGGCAATAGTCGCTCCGCCGCTAGCCGGAGAGAACTTCGAGGCGGCGACCGCGTTATCCGCCGGTGTTCCAAGGAGATTTGCATGACCGACGACGCTTCCGCCCCGCAATCCAACAGCAAGACCGCGCTGACCGACGACATCGTCAAGCATTTCGCCGGCGATGCGCCGCTGACGGAAAAGGCCAAGGGTTTCGCCAAGGCGCGTCCCTGGACCAGTGCGGCATTCATCGGGATCGCCGCGATGGCGCTGATCAACGGACTGCGGGGCGTCCGCCGGCGCTGACGTGCGCGGCGATGCCGCGCCGACCCTTCATGCAAACCTGCTCTTGGGGATGTGGGTGATGCGGCATGCGAGGTCCGCCTCGCCCGACGCCACGACATAATGGTCGCCCGCATCCGCGATGCCGGTGGTGAACACCACGTCGCGGACATACATCTTGTCCTCGAGCGGCCTGGTCAGTTCGGGCGCCGCCTCGAGCAAGGGCATATGCTCGGTGCGCAACACCCGGGCGGGATCGTCGCGGTCGAGGATCGACCAATAGGTCCGGTAGATGCCGACGATCTCCTTGGGCTCGACGCCGTGCCACAAGGTCAGCCAGCCGGCATCGGTGAGGATCGGTGGTGTGCCACCGCCCATCCGCGCTGTGGCGATCGTCGCCGCGTGCGGCCGGATGCCGGGCTCGCGGTGCGGCTTCCAGTGGAGGGCGTCGGGCGAGGTGGCGAGATTGATCGACGGGCCGCCGCGCCATTCGCTGCCCGGGGGATAGGTGAAATAGAGATCGCCGAGCGGCCGCGTCTGCGCCCAGTATTTGCCGTCCACAAGCCCTTCGAAGATCAGCATGTCCTTGTTCTGGTGGTCGAGGACCACGTCCTCGAAGGTGAAGTCGAGGCCGTTCTGCGAGCTGTACAGCGTCGTCGAGTGGCGCTCGGGACTCACCGAGCAGGTCGTCATCAGCCAGCGATCGCCGACTTTCGACACCCGCGCATCCTCCACGCCATAGCATTGGAAGCTGCCTTGGGGTGCGATCGCCTTGTCGTAATGGACTTCGACGATCTCGAGGCCATCCGGCGTCAGTTCCACCGGCAGGATCCACGAGAGCGAAGTCAGCGCCATCACTTTCCACCGGCCACCGCGGATCAGGAACTTGCGGGGATCGCCGGTATCGACCAGCTCGAGCGGCCAGGGATCGAGGACGTAGCGGCCCTCGTGCCAGCGGATTGCGTGGATCTTGCCCTCGACGATCGGATTGCGGAGCGCCTCCGCCACTCGGACGAAGATCGCCAGGTTGCCGTTAGGCAGCCGCGTCAGCGCAGGGTTGAAGGCGCCGAGCACATAGGTCTCGGCATCGAAATGCCCCGCCAGCGGAGAGCGCGACAGGTCGATGTCGTCGGGGCCGAAGACGAGCCGGTCGACCGGGAAGCTGCTCATTCCTTGTCCTGCGTGCGAGGCGCGATCGTCACCTGCTGGACGACGGCACGCCGGGGCTGGGTCAGGACGTAATGGACCCCGACGGCGATATCCTCGGCGCGCAACATCCACTCCTTGTTGATCTGCTCGGCCTGCTCCTCGGCGGTGAAGCTCGAATATTGAAAGTCGGCGCCCGTCTTGCCGGGCTCGACCAGCGCGACCTTGATTCCCTTGGGGCCGAGCTCCTTGCGCACCGCTTCGGCAAAGCCGGCGATGCCGGCCTTCATCCCGGCATAGACGCTGGAATCCGGCCCCAGCACATGCGCGCTCATCGAGCCGATCAGGACGATATCGCCATGGTCCTGCATCACCTCCGCCGCGGCATCGACGCTCGCGAGATAGGCGGTGAAGTCGGTGGCGATGGCATAGCGGAGCTCCTCCGCGTTCATCTTGGTCACGCCCTGCGCCGGGATCGCCGCATTGACGACCGCGATGTCGAACGCGCCGAAATAGTCCTTCGCCGCCTCCACGAAGCGGGCGACGCCGTCGGGGTCGGCGAGGTCGATGTTGATGCCGTCGCCCTTGCCGACCTCGCGGATGCGGCCGAGCCCGTCCTGGAGATGCTGCGGATCGCGGCCGCAGATGAACACGTCGACACCTTCGGACGCGAGCAGCACGGCGATCGCCCGGCCGATGCCGGTGGTCCCGCCGGTGACGATCGCCTTGCGCCCCTCGAGGCTCGGCATCTCGGTATGCGCGTCGGAAAGGTCGCGGGCCGGCGGGTCGGCAATCTCGGTCATGGCTGCATTCTCCTTCCCGGCTCGAACCAAAGGGACACGCGCGGGTTCCCGGCATAACCCAGGTTATGGCGCGCAACTGGCCGCTGAAATCGGGCGTTGTTGCAGTCGGTTAGGCGATGGGAGAGCGATCATGCCCCAAGGCGACAAGAGCAGTTACACCGACAAGCAGAAGCGCAAGGCCAAGCATATCGAGGAAGGCTATGAGGACCGCGGCGTCGGCAAGGAGGAGGCCGAGCGCCGCGCCTGGGCGACCGTCAACAAGGAGTCCGGCGGCGGCAAGAAATCGGGCTCGGGACGCGGCAAGCAGGAGAATCACGACAGCGCGCGCAAGGGCGGCGAGAAGGGCGGCGCCTCGCAAAGCGCGGCAAAGCGCTCGGCGGCGGCGAAGAAGGGTTGGGAAACCCGCCGCCACCAGGCGCACGCGCATTGAGGCGGCGATGAGCGACCCATGGGGAGACCGCCGGGCGGGCGACGTGGCGGACCGCGACTATCTCGAGCGGCGCGCCCGGGAGGAACGCGCGCGCGCCGAGCAGGCGGACGATATGGGCGTGGCCTATGCCCATCGCCGGCTCGCCGAAGCCTATGAGCAGCGTCTTGCCGCGATGAAGACCGGGCTTGGCGCCTAGCCTACCAGAGCAACTCGATCGTCGCGTCCGCCGGAACGTGATACTCGATGCGGCCCGCGGACGCGTGCCGCGGCCGCAACGCCTTGCCGCCGTGCGCCGACAGGGTGAATTCCGGTAGCCCGGCGCTTCCCGCCCGGATCAGGCTGAGCCGAGCGTCGCGGCCTGGGCTGCCCGCGAGCTGGAAGCGCAGGGCCTTCTCTCCCGGGCGGTCCAGGCCGAGCAGGAAGTGATCGCAGAACAGCAGGAAGGGCGCACCCTCGACGCGGTGAAAGGCGCGGCTGGCGAAGACGAAGGCCGAGCCCGCGCCATAGATTTCCTGCCCGACCTGCCCCGCCGGCTGCCCGTCGACATACAGGTCCTCCACCGGGAAGGAGAGCGCGCGGTCGATATGGCCGTTGGTCGGGCGCTGCTTCGGCGCGATCGCGTCTTCCGGAAGCGCGTCGGGATAGTAGAACCAGGCGCGGTCGAGCGCGTAGCGGCAATATTCGCAGATCAACAGCTTCGCGGCGGGATCGAGCTCGGGGCCGGCGTCCTTCAGATAGCGCTCGAACGCCGCGAAGCTGTCGAAGCACTCGTACATCGCCATATAGGGCGCATCGTGGAGCGCCGTCGCGCCGAGGAAGTTGCGATAGTGGCGGGCATGGCCGATCTCCGATTCCCACATCGCAGTGTTGTGGAAGAAGCTCGCCAGATAGACATAGCTCTGGCGCAGATAGGTTTCCTCGCCGGTGATCCGCCATAGCCGAATGCAGGCGGCGGCCCCCCAGGCGGTCAGATTTGCCTGGTAGTTGAGCTCGAAGCGCATCTCGCGCGCCGCGTCGATCGCCGCGCGCGCCTCGTCGAGGTAGCGCCACTCATCGGTCAGCTCGAAGGCCTGGAGCATGACATAGGCGTACATGCCGCCGACATCGGTCTGGCCTAGCCCGGCATCGTCGCGCGCCGCCTGCAGCACCTTGAAGTCGCGCACGTCATATTGGATCGGCCATCTGTACTCGAAGTGGCGGGCAGCGCGGATTCCGTAGTCGAGCGACTTGCTGAACAGCCGCAACGCCGGCTTGTCGCCGTCGATGGCGAGGCGCCCGAGCTTCGACAGCGGATGATAGAGATACCAGCTGTCGACCGCATTCCTGTCCTTGTCCTTGCCGACATTGGGCAGATAGCGGCGCAGCGTTCCGAGCCTCGGATCGTAGAACTTGCCGAGCCCGGCCGCCAGGTCGACACCGATGGCGGCCTTCCCGCCGGCCCATACCTCCCAGTCGCGGATCGCGCTCAGCACGGAGAGCTGGACCATCGAATCCGGATATTCGGCGGCGGTATAGGGATGGACATAGCTATGGCCATAATGGCGGATCGTCGCCTTGGGCGAACGGGCGAGGTCGCGCAGCGAATCCTCGGCGCGAGCGGTCCAGTCGCGATAGGCGATGTCGGGCTGCTCGATCTGGCCGAACACGGCGCCGAGCAGCGAGAGATAGCGCTGCGCCATCGCCTGCTCGTCACCGTCGCTGTCGTCGTGGAAGGCGATCAGGGCGTGGGAAAGGAGAACCTCCTCGCCCGCGGGCAAGGGATCGACCGGCGGGGTTCCGCGCTGCGGCGGCGTCGGCAGGAGATAGCCGATCTCGGGCCAGACGCCGCCGACCGCGCCGTCGGGCTTGGTATCGGTTAGGGCGAAGTAGCGGTTCAGGCGGGTCAGGTCCTGGCAATAGAGCACGCTGCCGAAGTCCGGTTCCTCGAAGCGGAAATAGATGGCGCCGGTGTTGAAGCCGCGCTGTGCCGCCTCGACCTGCCCGACCGCACCCAGGGGATCGTCGTGCGCGTCGAGCGGATATAAGTCGCGCGGCACGAAGGAGGTAAGCAACGGGACCTTGGCCTCGAGGCTCGTCGCCACCTGCAGTACCGGAATCGCGCCCTCGATCAGGCGCACCGCGATCCTGTGCGTACCGATCGGGCTCCTGACCTCGATCCGCGCCGCCTCGCCCTTCCGCGCGCGCAGCGTTCGCGCTTCCTCATAGCCCGCCGGACAGAAGGCCGCCCGCATCGCGATGCCGCCGCGGCCCGGGCGGCGCACGATCACCCAGACCGCGTCATGGCCCGCCGCGAGCGAGATCGTCCGCGTGCCGAGCGACAACTGGCAAAGCTCTGACATCGTGCCGCGGCGCAGCTCCTCTCGCAGCAGCACCGCGCCCGGCGTGGCGCCGGCAACCGCGTCATGGCTAGGTCCGTGCATGGCTAGGCGACCTCCCGCCGGCCGGCGCGGCGAGGCTGCCGAGACACCTGGGTAAATCGGACAGGCGTACGGCCCGCCGCCGCGCGACCCGAACGTCGTACGGTTCCGAGGCTTGGCGCTCGAACCCTCGGCGAGCCCGGACGGATGAACCCGGGTTCGTCGATCGCGTGCATGTACATCATTCGACAGCCTCCCGATGCTTTTGCGCGAGAACCCTGCCGATCGGGCGCGGTTCCGGCTTGCGTGAAACCCGCGCCAATTCGCGGGCGTTGGCCGGGCATGGAATGGTTTCGCCAGCTTATCGGGCCCGACGAGGGGGCCAGCGCACTGCAGCTTTGCTTCCGGGTGCTGCCGCTCCTCGCCTTCGGGATCCTGTGCGTGCGGATCGCGGGGCGCCGGACCTTCGCGCATTTCTCGCCGCTCGACATCGTCGTCGCGCTGATCGTCGGATCCAATATCAGTCGAGTCATGACGGGCAAGGCGCCGTTCTTCCCCGTCCTTGCGGCGACGCTGGCCCTGGTGGTCCTGCACCGCCTGCTGGCCCTTGTCGCGATGCGCTGGCACTGGGTCGCCGCGCTGGTCAAGTCGCGACCGATCACGCTCGTCGAGGACGGCAAGGTCGATGCCAGGGCGATGCGGCGCGCCAACCTGTCGGACCAGGACCTTGCCCAGGGAATTCGCAGCGAGCAGATCCGCGACATCGACGATGTCGCGCTGGCGACGCTTGAGAGCAGCGGAAAGCTCAGCGTCGTGCAAAAGCGGCGTCGCTAGCCGCGCGGCGAGCCCGGCTGCTCGGGCGGAACATCGTCGGCCCCCTCGGCGGGCTGTTGCGAGGATTTGTTCGTCGGATCGACGTCGGTGCTGCCCGGGTTGGCGCGCTCCGCCTCGCCCGGTCCCTCATTACGCTTGTCGGTCATGCCTGGTCTCCCTTGGCGGGCTCAGCATAGTCCTCGGGCTTCACGCTGCCCACGCCCGGGCGGTCCTCGACCGGCTCCGGCGGAAGGCCGCCCGGCGTCTGGTCATCCTTGTCCTGCCCGGCATCGGCGGGCGGTTCGGAAATCTGCCTGTCCATCGCGTCATCCTTTCGTCAAGCACAGAATATGTGCACCAGGGTTCAACCCGCCGGAATTTCCCCGGGGTCCGTGCCCCGCCGCAATTTTCATCGCGTGCCGAACGTGGCGAGCAGCGATGGTAAGCGCGGCGGAAGCTCGCGGGCGAGGAAGCCGATCGGGCCCGACTCCTCGGCGAGGAAGCGTCCGGCCTCGCCGTGCAGCCACACGGCCCAGGCGGCTGCCAGGCAAGGCGCCGCACCGCGCGCCAGCAGGCCGCCGAGTATCCCGGCCAGCACGTCGCCCGATCCCGCGGTTGCGAGGCCCGGGCCGCCGCCTCGATAATAAAACAGTTCCCCATGCGGGGCCGCGATCCAGGTCTCGGCCTGCTTGAGCACCACGACCGCACCGAAATGCGCGCTGGCGCGGCGCGCCAGCGCGTCCGGCGCATCGCGAAGCTCGGCCGCGTCGCACTCCATCAGCGCGATCATCTCGCCGGGGTGCGGCGTCAGCACCACCTTGCCATCGCGGGCGCGGACCGCGTCGGCGCATCCGCGCGCGCCCGCGATAACGGCGGCGTCCAGCAGGATCGGAAGGTCGGCGCGCGCCTCGGCAAGGATATGGCGCAGGATCGTAGCCGCGGCAGATCGCTCGCCCATGCCCGGACCAAGCACCAGACTGTCGCAGCGATCGAGCAGGCCAGCGACCCGTTCGCCGGCCTTGCCGGCCAACTCGCCCTCGTCATTCGTCGGGAGCGCGAAGACGGCGGCTTCGGGCATGGCGATGCCGAGCCCCAGCCGCGCCGGCTCCGGCACCGCGAGCAGCGCCTTGCCGGCACCGGCGCGCAGCGCCGCCTCGCCGGTAAGCGCGAGTGCGCCCGGAACCGCCAGCGAACCGCCGGCGCAGAGCATGCGCCCGCGCGCATTCTTGTCGGTCTCCTGCCCGATCGCCGGCAGCGGATGCGCCGCCAGCCAGGCGGAATCGAGCGGGCTCATCCGCGTGCGGCGACGCGCGCGTCGGGCGCGCGCGTCACTTGCGCCGCGGGATCTTCCTCCATCGGCGCCACTTCATTGTACCGGACCAGCACGAGCCCGCCGTCCTTGCCCGACGATGCGTCGAAGAGATATTCGGTCACCGAGCAATTGGCGACATCGCCGAGCCTGTCGACGGCCAGAATCTCCTCCTCGCTCATATTCTCGAGGATGTAGCGCAGGCACAGCACTACGACCTGGTGGGCGACGATCATGACGCGGCGCCCGCCGTAGTGGAGCGACACGGTATCGAGCAGGCTGCGCAGCCTGAGAATCACGTCTGCCCAGCTCTCGCCGCCGGGCGGACGATGGTAGAATTTGCCGAGCAGCCGGCGAAATTCCGCCTGCTGGGGCTCCTGCGCTGCGACGCCCGCGGTGGTGAGCCCGTCCAGGATGCCGAACTCCTTCTCGCGCAGCCGTTCGTCGACGCAGACCGGCTCCTCTGGCTCCGCACCGCCCGCGTCGCGGAAGCGGCGGGCCGTGTCCCTCGAGCGGACATAGGGGCTGGAAAGGATCACGTCGGGCAGGCCGTTGCCGCAGCCGCGCGCGAACCAGCGGCCGAGCGCCTCCGCCTGCTGCTCGCCGAGCGCCGACAGCGGGACATCGACGTCGCGCAGCGTCAGCGGGATGCGCTCGAGACCGGCCGCATGCGCCTCGTCGCGCGCGACATTGCCCGCGCTCTGGCCGTGGCGGACCAGCCAGAGTTGCAGGGGCCAGCGTGGGGCGGACTCGCGCATTGCCTCGCGAGGCCGTCGGTCAGAGCGACTTGGCCATGTTGAGGTGCGCGGCGACGGTCGAGATCAGCTTGGCCGCGAAGTCCCGCAGCGACTGCGGTACGGCGTTGTCGCCGGCATTGGCCTTGAGCGCATCGAGCGTCTTCTGGTGAGCATCGACCTGGGCCGTCGCATAGGCCTTGTCGAAATCGGCACCCTTCACGCCCTTGAGCGAGTCGAGTACCTGCTGCTGCTCGGCGGTGAGCGTGGCATCGGGAACGATCGCCGGCGTCGCGGCGCTCGCGGCGGTCTTGAGCTTGGCGGTCGAATCGGTGTGCGCCTTGATCATGTCGGCGGCGAACTTCTTGGTCTTGGCCGAAGCGCCCTGCGCATCGGCGAGCTGGGACGTCGCGATCTCGAAAGCGTCGCTTGCCGCCGCCGCATTGGCGAAGGTCTCTCCGGCCGAGGCGGCAGGGACCATCGCCATGTCGTTGGCCATCGTGCCATCGCTATTGGCGGTGACGGTCGTGGTATCCGTGGAGCTGGTCTCGGTCTTCGAACCACAGCCTGCGAGTGCCAGCGCCGCGGCGCCAAGCGTCATCCAACGAACTGCGTGCATCCTTGCCTCCCGATTGTCGCCCCTTGCGGGCTCGCTCCTCCAACGCCCGCATTTCCGGCGCGTTCCGCGCGAACCCTTTGAAGCGGTTCCGCGTTTTCTCGCCCGACGCCAGGAGACAAGGAGCAGGCCATGGGCATCTTCAGCAGCATCAAGGACAAGATCTTCGGTCACAAGGCCGCTACGCCTGCGTCCGCACCGGCGCCGGCCCCGAGCCCCGCGTCGCCGGCGCCCGCCCCGGCTCCCAACGCGACGCCCGCGCCCAATCCGGCCGTCGATGTCGGCGCCGTACTTTCGGAGATGGCGGAGATGAAGGGCGGCGGCGGCAACTACCAGACCTCCATCGTCGACCTGCTCAAGCTGCTCGATCTCGATTCGAGCCTCGAGGCGCGCAAGGCGCTCGGAGAGGAACTGGGCGTCCATGCCGGCGAAAAAGGCAGCGCGGAGCAGAATATCGCCCTGCACAAGGCAGTGATGGCGAAGCTCGCCGAAAATGGCGGCGTAGTGCCCGACAGCCTGCGCGGCTGACCGGGTCCTTGCCCGGCCTTTCTTAACCTGGGTTGGCGCGCGAGCTCGGCTCCGGCGGCAGAGCTTCGAGCATGGAAAAGAACCTGATCCAACGGGCGCTCGAACTCGCCGGAACCGGTGAGTTCGAGCGCATCGACCAAATCGAGCGCAAGCTCACCGCCGAGGGGTATTCGCACGTCGCCTCTCATCTGGTCGGGCCAACGATCCGGCGGCAGCTGCGCGACACGGCGCGGCGCGCGCGCGGCGAGACGGCCCGACGCAGAGGACGTCCGCCCTCGGCGCAGGGCACCACGCCATAGTTACGGGCCCTACCGGCGATATCCAGGCAGCGGGCCGGTTCCCGGCGATCGACTTGGTTGCCAAAGCGACGCGCCGCGCGGCGCGTCCCACGCGCCACCCTATTCAATGGGGTTGTTCTCGAGGAACGCCTCGGCATCGAGGTCGACCTTGAACTCGCGCTCCCAGAAGCGAAGCTGCCCGGTAGCGTCGAGAAAGGCCTTGGCGGACGCCGCTCCCTCGAGTTGGACAAGCGCCTCGTCCATGTCGGCCTCCGCGATTCCCGCCTTGGCGAGAAGCGGCATCGCGTCCGGCGTGTAGCCGATGAACTTGAGGTGCCCGAAGGCATCGGCCACGAAGTCGCGGGCCGCCCCGTCGCGCGCGAGCTGTGCCGCGCCCTCCGCGGTGACCAGCAGCGCCACCGCGTCGTACAGGACCGAGGGGCCGCCATCGATCTTCTGCTTGCCTTGCGCCAGCGTGCCGTCGTCGAGGACGACGCCGCCGACCTTCGGAGTGACGAGCTCGTAGCTCGCGGGAAGCGCCTCTACTGCCTTGACCAGTGCGGCGAGCAGTGCGGCCGGCGCGCCGTCACTGACCAGGATGCCGAGCTTGCGTCCGGCGAAGCTGCCGGGCGCGCGCTTGACGATGCTGAGCGCATCGGAAGGCGGCAGGTCGTCGCGCGGCGAGACCGCCGCCTTTGCCGCCGGCGGCAGCTTGTCGAGTCCGAGCCCCGCGGCGACGGTGCTGGCGAGCGCCGCGTCGATGTTGCGCAGGTGGCCGACCATCCGCTCGCGGATATCGACGCGCGCGCATTTCGACAGCTCGAAGACCAGCGCATCGCCGATATGTTTCCGCTCGATCGGGGTCTGGCTGACGAAGAACTGGCGCGCCTGGCTATAATGGTCGGCGAAGCTCTCGGGACGAAGCTGGACCTTCTGGCCCGCTTCCTCGGCCGCGAAATGGCGATAGCCCGACTTGGGGTCCTCGCGCGGCCCGCCCCAGCTGTTCGGCTCGTAATTGGCCCGGCCCTTGGGGTTGCGCATCGCCATGTGCCCGTCCTGCTGGAAATTGTGGACCGGGCAGCCGCGCGGCTGGTTGATCGGAATATGGGTGAAGTTCGGCGAGCCCAGCCGCTTCAGCTGCGTGTCGAGATAGGAGAAGTTGCGGCCCTGGAGGAGCGGATCGTTGGTGAAGCCGATCCCCGGCACGACATTCTGGGTGCAGAAGGCGACCTGCTCGGTCTCGGCGAAGAAATTGTCGACCAGCCCGTCGAGGACGAAGCTGCCGACGATCCGCACCGGCACCTGCTCCTCGGGGATGAGCTTGGTCGGATCGAGGATGTCGAACTCGAAGCGCTCGGCGAACGCCTCGTCGAACAGCTGTACGCCCAGGTCCCATTCGGGCGGCGTCCCCATGTCGATCGCGTCCCAGAGGTCGCGGCGATGAAAATCGGGATCGGCGCCGTTGATCTTGACCGCCTCGTTCCACAGCACCGACTGGAGGCCGAGGCGCGGCTTGAAGTGGAACTTGACGAAGGTCGACTTGCCCTTGGCGTTGATCAGCCGGAAGCTGTGGACGCCGAACCCTTCCATGAAGCGGAACGAGCGCGGGATCGCACGGTCGGACATGGTCCACATGATCATGTGCATCGCCTCGGGCGTGAGGCTGATGAAGTCCCAGAAATTGTCGTGCGCCGTCTGCGCCTGGGGGAAGTTGCGGTCGGGCGCCGGCTTGGCGGCGTGGATCAGGTCCGGAAACTTGATCGCGTCCTGGATGAAGAAGACCGGGATGTTGTTGCCGACCAGGTCCCAGTTGCCGTCCTTCGTATAGAATTTGCACGCGAAGCCGCGCACGTCGCGCGCCAGGTCGAAAGAGCCCTTGCTGCCGGCCACGGTCGAGAAGCGCGTGAACATCGGTGTCTTCTCGCCGACCTCGGTCAGGATGCGCGCGGTCGTGAATTCCTCGAGCGACTCGGTGAGCGTGAAGGTGCCATGCACGCCGTAGCCGCGGGCGTGGACAACGCGCTCGGGGATGCGCTCATGGTCGAAGTGGAAGATCTTCTCGCGAAAATGGAAGTCCTCGAGCAGCGCCGGTCCGCGCGCGCCAAGGCGCAGGGTGTTCTGGTCGTCGGCGACCGCCACGCCCTGTTGCGTGGTGAGCGCGCCCTCGTCGCCAGCGAGCTGGTGGAGCTCGCCGCCATTGCCGCGCTTCGTCTCGAACTTGGCCGGCGCATCGCCGACCAGCTTGTCGTTCGTTCCCTTGACCATCTCCGCATCTCCCTTTGAGCCGGGCGCCCGGCGCCGATTGCCTGGGTGTCCGGTGACGTCGTTCGTTCGTCGATCGCCGGGATCGCCCGGCGGGACCGGTCAGGCGCCGGGCATCAACTGCGCGCGGTAGCGCGCGAAGCAGCGCTCGCCGCAGCGCAGGCGGATCAGCGCACCCTCGGCCATCGCGGTGGCGCGGCGCGGATCCTCCTCCACCGCCGGGCGGATCGCCTCGCGATTCCAATCCTCGCTGTGCTTGACGTCGAGCACCGCGTGCAGTGTGAAATAGCGTGCTTCCTTCGGGCTCAGGCCGACGCGCTTGAGCCCCTCGGCGACCAGCGCGGCGCGACCCGGCGCAGTCAGCTCGATCACGCCGAGGGCACCCACCGAATGCCAGGCATAGCGGCGCTGGGTCGCCATCGCGGTCATCGCATTGGCAAGGCACAGGCTTTCCCACACCGTGTTCTCGATCACGGGATTCACTTCGAGCGTCTCGACGAGCGCATCGAGCATCGGCCCGTGCATTCCCTTCTCGGTGCCGTGCCCCATCTCGTCCCAATAGTTGCGGGCGAGCTCCAGCTTGGGGCGTACCGGCAGCTTGACCTGGGTCATCGCGACGAGATCGTCGAAGCCGGCCTCGCCGGCGGCCTCCTGCTCGAAGAACCAGCGAAGCTGGTCGCGATCGGCCGTCTCCGCCAGCCACGGAAACAGCGGATCACCTTGGCCGGGTCCGGTCGCCTTCAGCCCTTCGAACCAGGCGACAAAGCCCTCGACATCGGTCGGCGCCGCTGCCGCTTCCTCGGAAACCTCGGCGCGCAACTCCTCGAGGAAACCGCCCTCGAGCCGCTGCATCTTGACGTCGCGCTCGAAAATCTTCTGCCAGTCGTCATCGGCGAGTCCGGGCGCCAGCCGCTCGCGATTCCAGTGCGCCAGTCCCCGCTGGAAACTATCGGTAAGGAACTGCGAACCGCTCTGGGTTCGTCGGTCGGCGGTAGCAAGCATCATCATCTCCGGGATTTCCTGCTCGCTGAACGTGTCGCCATATCCGTCGTTCCCCATCACGGCGCGGTTTCAAGCATTTGATAACATGGATTATTAGATCGGAACGGCGCGGCGGCGACGGCTTGCTCGAGACGCGCGGCTAGCGCGTCGTAACGCGGACGCTCACGCCCCATGCGCGTGTCCGCGTGCGATCCCGAAAGGATGGCAGCGTCGCTCAATGAAATGCTGGATTCCGGCCCGGAGGCATCGATGGCGAAGTCGAGGCACTAATACGCGAAGCCGACGCGCCGGCACCGGCCCAGGATAGTCTCGGGAGCAGACTGCGCAATCGAGCCTGGAGGGCTGTCATCTTCTCCACGGCGCCTGTCCGACAAGCGAGCCCAGGCATATCCCTCGATCGACCGGGTCGCCGTCTTCCACGCAAGGCTTGGCCGCTGCCGGTGCCACGTCCCGCTTCAGGCGTCAAAAGGGCTCAGCGCGGCAATTTCTCAAGATAGAGATAGTTCGGGTCGAACTCGGCAAGCGTTTCCAGTCCCGGCAGGTCCAGTATCTTAACATGGCCGCGCCGGACATCGGCGAGTCCGCGTTCGCGCAATTGTCGGACGATGCGATTGACGTGGACGGGAGTCAGCCCGACACACTCGGCAAGTTCGACCTGGGTCAGGGGAAGTGCGAAGGCGAGGCCATTGGTCATGCCGACCAGTTCGAAGCGGATGCGAAGCTCGCACAACAGGTGCGAGACGCGGGCGATCGCCATCCTGCGACCAAGCGACAATTCCCACTCGCGGTGCGACGCCGCGTCCATGTTGGTGCAAAACCAGTATAGGCGCGAAAGGTGCGGATGGTGCTCCGACAGCGCCTTCAGGCGCTCGTGCGGTACGATAGCGACCTTGCACGGCGTCAGCGTCATCAGGTGATGATCCAGTCGCTTCAGGGTAAAGCCGTGCAGGTCGACGAAATCGCCGGCGAGATGCAAATCGGTAATCTGGCGCTCGCCTTCGCGTAGGTCCTTGTGACGGCACATCATGCCCTCGAGCAGCAGGGTCGAGCTGGACAAGCGTTGCCCGGCGCGAATGAAATTCGTCTTCGCCGGCACTTCGCGCGTCTCGGAAATCAGCGCAAGCAGCACAGCTTCTTCCTCGAGCGAGACATCGTCGCGGACCCGGAGCATCCGCAGGTGCTTCTCGATCATTGCTCCATCCGCGTTCGCTGGACCAAGACGGCCTCTGTGAAGGGAATCGACAGAAGTACCCTGTCGTCCGCGTCGCAGATATCCAGGCGTCCGGAGAGGTCGACGATGCCACGCATCAGTTCCTCTCCGAGAACCGACCGGATGCCCGTCAGCGCGGACTGGCGGGCCGCATCGAGATCTACGAATTCCTGGCCTTCCTCGTCCCGGGTGCAGCCATTGCCGTTCTGGATATGGAAGAAATACCGCATGGCGGCGATAACTTCCTCGAAAGCAAGAGGTTTCAAGCTTTCGTCGGATCCAGCAGATGCAGCTGCGCGCGCTGCGTTTGCCGGCTGAAACCAACCCAGGTTGTGGAATTACTCCCGCCCAAACGGGAAGCAGCGCGACAGGGGCGCCGATCTTGCCCCTAGGGTGCGCGCATGCAGGGAGTTGGAAAATTTGCGCTGGAGCGCGTGGCCGAGCGTCTTGCCGCGCAGCACGGGCTGGGTGCATGCGAGCGCCAGGCTATCCTGGCGCTTCCCGGTACAGTCGTTCGTTGCCGAGCCGCTGCCCAGATTACGCAGGGCGACGGCGACGATCGCCTCTACCTCGTCATTGAGGGTTTGCTGGCCGGCGTCCGCCAGCTCGCCGGCGGACGACGCCAGGTCGCAGCGCTCTACGTCCCTGGCGACCTTTGCGGACTCGATAAGGCGATCGGGATACGACGCGGCTGGGAGGTGGGTACCGGCTGCGACACGCTGGCACTGAGCCTGTCGTGTAGCGCCGTACTAGGGATCGCGCAGGAATATCCCGCGGTCGCGTGGGCCTTGTGGCGCGAGACGGCGGTGCAGGCGGGAATCACCGCGGAATGGCTGGTCGGCTTGGGCCGACGCGACGCCCGGACACGCCTTGCCCATCTGCTTTGCGAGATGGGCCTGCGCCTGGAGGCTACTGGCCTAGGGTCGCGGCAGCATTTTCGGCTCGATGCGTCGCAGATGCTCTTGGCCGATGTCCTGGGCCTGACGCCCGTGCATGTAAGCAGAACCTTTCAAGATCTGCGCGCCGAGGGCCTGGCGATCGCGCGCGGACGGATCATCGAGGTTCCAGATTGGCCGCGCCTCGCGCGCGCCGCGGAATTCGAGGGCGACTATCTGCGGGCAGGTCCCGCGGCAGCTTCTCCGGCCACGGCGCAATGACCGCCGAGGGCAAGGGCCAGGCGATCCTCAACTGACGATCGCCGGTCGGCCTCTGCCGAGGACGGTGCCCGCTATGAGATCTGGTGCGCCAACTCGGAGAGATAGATACGCGCAACGACATGATTGCCTGCGTCCTGGATATCGACGGTTCCCCGGACTTCCTCTGGCCGGCAGCGGGCGTAGTGGCGCAGAAACGCACGAGCGCGCGAATGCGCCTTCCTCAGCGCCGCCGGCAGGTCCCTGCAATCATGGCTCTCACGTCCGAAAATCTCGGCGTCGCCGTGGCGGGCGACCTGGAAATGATAGAGGGGCATGCCGACATAATGCGCAATTAATCAATCGGTTGCAGCACCGCAGGCTTAGCCTCGAGTTATCAGGCGGGCGTGTCTGCAAACGCTTCTCGCGGACCTTTCGCAAATCTCAGGGCCACTGTCTTTCAGCCAATTTTACGCCGCACCCGTGTCGGCCGGGTCCCAACCCAATTCCGGCGCGTTGCGGCGCGCATGAAGATCGATATCCATACCGAGATCGCGTACCGGCTGGCCCAGCCGACCGACATCCTGTTGCAGCTCGAGGCGGCGGCGATCCCCGAACAGTGCGTCGAGAAGGCGCATATCGAGGTTTCGCCGCATGCGCATTTCGCGCGCGTCCCGGCACAAGACGGCATCGGCGAGCGGATTTGGGTGCGCGCGGAAGGCCGGCTCCTTGTCAGCTACCGCGCTACAGTCTCCCTCCAGCGGCTGCTGACCGAGTGCGCCGACCTCGCGATCGTGCCGCCCCACCAGCTGCCCGGCGAGACGGTCCAATATCTGATGGCGTCGCGCTATTGTCCCGCCGACCAGTTCCAGAGCTTCGTGGCCGCTGAGTTCGGTAGTATCGATGGCGGGGCCAGGGTGCTCGCGATGCGCGATTGGATCCAGCGCAACTTTCGCTACGTCCCAGGGGTAAGCAATACCGAGACCACCGCCGCCGATACGTTCATCCGGCGCGAGGGCGTCTGCCGCGACTATGCGCACGTCCTGATCACCCTCGCCCGCGCAGCAGGCATTCCCGCGCGCATCGCGAGTGTCTACGCCCTGGGCGTCGAGCCTCAGGACTTCCATGCGGTCGCCGAGATATTCCTCGGCGGCGAATGGCACCTGCTCGACGCGACCGGCATGGCGACGGAGGCGGAGATGGCAAAGATCGGCATCGGTCGAGACGCCGCCGACGTCGCGTTCCTGACCGCCTTTGGCGAGGCGGTGATGGAGAACCAGTCCGTATCGGTCAAACCGGCCCAGTGACGGCGCAAGAGAGCGGTGGCGACCCGTTCGCCGGGTGAAACCGGCGCGAATGACGCTTCGTTGCTCCTTCCACCTGAGCAAGGAGGAAAAGATGGACCAATTCTTCACGCGCGTAGCGAGCCGCTCAGCCTCGCTGATGGGGCATCCCCTGGCCTTCATCATCTCGGTCGCGTTCGTGCTGCTCTGGGCCGCGAGCGGTCCGCTGCTCCACTATTCGGACACCTGGCAGCTGATCGTGAACACCGCGACGACCGTGCTCACCTTCCTCGCCGTCTTCCTGATCCAGAACAGCCAGAACCGCGACGGCGCCGCGATGCAGGCCAAGCTCGACGAACTGCTGCGCGCCGTCGACAAGGCGCGCGGCGAGTTCGTCGGCATCGAGCACCTGACCGATGCGCAGATCTGCGAGATCCGCGACGCGCTCGAGAAGGACATCGCCCAGGACCATGGCAAGGAGACGACGACCCGCCCGACGGTCGAGCGCCTGCTGGCGCGCTATTGACGGCGCCGTCCGGCTTCGGGCTCCGGCGTGCGGGAACCTGCACCGTGGCCGGCGCGTCTCGCCTTGCGCAAAGAGAAGGTCGATGGGATTCATTTTGTGGCTGGTCGTGGGCGGCGTGATCGGGTGGCTCGCGAGCATGATCATGCGGACCGATGCACAGCCGGGCGTCTTCCTCAACATCGTGGTCGGGATCGTCGGCGCCTTTATCGGCGGCCTCGTCGTCGCCGGCGGCTCGATCAACAACGCGCCGCTGACGGTGACCTCGTTCCTGGTCTCGCTGCTCGGCATCGTCAACCTGGTGCGGCGCGGCAGCCTTCACTGACGGCGCGGCGCGACGCGCGGACGATATCGGCGTCGCGCTATTTCCGAAAGACTGGGCGCCGGCTGCCTAAGGCAGCCGGCGTCCTGTTTCAGGGAGCACCTTCCAGCGCGGCACGCGCCGCGCGGATTGCCTCGGTGGCGACCCGATCCGGCGCCGATGGTCCGGGCCGTCTGCCGAACCCGAGCGCGGTCTCGAGATCGCGCCGGATGTGCGCCGCCACCCGCTGCAGATCGGCCTCGCTGGGCTGGCCGCCGCGTGCGATGCACGCGACGATCTCCGGGGCGATCGTCCCGGGCATGTCAGGCGGCTCCGGGCTGGCCCGCGTCGAGCTGGCGGAGCGCCGCGAGCAGCTCGCCCACGGGGACGGGACCGCTGAGCTCGGGCGGCTTGCGCAGCCTGGGTTGCGAGCGGACGGCGTGGGCGTCCGAGGCCCAGGACGCCAGGATGGCACGCTTGACCTCGGGCTCGAGTTGCGGGTGCTCGACCAGTTCCCGCGGATCGCGCAGCAGCCCCAGGAAATGGACGGTCATCGTCGAATCCTCCTCGATGCGGTCAATCGGGACATGCCCGCCCTTGCCAGGCGGGCATGTCGGCTTACGCCGCTTCGCGGTCTGCGGGCTCGGCCTCGCTTACGGGTGTGGAAGGGCCCTCCAGCCGATCGTTGGCGGGCGCGGAAGCCGTGCCGCCGATCGCGATGCGCCGGGGCTTCATCGCCTCGGGGACTTCGCGCTTGAGCGCGATCCGCAACAGGCCGTTGTCGAACTGCGCATCCTCGACGACGACGAAGTCGGCCAGCTGGAAGCGGCGTTCGAAGGCGCGCGTGGCGATGCCGCGGTGCAGGAAGCGACCGGTGTCGCCCTCCTCCTCTTCCTTGCGGCCGGTCACGCTGAGCTGGTTGCTCTGCGCCACGATCTCGATCTCGTCGGGGCGAAAACCCGCGACCGCCAGGGTGATGCGATAGCGGTCCTCACCGGCCTGCTCGATATCGAACGGCGGGTAGCTGTCGGTCTCGCCGCGCGCGCCTGCCTCAAGCAGGTCGAACAGACGGTCGAAGCCGACCGTCGAGCGGCGATAGGGCGAAAAGTCGAAAGTCCTCATATCCAAATCCTCCATATGAGCAATTTGAGCACGAGGCGCACCGGGAGAGAGCCGGTGCCCTCAGGTCCTGCCGGACCGAGTTTTCGCGTCCGGCGACGCGAAGATGGTTTTTGCAAAGACGGCTTCAAGACCTCTTTCGGAGAATTTTTTTCGGCATCGCCGGGCCCGTCGCGAGGACGCAGGCGGCGCGTCCGCATGCGTTCCCCGAGGTCGAGCCGACGTCCTTTCGGCACCTGGCCCGTCCCGGCACGATCAGGCAAAGGCACCGTGGATGAACCAGGTCATCGGGCCGGTGGCGCCGCGCTCGCCGTCGCCGAGGCGAAACAGCCAGTAGCGCCCGCCGCCCTCGACCTCGACCTGGAAATAATCACGCACCGAATAAGGCGCCCGTGCTTCCGTGCCGCCCTCGCGCCACCATTCGCCGTGCAGGCGCTCGGGCCCGTCGGCCTGGACCACCCGGTAGCGCTTGCGTCGCCAGACGAACATCGCCGGCGGATGATCGGGCAGCATCGCCGTCACCTGGATCGGCTGGGGTGGATCGATCAGCCGGCCGGGGCGCGGCAGGTCGTCGGCCCAGCGCGCGCCTGCGGCAGGGGCGAGCGCGGGCAAGGTCGCCACCGACCGCTCGGGCATGCCGCCCGGCAAGGGCGCGGCGCGGCGAAGGCTCGCTTCGCCGAAGCGGTTGGCGAGCGTGTCGACCAGGCCCGCCACGTCCGCCTCGCGACGGCCGGCGCGGGCAAGATCGGCCTGGGCGGCGGCCAGCGGCTCGACGAGCTGCGCTACCAGGGTCATCGCCTCGATGCCGAGCCCCGGCTCAATCTGGTCGATACGCGCCTGGAGCAGCCGGGCGAGATGGGCAGCGTCGCGCGTCGGCGTGGCGGTACCGACGCGGATCGCCTGCGTCTGGCCGTCGACGCGCTGGAAATGGCAGTCGAGCCGGCGCGCGCCCTTGCCGAGCCGGACGAGCTGCGCGGTTATGTCGCCGACGAGGTCGCCGATCACCCGGCCGAACGCCTCCGGCGTCGCGATCGGCTCGAGCAGGGCGCGGTGGGCGCGCGGCACCTGCGGCGCGAAGATCGGCTCGATCGGCTCGGGCGCGTGGCCGAGCGCCTGGTCGAGCCGCTGGTGCAGCACCCGGCCGAACCGGCGGGCGAGCGGGCCGCGCGGCGTCGCGAGGATCTGCTCGATCCGCTCGAAGCCGAGCTTGCGCAGCCCTTCGACCAGCGGCGCCTCGAGCCGCAGCGCCGCGAGGGGCAGCAGCGCCATCGCCTTGCGCTGGTCGCCAGGGGGGATCGCGACCGGCCGGCCGGCAAGCACGTGCCGGGCGACCGCATGGGCGCAGCCCGGCGTATCGGCCACCGCGACCTGTACAGCGAAGCCGGCGCCGGCGATGCGGCGGTGCAGGTCCTTGAGCAGCGCGCGCTCGCTACCGAACAGCGGCGCGCAGCCGGTGACGTCGATCCAGATGCCCCGGGGCGGATCGGGGGCGACGACGGGGGAATAGCGCGAGCACCACAAGGCGAGGCGCCGGAGCGCGGCGAGATCGCCTTCCGGATCGGCATCGACCACCATCAGCCCGGACGCCAGGCTGCGCGCCCTGGTGACGGTCATGCCGGGCGCTATGCCTAAGCTGCGCGCAGCGGGATCGATCGCGGCTACGATCTTGCGGCCATGATCGGGGAGCGCGGTGACGAGCGGCCGGTCGCCGGCCGGCGCGGCGTCGCGAGACTCAGCTCGCGAGACGCCGCTCGTCCGCCGCAGCCGGTCGGTCGACCAGCTTGGCAGGTAGAGCGAGACGACCCTGCGCATCGCAGGCCTCCACGATCCAGGACTTGGGCTCGCCGCCGCGCACCCGCTCGAGGCGCAGGTCCCAGCGGGCGCGGCCGAGGCTGGGGATGCCGAGCGGCTCGCTGGGCGCGGCGAGCACGCGCCAGCGAGTGACCGCCGCGGTGCCTTCCGCGACGGCATCGACCGGGAAGGCCCGGCGGAACACGAAGGCCGTGGTGCCCGAGCTCTCGGCGGCAAGCTGCAGCCGCTTCGATGCCGTCGTCGTGAGCTTGGCGACCTCTCCCACCACCCCGGCGAGCCCGGGATGGCGCAGGCACTCCTCCATCGCCAGCAGGACGTTCGCGTCGCTGCCCGCCTCGACATGGACGACGCGGTCCGGATGCAGGCCTGCCAGGTCGAGCGCGGGCGCGAACAGGTCGCGCCATCTGAGGCACCAGAAGACCGGACCCTCGATCCGGGCGAGGATGCCGGCAAGGAAGACGGTGGCGGCGGCGTCGTCGCACAGCGCATCACTGCCGGCGACCTCATGGAGCGCGCCGGTCGCCAGGCCGCCGCCCGGAAGCCGCCCGTCGAGCGACGCGATCCCGAACGGTACCGCTGCGTGCCGCTGCCCTACGCCTTCGATGGCGGCGATGCGTGAACGCAGATCGGCAATGACAGCTGGCTGCCGCATGAAGGTCCAAGACTCGACAAGAGGTTGATTCGTTCCCTTTTTGTTCGGAAGAATGCCGGGCCGTCAAGAACGGGGCCCGACGCCGAGGTCCGGACCGGCTTGCCGAAAACGCGGGCCGGGCCGTTCGCGCAGAGACGAATCCTCGGGTCGTTACGGGGCCGTCAGCCAAGAAAAATATTTTGTGGTCCGACCCCGTATTCCGCCGGCCCGCCCGTCAATCCCCCAACGCCGCACGAAGCTCGGCGATTGGGAGGGTGGAAATGAGAGTCTCGAGAAAAGCATTCTGCGCCGCGCTGCTCGGCGCGACGGCGATCCCGGCCGGCATGGCGATCCTGCCGGCAAGCGCGCAGGAGGCATCGATCGCCTTCGACCTGGCGCAGCAGGACCTTGGCGCAACGCTGCGTGCGCTCGCCCGCCAGGGCGGCCGCGAGATCCTGTTCGCCGACGCCGATATCCGCGGCCGCCAAGCACCAGCGATCCGGGGCAGGTTCACTATTGAGGAGGCGGTTCGCCGGGCGATCGCGGGCACTGACCTCGTCGTCGAGCAGCAGGCTGGGGCGCTCGTCGTCAGGGTGCGCGCCAGAGCTGCTGCGGAGGACGGCACCGACCCGGCGATCATGGTGACGGGCACGCGCATCCGCGGCGCCACCGGCCCCTCGCCGGTAAGCGTGATGACGCGCCGCGGCCTTGAGGAACAGGGCCTGCCGGACATGGCAAGCGTTTCGCGGATCATCCCGCAGAATTTTACCGGAGGGCAAAACCCCGGGGTCGCGGGGGGCGGTGACCAAGGCGGATACAACAACATCAATAACTCGACGACGCTCAACCTGCGCGGGCTGGGCTCGGACGCGACGTTGACGCTCATCAACGGTCACCGCCTTCCTTACGACGCCGTCAACCAGGGCGTCGATATCTCGACCATTCCGCTGGCGGCACTCGAGCGCATCGAGGTCATCATCGACGGCGCCTCGGCGCTATACGGCTCGGACGCGGTCGGCGGCGTCGCCAACCTGATCCTGCGCCGCGACTATGACGGCCTTCAGGCGAGCGCGCGCATCGGCGGCTCGGCCGAGGGCGGCAATGTTCAGCAGCAATATTCGGGGGTCGGCGGCGCGCGTTGGGCAGGCGGCGGCTTCATGGCCGCGATCGACTATAGCAAGGCGACGCCGATCTACGCGGACCAGCGGGACTATACGCGCGGCCTTGCCCCGTCTCAGATGCTCGGCAGCGGCTATCGGCAGGTCAGCGGCGTGCTGACCGGCCATCAGGACCTTGCGAGCTGGGTCTCGTTCGAACTCGACGCCGAACTCGCCGACCGCCGGTCGCGCAAGGCGGTCGCCTATTCCGTGACGGCCCCGGTGACCACCTATGGCCAGCTCAGCCTGCCCGTCGTGCGCTCCTATTCGGTCACGCCGTCGCTGCACTTCAAGCCCGGCGGCGGGTGGGAAGCGACCCTCGCGATGACCGACGGCGAGAGCGCGACCGTCAGCAACGCGAAGCGCTACATCAACGGGCTGAGCCTGGGCCGCTCCGCCTATGACAACCACCTCACCAATTTCGAGGCGAGTGCCGAGGGCCCGCTCGCCCATCTTCCCGGCGGCGAGGCGCGCCTCGCACTGGGCGGCGGGTATCGGCGGTTCCGGCTCGACTTCGATGTGCGATCGACGAGCGGCGGGGTCATGACGATATCCCGTGACGCCAGCGAGCGGCGCGAGAGCCTGTTCGGCTATGGCGAGCTTTCACTGCCCCTTGTCGGCGCCGCCAATCGCATGCCCTGGCTCGACGCCCTGCGCCTCAGCGCCGCAGTCCGCTACGAACGCTATGCCGGCATCGACGAGGTCGCGACGCCGAAGCTGGGCCTGATCTACGCCCCACATGCGGACATCACGCTCAAGTACAGCTGGGGCAAGTCGTTCAAGATCCCGACCCTGAACCAGGTCAACCAGGCCCGCCAGGCCATCCTCCTGCGTGCCAACCAGTTCTCGACGCAGCCGACCCCGCCTCTCCCGGCGGGCTCGACGGTGCTGCTCGTGGCCGGCGGCAACGCGGACCTCCGCGCCGAGCGCGCGACCAGCTCGACGCTGTCGATCGAGTTCAAGCCGGTCGATGGCCTGCGTATCGAGGCGAGCGGATTCGACATCGACTATCGAGGCCGCATCGCCAACGCCGTGAGCGACTATACGACTGCGTTCACCAATCCGGCCGCGGCCAATTTCGTCTCCTTCGCACCCAGCGCCAGCCAGTTGCAGGACCTGATCGCCGGGGCCCCGCTGGGGCTCGAGAACCAGAGCGGGCAGGCCTATGATCCGGCGCGGGTGGCTGCGGTCGTCGATGCGAGCCTGCGCAACACTGCGCGCGAACATGCCCGCGGCGTCGATATCGCAATCGACTATAGCGCCGCGCTGCGTGGCGGCAGCCAGCTCCAGCTGGCAGCGTCCGCGAGCTATCTCGACGACAAGCGACAGCCGGTGGCGAACCAGCCCTATGAGGGTCGTGCCGGGCTGATCTTCACCCCGCCGCACTGGCGTGCCCGTGCCTCGGCGGGCTGGCAGTCCCGGACGCTGCAGTTCGCCGCCGCGCTCAACTATGCCGGCAGCACGCTCGACAGGCGCCGCCCGCCCCAATCGACCGTGGGCGCGTTCACCACGCTCGACCTGAGCGGCTCTTTCCGCCCCGCCATCGACCATGGCGTGCTCGCCAACCTCGAGCTTCGGCTCACGGTGCAGAACCTGCTTAACGAAGCGCCGGATCCGATCCGCAATCCGTCCGCCGCCTCGATCCCGTTCGATTCGACCAACCAGTCGCCGATCGGACGGTTCGTCGGCTTCTCGGTGACGAAGCAATGGTGACGCGTCGCCTCCTGACAGCCCTTGCCGCGCTGGTGCTCTCGAGCCCGGCAAGAGCCGCCCCGGACTGTATGGGGCTCGTACCGTCCGGGGCGCACCTGCCCGCGCGCGCCCTGGTGCCCGGGGACCTGGTGCGCCTGCGCGACATCGGGCCGGTCGATCCCAACCAGCAATATGACCGACTCTTCTCGGTGTCGGCCGATGGCACACGCGCGGCCTTCCAGCTTCGACGGGGCGATCCTGCGACCAACAGTTTCTGCATCGCCATGATGGTGGTCGATATCCGGGCCGGCGGACTCGCACGCGTCGTGGATCGTGGCGGTACGTTCCTGCGGCTCTCCTATGACTTCCGCGGCAAGGCCGAGTTCCCGAACGGCTTCGCCGATCCGATCACGCCGCGCTGGACGCCGGACGGCCAGTCTATCGTCTATCGCCGGCGCGACGCCGGGGCCGTACAGCTGTGGCGGGCCGCCGCCGATGGCAGCGGCAGCGCGCCCCTGACGACGAGCGCCGACGACATCGGCGACTTCCGGATCACGGCGGATGGGCGCGGCATCGTCTATACGACCCGGCCGGGGCTGCGTACCGCCCTCGCCGCCATCGATCGCGAAAGCCTTGTCGGCTATCATTATGACGACCGCTTCGCGCCATCGGCCAGCGATCGGCCCTTCGCGCCGGCACCGATCCCCAGGTCCATCCACTTCCTCGACCTGGCCAGCGGCGCGACCCGGGAAGCGGCTCCAGCCGAGGCAGGACTGCTGGGCGGGGCGTCGATGCGGGAGGGGAGCTGGACCGAGACGCCGACGGTCGCCGGGGCCCGGGCCTGGGTGGAGGTCCCAGTCCCGAGCCTGTATCCGACGCGGGGCAGGCTGCATGCCGATACCGGCGCGCGCACCTTCGCCTGCGACGCGCCCGAATGCGCCGATGCGAGCTTTCCCTGGTGGGTGCATGGCAGGGTTCGCTTCATGCGGCGCGAAGGCTGGGCGAATGCCGCGACCGCAATCTACGAATGGACGCCGGGTGCCTCCCGCGTCCGCCGGCTATACGCCACCGACGACTTCCTGCTAAGCTGCGTGCCGACCGGGCCCGGGCTCACCTGCCTGCGCGAAGGCGCGCGCCAACCGCGCCGGCTCGAACGGCTCGATCCGGAAAACGGCAGACGCGCGATACTCTTCGATCCCAACCCCGAATTCGCGCGCCTGACGCTCGGCAGGGTCGAGCGCCTGCGCGTGCGCAACAGTTTCCGCCTCGACGCGTTCGCCGACCTGGTCCTTCCCGTCGGCTATGCGGTGGGCCGGCGCTACCCGCTGGTGGTGGTGCAATATGCCTCACGCGGCTTCCTTCGCGGCGGTACGGGCGACGAATATCCGATCCAGGCCTTTGCCAATCGCGGCTTCGCGGTCCTGAGCTTCAATCGCCCACCCCTGGTCGGCCTGAAGGGGCAGACGGATTTCATCAAGATGGAGCAGGTCAACCTCAAGGGGTTCGCTGACCGCCGCAGCGTGCTCGAGACGCTCGAGGCGGCGGTACGCGAAGCGATTGCGCGCGGCGTCGCGGACCCTGGCCGCATCGGCATCACCGGTCTCAGCGACGGGTCCTCCACTGCGGGCTTCGCCTTGCTGCACAGCAAGCTCTTCTCCGCCTATGCGATGAGCAGTTGCTGCTGGGACACCAATCTCGCGATGCGCGTCGGACCGAGCGCCGCCCGGGAATTCTATGCCATGGGCTATCCCCTGACGACGGACGAGGCTCCGGAGGCGAGGAAATTCTGGCAGGAGATCGCCATTTCCCCGAACGCACGGCAGGTTCGGGCGCCCATCCTCGTGCAGGTCGCCGACACCGAAGCACTGAGCGCATTGCAAAGCTACACCGTGCTGCGCGAGCTGAACCGCCCGATCGACATGTTCGTTTTCCCCGGAGAAGGGCATGTCAAATGGCAGCCCGCACACCGGCTCGCGGTCTATACCCGGTCGATCGACTGGTTCGACTATTGGCTGAACGGCGCGAAGCCGGCGGGCCGTGCTTCCGAACTCGCGCATTGGGACGCGCTGCGCCGAGAGATGGAGGTGATGCCCGGCGCGCCGGCGAAGACGTCCGCGCGCCCCTGAGGCTGGGCTTTGCCTACATAGGAGACCGAGCGGGCGACGTGCGCCCGCTCGGTCTCCGGTCAGTCGTCGATGAGACCCGGGAACACCATGAACCCGGAATCGCCGTCGGACACACCGGTCACGCCGCCCTGGGTGGTGGTGCTCACAGCACCCAAGTCGATCGGGTTCCTGTCGTCGGTAGCCATCGTCTTCTCCTCATGCAGCCCCGGTGGATCGTGCCCGAGCCGGTAGGGGCTAATTGCCGAGGCGCGACGACCAGGTCGCGGTCCACGCCTCCGCATTGACCAGTTCGAGCAGGCGCACATTCTCCTCTCCGGTCGTCTGTCGATCGGGCCGGAGTGCTTCCTCGACCGCGCCGGGATCGAGAATTCCATGTCGGGCAAGCTGCCCGTCCATCAGCCGCTCGCGCAGTTCGGCGCGTCTGCGCCGGACGATTTCGCCGCAGAACGGATCGGGGGTGCCCTTGACCCTGCGCTCGACGATCTCTCTGGGCAGCCATCCGGCGAAGGCGGCCCGCGCCACCGCGCGGTCTCGGCCCCCCTCCCGCCATTGCCAGGTGGGAATCGACAGGCAGGCCTCGAGTATCGGCTGGGAAAGCAGCGGATTGACCAGCGACGCGATCCGGCTCCGGTCGGACTCCAGATTGAGATGGGCGCGAAGCAGCCCGGCGATATGCACGGCCTTGCCCGGCAGCGCGCCACGCGGAGCCTCGAGCCACGGGTGCGCGAACACCAGCCCGCGCAGCGCGGCGGCGAGGTCAGGATGGAGGAAGCCGAGATTCGGCTTCCAGCGATAGCCGGGCGGTTGCCGCGCGACCCGCACCGCAGCGCGCGTCACGCGTAGCGGACCTGCGTTCGTATGCCGGCAGATATCGCGCAGCGTCGCGAACGCGCCGGCCCCGGGGCCCTCGCTCAGCATGCGATCCGCCAGCGCCGCGGCGGACTGCGAAAAGGCGAAGACATTGTCGCCGCCATTGCCGCTGAAAAAGGCATCGGCATCGATTCTGGCGGCGATTGCGCGGTGCGCCGCTTCATAGGGCTGCGCTTCGGCGCGGCCGATCGGATAGGGCAGATGGGCACCGAGTGCATGTCCCAGATCGACCTGCGCCAGATCGTAGCGGCACGCCTCTAATGGCAGGCCGAGTTCGTCGCACAACGCCTGGGCATAGGCGCGCTCGTCCCCGGCCGGGTCGTCTGTATACAGGGTGAGGCAGGCTGCAGTCCGGTTCGCGCGCGCCAGGCAGGCGGCGATGATCGAGGAATCGAGGCCGCCCGACAGGCTGAGCAGCGGGTGCCGGTAAAGCGACGACCAGGTGCTGACGCATTGCTCGACGACACGCCGCAGCCGCTCGGCGGTCGCGGCACTTTCCTCCCCGCTGCGCGGCGTGACGAAATCCCAGGGCGACCAGCCGCGCATCGTCGCCTCGGAGGCGCCGTCTAGGGTCAGCACTTCGCCTGCGAGCAATACGCCCACGCCGCCCAGCGCGGTTTCGGTGGTGGGAAGGCCGGAGGAATATAGGAACCGGCCGAGCCTGTCCCAGGCAATTCCCCCGAGATCGGCGCCGGCGAGCGAGAGCAGTTCGACGTCCGAGGCGAACAGCTGAGTGCTGCCGGAACGCGCCCGGAAGCAGGGCAGCGCAGCGGAGGGATCGCGCAGGATCTGGATGACGTCCCCCTTCGACCACAGGCCGAGATAGCCACCCCACCAGGACTTGAGCAGCGCCTCCCGCCCGCCCTGCGCCAGCGCAGCCCGCTCGGCCTCGCCCAGCATCTCTGTCGCGCGCGGTGGCCCATGCCGGTGAAACAGCGTGCCGATCACCATGCTGTCCGCATCGATTGCCACGGCGCGGCAAGCCTCATCGACCAGCACCGCGAACCGCTCGGTCACATGCGCGATGCGCAGGCCCGTCCGCTCCGCGGCGTAACGAACCAGTCCGGAACCGATCGGAAACCCGACTAGCAGCAGGTAGCGCGGCCTCATCGCAGCACCAGGATCGGCGTGTAGAGCCGCGCCCGCTCATAATCGCCGACAAGGACAGCATCGCCTGCCTGCACCCAGCTGTGCGCAGCGAACGGATCGAGGCGCACGCCCAGGATCAAGGCAGCGTCGATCCCGCCGCGCCGGCAAAGCCGCCAGGCCGCGATCGCCCGCGGCAGGCACTGGTCTGCGGCACGCAGCAACGTCGAGCTGGTCCCGAACGCAGCGACGAGCTGGCGCGCGCGCTTTTCGCTTTGTGACTTGCGCGGTGGCGACCTGCGTTCCCGGGCGAGCCGTGCGACGATGTCCGCCATCGTCCGATGCCGCAGCCAGAACCGGGCGCGCAGCTGGCCGATGACTGCCGAGAGGGTGGAGCGCCATTGCCCGGTCCTGGCGGCTTCCGCCGGATGGTCATGCAGTGGGGGCCGGTACCAGGCGCAAACACCGCGCGCGCCGTCGCCGGGCTCGAGTATGCCTGCCTCGACCAGCGCTTGCTCGGCGTCGGGGCCGATATCGCTGCCGGCGGCCCAGCGCTGGAACGCGCGGTCGAGATTTGCCGGCAGGCAGAGATAACGGTCGCGCGCGAGGTCCGCGACCACGGCTTGCTCGGCGCAGATGCACCAGGAAAGTCCCGAGCGCAGGACCAGCTTCATGGGAAGCCCCTTGTCTGAAGATGCGGCGGAAGGGCGCGTGCCGTGAGGCACGCGCCAGGTCCGATCAGTCGTCGGCGAGATCGATGACGATCTGCTGCTTGCCGCTGTCGGTGTCGGGGGCGCCCTCGGGCAGGCCCTTGGTGTCGGTGCTCACGACGCCGAGTTCGATCGTCTCTTCATGCTTGCGGTTCATGGCATTTCTCCAGTTGCGGGAAACGTCATGGCCATGACCATTCGAATGTACGCGATCACAAGATTATAAGAAGCTTATAATCCAATTATAATCCGATTGTTTTCCGTAGGCTTGGATCGTCGCAAAAGCCGGGCGGGAAAAGCATGCCTTGGAGCACGCGCCACCACCTTTAGCCGAAGGGCCTGGACATAATGGTGGCCACCCGGCCGCGTTGATCTATGCGATAACTTTGTTGCCGGCTGATATACTCGCGAGCAATTCGAGAAAGCCGATTACTCCAAAATCGACTTATTCCCCATTTAGCTGCATCACCGGGCCGATGCCCGGCGGATCGAGGCGACCGAGATCCCGGACTGGCCGTGCAGCATCGATGGCGAGCCCGGCCCGCCTGGCGACGTGACCCCGCGCTTCGCGCTGGTGACGCCGGTCGACACCTCCAGGTCGCCGGTATCACTCTCCATCCGGCCAATGGCAGGGCTCGGCGGGCGCGGCAGCGATGTCGTCGGCACGATCAGCAACCTGCCATGGTGGGGCGATCGGTCGCCGCGAGGAAACAGACGCCCGCCGCGCCTCAGGAACTTCGCCCACGACACCACGTTGCATATCCCGGCCAACCAACAGGGAGACTAAGCTTGGGTAAGGGAATTCTATTGTGGCTGCTGGGGGTTCCGATCCCCGTGATCCTCCTCCTGCTGCTATTCTGGCACTGAGATGGCGCGCGATCCCTATAGCCGCCCGGACCCGAACCTCTATCCGGGGCATGACCTCGAGGTTCCGACGGGCTCGGCCGTTTCGCTGCCGGCAATCCTTGCTGGCACGATCGTCGCAATCGCCGTTTCGCTCACACTGGGTGTGATCGGCACGGGCTTCGGATTGGCTTCGCTGTCGGTCTGGCCAGGCGTCGGCGCCGCTGCGAAGACTTTCACCATTGGCGCCGGAATCTGGTTGATCGTTACCCAATGGCTGTCGGCCGCCATTGGCGGCTATATCGCCGGCCGGCTTCGTACGCGCTGGCACGGCCTCCACACCGACGAGGTATTCTTTCGTGACACAGCCCACGGGTTCGTCACCTGGGCCCTCGCGACGCTCGTGGTGGCGATGGTTGCGGCAGGCGCATCCGCCATCGCCAGCCTCGCTCCCGTTCCGGCCGACGTGACCGTCACCGCCGACGCCGTCGAGGCCGCGCGCAAGGCAGCGGCGACCTTCGCGGCGTTCACCGGGATCTCGCTGGTGATTGGAGCCTTTATCGGATCCGTGGCCGGCGCGATCGGCGGCCGGCTCCGGGACCTGCACCCCTAGGACCCGCCATGGGGCAGCGCCTTGCGGGGCTGCCCCATCCGGCCGGATTACCGGCAGTCGACGCCACCCATTCGACCGCTTCGCTGGTCGCCGCGGCTTACGGAAGTCAACTGCCCGTGGCGGCTTTACCGGGAAAGGCAGCCGGAGAACCGGCGCCCCGAATGGCATCCGCGCGCGTGGTTACGGCGAAGGCGCTCGGGAACCGGATCACATCGCCAGTGTTTCTTCAAGTGATTGTTTTCAATCGAGTAAGGAGAGTATCATGAGCATCGAAGGCAAGATCAAGGAAGCCGCCGGCTATGTGAAGGAAGAAGCTTTCGAGCACGGCACCTCGGCGGAAAGCCAGGCAAAGGCCAAGGAGGGCCGCGACCTTCGCAACGAAGGCCGCATCGAGGACGGCAAGGCGCCGAAGACCACCGAACCTGGCTCCGGTGCGAAGTAGGCCTCGCATCCGGCTAACAAGCGCCGCCCTTCGGGCGGCGCTTTTCGTATGCGCGCCTGCCCCTATTTGAGCGGCGTGTAGCGGCAGGTGAATTGCGGGGCGGCAGCGTCGTCGACAGGGCTCAGATGGATGTGCAGCCGGTCGCCGATCTTGCCGTCGAGCGCGAACGCCAGTTCTGCCTCGTAGATGTCGTCGCGATGCGCATCCCTCCAGCTTTCGATCGTGGCCATGGCACGCGCCTTGGCATCCCTCGCCGACGACGCGACCACGAACAGATTCTTGTGCTGCTCGGCGAAATCCCTGCCATCATAGCCGCCCAGGTTGACGAACCAGAGTTTCTCGGTCGCCTTTGACGGTTCGGGACGCAGGGTCACCCTATAGCCATCGGCCTGGGCGATCTCGGCCCAGCAATCGATATGCAGCGTGCCGGGGGTTCCCCACCACTCGGCGCGCAGCTGGGCATGGGTGTCGCGGATCGTCTCAGCGACGATGAAGCGAACGTCGTGGACTTCGATATGCGCCGAGGGATGCTCGCCGCCGATATAGATTGCGAACAGCTTCATGCCCACTTCTCCCGACACTCGGCGCCCCCGGCTGCGGCAGCCAGTTCGGCGCCCACGATGTTGCCCATTTCGTGGGAGCTGGTGATCCCCTGGATGAACGGGTGCCGCTCGAGGAGGAACGGAATGCTGAGGCAGAACAGGCGATGGCGGGCCGGATGGGCGCTTACCGGATGGAATTGCTCGTCGACCACGATGCCCTTGATGCGCGCACCGTCGTCCTCTGCCGCGTCGCGAACCACCTGCTGCTCGAGCAAGCTGGGGAAAGGAAACGCCTCCGCCGCCAGGGGACGCTGGCCGGTCGCATCGATGAATGCCGGGAAATGCCGGCGCTGGCCGTGCATGGTGACCTCCGCCCCCGATTCCCTGCCACGGGTATCGATACGGTGGTCCTCGCCGAGCGCAGCGACGTGCAGGTGACCGCTCCGGTGAAGTGCCAGCAGCCGCTCGATCGAGAGATGCGGGACCGTCGCATATTCATCGACGAAGACGGGCTTGAGGTAGCGGTTGAACCGCTCGAGCGCTTCTTCCTCCAGATGCGGCACGATGCGGCCCAGTACCTCGTGCATGCGCAGGATCGCGTAGCGCCAGGGCACCGTATATTCGCGTGCGAAATTGGCCCGGGCCTCTGCAAGATCGGCCTCGGCCCATTCAAAAGGATCGGCCGCGATGCGATCCGCGAAATAGCGGTCGGCGAATTCCTCCAGCGCAAGCGCGTCCAATCCGACCGTCGCGGCATAGTCGGGATCGGCAGCACGCAACTCCGCCCGGAAAAGGTCATAGGACCGGTCGAGCAGATGATCGCAATCCGCCGCGATGAGCGCCTCGATCGCCTCGGGGGTGCAGATCGACAGCGGCTCGTAGGGGATCGGATGATAGAAGTCGGCTTCCGGCAACAACCCCTTGCGCGACATCATGGTGATGCCGAAGCCCTCGGCACCCGGGTGAATGCGATATTCGATCGACTTCCCTTCGGTCTCGATCAACGTGCCATGCGCGACCGCCAGTGCGACCGCCGCATCGATCGCAGTCAGTGAAGAGCCGCGGATGCCGATCGCGACCGGCGGGATCCTCTGGAGCGCAGTCGCGGGCCAGGGACTGAGAAAATAGCCTGGCCGCACTTCGGGTTCTTCGGGCCATTGGTGCCCGGTCGCAAGCACGACGCGATCGTAAATCCGCTCGCAGGCGCTCCCCCGTCGCGGCGAGAGAAACAAGTGCAACCCGTCGCCGGCAGCGCGAATGTCGGTCACGCGGCAGCTCGTGGCGATCTCGACCGCTATGCCCCGTCCGCGCGCTTCCTCTATGAGGCCGTTGAACTGGTCGAGGAAATATTCGCCCAGCGCCAGTCGTGGATAGAAGGCATGCGCGTCGATCTCTTCGGGATCGATGCCGAGCCGCACGAGCCGCGCGCGCGGCTGGCGGGCGAGCCAGTCGATCAACGACTCGCATATCGGGGGGATTTCGATACTGGCGATGTTGGACAACATCGCCGGGTCGTTCCAGCCGGGCCGATAGGGCGTGCCCAGCCCCGCGCGCGGCTGCTCCTCGAAGATCGTCACTTCCGCCGCGCCGGTCACGCTGCGAAGAAACGCACAGAAGGTATAGATGGTGGTCGGACCCGCTCCGACAAAGGCTATGGAAAAGGACATCGAAAGTCACAATGCTTGGCGCGCACTGTAGTGCCCGACATAGCGGTGGAGCCCGACAAGGCCGCGCGCCAGGCCGCTCGGAGCCGAAGAACAAAGCGACCAGCCACCAGCGAACGCGGGTCGGGATCCGGTCGCAACGCCCCAGAACCCTCGATGCTAGAGGAAATATCGAACCCGAACCGGGATCGAGACGTCGCTTCCCGAGATAGCCAGGCGTGCCTGGGCGAAGCTCGCCGGTCCGAAGCGGATTCGCGGGTTGTTCGAGAAACCGAAGCCCTCGCGCGGAACCCCTGCGAACTTGTCGAGCCTTCCTGCTATCCATCGCCGAGGATCAGCGATGCCGTGGCCTTCGCGCTGGCGACGACGCCGGGGATGCCGGCCCCTGGATGCGTGCCCGCGCCGACAAGGTAGAGATTCTCGAAATGGTCGTCGCGGTTATGTGCCCGAAACCAGGCGCTCTGCGTCAGCAGCGGCTCGAGGCTGAAGGCATTGCCGAGATGGGCACCGAGGTCCGCGGAAAAGTCGACCGGGGTATAATGGAACATGGTCGTGATTCGCTCGCGCACGTCGGGGATCAACTGGTCGCGAATGCGATCGAGGACGATCTCACGATAGCGGTCGCCGAAGCTGTGCCAGTCCGGGTCGGCATGTCCAAGATGCGGCACCGGCGCCAGGGCGTAGAGCGTCGAGTGCCCCGGCGGCGCCAGCGAGGGATCGGTCGCGGAAGGGTGGTGGATATAGAGCGAGGGATCGGGTGGTATACGCCCGTCCCGGTAGATGTCGTTGAGAAGCGGCTTGAACCGATCCGAAAACAGGATCGTGTGATGTGCCAGGTCCGGAAACGTCCCGCGCAACCCCAGGTGAAGGACGAACAGGCTGGGCGAGAACCGCCTGCGCGCAAGCATGCGCGTTTGCCGTGCGGCATAGCGGCTTCCCGCGATCAGCCCGTAGCTATGGACCAGGTCGCCATTGGAGGCGATCATGTCGGCATGCAGCGTCCGCCCGCTGCGCGTTCGCAGCCCAGTGACCTTGCGTGCCTCGAAGAGGATCTGCTCCACCGGATCGGCGAGGATCAGCTTGCCGCCGAGCCGCTCGAAGAGCCGCACCATGCCGTCAACCAGGGCGTTCGTGCCACCGCGCGCGAACCAGACGCCGCCGCGCTTCTCCAGGCTGTGGATGAGCGCGTAGATGCTGCTGGTCCGCATCGGATCGCCCCCGACCAGCAAGGTGTGGAAGGAGAAGGCCTGCCGGAGCCGCTCGTCGCGAATATGGGTGGATACCGAGCGATAGACCGATTGCCAGGCTTTGCGCCGGACCAGCGCCGGCGCTGCGCGGACCATGTCCAGAAAGGACAGGAACGGCTTCGCGCCGAGCTCGACATAGCCGGTCTGGTAGACCGCCTCCGAATAGCGCAGGAATCGCGCATAGCCCTCGACGTCCCGGCTATCGAAGGCCGCGATTTCCGCAAGGAGTGCCGGGTCGTCATTGCCATAGTCGAACGATGCGCCGTCGCTCCATTTCAGGCGGTAGAAGGGACTGACCGGGATGAGATCGACATCGTCCGCCATCGTGCTGCCCGACAGGTCCCATAATTCGCGCAGGCAATCGGGGTCGGTGATGACCGTCGGGCCTGCGTCGAAGACGAAGCCGTCCTTCCGCCAGACATAGGCGCGGCCGCCCGGCCGGTCGCGCGCCTCGACGATGGTCGTGGCGATCCCGGCGCTTTGCAGTCTGAGCGCCAGGGCCAGCCCGCCGAAACCGGCTCCGATGATCAGCGCGGTGTTCATGATGCTATTACTTTCAAGGAGAGATTGGCGTCCGGATCCGCGAGCGCGAACGGCGTCGCTACCCGCCTCGGCTTAGTGCAGACGCGAAACCGCGAAGCTGGCGATCTCGCGCAACCGGTCCGCCCTGGACCCGAATTGCGCCAGGTCCTCGAGGCACGCCTCGGCAAGCCGCTGCGACTGGCGCTTCGCGCCCTCGAGCCCGAATAGCTCGATGGTCGTGACGCGCCCGGCACGGCTGTCCTTCCCCACCCGCTTGCCGAGCGCCTCGGCGCTTCCGACCCTGTCGAGGATGTCGTCGCGGATCTGGAATGCCAGGCCCAGCTTCTCCGAGAAGCGCATCAGGCGCTCGCGTTCCTCCCCCTCGCATCCGGCGAGCAGGGTGGCAGCCTCGACGCAGTAGCTGAGCAGGGTTCCGGTCTTGAGCTGTTCGCACAGCGCCACCGCCTCGGCGCTCGCATCCTCGGCGGGGTAGAGATCCATCATCTGCCCCAGCGCGAGTCCATCCTTGCCGATCGTCCGGGCCAATGCGGACACGAGGCGGGTACGGACGGCAGCATCGGGATGGGCGCGTTCGTCGGAAAGCATCTCGAAAGACAACGCCAGCAGTGCGTCGCCCGCAAGCACGGCCGTCGCCTCGTCGAAGGCGCGATGCAGGCTGGGCTTGCCGCGCCGGAAGTCGTCATCGTCCATGCACGGCAGGTCGTCATGGACAAGCGACTGGGCATGCAGGCATTCGATGGCGCAGGCGGCCCAGATCGCATGGCGATATTCGGCGCCGAGCATTTCGGCGACCAGCACCGTCAGCAGAGCGCGGAGCCGCTTGCCGCCTCCGAGCACCGCATAGCGCATCGCGTCGTTGAGCCGCCCAGGCGCCCCCGGTCCGGGTGCGAGTACCTGCTCGAGACAGCGCTCGACATCGCGCCGCACCTGATCGCCGCGCATCGCGAGCGGTACGGCATCGAGCGGGGTCATCGCCACCGGCTTGAAGACAGCATTCTCGGCCCTGCCGGGCAATTCCTCCGCGACGAAGCCGAGCGCCACCAGACGGGCGACGACCGCGTCGATCGCCTCGGGGGGCGCCGAGGCCGCGGCGGTGAGCCCGACGACCCGCGCGGCGGCGATCCGCCCGAGATCGAGCGCGTCGGGACTGTCTACCAGCTGGGCATCGCCGCAGCCCGCGACACGCGACACCTCGACCAGCCGGCGGGCATTGGACGACAATCGGTCGCCGACCACCACCACATGGTCCGCGCGTGCCGCGATCGCACCGATCGCTTCCTGCCGGTTGGAGGAAGCATAGCAGATGTCGCTGGCCCGCGGCGCCGCCACATCGTCGAACCTGCCCCGGATCGCTTCGATGATCGAGGCCGCCTCCTGCATCGCGAAGGTCGTCTGGACAGCGTAGGAAACCGCGATGTTGCGCGCGAGCGGCAGGCCCTCGACATCCCCGGGCGAACCGACGACCGAAATCGCGCCACCCGGCACCTGGCCGAGCGTACCGATGATCTCGGGATGCCCCTGGTGACCGATCAGCAGGACGTGGCGGCCGGCCTGGTAATGGTCCAGCACCTGCGCATGGACTCGGGCGACGAGCGGACACGTCGTGTCCAGGGTCTTGAGCTGGCGCTGGCGGGCTTCGCGCAGGACCGACTGGGCAACGCCGTGGGCGGACAGGATGGCGACCGCGCCTTCGGGAACCTCGGCGAGTTCGGTCACGAAGACCGCGCCCCTCTCCTTCAGCCGGTCGACCACGCCCTGGTTATGGACGATGTGGCGGCGGACATAGACGGGCGGGCCATAATGGGCGATCGCCGCTTCGACCGCACCGATCGCGCGCTCGACACCGGCGCAAAATCCGCGGGGGTTGGCCAGGAGCAGCCTCCTGTACCCGGCCCGTTCACCAGCCTTGGTCTGCCGACGCCTCTCACTCATTGCCTGCCGCATCCCTGCTCGCGCCGGCGGCCGCCGGCTGCGCTCGAAGCGAGGGCAATGCTATCGCTGCGGTTGTCCGCGCCTAGATGCACTTAAGGGCAGGCGCGCCGCGGCGCGGGAAGGTCAGAAGCCCGCTTCGACCGCCAACCGGATGGCGTCGGCATTCGCCTGGACGCCCAGCGCCCGCAGCAAGGCGGCGCGGTGCATCTTGACCGTCCGCTCGCTCAGCTGGAGCGCATGGGCGATCTGCTTGTTGAGCTTGCCGCCGGACATCATCTTGAGAATCTCTCGCTGGCGCGGGCTGAGCCCGTCGATCCGCTGCCGCGCCACGCTCTGGCGGGTGGCAGCGTCGGAAGGGCGTTCGGCAAGCGCGACCTGCGAGCCGAGAAAATATTCGAGTTCGCCTTCGGCATCGAAGATCGGGGCGACCATCACCGCGTTGCGAAAGGCCGAGCCATCCTTGCGGTAGTTGAGGATCTCGACCAGCACCGGCTGGCGGTTGCGGATGCCGGTCCGCAGCGTCTCGCTGAGCGCCGGCTCGGTGTCCGGCCCGCTGAGGAAGCGGCAGTTGCGACCGATCACATCGTCGCGCGCATAGCCCGTCAGTTCCAGGAACGCAGCATTGCAGGCGACGATCGGATTGTCCGGCTGGCGCGGGTCGCTGATCACAGCAGCGGTCGCGCTCGCCTCGATCATTTGCAGGATCGCCATGGCGCGATGCTAGCGGCGACGGCGCGCAAATCCAAGCTTTGCCCTTTTGGCCATGTTGGCCGCGCCGGCCCGATGCCGCAGGCCTCTGCTGCAAGGAGTTGTGCCAATGCCCCGGGCGCGTCGCATTATGAACCAGAGGCCTCCGGCGTGCTGCCTGCCGGGCCGTGCCGGTCGCGCGCATCTGCTTTGGCGGGGACTGCTGCAAGGCATCTCGGCCGATGACCCCGGCTGGAGGGGCGACATAACGGCGCCGCTTGCCCCGGGCCTGCCGGCGTGAAGGTCGGCATCGTCGGCGCCGGCCTTGCCGGGCTTTCCTGCGGGACGGCGCTCCAGGCGCATGGCGTGGAGGTCGCCCTGTTCGAAAAGGCACGCGGTCCCGGCGGACGACTATGCTCGCGCCGCCTGGAGACCCGCTTGGGAACCGCGACATTCGATTTCGGTGCGCAGGCGATCGGTGCCAGCGATCCCAAGTTCCTGCGCCAGCTTGAGGCGTGGCGCGCCTGCGGCACCGCCGACCGCTGGCAGGCCGGCGGCGCGGCCGCCTGGGCAGGCACGCCCGCGATGAACGCGATACCGAAGCACTTGGCCCTGGGCCTCAAACTGGCCTGCTCGGTCTTTGTCCGCGGCATGGTGCGCGACCGCGGCGAGTGGCATCTCCTCCATGACGCCGGCAGCATCGGCCCCTTCGATGCGGTCGTGATCGCCCTGCCGGCGGAGCAGGCCGCAACCATGCTCGCGCTGCACGATCTTCCAATGGCCCGGATCGCCATCGCCGCGCCGTCGGCGCCCTGCTGGACCGCGATGCTGGCGCTTGCTCCCCGCGAGGGGCCCTTGCTGCTCGAATCCCAAGGGATCATCGACCGCGCCGCGAGCAGCGCGTCCAAGCCCGGACGCAGCGGGCCGCAAGCCTGGACGGTGCATGCCGGGGCACAGTGGAGCCAAGCGCATCTCGACGCCGATGCCACGTTCGTGATCGAGGCGCTGCGGGGGGCGCTGGCCGACGGCCTTGGCGGCTCGCCGCTTGAGGTCCTGGCCGCGGATTCGCATCGCTGGCGCTATGCCACCTCGGGCGCGGCGGGCCGGGACTCGCTTTGGAACGCGGCACTCGGAATCGGCGCTTGCGGAGACTGGCTGATCGGCCCCGGCGCCCAGTCCGCCTGGCTGTCGGGAGTGCATCTGGCTGGCCGGATCGCAGGCGCTTCCTAGCCCGCCAACATGTTCTGCCACGCCGCGAGTGCACGCGCGCGCCCGGCTTCGTGCCCGACCAGGCGCCGGGGATAGCCTCGCGGCGGATCGCCCTTCAGGTGCAGCGCGTGGATCCGCGCATCGTCCAGGTCCCGGAGCTCGGGCACGAATTGCCGCACATAGCCGGCCATGTCGAACTTCTCGCTCTGGAGATAGGGCGCCATGATCCGGGAAAAGACCGGCGCGTCGACCCCGCTGCCCGCGACATATTGCCAGTTCATCGCATTGGATCCCAGGTCGGCATCGACCAGCGTATCCCAGAACCAGCGCTCGCCGCGCCGCCAGTCGATCAGCAGGTGCTTCACCAGGAACGACGCGGTCACCATGCGCACCCGGTTGTGCATCCAGCCTGTCTGCCAGAGCTGGCGCATGCCGGCATCGACGACCGGAAAGCCGGTGCGCCCGCGCGTCCAGGCACGAAAGTCACGCTCCGCCTCGGTGCCTTCGCGCCAGCCGAGCCGCTCGAACGCTTCCCGGCCATTGCGCTCGGGATAGTCGGGCATCTGGTCGAGCAGGTTTATACCATGGTCGCGCCAGGCCAGTTCGCGGCGGAACGCCGAGGCCCCCGCTCCTTTGCGATCGTCGAGCGCGGACCAGAGGCAGCGCGGCGAGATTTCCCCGAAATGCAGGTGCGGCGACAGCCGCGAGGTACCCTCGAGTGCCGGATAGTCGCGATCATGCCCGTACCGCTCCAGCGTCTCGAGAAAGGACCGCCAGCGCCGCCAGGCGCCCTTTTCGCCCGGCGTCCAGTCGGCGAAGCCGCCTGCCCAGTCAGGCGCGCGGGGCAGCAGCGCCCAATCGTCGAGCACTTCGGAGGCCGGCATGCGCTCCGGCGCACCGATGCGGGACGGCGCCGCCAGGGGATGCAGCGGCGGGAGCGCCTCGCTCATCGTGCGATACCAGGGGGTGAAGACCCTGTAGCGGCTGCCGCTGCCATTCAGGATGGCGTCGGGCCGGACCAGATAATTGCCGTCATGCAGCTCCAGATCCGCGACCTTCGCGACCGCACGCTCGGTCGCCTGGTTCCAGGGTTCGTAATGGCGCAGCGCATGGATTCGACTGGCGCCCGCCTCGCGGACAAGTGCGGCAAGCGTGTCCGCCGTGTCCCCGCGGCGCAGCACGAGATCGCCGCCGCGCTTCTCGAGGCTGCGGCCGAGCGCTGTCAGGCTGTGGTGCAGCCACCAGCGCTGCGCACCGCCCATCGCCCAGGGGCCGGCTAGCGCATCGTCGAGGATGAAGACCGGCACGACGTCGCCCTCCTCCACCGCAGCGCAAAGCGCGGGCTGGTCGGTCAGTCGGAGATCCTGCCGGAGCCAAAGCAGCGTGGTCGGCATCGGTTGGGTGGTCCTCGAAAGCGTGCACCATCCGATACGGCGCGCCGCCCGCTGCGGGGAACATGTCCAAAGGTGCAGCGCGGTCGCTCCCAGCGCATTTAGGGCCGGGGATCTTGGCACCAGCATGACCGCCGCAGCTGCGGCGGGACCGGCCCCGCCAACGGGCCCGGCACTAGGCTCAACCGTCGGACAGAAAATTTCACAGAAAGCCAGGCGTGCAAGGCCTGGGAAGCCGAGCCCACCGGCCGGTCAGGCAAATTGCTTGCGCCCGATCAGCACCCCTGGCCGGTCGAACGGCTGGGTGAGGGCAAAGGCGCCTGCCCTCCCGTCCAGGCCGTCGCCAGCCACCTGCGCCGGGGCCTCTTTTGCGCGGTAGCACCGCCTGGCGCGGCGACCGCGTGCCCCTCAACGAACCCGGTTACGCTGGACCAGGTTGAAGATGCCGAGCAGCACCACGGCGCCGACAAAGGCGATCACCAGGCCGGTCACCGAGAATTCCTGCACGCTGCCCCGGACCCCGAGGAGGGGACCGGAAAGCCAGTTGCCGATGACCGAGCCGACGCAGCCTACGACGATGTTGAGGACGATGCCCATCGAGGCGTTGCGGCCCATCACGATGCTGGCCAGCCAGCCGGCGATGCCACCCACGATAAGAGCGATGATCCAACCCATTGCAGTTCTCCCTGGCTGAAAATCCGAATGGGCAATCCATAGGGATCGGCTTTGTTCCGCAACTGCAACGCCCTGTCGCGACAGTGCCCTGCACCGCCGGTGCGGCTTGGCACCCGAAGCCGGCCTGTCCCTCGGTCCTGTTGTGCGCAGGTCGGGCCAGCGGGCGCACGCTCCGGGTCGATGCGCTGCGGTCTCGTTGTTCTTGTCGGGCGGCCGGATCGGCTCGCTTTCGCGTGGAGAACAGGCCCACCCGCGATGGGCGAGCGCTGGCCCTGTCCGTCCGTCCCGATTGCCCTTCTCAGTCGCCGGGCTGCGCCAGCACGATCTCGCGCGGATCGCCGTCCCGCACCTCGCTTCCGAACAGCGCGCCGAGCCGCCTTGCCAGCAGCCCGGTATCGCCGACCTGGAAGCGGCCCGATACGCGCTTTGGCCCGAGCGAAGCATCGGCCAGCCTGATCGGCCGTGCAGACCCCTTGTTGGCGAGCGCAACCAGCTCGGCGACGGGCACTGCCTCGAACTCGTGCGCCGCATTGGTTGGCAATGCCTTCCCGCCATCGGATGCGGCCGGTGTTGCCGCAGCTTCCGGCTGCGCCGCGAAGGAGACGCCCTCGCCCGCCGCGAGCTTGCGGATCGCCGGCTGCGCGCTCGGTGCCGGGCGCGGCAATGCGACATCGACCGCGCCCTGCAGCAGGCGGACATCGACCTTGCCCGCGCGCGTCAGCGCGACCTCGAAGACCGTGCCGCGGGCGGTGACGCTGCCGCCGCCGGCATGGACGATGAAAGGTCGCTGCTCATGGGCGACCTCGAAGCGTGCCTGGCCCTGGAGCAATCTCAGGTCGCGCTGCCGGGCGGCGATATCGATGTCGATTATGGTGCCGTCACCAAGATGCACGGTCGACCCGTCGGCCAGGCGCACCACGCGCCTCTCCCCTGCGACCGTCGAGATCCTGCGATGGTCGGTCGTGGCGGCGACTGCTTCCTGGCCCGACGGGGCCGAGCGGTTCGGATGCCACGCGACCCAGCCGCCGACGCCCGCGACCAGCGCGACCGATGCGGCCAGTTCCACTGCCGGCATCCTGCGTCGCCGCTGCGGCCGCGGCCGCGGCGGCGGCGCGGGGGCAGGCTCGCCCGATTCGGCGAGCAACTTGCCCAGCGCGAAGACCTCGGCGGCGTCGTTATAGGCGCCCCGGTGCTCCGCCCCTTGCGCGAGCCATGCCTCGAACTCGGCGCGACTGGCATCGGCATCGGGACCGCGCATCCGCGCGAACCAGTGCGCAGCCTCGCGCGCGAGCGCGTCGTCGCCTTCCTCCGCCTGGTCTTCCGACATGGTCATTGCTTCAGGTCCCTGCCGATCCGCAGCAGCGCCTCGCCCATATGCCATTCGACGGTACGGACGCTGATGCCGAGCTGAGTCGCGATCTCCTTGTAGCCCAGGCCCTCGAGGCGGTGCAGCACGAACACCTCGCGGGTGCGCGGCGGCAGCGCGGCCACTGCCGCTCGGTAGCGTTCCCGCATCTGGGCGACCTCGATTCCATCTTCCTGGGTGGCACGCGCGGCCGGCGCGTTCGCTTCGTCGATCGGCACGTGCGGCGTGCGGTTGGCCACGCGGCGCGACCGGTCGATGAGCAGGTTACGCACGATCCGGTTGAGGAACGCCTCGGGCTGGCGCAGCCCTTCACGGGCATCCGAGCCTATCAGCCGCGCGAACGCATCCTGCACCAGGTCGTTCGCTTCCTCGCTCGAGCGCAGGCGCACATCGAGCCAGCGCCGCAGGCGGGGGGCCTGCTCGCGGTACAGCGCGTCGAGACGCAGCGGGCCAGTGCCGCCGCCACCGGGCGTCTCGCAGGGGTCTTCGTCCGGCAGCCGCATCGCTACCGCAAGCGGGTGCCGCCGCGCGGGGCGCGGGCATGAAAGGTCGATCGCACGAGCGCCTGTCTCGTGCCGGGCAATGCCTCGGAAGATTACCCCCGACCGTGATGGCCGGAAGCGCTTGATGCCTGGCGGTCGGTTCCGCAGCGGGCTGCCGGCTCGAAACCGCGCTGCAGGGGCGAGTCTGCGTCAGTTCGCGCCCATGCGCAACAGCCAGCGGACGGACCTGGACATCGCCTCTTCCGCCGACCGGGACCGGGTGCCGCCTGTCGGGCGCGCCGCGGTGCCCCGCAACCCGGCGATGCCGGGTGCTCCGCTTAGCGCTTCGCCCTGCGGTGCGGACCACCGCTGGTGGCGTGCCCGGGGTGCGTCTCCTCCGGTCCCCTTGGGCCGGCTGGAAGGAGGTTTCACGATGTCCGATATCGATGCCAGGCTGGCCGCGCGCATGCGCGCGGCGGTGGCCGCACTGCCCGCACCGGAGCAGGCGGTGTTCCTGCTCCATGCCGTCGACGAGCACGACTTCGCCACCGTCGCCGCGCGGCTCGGCATCGGCGTGGACGAGGTCGAGCGACTGCTCGCGAGCGCGCTCGTGCGGCTCGGTCGCGATCTCGGCACTGGTGGACGCTGATGGACGACCGCTCGGAAATGGCGCTTGATCGGCGCTCCGGCGGTTGCATCGCCGCCCCGGCACTCTAGGATTCCGCGCATGCGTACCGATCTCGACCATCTGCCACCCGCCAAGCAGCGCGAGCTCGAACGCGTGGTGCAGATCCTGTTCGAGGAGTTCCGCGACGCGACCGCGGCCGCCACGGTCGACTGGAAGCGCCAGGCGCGCATCCTCAAGGTCATCCTCTACGGCAGCTATGCGCGTGGCGGCTGGGTCGACGAGCCGCATACGGCGAAGGGTTATCAGTCCGACTTCGACCTGCTGATCATCGTCAATCACGAGAAGCTGACCGATCGCGCCGCCTTCTGGTCAACGGCCGAGGACCGGCTGAACCGCGAGCTGGCGGTTACCAAGACGCTGCGCACGCCGGTCAACTTCATCGTGCACACCCTGCACGAGGTGAACGACGGGCTTGCCCACGGTCGCTACTTCTTCATGGATGTCGTTCGCGATGGGATCGCGCTGTACGAAAGCGACGGTACGGAGCTGCACGAGCCGAAGCCAAAGACGCCGCAGCAGGCGCTGATGATGGCGCAGGAGTATTTTACCGAGTGGTTCCCGGCATCGATGCAGCGCTTCGAACTTGCCAAGCTGGGTATGGAACGAGGGTTTCTAAAGCCAGCAGCGTTCGACCTCCATCAGACTTCTGAATTTCTATACCACTGCGTCCTGCTGGTGTGCACCTTCTACACGCCACACGTTCACAACCTCGGCTTTCTACGGACGCAGGCGGAACGGATTGATCCTCGCTTGATTGATGCTTGGCCGCGCGACACGCGCGCCGATCGCGGGCGCTTCGAAAAGCTGAAAGAAGCGTACGTGAAGGCGCGCTACTCGAAGCACTATCGCATCAGTGACGAAGAATTGACCTGGCTCGGCGAGCGTGTCCAGATGCTGGGGCGCACCGTTCAAGTCATCTGCGAAGAGCATATCGCTGCGCTGAAACGCAGCGCCGCGGCCTAGGGTATCCAGCTCGGGTTATCCTCAACTACGATCCTGACCATGCGCAATCGCGCGACGATTTCGCGTCCCCCGTACGATTATTTCTAAATCCGAGGCGATCGAATTTCGCGACTGCTTAATGCTTGGGCTCGCCGGCGATTGGCTAGGGCGGCCGGTACATCTGGGGTTGTCAGCAGGTGAGTATCGCGCGGTGAGCCGGCATTATCGGCCGGGATGACCGATTTTGCGGTATTCTTGCCGCTGAACCACGGTCAGTCCAGCGGAGCGGACCAGACAGGGTCGTGTCTGCTTTCGCCTTTCACAATGCCCAAAGTTGAAAGCCTGCTTCCGGCACAGAGCCCCGACAGCCGAGCGCCCTAGTAACGGCCGTCTAAGTTCAGTTGTACTCTGCACCTTAGAACGAGATGTTTCCTACACATCAGCAATGTCGTCCCCCCTCAAGGCGGTCCCTGATGGGGCTAGGTAAGCTTGTTCATGAGCGTCACCACGTCGGCGAGAGGCACGAGTTCCGCCTTGCGCTTCAGCTTCTTGGCGATGGCCACAAACTTTGCCTTCTCCTCGGCGGAGATCCTGAAGCTTTGCGTTGCGCCCGGTACCTTGATCACCCCTCGGATCGTCGGATAGAGGTCGTTCTCGTTCGGAACGGCCAGGCCCACCACAGGCGCGGGCACCTGCGATGCACCCCAGACCTTCGGTTCGCTGCCCTTGCAGTCTAGGGCGACGAGCCACGCCCCAGCGGGCGGCGGCGCCTCGAATTGATAGCCCCACGCCTTCCTGAAAACCGCCGATTTCGGATCGGCCCCCGACGCGGCGGCTTGGACCTGCAGGCGCCGTAGTTCGGCCTTCCCCCCTGGATCGAGGCTGTCCCAATATGCGGCGACATAGACGGAATCGAAAAGCTCGGGCGCCTCGTTGAAGGCTGCGAGCAGCGTTTTGGACTTCAGCGCCCGGCGCGTGAACGGTCTCGGGAGTCCGGCCCTTCGCTCGATTTCGTCGTCGATCATTTTCCGCGTGATCTTAATCGTGTCGGGGTGTTCCCAGAGATCTTCGATCGTTCGGGTCGCGTCGGCGACCGTGGCGACATCATCCGTCAGCACGTTGCCCTCGATCGAACCGCCGATGGTATCGCCCTCCTGCGTCAGTCCGTATTGTGATGGGTTCGACGAACCGACGAGGACGAACTTCCCGGCTTCGTAGATCTTTGCGTGGAGGCGTGCATTCGATCGGATTTCGACACCGATATCGTCGAGCTCGGCCAGTTCGGAAGGGTTGCAAGCGAGAGCGTCGAATGTGCAGATGACCCTTACTCGGCGCCGTTTCGAAAGGCCGAGCATCCTGGTCGCGCCCCTTCCCCAAAACGGAGCGGCGATCGCGACTCCCGTCGATGGTTCCGCAAGGCCCTTGAACTCCTTTGCGAGTTGATCCTCCCGAACGAATTTGATGATTGCCAATTTCGCCTTCCCTTCGTGAATCGCCGTTCCCCATGGCGACCGCGTCATCTTGCCGATATGCGCGCCTATCGATCCGCGTCGAACTTCGAAGACGTCACATAGGTCTCGATATCCCGCAGAATGCTCGAGAAGCCCTTCCCGTGCACGTAGACGAGGGGCTTTCTGCCTCGATGCTCGCGGATAAAATCGGTCGCCGCGTGCTTGGCCGATAGCCAGGTCATCGCGAATATGTCCGCATTCTCGGCAAGCGCGCGCAAGCGCGCGCTTCCACCATGATCGGAGTTCGTATCGACCGTGACCTCGGGAGCGATTTCTTCCAGCGCCGTCTTCGCCTGTCGGCTGGAAGACTCCGTCAGCGAGTAGATTGCGATGCGCAGACCGGAGAGACGGCGCGCCAACCCCTCGTCGCCGCCGGGCGTATCGGTGACCGTCGTCGATGGTAACGCCCAACCGAGCTCCGCAGCCAACAGCGCGACTGCGGCGCGTTGCAGCCGGGTCAGCCGCCCGTAAATCGGAGAGATGCGGGCGAGAACGCCATGGAGGAAAGCCTCCCTGGCATTCGCGTCGGGGGCCGCGGCGTTCATGAAATTCTCGACGAGGCCGAGCGCCCAGTAGACCATGTCCACGCCAAAGCCGTCGCCGGCAATCTCTTCGATGTCGGCGATGACATCGAGATAGCGCTTCTGATCGAGGCCCGAAGCCAGAAGCGCCTCGACGAGTATCTGGCTAGATTCATAAATGGTTGCCCCTCGCGCGCTCCCGAGCGCGAACAGAGTCAGCAACTCGCCATAGACCGGCGCCAGTGCAGCCCTTGGAAATTCGAGATCTCGCTGCAACCAAGCAACGAGATAGGGCAGCGCCTGCGTGGCGCGCTCCGCGGCGAGGGCATCGTTCTGGACGCTTTCGAGCGCTGCGATGAGCGCCCCGATCGACATCGGATCCGCAGTCCCCGCCCCGATTTCCCATTCGTCCTTGCCTTGCCGTGCGACATCGAGCGCATTTGCGAATTTCGGATCCGCGACGCGGTCGAGCCAGGCGACCCAGCACGTCGGGGGAGGAATATCTGCCAAATCGTCGGTCGACTGGACGATCGGGCGAAACGGCATGGCCTCGCGGAGCGAAGCAAGTTCTTCGGGCGTGAGCCGCGCCATTGCGGCCATCGCCTCGGCAAGCAGATCGACGCTATCGATCGCGTCGGCCTGGATCAGCGCTTCCCGGGCCGTATCGAGCGGCGCCGGCGCCTCCGACTCTTGCGCCGCGACCGCCACGGGCGCTGGCAGCCGGTCGGCGATCCAGCCCAACCGGGACGCCTGTCCTACGAGCATCGCCAGAAGGTCGTTGCGATCCGGGTCCGTCAGCGCCTCGAGGCCGAGAAGACGCCACCCCCCTTCGCGTAGCGAAGGTGGTGCCAGCGTAATGCCCATAGACTGGACCGAAGGCTGGACCGATGTTCGAAAGGCGCCGCGAACTGCCTCCTCGTTGCCCGCCTCGAAAACCGGGGCAATGTGCACCTGGTACAGCGCCTCAAGGAGGATAGCCGTGATCGCGGGCGTCCTGCGGGCTCTGCAGAGGCTCGAGAAATCGGAAAGCGCGAGGATTGCGGACCAGTCCTCGAACGTCGCCAGGAACTGGACGTCGAGAAACTTGAGATTCAGCGCGTCGAGCCGCAACTCGCTGCGGAGACGCTCGAGTATGCCCGACGCAGCGTCGCGACGCCCGACGTTCAGATAGTCCTGAAAGCGGGCGAGGAGCCAACTTGTCGATACCGGGGCCGAACGCTGCAACTCGGGCGCGCGAGCCAGGGTATCGCGAGCCCGCACTACCGCGCGCAGTGCCGCGATCCTTGAGTGGTCATCCAGCGGCAGACGCATGATCGCCGTGGCGGCGGGGTTCGCAAGCATCAACCGGGCGCCTACCTGATCGCTAGGCCCGAAGGACTCCTGCGCGCCATCGAACGCGGTAAGGGTCGGTCCTGCAAATGCGAGCAGGACAGGTTTGAGACGACGCCAATCCGATATGCTCGACGACGCCACGTTGATGTGCATCGCGCCCGTGCCGTCCAGGACCGGTACGCACGCTCCGGGGAAACCGTCGGCAACGACGGTCTGCGTGACTTCAGCGCACAACGCCGATAGCTCGCCGGCTGCGCCGGCGCAGGGCTGGAGCGCGACAAGGTCCGCAAGCACTGCGCGTGCGGCCTCGAGGTCGGGGCCGATCACGCCATTCGACCTTCCCAGCGCGTCTCGAGTTCGACGGATTGTTCGCCCACCGCCGCGGGATCGGTCCGCAGGACGAGGTGCTCGTCGTTGATCGAAATCCCGCTGAGCGTCAGATTCATCGACCCGCTGAGGAAATAGTCGGCGCCCAGCAAACCCTTCGCGTGGAACATCCTTTCCACCGTCCATTTGATCTGGTCGCCGAAGCGCGCCTTGAGGGCCCGCAAGCGCGCGATGAAATAGTCGTTGTGTCCATCTTCGCGGATCACCAGCCTGACGTGCACGCCCCTTGCCAGAAGCGCACGCAAGACTTGCGACAGCCGGATGGGAGCCGCCGGCCAATCCGGCTCCAGCGCCGCGAATTCTCGCGCAGAATTGTCGACGATTTCTACGTCGCTGATCCAGGCGAAGAACAGCCAGAGCTTCGGACTGGGATGGATAAGTTCCGCAATGAACAAGCTCTGGAAAAGGTCGCGTACCGCGCGCGATTGTGCCGGGCCGTGAAGATCCCGAGAGGGATGCGCCATCAGACCTGCTCCCTCAAGGTAAGCGTCACGAGAATTTGACCGTCCGATCGTTCCACCCTCTCGATCGCCGGAAAGAATTGGAGCACTCCGACGCTGACCGGGGTGGCCGAAAGCCGGACGAGAGCGGAGCGTAGCTGCCCCGCTCCATCAGCTTCGGCGGCAAGCCGGGCAGTTCCCTGGGCTTCGAATGCGACGCCGAGTTCCGCTTCCCAATTCGGCGCGCCGAACGCGATCGTGGTGATTTCCCTGCCGAGCAGCAGATGGCGCACGACGGCGGGGTCGGTGGAGCGAGCCTGGCGGAAAGGGTTGTAGGATTGCAGCACGCGCTGGCGAACCTCGTTGGCCCGCGGCCATAACAGGCTCGTGATCGCCGACAGCACGGTGACGTGCGAAATGGCCGCCGCAGGCAGAGTGGCCGCCAGATAGGCGCGCACCGCGGTCGACAGATTGGCGTCGCGGCTCGCGATATAGGCGTATTCCCGCAAGCCGATAGCGATGCCGAAGCGCTCTTCCGTCGCGTCCCAGTGCGACTGCAAATCCAGGAGCAGCCGATCGAGCTGCGGGCCGGACCCGGCACGCAGCAAGCGATTGTTGAGCGAGACCGACAGGGCATGGCTCAAATCGATCCCGCCGCGTTGCGCGAGCTGGTGCGACAGGGCCTGCCACAAGCTCGCGCGTTCGCCGTGTGAGTTCGTCGCCCGCAACCGCGCGATCTGCGCACTCACCTCCCCATCGTTGATGGTCAGTGTTAGGATTTCTCGCAGACCATTATCGACCAGCTCGAGGTCGCTTGGCGCGAGCGCCGCGTCCAGCGCCGAGAAGAACAGGCGTGGTTCGGAAGCAAACCGATCGGCAAACGCTTCGAGCACGCCGGCGCCTCCAAGCGTCCTCTCGCTGATCCAGACGCTCGAAAGGTCGGCAGCTTCATCGTCGCGAATATCGACAAGCAGGGTGTCGAGCGTGGCCTGGCGGGGCGCCGCCGCGATGCAGGCCTGCAGCATGGCTTCCCCGAGCGTTTCCAGGATCAGACGGCGCAGCCAAGCGCCGAACGTCGCCGGCTCGACTTCGATCAATTGCGCGGCCAGCGCGCGAAGGCGTTCGCGAACGATCGGCCGGGCGAGTTGCTGGAGGAGCGCCTGTTGCAACCGCCCTCCATTGCCCGCTCCGGGTGCGGCCGGCGGGCTGACGAGGCCGTCGCCATCGTCGACGTTGTCATCGTCATCGCCGCTTTCCGCCGCGTCGGCATCGGGCGGCGTTGGCGGCGTCGCGCTGAACACATCGTCCATCACCGCCCCGAACACTGCTTCGATCCGATCATCGTCGAGCAGGTCGGAGATCGCTTCGGCGAGCGGCCTGTCGTTCGCGGAGGCATCGCCGATCAGGGCCGAGAGCATGAATTGGATCAGCCAATCGCGCTGGAAGGAATTGAGGTCGTCGGGAAGTGCGGGATCCAGCCGGATTAGGTCGCGGACATAAGCAAGCCTGCAGGCCGCCAGGACGTCGGGAGGCAAATTGGCGCCCGCGAGCGCGGCGGCGTCCGGGAGCGCAAGATCGAGCCTGAAGCCATCGACTTCGAGTTCGAAACCGAGCGCAGCGGGTCGATCGTCATTGCTGGTGAAGTGCAGCGTCACCGGAAAGTCATCCTGCAACGTGCGGACATTGGCCTGGACCGTACCGGCGAACCGGCGAACACTGACGCTTGCCCGGAACCGATGAAGATGGAAGTCGATCGCGCGCACGTGGTGTCGCCATTCCGATCGCGTGGGGACCGGGATGCTTAACGGATCTCCGTTCGCGACGATGTCGGACTGCCACAGCAACCTTGCATTGCTGCTCGGCAAAGCCTCGGTTCTGGCGACGCGCTCGAGGCGCACGGTCCAAGGACGGAACACCAGCAGCGGCGGTCCGCCGGCCCGATCGTTGAGCGTGCCGGTGAAGGTGCCCACATACTCGTGCTCTAGCGCGTAGTCGCCGATCCGGCGATACTGTTCCGGGAACGCAGGATCGACCGGCACCCAATGCGACAAGGCACCCCGTTCGTGCGCGAAGCGCCGCGTGACGCGTCCGGGCACCAACTGATTGAGTGCCTGGAGGATCGGCATCTCCTCGATGCGCTCCTCGTGATTGACGGTGGCGGGGGGGATGATGATCCGCGCTTCGGGCAGGCTGAGGTCGTTGAACAAACTGCGCGGTACGAAGTCTGGAAGCGGGTGATAGTCGACTTGCAGGTCCAGTGCCCCACCCGAACCTGGGATGGCCAGTTGCCAATTGCGGAACAGCCGGCGCACCAGCGTGGGAACGGCCTCGAGCAGCAGGGAGCGCGGCGCCTCCCAAAGAAGCGTCTCCGCAACCGGACGCTCGATCCCGAGCGCGCCCATCAGATGGGTTCGCAAATCCTCGATGGCACCGGCATCGCCCCGAACCAGTTGAGACAGCTTGCCACGCGTCCGCTCCAGAACCGCGCGTTCCGCGGCGCTGGGCGGTGAGAGCGGTCGGCTGAGAATACTCCACAGCCAGGCCTTCTCGTAACCGGTGGTCGATGCGGCCAGCCAGTCGAACAATGCAAACACCGCCTGAATTTTCATCACATACGGATTGCGGATCGGCAGATATTGTGGCTCGAGCGACGGATCAAACAGATGCTCGAACGTCTGATAGAAGGCGCGGTCGCGACCGTAGTCCGACAGAATGGTGAGCGTGATTGGCCGCATCGCCCTGTCGCGCCCGGCGCGGCCCTTGCGCTGGAGGAAGGAGGCCATCCCTCGCGGAGCTTTGTGTTGGATGACCGCTCCCACGAGCGGGTCGTTGAAGCCCACCTCCAGCGCTGCTGTGGCAACGACGATGTTCGCGGATTGATTGACGCCGGCATCCTGCGACGTCGTGCGACCGACGACCAGTCTGCGGTCGAGCGGGTGCCCGATATCCTCGCAGATGCGCCACCGTTGCCCTTCGACGTCGCGGATTGCTGCGTCCGGTCCGGCGCGGCGTATATAGGCCAGCGGAGAACGAGCCGTGTCGGGGCGGCCGAAGATCGTGAATGCCTCTGCGTCGCGTAGATCGTCGTAGAGCCTGTTTGTGACATCGAGATCGTCGGTGAAGAGAAACGCGCGTCGACCGAAGGCGCCCGAGGCATCCGTTGCGCCTGGAGGGTCGAGTAGCCGCGGCAGCAGCATCGACGTCTGGATCGTCGTCGACAGGAGCGATGCGCGCGATGCGGGATCGCCGCGCAACAGGATTTGATATTCGGCCCCCTGCTCTTCGAATTCCTCGAGTGCGGGCGTGACTTCGACTACGTCGTCGAGGGGCGCTCCGGTCAGATCGGAGAAGAAGCGCGCGGCATCGCCCAAGGTCGCGGACAACCCGACCCATGAAATCGGCCTGCCGAGCAGATGACGCCATCGACGCAGCGTCAGCGCGGCTTGCGCGCCGGTAGTGCCTTCATAGGTGTGCACTTCGTCGAGCAAGGCAAGCAGAGGCGCGCGCCCCGCGGCGAGGCCCACACCGAATAGGCCGCGCATCCAATGGTCGGACAGGCGCTGGTTGAGAATCTCGGTCGTAGTGAAAAGTATGTCGGGTGGGCGGCGCTGCAGGCTCGTGCGAGTCAAAACGATCTGATCGCCGCCGATCTGCTCGCCGCAGTTATGCTGGGCGCAGGACAGGCGTTCGGTGCCCGCGTCGATGTCGGTTCCTCGCCAGATTAGTTCGCCGTCGCACCGCGGGCAGCGCATCCAGGGGCAGACGAAATCGTCGCCGCGACGGACCCAATTCTTGGCCCGCAACTCTTGGCGAGTAGCGCGTGTCGGCGTCTTCCCGAACAAGGCTCCGACGATCAACGGCCGGCGCCCGTGGTTCGCCAGTGTCTGGTCCATCGTCCGCGCCATGCGAAACGCCTCGGCGAACTGATCCTTGAGCAGTTCGATTCTTGGATAGATCGCGATGGCCTTGACCCAGAACTCGCCGTCGATCGCTTCGCCGATCCGGATCATGCCTGGGAGATAGAAGGCGATGGTCTTACCGCTGCCGGTGCCGGCAGTGACGATCGTACCGCCATCGTCGGTGGCAGCAGACAGACGCAGGGCGGCGCGTTCCTGGAATCCGGCCAAGCCCTTGCCGAGCCGTTGCGTCAGCGCGTTCCACAGATCCCGCCGAAGCGCCGTGCCGCCGAGGATCGCCTGGTTGTCCGCCAGAATGTCCGCGGGCGAGCGCCGGCGTTCCGGAAAGCGTCGCGGCCGACGATCGACCCGGAAATCGGCGACGAGCGAAGGCGCACCCTGCCAGGGTTTGTTGTGAAAGAGCTGCCGATTGGCAGCGAGCAGCCGCATCATCTCGGCAAAGCGAGACCGAATGCGAATTTCCCCGCCGACGCTGGGCATCTCGAAAATCAGCTTCGCGTCGATCAGTTCCTCAACGAGGTCCTGTCCGTCCACGTCGACGGCGCCAGTCTCGGCGCAAACCGCATCGCCCAAGGCAAGCGCCTCGTCTTCGCTGAGCGAACCGTCGGTGAATCCCCATTCGAGCGAGCGCATTTCAATGGCTTCGATGCGATCGAGCACCGCAAGAGCGTTGGCGGACACGGGCATGTCGGCGTCTACCTCAGCTTGATTCGAAAAGCGCCGAGCAGATTGCGGCTTTCGAGCCATGTCTGCACTTCCGACGTATATGCGCTCAATTGAGCGTCACCGTTTGCCGCCGCCCGAATGAACGCCACCACGCTCGACGGAATATCGGAAGCGGCCAGCGAACTCCAGGCGGTCTCGTGCTGGCCGATCAATGCCTCGAGCCGGGCGATCGCCTGCTTCGGATCGGCGGGCAAGCCAATCCCGAAGGCGGCAACCTCGCTCCGGATGTTCCGGATCCTGATAACGTTCGCGCTGAATTGCGGCACTTTGGCCAGCGCGCTCAGCACGTCGTCGGCGCCGAAGGCCGCGCGCTTCTCGACATAAGCCGTCCAGGCCGCGCTCGCCGCCTTGTGGCCAGCAGTCGCGATGCCGTTCAATCGGTCGATGAACGCATATTTGATATCGAACGGCGGATCGTTGACCTTGCCAGGATCGGCCTTGATGGCCTCGCGCAACGTGCGCGCCTTCTCCGTATATCCGATGCCGTCGTTCGGTTCGAAGGCGACCGGGACACCCGCTTCGGAGAGCGCCGCCAAAGTGTCGCGCAGTCCGGACAGCAGCTTCGACGCGTCGCCGAATTGCTTTGCCCTGGTTGCGAACTGATCGGCCTCTTCGGCCGAATTCTTCAGCTGTTGGTAGGTGTTGATCTTGGTTGCCAGCGTGGCGGCGCGGTCAAGCAACATCGGCTTGCTCTCCGCCTGCGCCAATTAGAGCGACCAGATCGGCCTCGATCGCGGTCAGCGACGCTTGGATTTGGTCGAGGCTGTTGGCTACCGCATCGTGCTTTGCATCGAGGCTCTGACTGGTCGCACCGATATTCTGATCCACGGCATCGAGGAATGCTTTGGCTGCTGCGGCCAACGCCGTCCCACCCTCGACCGCACTTCTGCGTCCCCGGCCGAAATGGGGGAGCGCAGCGATGGCATCCGGTTCCTTGGCTAGCGCGCGGGCGGCCGCAACCGAGTCATCATATTGCACCGACCTGAAGCGCTCGAGCGCTTCCGCCAAAGCACGACCCGTGTAGCTCGTTCCGATGCCAGCGTCGGCAACCGCCTGCTGCGCTGCGTCCAGCGCCGCTAGGATTGCAGCGCGATTGGCCGTCGGTCCAAACGCCCCCTCCATCCCGTCGAGCCAGGAGCGACGGACCGAGAGCTCCGAGGCCGCGGCGGCAGCGATCGCACCCTTGATCTCGCGATAGGTTTTGGCCGGTTCCTGCATGTCGCCGTCGGGCGGTTGTAATCGCAATTGCCATTTGGCCTGACGAAGGTCGCGTATCGGACCTAGAATGCGGCCGGGGTTGAGCATTGCGCCAGCTTGGCCGCCCTTCATGCTCGACATTTGCGACTGTGCAACGCCCACCAGTTTATCGCGGTTCTTCGCGAGCTTTTCGTAGAGCGCCTTCATTTCCGGCGCTGTGCTCGCACATTCGCTCGCCCAGTTCTGGCTGAACGCGCCATCGATCATCTCGGCGATCGACGCGTCGGGCTTGATTCTGCCTCCTATGGCGGCACCTACGCAGAGGAGTTCGACCGCAGCGCCTGCTTGGTTCCATTGGGGTGCGGGCTGGCAGATCGCGCGCAGTTGGTTCTCGACGCTCTTTGCCCAGATCTCGACGCAGTCGAGAAAGGCGCTGAGCATCTTCTCGCCATTGGGAAACTCCCATCGGAACTGATCCTTGCTGGCCAGCAAGACGCCGTGGAGCGCCGCAGCTGCAGTTTCGGGCGGGACGAGGTCGCCGGGGATAACGAGTTTGACCGGGAGGTCGCTGCGGACCTGCGTAGTTTGCCGATCGAAGCTGATGCTGGCGGTCTGGAACGCCTTGCCCACACGACCGACGAAGCTTGCCTTCGCAAGCCCTATCATGTCCCAATCGATGGCGTTGGATACGGCTGAAAATACCAGAAGTCTCAGGTTGTTGGCGACGGTCTGATCGAGGCCCTTTCCGCCGATCCACTGCCCGATGAGCAGTTCTTCCCTGCTGACGGTCGGCCGCTGTGAAGCGTCCGGGCCCGGACCGTCCGCTTCCGGCTCAGTCGGTCTGGCGGCATCTGCGCCCGGGATTTCCGGGATCTCGAACGCCGCGCGGAGGCGCTCGTCGAGATTGGCGATTTTGCCGGTGCCATCATAGAGTTCGAGAAACGCTGCCCAGCGCTGATAATTTTGCGGATCGCGATTGCGCAGTTCGGCTTGGGTGACCGCCGGAAGGGCGGTGATCCCGCCGAGTTTCTCCAGAAGCTTGAAGGGCGGAAACTTCCCGGTCGCAATCTCGGGTCCGAAATTGTCGAGAACCTCGACCAGGAGATCGTTTTGAAGGACCCGGGGGTTAAGTCGCTCGGGCATCGAATCGTCGGCGCGAGAGGCGGCGTTCCACAGGGATTGGGGCGTAAACGGGTAGAGACCGTAGCCGTCGACCTCCCCGAAGGTCGCGTGGCACTCGGTTTCGTAGATGCAACTGTCGCACTTCGACTGCGGATGCTCACCCGGGGCGGCGGCCTCACTCCACTGCTCGACGCCGTCGTGCCCCAGCCGGACTGCATTGAGATACCGCGCCGTAAACTGGCTCAGCGATGCCTTTGTGACGGAGCGGCCCTCGGCGCGACCTGCCGAGCGATCCATGTCGACGATATGTGTGGTCCGCATATAGGCAGTCTCGGCGACGCTTTGGAAAAAGCCGGTCGTGACCGCAATGGCGGTTCGCATTTTGCATTGGCGATCGTCACCCTGAGACGTAATCGCCTGCAGCAGTGCTCGATCGATGCCCTGAAGACGGGCAAACTCCTCGACCAACAGGACGAGTTCCTTGCCCTGCTCCTTCAAGTAACTGCGCAGCCGGGTCATCAATTCTTCTACGCGGTCCCCGGAAAAGCTCAGGGTGCGCGCCACCGCGCGATCCAGGCTCCGGTTTATGATCGAGATCGCAAGGGGGAGATTTGTCGCCCGATCCAGTTCGATCGCCTCGATCGCGTTACGGGCCAGTCGTGACGCATGCACGAAATCCATGCCGCCGAGTGGCAGGTCGTCGTCGACGAAGGCGCGGCGCTGATCGGGACGATCCACGGCGTTGGATGGGGCGAAAATATGATCGACGATCTCGGCGATGACCGTGTTGTCCCCCAGAAAGTGCGCCTGACGCATATGCGGGTCCTGAAACAGGTTCGGCAGGCACAAGACGAGCTCGCGTTCGAGTTCGTCGGCATCGTCCGGCAACGGATCTTCCCGAATGACTTGGGCAAGGTCGTTGAGCAGTTGCTGCTTCTGACCGTCGCGCGTCTGCGTGCCGTCCCCAGCCGAGTCCAGCGTTTCGAGGAAGCTCCGCTGCTGGTCCTGCGGGAGCTCCTCGATGAGCATTTTGACGATGTTACGCAGACTCGTGCCGGACTTTCTGACCACCAGCACGACCCGTTCCGGGGTCGGTTTGATGTTGAGCCGCATCCAATGGACGAGATGCGACTTACCCGATCCCGTCTCGCCGAGGATTGCCGCCAACGCATGGGGCCGGTCGGTGCGAAGAAAGTCCTCGAGAAACGCGCTCGGAGTCATGTCGGCCCAGGAGGCGTCTCCGATTTCCTGAAACGATTTCCCGACTTGCGGGCTGACTTTCAAATCCCAGTCGCTGTGAACCGCTCGAAACAGGCTGTCGCTGATATGCTCGGCGAAGGGATTGATCACCTGGCGCACGGCGCCGGGATTCCAGCAGAGGTAGTTGCGCATCATGCCGCCTCTCGAAGGGCGATGCGACTGACCCTTTCCTCGCGGGAACCGAAATCCAGAATGCGAGACGCGGCGTCGGCAACGCTCGTCATGGTCAGAAGCTGGCGATCGACGAGACGTCGTAGCGCCAGGCTGGTAGCGATCGAGAGGCGCTGGTCGATCGCGACGACCGCAGACGATCGCATGGTTTCGAAGTTCTGGCGCACGCTGCCGCTCTCGAAGACCGGGAAAATGGCCGAAAGCCGCATCAGAAACTGCTCGACCGGCAAGTCGTTCGTTTCGGAGAAGATCGCTGGGAGCGCACTTTCTATCGCTTTGGCGGGATCGGGAATGACGCGCCGGGAAGTCACGTCCTCGGGATCGTTCGAGCCCCCCACGATCGTGGCGAAGCCGAGGTAACGTGCCCAGTACAGGAAGTTCTGATAGCGGTTGAGCGAGGTCAATTCGGTCTTCGAAGCATGGTCGCCAATCTGCGCCTTCAAGCTGTTTTGGGGAGGCTCGGAGAAACTCATCGGCCTGAGCGGACTCAAGCTCAGGAACCAGGACAGCGCGATCATGAAGCCGAGTTGCTGGGTCTCCGCGGCACGGGCCGGGTCGAACAAGGTACGGCGCATATATGCGAGGAAATAGGCTTCGCTGTCCTTGCCCTTCTTGCCTCCGCCGCGCGCGTCCGACGTCAGGCGCAATTTATCGTCGGACTCCTCGACGAGGCCGATCCTTCGCGCCTCCGCCAAGGTGTTGCTGAACAATGTGGTGTTGGACTCACCGGCCTCGTCACCGCCACGGCCGCTGAGCGACGGTGGTGTCGCCCAGGCCGCGATCCGATCTTTAACCTCGCCGTTTTCACTGTCGAAGAGAGCGGCGTAGATCGCGAAGAGCCTGCTTGGAACGGCCTGGGCCGTGGTGATGATGCTCATTGAGCCACTCTCGCGTTGAATTCGTCAAGGGTCAGCGTCCGCCCGCCAAAAACGTCCTTCAGCCTACGGCCATCCGGAGCGGGTTGATCGATAGGTGCCAAAAATATCCGGGGATTTTCCGGGCGCGGCGCAAGATTCTGCGGTTCCAGCCTTTGCCCTTCCCCCACCATCACGATTTCCGGACCACGCGGGAGCCGCGACAGAGCCAGAGAAGAAAGATCGCTTACGAAAAACGCAGCGTTCTGCGCGAACTTCAGAACGCGGACCATGTCGAATGCCTGCGGGCCGAGCGTGATGAGCTTCGCGAGACGCGCCTGCTGGAGCCGGTGCAGCGTGTCGCCGAGGCGGCGCGAAGCATTGCGGGGGAGATCTTCGAAATCATAGGTCACGAGCAATCGCAAGTCCCGGTCGAGCAAATCGGCGACGAGCGGATCGAGCGGTTCCGCCCACGGAGCTCTCGGCTCGCCGACTGCAATGGCGTTGAGCCGGCAAGCAGTATCGGCCCGGCATCGGCGGCAACGGCTGCACGCGCGTCCGACACGGTTCGCGCCATAGAGCTCTTCGAGAATTGTCGCCGGGCACCGCGCGTCGCGAAGGAACTCCCGCATCAGGTCGAGATTGCGCTTGGCGGCAAGCCAGCCAAGCCGTCGGACCGGCTCCACACGATCTCGCCACAGTGCGATTTCCAGATGATGATCGTCGATGATCTCGACTTCGAGCCAGTCGCCCTCGTCCACCACTCTCGGATAGGGCGTACCGAGCAGACGGATAAGGCCGGCGCGTGCCATCAACGCAATGGTGCGAAGGTTCCAATCCGTGTTGGCATCGCCGAACATGTCGATGTCGCCCTCATCCGTACCGGGCCGGCCATCGATCCGCACGGCGAAGCGTCCGTTGGCCAGACGCGTCTTTCGCGCGAACATCGTCGCCCAGCGATGATGACCCCGATCGACGCTGATGACCTGCTGAGCATTGATGCGCTCGGCAATTTCCACGTCCTTGGATGTCGGCACGATCAGGGAGAACGCGGCCTTGCCGTCGCGCCCGCCCCGGCCGACCTCCTGATAGAAGCGATCGAGCGTCTCCGGCACGCATGCGTGGATCACGCTGCGGGCATGCGCATAGTCGATGCCGAGGCCGAAGGCGGACGTGCCGACCACGATGTCGAGCGTCCCGTCGCGCCATTGGCCGACGATATCCTCGCGTTCGACCCGATTGGTCTTGCCGTGAAGTTTGCGCACGCGGCGAAACCCGGCATTGCGGAGCCTCGCGAACCAGGCGTCCGCCGCCTCGACCTCGGTCACATACAGCACCGCGGGACGAGGCGCGTGATGAAGCGCCTCGAGAACCTGCGCGATGCGACTCGTCTCGTCGGTGGAGGACGCGACCCAGTAATCGGGCTCGGGCCTCAGTTGGACCGCAGCAACACTTTCGAAATTGCTCTCGCCGCCGAACAGCGAACGCAAGGTCTCCAACGAAGCGTCGGTCAGCGTCGCCGAGAGCATGATCGTGCGCAGGGCCTGTCCAGACGGCGCCGCCGAGAGCAACTCCCGCCGCAGCCCGCTCAATTCCTGAAACTCGGTACGAAAGCCGGTGCCCCATTGATCGACCAGATGGGCCTCGTCGATCACCAGCGCGCGCAACAGTCCCGATTCTGCTGCACGACGCAGAGGATCGCGCAGGCGCCCGCAGGCCGCTTCCGGCGATGCAAAGCAAAGCCCCTGCGTGCCATCTGCGATCCGTTCCGCAATGACGCCATTCTGGACGTCATTGCCGCTCTGAAAGGCCAGCGGGCCGGACAGTCCGCACACGGCCACGGCTTCGCGTTCGTGATTGACGCCCAACGCGACGGTCGGAACGATCACCAGCGTCACGCCGCGACTCTCCGCTTGGTTTCCACCCACGAACCCGACGGTGTGGACCAGCTGGAAGATCATGCTCTTCCCCTCTCCGGTCGGGAGGGCGACAACGAGACTCCCGCCCGGCGGCGTCGAGAGCGCGGCTCGAACGGCGGCGCGCTGTCCACGGCTGCGATACGTGACCCGCCCGACAGCCGCGAGCAGCGGATCTCCTTCACAGCCTGCCGCATTGAACTCGCGGCAGGTGGCTTCCGACGCCGCAAAGGCCTCGACGCCGTCGCCGACATTCGAAAGCCAAGCCGGCTTCCACGGAACGAGCGTCGCCATCCGCGTGCTTTCGCCGTCAGTGACGCGCAGACCGATCCGATCCCAATCGGCAAAGCCGTCAAAGCGCGGATGAGACACCGGCGCGAGCGGGGAGACCATGGCGCCTCGACGGGCATGCTCGTGCGTCATCGCCTGGCGCAACAACACGCCGACATCGAGTGCGCTTGCAATCTGCGCCGGATCGACCAGCGCGCGACGCAGGCGCTCGATTGCTGACGAGCGGGCCCGCCAGCCCGTGCCGTCGTCGCTTCGATCCAGCAGACGCGTCAGCGCGACGAAGGCGTCATGGCCATCGAGATCAGCCATGGCCGGAATTCGCCGGAATAGCGCTGCCGATTATGAAACACCCCATCGCATCGAGGCGGATCGCCGGCGACGCGATGCTGGGCAGGATCGCCTCGATTAGCGCGATATCCGCCAACGCCATCGCGTCGCCAGCAGATTGCCGACGTTGGAGCCGGTTCCGTCGGCGCTGCAGGTCGCCGGCCGCGAGCTTGGTCGCGGCTTCGATCGCCTCGCGGACGGAGGGTTGTTCGGACAGAGTCGCACGGGCGCCGTCCCGCACGCGACGGCACACGGTCGGCAGGACCGCGAGATCGATGAACTCTGCGAGAATGTGGGGCCGACTTCCGAGATTGAGGTCGGTGCTCGGCGCTCTGCCCTGGCCGCGATAAGGCTCCGCCAAGACCGCGAGCAGCACCGGATCTGTCACCGCGTCGCCATTGATGTCGACATAGAGTGTTTGTTCGCTTTGCGCGAAATACCGCTGCGCTCTTCGCGATGCGGCAACTTCGGCGCGGGAAGGCGCAGAAAGGTCGTCGATCTCCAGGCTCGGTTCGACCGTGAAACACAGCTTGAAACCGATCCAGGCCTCACCCAGCCAGTCGGGCACGGTCCGATGGGTGACGAACGCAGTCCCGCGGTCGTCCCAGCGCGTGAAGCGTGTCAGCACATCGATAAGGGGCGCACCCGGCCGCAGGAGAGTGACATCCCCGCGCCGAGTTGCGATCCGGCGCTTCCAGGTCAGCGGCTGGCTGTCGTCAAGGTCGAGCTGTTGCTGCCAAGGCAATCTCGGAATCAGCGTCTGCTTGGCGATCGCGAGCTTGAACGGATCTTCCGCGGGCCAGGCGAAAGACCGCTTCTTGACCTGCAGGGTCCCGACCATCCACTGATCGACGCCGGCCTCGAGTGCCGCTTCGTCGGCCTCGGCATCGTCGAGCGCCTGAATGAACGCCTCGACGGGTTCTTCCGCCAAGGCGATGCGATCAAGCGCATATTGCTCGTCTTGCGACTTACGCTCGTCGGCAATCCGCGCGCGGAATTCGGCCGCAAGTCCCTCGATCGCATCGGGGCCAATCGTCAGCAATGTTTCGAACGTCTGCGCTTCGAAGTCCTCGAGCAGGAACTGCACATCGCTGATCGATCGATGAAAGATCTCCAGACCAGCGGCCAGCAGTTCCTGCCAAGCTGCAAAGGGACTGTCATCTTCGTCGGACGGCAAAAGGATGCGGTGGCGGATCACGCCGTGGCGCCGGCCATAACGATCGAGACGACCGATACGTTGTTCGATGCGGGCGGCACTCAACGGCAGGTCGAGGTGCACGATCGCGTCGGCAAAGCTAAGATTGAGGCCTTCCTCCGCAGATCGATCGACGGTGAGAATCGCTGCCTTCACCGCGTGCTCGAAGGCCGGCACGACATCGTCCTCATCGTCATCGCAGTCGGATCCGCCGCCTTCGGTGAGGCGCAGGCAGACCAATCCTTCCGCGCCATCCTGGAGAGCGTCGTGGAAGGCGGAAGCCATAGCTGGCGCGGTTGCGAAGACGACGATCTTGGGGTGATCCACCTCGGCGCGCAGTGCCTTGATCAGCCGCTGCACGCTTTCGACCATGGTTTCGATTCGGTCGGCGTCATCATAGGATTCTGCTTGATCCCGCAACGCGTCGAGGACCTCGCCTTCGCCTACGAACGCCGGGCTGGCGCCTGCCAACCAGGCGCGGAGGGCAGCGCCGCCTTCCGACACCGCTCCGAGGATCTCGCGATAGCGGGCCGCCAAACGCAGCGGCCCACTTTCGTCGCCGACGCATGAATCGACTGCAGCCGACCGCCAATCTTCCAGCGTTGCGAGCAATGGAACGAGATCATCGCTGGGATCTCCTTCCGTGCGCACATGGGTCATCGAGCCATCGTCGGGCCCTCGCGCGCGAAACTCCCAGCCCTGCGCATCCGCTCGCCTCGAGCGGATCAGGCGCTGATGAATGCGGTAGCTGTCCGCGATGTGTTCCTTCAGCGCCCCGCATAGGTCGGCGAGTCGTTCCGGCGTCTCGCGCGTTGCCGCGATCAGTTGCGGCGCGAGGTCCTGCACGACAGCATCGTCGGGAAATGATCGAACAAGCTCTGCGCCGCGCTGACGCAGTACGAGGCCGGATACGTCGGGGTCGAGGCTGAGCAGCAATCTGCCGATCGCCCTTCGCTGTTCTAGTTTGGTCCGAAACCCCGCGAGATCGTCGAGGGGATGTGTCATCGGATCCAGCAGATGGAGCAACGCCAGGAACCGCGCTTCCTCGCCGAGCGGGGGCGTAGCCGACAGCAAGAGCAGAACCGGTACGTTCGCCGCCAGCTCGCGCAGGCGTTCGGCCGACGCGGCGAGTGACCCGTCGACGAGCCCCACCAAATGATGCGCCTCATCGACTACCAGAACATCAGGCGTTCGCGTTACGCGTGCAAGATCGGCATGCGAGCAGCATTCGAAGGGCTCGCCGAATTGATCGAGCCGCAGCTTTTCGGAAAGTTCATGCCGCCACTGATCGCAAAGCGCGTTAGGGGTAGCGATCAGCACCTCTGTGTCGGGATCGTCGATCAAGTGCTGACGAATGATCAATCCGGCCTCGATCGTTTTGCCCAAGCCGACTTCGTCGGCGAGCAGATAGCGCTGGATCGGATCGCTTAGGACGCGTCGAACCGCGGCAACCTGATGGGGTACGAAATCGATTCCGGCCGAGAGCAACGAAGTCAGGCCCTGCGCGGCACTCGTGAGGGCGCGTAGTGGGCCCAGGGCCGCCTGCCGACGATCATGGAGAAACTGACTCTCGGCGCCGCCTGCAGCAAGGATCTCCGCCGGATCCTCGGGCGCATTCCAGGGCCGGACGAAAAGATCGATCTCGCTGAAGTCTTTTTGCTTCCCATTGGGAAAGCGGACCTCATAGGTGACCAGACCGTTTTCTTGCTGGAGATAGTCGGCGATGCGGCCAACGCGCATCCGGCCGTCGTCGAGAACGTACGCTCGCGTTTGGGGGCTCAGGTACGCGCGCTCCACTTCGCTGACATCGCATTCGATCTCTTCGCTGTGTCGAACGGAATAGAAGACCGACAAAGTACAGCGGCCGTCGGCCGCAGATTGCAGCTTTCCAACGCCCTTCTGCCCGGGCAACCAGACAAGCATCCCCCTGTACAGACCCGCATCCCCCTGGAGCACTTGTCGCGTAGCGCTCCTGCACCATCCTACCGATAGAAGGTTGCGAACCAACAATAAAAGTGGGGAGATCCGAACGAGGCCGCTAAATCGCCACTGCAATCCAGTCTTAGTCTGCGGCAAAGCTGCACAAGTTGCCGGCGAGCTCCGCTTCTATGATCGCCGGCACTTCGGCAAAACTCTCAATAATATAGTCGGGCAAGACCGTCTCGGCACTGGGCGCCCACACCGGTGTAAATCCACCCGGGAAATAGATCGTCTGCAGGCCTGCGGTCCGTGCAGGGACGATATCTCGATCGAGTTGGTCGCCGACCATGAAGGCGCGGCTCGGTGCACCGGTCAGCGTCAGGACCCGACGATATAGGGCGGGCGCCTTCGGCCCTTCGACGATCCGGTCGAAATGCCCCCGCAGGCCGAGACGTTCCGCGTTGCGCTCGACTTTAGGCTTAGCGCCTTCGGTCACTACAAGAAGCAGATATCCAGCAGCTTCCAGCGCTTGCAGGCCTTCCGCCACACCTGGCCTGAGCGCAGGTGCCGAGCCCAAAGCAGCGAAAAACTCAGTCTCGATTTCGCCCGCGGCATCTTCGGCGATCTGATAGCTATGATTGCCGCGCCAAGCGCCGCGCGCTGCATCCTCTGCGCTGGCGCCGCACAATGCCAATTCCGCACCCCGAACGAGCAGCCGCGGAGGATATCTCAGGCCGGCATGGTGCCGCTGCGCGAGCGCCTGATCTATAGCGCGGATAAAGGCGAGGCGATCCTCTCCCAGTGTCCGACGCGCCAATCGCCCCTCGACTGCGGCCAATAGCGCGAGTTGCGCTTGCGCGAAGACAGAGTCGGTATCCCACAGGGTGTTGTCGGCATCGATGAAGATCGTTGCCCGTTCGGGTGTCGCGGTCACTTCGCCGCTCCCGGGTTGGCCGGCGGTGACGGTGCTGCGGGCGGCGGCACGATCCTGACGGCGAGCGGTTGAGGCGCCTGAGTGATTTCGACTTTGCTGGCGACCGGCGCAGCTTTGGTCGGCTGAACCCTCGACTGGGTTACTGACAACAGCACGATATAGACCAGCAGACAACGAAGCGACCACGCGAGCAGACCTTGTCCCGGCTGCAGATAGCGCAACTTGTCGGCGGTCTTGGCGGCGATCAGATAGGCTTCGGCGACATAGTTTTTGAGATATTCGATCTTGAGATCGGGCCGAAGTGTAGCAGTCGGCTTGCCTTCCGCTCCGGGCGCAACCGTCACGAAGGAGTTCGCCCATCCGGTCGGCGTCACACCGATGATTTCGCGAAAGAAGAGGAACGACTTGGTCGGCCCTTTCTGGCTCCCGACCGTTGCCGAACTTGGGTATTTGAAGCGGGTGCGCGTGGCGTGAAACGTAACCAGCGCGCCTCCCAGCGCAAACAGCACGAACGCAAGAAATGCGAGATAGGTGGCAAGCACCATGCCATAGACCCAGCCGGACTGATCGCCGAGGGTTCGCAGCGGATAGTCGCTGGCGAAATTCGCGAAAAATGCGCCGGCGAGGGCCGTCAAAAAGGTCGTCACCGTCAGCAGCCGGGTTGCCTTGCCGTCCTGATATTCGGTCTGCGCTTTGACCTCGGTAAGCGAGGCCTTGGCCAGATCAATTGCATCATCGATAGCTTCATCCGGTGGGTCGAGCGTGCTCCAATGCTCCATCGCGCCGCCGGCGCCGAAGAGCTCCGCGATAATCTCTTCCGAGGTGATGCTTTTGCTGGGCTTGCCGAGCCGAGGATAGAAATCAAGCGGGATGTCGAATGCCGCCCGTAGCGCCGCGCCGGGCATCCAGAGGCTCGCCCCGGTCTTCACCTTGGGGGGCTTGCCTACCGCGTCATCTGACGCGGGCACGGGGGGCGCCTTCTCGGTCATTGTGTGCCTTGCCGAAACGCCGAATACCCAGCTATGCGGAGCTCGCATGCGGGACAGGTCGCACATCCATAGCCCCAATCGTGCAACTCGGTACGATCGCCCAAATAGCAGGTATGTGTGTCGGTCCGAATGAGTTCGACCAGCGCCTCGCCGCCGATCGTTCGAGCGAGTTGCCACGTCGCCGCCTTGTCGAGCCACATCAACGGGGTGTGGAGAACCGACCGGTTTCCCATGCCGAGGTTGAGCGTGACCTGGAGCGACTTGAGCGTGTCGTCGCGGCAGTCCGGATATCCCGAATAGTCGGTCTCGCACATCCCGCCGACCATGTGGCGGAGTTCGCGTCGGTAGGCGAGCGCTGCAGCTAGGGTGAAGAACAGTAGATTGCGGCCTGGCACGAAGGTGTTGGGCAGCCCATCGTCGCGCATCTTGATCTCGGCGCTGCTGGTGAGCGCGGTTTCGCTGACCTGACCGAGGATCGACAAGTCGAGCATGTGGTCGGGGCCGAGGCGTTCCGCCCAGTCCGAGCGCTGCTCGGCGAGCGCCTCGCGGAAGCTGTCCCGGCACTCGAGTTCGACACGGTGCCGCTGGCCATAGTCGAAGCCAACCGTCTCGACCCGGTCGAACCGGTCGAGCGCCCAGGCGAGGCACGTCGCCGAGTCCTGACCGCCCGAGAACAGGACGAGCGCGCCTTCGCTCATGCCATGACCTCTTCGCCCCAATAGACGCAGGTCTCCCCGCTGGAATCGCGGTGGACTGCCACCTTGTGCAGACTGGCGATGCTGGGCTGCAATCGATCCCAGATCCAGCGGCTGAGATTTTCCATTGTGGCAGGCCCGAGATCGTTGATCTCATCGAGGAACCGGTGGTCGAGCGCGTCGCGCGCATCTTCCATCGCGCGCTGCAGCAGCCCGAGGTCGATGATCATGCCGGTCGCGGGGTCCGGGCGTCCGCGCACTGTGACCTCGGCGCGGTAGCTATGTCCGTGGATGCGGCGACTGGATTCGGTCTCGATCGAGCGCTCCAGGGTGTGCGCAGCGTCGAAGCGGAACTGCTTGCTCAGTTCAAACATCAGCGGATCCCGATCATCTTGTGCGACTGAATAGAGAGCCTCCAGCGCGGGTTTTCGGTACAAAATGCAATCGCCGCGGACAGATTGGCATCGGCCTCGGCAGAGTCCATCGGCTGCAGAAAAAAGTGGTGGAAATCGAGATGCTCGAATCGGCCGGGCGCTGCCTTGGCCTGGGGATAAACGAGCTTCAATTCATCGCCCGCGGTCAGGACGATCTGGCTGTCTGCCTTGGGTGACACGCAAATCCAGTCGATGCCGGCGGGCGCGACTTGCGTCCCGTTGGTCTCGACCCCGATCTCGAACCCGCGGTCGTGCAATGCGGAGATGAGCGCGTCATCGACCTGGAGCAAGGGCTCGCCCCCGGTCAGCACGACGTAGCGCCGGGCCGTGCTCTCGCCCCATTCGTCCGCGATCGCGTCCGCCAGGTTTGCGGCGGTGGCGAAGCGCCCCCCGCCGGTGCCGTCCATGCCGACAAAATCGGTGTCGCAGAAGTTGCACTGCGCCGTCGCGCGATCGCGCTCCAGGCCGGACCAGAGATTGCAGCCGGTGAAGCGGCAGAAGACGGCCACACGGCCAGCCTGCGCGCCTTCGCCCTGCAGCGTCTTGAAGATCTCTTTGACCGCGTAACTCATGGATTCGTCGCCTCGTCCGGCGGGCTTTCTGCGCTGGCTCTGGCGCGGCGGCGGAGATCGGATTTTACAATATTTATCAGATAGTGTTTGAGCAGGGAGACATCGCGATTGATGTTCTGAAGCGCGTTCCAACGCCGAACCTCATCGCCAAAATCCCATTCGCCCGACGTCCAGGCCGTGCGGCCGCGAAGGCATAAAAGGCCTTCTTCGAAATCGTCGATCGAGCGCGCGTCCGCGCGCTGCGCGAGAATTTCCATGACATCGCCCAGCGCCTGGATGCCGGCCCCGTGCATCAAGCGCGAAGTTGTCGGGGTATGGTTGTGCCAGTCCTCCCAGAACACGCGCTTTACCGCGTTGAAGAAGTCGGACATCAGCTTGACGCATTTGTCTTCGCCTCTTGGCATGGTGATGAACTCACGCATCATGCCATTGGTGAGCGACTCCATCACCACCTTCTGGATGATCGTGTCGGTGATCTTTCCGTCCGGCCTGGTGTGCTGTTTGATACGCCCTTCGAGCGCGGTCTTCTCATTGTTGAGACGAGCCGTGATCGAAGCCGCGGTCGATCGCCGGGCCATGCGCGGCGGCAAGTCGTCGACCGTCGGCAGCAGCTCGTAGATCAAGGATTTCGGCAGCGGCTTGGTGTTGTTGATCAGCACGAACTGACGGCGGAGCTCGGCCTCGTCGCGGCAGATCAAAGCTGAGACGAACACTTCAAATTCCCGGTCTAGTTCGGCGAGCGCCGAGAGCCGCTGCTGGCCGTCAACGACGAGGCCCGGCGCGCCGTCGCTGACATCGATGCTCAGCATCGCGGCGCCGCCCCGCTCGGCGACGGTGACACCGTCGATGAATGCGACCACGATGGCGTTCGGGAGGACGGCGTTCGGCTTTTCGAGATAGTCGCGGATCTCGCGGATATGCGCTGCGACCTGAGGTCGCTGAAACCCGCTGAGCTCCCCTTCCGCGTTGCGGCCGATCCGGTCGATCGTCGCAAAGCGCAGAATGTCACCGGCCTTAGCCGCGAAAGTGAAGAGCTGGTGCTCAACGCTCTGTCGCGCACAAATGGCGAGGTAGGTCATCGGCTCGGTCAATTGCACGCTTCAAATCCAATCGTTCGATATGGTCGTGGTAGATGGCGAGGTTGTGGATACCGCGCCGCTTGTTTCGGTTGCTGCCGCGGAAGATGATGACCTCCACCCCGGCAGCGGTGCAGATCGGGCAGCCGCATTGCTTCCAGGGCTTCTCGGTTAGGGTTTCGCGATAGCGCTCGCCCAGCCGGGCAAGCGCGACGCTGCCCGTACAGTCGGCATAGTGTTTCTCTTCGACGAGTGGCGCGCTGTAGACGAGGACTGCCTGCAAGACGTCCTCTATATTGGCGCCGCCGGCGTCATAGGCCCTGAGCGCCGAAAGCGCGGCGCCTTCCATCGCCACCAGATCCTCGGCACGGAACTGGCCCTTCTTGACCGCGCGCTGCAGCTTGGGGTTCTCAAGGGCCTGCGGGATGCGGATCGAGGTATAGTAACGCAGGCCGCCGCCTGCGCGCGGCAGATAATAATTCTGCTTCGCATCCTTGAACGCTCGGATTAGCGGCGAGGTCGTGTCGAAGCTCGAAATGTCATAGCCGTGGAAGCTGTCGATATCCTCCGCCTTGGCGAAGCCGAGAATATGGATGCGGGTCTCTTGCGGGATCGCATCCCGGATCGCGTCCAGGCAGAGCTTGATCTCGGGGGATTTGAGCGGGACCATGCCGCCCAGCGCCAGATAGCCATAGCCCATGGCAACAAGGCGCCGCGCGGCCTCGGCCATGCTATCGGGTGACCAGCCCTGGACGACACCCATCGGGGTGAAGCTCGCATCCATCGCCAGCGCTTCGCGGCGAAATGCCTCGGCATTTTCGAGCGTGATGTCGAAGCGCGCCCTGGCATCGTCGCTGCCACCGCCCATGCCCTTGGCGGCCGGGTCGAAGTCGAAGATGATATGGTCGACCGAGGCGCCGTGGGTGAAGCCGCACTCGTCGTAGAATTCGGCCATTTCCACCGCGCTGTACGGGGGCCGCTCTTCCTGGACATAGGTGAAGGCGCCGCAGTCGCCGAAGATATCCAGGTCTTTGAACTGCGGCTTGTCGAGCCGCAGAAATTTGCGGGCGCCGACGAGGTGGAAACGCCGGGCCTGGCTCGACGTGTATTTCCCTTTGACGCGGTGGTCGCCGATGATCCCGCGCGAAACCAGCACGCCGTCATAGGGCGCATAGCCAAGGATCTCGTGCGGATAGGCATCGTCCCAATACGGCTGACGCTCGGCCGGGCTGCGATCGGCAATGAAGTCGAATGCCGGATCCACATAGTCCAAGCTGTCGGCGAAAATGAACTTCATGCCTTTACCCGCGCCAGCTTACGGTCAATGCGGCACAGATGCTCGGCGAGCTTCTGAATTTCGTTGGACATGGACTGAACCTGATTCCATTTCAGGCCAAGTTCCTCCCACACCCCGCTCGTCCAGCGGCAGTGCGGCGCCAGGCGCTCGAGCGACGCGCGGACCTCCATCTCGGGGTCCGCGGTGCTGTCCGCGCGCACCATAATCTGGTCCATCAGCACGCCCATGGCGCGAATGCCTGCTGAGTGCATCAGCCGGCTCTGGGTCGCTTTCTTGCCCCATGCGTCGGGAAAGGCGTCGCGAACCGCGCTCCAATAGGTGAACAATGTCCGGTACATCGCGTCGGTATCGACCTCATCGCCGCCGCGATATTGCGACAGTGCACCCATCGACGATTTCAGATTCTGACCAATCGCTGCGCGCAGCGAGGAATCGGTGATGACACCGGCATTTGCCGGGTCGGACTTGCGCTTGAGCATCTTGTAGAACGGCGAGTTGGGATCCTTGGCCAGTTCGTCGGTGAGCACGCTCGGCAGCCGTCGCTCCTCCAGGTCCTGCGGTAGCAGGCCGCCGACTTGAGGCAGCAATTCGTCGATCAGTCGCGCCGAGAGCGGCCTCGCCTTGTTGACGAGGATGAATTGCTCACGGGCGGTCGCAAGATCCGCGCTCAAAAAGCCCACGACCGGTACGACATGCGTGTCATTCTTGGCCTGGGCGAGCGCAAGTGAGCGCTGCTGCCCATCAACGATCCAGGCGGCGCGCTTTCCCTGATCGCGCATGGGGATAGTGATCACGCCGCCATCGCTGATGTCCGAGCAATCCTTGACCCCGCGTCCGCGGACCGCTCGAAAAGTGACATCCGATGAAAAGGCCAAAATGATCGCGTTGGGGAACAGCACGGAGCCCGAATCGAGAAACTCGGTGATCGAGCGGACGTGATCCTTGATCTCCGGTCGCTGAAAACCCTCAAGTTCGTCGTTCGAGCGCCCGACACGGTTGATGTCGGCGATCCGCGCCACATCGGCGCCGCGCAGAAAGAACGAAAAGACCTCGATGCCGTCGCCTTGGCGGGTGCGCGTCGCCCGGACCCGCAATTTTTCCAGCTTCTTCTTCATGCGCTCCGGCTCCGCAGCGCGCGCATGTCGCGCACCAGACCGGCGAACCGGCCTTGCTCGCAGGCTATCCCCAGATCGTCGCGAAGGAGCCTGAGCATCCGGGTGGATCGCCCTCCCGTCGCTTCCCAATGCGCACTCAGAATATCACGAAGCTCGGCATCGGTCTTACGGATGCCCATGGTCCGCGATGGGAAGGTCCAATCCGCCAGCGCGCTTTCGACCGCCGCGGCATGTCGCTCGGCCGTCTCGCCCTCTTTCCCAGGCAGGATCTGCGTCGCGAAATGCCGCATGGCTCTCGGCGCAAAGTTCGATCGCGTGCCCCTGAACGGGCTCGAAGGGCCGTCCAATCGATCGTCATAAGGCATTTGGAGATGCGCAAGTGCTTCCGGCACGCGCGATCCGGAAAAGAGGCGGATCCGACAGAGCGCATCCTCCGGCAGGGACAGCAGATCGTCCCACACCATCTCGAGATACGCCTGCGACAGCCCGATAAGGCACGGACCGTCGGTCGACTGGATAGCAGCCTTGAGAGGCCGGGCAAAGGGCGACCGTTCCTGTAGCCAGTGCCACCACGAACTTGCCGTGGCGCCGTCGCTGAGCTTTGCGAGGATATCGTCCTCGCCCATCAGCACCGAGGCCGCATAATTCGGAACCCGAGCGTCCGCCGAAATCAGCCCGAGCCCGGCTGAGACGATAAGATGGGGATAACCTGAGTCCAGCGCGGCGCGACGGCTTTCGGCGTGGCTGGCGCCCTGATAGAGTTTCCCTGCGTCCGTGAGCGCTGTGACCCCGCGCAGCGCGGCTATCCAGTTGCCGCCGACCACTTCCAGCGTGCCGGAGGGCATATCCGCCGCGCGCGCCTGTGCCGCACCCATCTTGTTCTTGGTACAGGCACTGATGAGGAGAGGCATGGCATAAACTACGGAGAATTCGAGCGATGCAATGTCATATACTCGATCATTCGTGCAATCCAACCTGCATTTACTCTTCTTTCCCGTAATCTGGGGCTGCGTTTCCGCTCTGGACTTGGGTGCGCCGATACGCCCGTCCACCCGACGACGCGTCGCTGAGGGGATTCACCGACCTTGGCTCTGTATCTCTACCAGAAGCGCAGGCACGATTCTCACCCGGCGACGCCGGTAATGTTCCACCAGACTGACCAAGTGCGATCGATTGCCGTCGATGTGGGAGCGCCGCAGCAGACCGATCTCCGCTCCGATATCGTCCAGCATCTGCTCTTCGAGACGACGAAACGACGCGAGGCGGTCGTTGAGCTGCTGGACCGCGCGCATATGTTCCGCGCTGCCGCTCGCGCGAGCGATTTCGGTGAAGAGGCTCGCGGTCGCCGCGACGTTGTCCGTGTCTTGCGAACTATCGGCAGCTTGCGGCCTCCCTGAGAGGGAATGAACCCGGCGCGCGGCAAGCGTGATAAGCTGCGCATTCCAATCGTAGAGATCGCGTAGCGTCGCTTCGGTCGGCAGCGGCACGCGAAACCCATTATGATTTGGCGCTTCCACCAGCCGTTCTCCGGTGAGGCGGTGCAGCGCATCGCGAATGGGCGTAATGCTGGAAGCGATCTGCCTGCCGATTAGTGCGGGCTCGATTGGGCTGCCGGGTGGCAGCTCGCCCTCGGCCAGCATGCGCTTGAGCTCGTTGTAGACGCGCTCGAAGGTGGCGCCGGGGCTCATGGCTTAACCTCCGGCGCGCTGCTTGGCGACATGCGCCTCGATCAGCGCCTGCTGGTCCGGGCGCAGTGCGTCGATCGCACCGATCGGATGGATCGGTGCGTCGCGGAGCAGGATCGACGGGCATTGCCCTTCATAATTGCCGAGGTTGGGGCGGTGCTGGCGGTAACCGATCAGCGCGGCGAGCTCGGGCGGGAAGTGGCGCGCGACGTCGGGCGGATAGGCGAGCCACTGGTTTTCATAAGGCTTGAGCCAGCCCAGGCAGTAGCTGACGAGCGCGCCGCGGCGGGTGGTGAAACTGCGGTTGCCGCCGGCGCCGTGCAGCGTCGATCCGAGGAAGACGAGCGCGTCGCCGGGGTCCAGCTCGATCGCTATGGGGTCGGTGCTGGGGTTCGGGTCGAGCGCATTTGGGCCGTGGCTGTCGGGCCAGAGCAGTGTGGTGCCGTTCATTTCGCGATAGGGCGTGAATGGCCACATCACATTGACGAGATATTCGATGGTGCCGGTGGGGCCTCGCCACATGTCCTGGTCGCGGTGCGGCAGTTGCGGAAGCGCTTGCGGGTGCAGCGCGATCGCCTGGGTCAGGTTGAGCTGGAGGCAGTCGCACCAGGGCCCGAGGACCTGGGTTGCGACGGCGAGGATTTCGGGGTGCATGACGAGTTCGGCGGCGTGGGGGCTGCGGGCGAGCAGCCGGCCGAAGCGTTTGGTGCGATCGCCATAGAAGCCGCCCTGGCAGAACGGCGTGTCGGCGAAGGCCTGGGCGAGGTCGTCGTCCAGCGCCTTGATCGTGGTGCCCGGGAGAGCGTTGGGCAGGACGCAATAGCCCTGGTCGAGCAGGTGCCGCGCCGTATCGGGCGCCGTCTGGTGCCGGGGTGCGGTCTCGAGCCGGGCCGCCATCACGCTGCCGCCTGGTCCAGCATCGCGGGGGCCTGGATGCCGCCCGCCGCGAGAAGGCGGGGAGTATCCGGGGTAATGGTGATCCGCAGCGCGCCGAGCGCCATGGTGCCGATCCGGTTCAGCCGGCCGAGCGGCTCTGCCTGCCAGCCGAACGCGAGGATCTGCTCGAGCCATCCCTGCTCGGCGACGCCGGTATAGGTGGTGATGCCGTTGGCCAGCGCATAGTGCGCCAGCGCGGTGACCAGCGCGTCGCGACAGCGCCGGCGCTCGGGCGCGCGCAGCCTGCGCTCGAGGCAGAAGCGGGAGATCTCCCAGGTGTCGGGACCGCTCGGCACGGATGCCTCGCACAGCTCGGGAAACAGCTCGCCGAGGATGTGCGGTCCCGTCGTCGGCAGGATGCGCGCCGAGGCCAGGTGGTTCTGGTCGGTGTCGGTGAGGATCAGGTAGCGGGCATGCCCGTCGTCATACTGGTCCACCTCGTACAGGCCGGCCAGGACCGGCAGGTCCCAGCCGAGCAGGTCGACGAAGACGCGCTTCCTGGCCTCGAACATCGCGCGCATCACCTTGTCGCTGGCGGCGCTCTCGTCGTCGTGCGTGAACAGCATCTCCGGGCTCCCCTGGTCGTGGAGGCCCGATGCTGTGCCTGGCGGCCGGTGCTGGCCATTCCCCAGAAATGGGGAGTTTCAACGGATCATCGCATCGGTGAAGGTGAGCGCCCCGTCATAGAGGGCGTGGATCGCGAGTTGGGTCTTGTTGAAGACGCCGTAGCGCCGCCGCGCCTCCTTCATGTGCTGGACCGCCGTGCCATGCCCGATGCCGAGTATCTGCGCCGTCTCCCACTCCGACTTGCCCCTGGCTGCCCAGTAGATGCAGTCGCGCTGGCGGTCGCTGAGCCGCGGCCGGTCGAGGTCGGTGCGGCGCATGCCCGACAGGCGGCGCGCCGCCTCAAAGGCTGCGGTACCGACAAACTGGGCGAGCGGGATCCACTCGACGCGGTAGCTTCGCCCATGGACGGTGGCGAAGGAACACGACCCCTCCGCCTCGCCCGGCAGGTGCGCGGGCACCGTATAGCCATCCGCGAGGCCGGCACGCTTCGAGCGCAGGAGAATGTCCTCGTCGCGCCTTGTCAGGTCGATCAGCTCGCGCAGCATCGCCCAGGGAAAGCCGAGGTTGCGCAGGTGGCTTGCCCGGTGGACCGGATCGGAGCGGCCCAGCCCCTCGGCGTCGAAGAACGCTTCCCAGTCCGGCGGATAATTGTGAATGCGGATCGCCGGATGCGGCGCCCGCCACATGTCGACATGGTGGGTCAGCGCGAAATAGCGGAACCCCATCTCGCGCGTGATCGCATCGACCAGGAGGCTGAGTTCGCCGATGCTCGCGGCGGCCTCGACCGCAAGCGCGAATTTCTGTGCTGTCGCAATTACCATGGGGGACGCCGTACCGATGAAGGTCGCGCCCCAAGCCGCAGCGACCGAAATCGACACATGCCCTGCCCGCGCATGGCGCTTTCCCATCGCCGCCGCGGTCGGATCGATAAGGCCGCCTGTTTAGCCCCAGTCGGGCGGCTGGGCAAATTCGGGTGGCCGGAAACATGGTCAAGCCTTTGTTGGGCATGGCCTTGGCCCCGATGGGCGGGCGATGGGGCCAGCTGCTGAAGGCCGTCCGGACTGGCGGGACAGCGCGCCCTACCGCGCGCTGTCCGGCATCGACCGCGCCGGCCTCGCCTGGGAGTGGCTGCGCCGCGATCCTGCCTATGCCGCGGCGAGCGCCCGCCTGCGCCGCATCGGCGGCACGGCACCCCATCTCGAGATGGAGGCGGATGCCCGGGCTTTCGGGCTGTGCTTTCGCCGAGGATGCCGCGCGCGCGGCACCGCAGGCGCGCCTGCTCTGGCATGCCGATCTCGACCCCTTCGTTCTACAGGTCCGGGCGGTGCCGAGCGGCGGCGCGGATCCCGAGGCGATCGACCTGGCCCGCCTGGCGCGCTGGGCAACGATCGTGCGCGGCGGCGGCCGCGAGCATGTCGCTTTGTCCGACGGCTGGCACCGCATCCGCATCGATGTCGTCGAGGGCACGCTGGTCGAGGAAGGGCCGGCCCGGCTCGACTATCTGCTGTCGGGGCTGACCCGCGTCGATGCGCCGGTGCTGACCCTGCGGCGCATGCTGGGCCTGTGGCGCACCGGCCGCTTCGCGCGCCCGCTCTACCCGGCCGAGCCAGGCCTGCCCCGGCGCCTCGAGACGCTGCGCGTCGGCGACGCGCTCGCGGCAGGCGCATCCTATCGCGAGATGGCCGTGGCGCTCTATGGCGAGGAACGGGTTCGCACGGACTGGAAGGGGCGCTCGGACTATCTGATGTCGCGGGTCCGTCGCCGCGTGGCCGAGGCACGGGCGATGGCGGCGGGCGGATGGCGGGGCCTGCTGCGCGATTAGCCTGTTTGGAATCCGCGTCGTGGCGCAGTGACCAAGATGGCGGGCGCGCTAAGGCGCGGCCGGGCCGGTCGTTTCGTGCTTCCGGTGGCACGCGGGCATCGGTGGGTCAGGCGGGGGATTCGGCGATGCAGGCCTGGGCCGCGCAGGTCGCCCGCGCCAGCTCGACCGCGGCGAACAGCCGCAGCCGGTGATGGATTTCCGGGTTCCAGATTATGGCCGGCCCGGCATGGGTCGTCCACAGGCCGGCTCGCGCCGCCGCCGCCAGGATCTTCGCCACCTGCATGCGCGAGACGTGGAGCCGGCGTGCGAGATCGCCGACCCGGATCGCGACCGGCGCGCCCGGTGGCGCCTGTTCCGACAACGCCAGCAGATGGAAGAGCAGCATATATCCCGCCACGCGGTCGGCGAAAGGCGCCAGCTCGGGAAAGGCCTGCCGCGGCATGCGGTTCTCGGCGAGGAGCGGCGCGACCAGCTGGTCGAGATAGACCGGCAATATCCGATCAGGCTGCCCCGCGGCGGACGGCAGGGGGCCGAGCAGGGCCGCCGCATCGAGCCGGGCGGCGAGCCCGGCCGTGAGATAATCGGTCAGCGGCGCGGCGGGGACCAGGCGCCGCGACCGGGCGTCGGGCAGGGCCGCCTCGCAGACGAAGCCGAAGTGCAGCAGCACGTCGAGGATCGCCCCGATGCCCCGGCGGGTGCCCAGCCCCGCCCGCTGCGCCAGCCCTGTCAGCATCGCCCGGGTCGGCGCCGGCCCGAGCCCGCTTCGGAAGCGCCCGTCGAAATAGACGACCAGCGCCGCGACGCCGTAGCGGCGATGCTGCCCGATCGCGCGGGCGCAGGACCGGTTCGCCTCGGAGATCGCGAGCAGGTTGCCGCCGAGCCGGACCAGCGCCGCACCGAACGCCGGATGCGAGAAAAGGCGAGCGGCCTCTTCCATCCACTCCGCCGCGCGCGCGAACGCAAGCTCGGGCGCAATGGTGGCTGCCGCGTCGCCTGGGAGGGAGGATATGCCACCAAAGTTACGTTGCAGATCGGTCCTCCGCACGTAGCATGTGCCGGTCGACCAAGAATATTGCCCGCCGGAAAGCCGGGCCAGAGCAGTTGATGATTGGCAGGGCCTTAAGCACTGCTTGCCGATCACCCCGGCCCCTTATTGCCGAACCTGTTGGCGGGTCGCGGACAGGGTCGTGCAGCCGCGCCCGCAGCACTGGACCGGCGTATTGCCGAGGGGTGCGCCGGCAGCGCCGGACCTGACCATGCGGCCGCGCAGCAGGGGCAGGTCCCGTGCGGCGCGGGGACTGGCGCCCGCCGCGCCGGGCGCTTTGCTGCCGGCGTGAACACCTGATGGGGCGGCTGTGCCGTCCGCGCGCTCCAACCGATGAAAGGACAGCCACTCATGCGTGCCATCCTGCCAGCGACAATGCTTCTCGCCCTGGCCCCGGGCGTCGCGGCCCAGGTCGCCGATCCGGTCGAGTCCTTCCTGCTCGGCCTCCCGCGCGATGCGACCCAGCTGCTGTCGCTCTCGGCACCGGCCGTGCCGCCCGCTTCCCGCCGCGAGACGCAGGTACAGACGATCGTCTGTGAACCGCAGGAGCTCAGCGGCAGCCAGCTCGAGGATTCCTTTGCGATCCTGTCCGCCGACACCAACCGGATCTACCCCGGCGCGATCCTGGCCGTCGATCAGCGGCTCGCCCAGGGGCGGCCGACCGTCACCAGCTACCCGCGCCCGCCCCTCGCCCTGAACATCTCGCTGCCCGGCCTCGGAGCCGATGCGCGGTTCCTGGTCCAGCAGCCGAGTGCGGGCACCGTCCATGCCGCGGTCGACGGCGTCGTCAGCGCCTGGCTCTCCGGCCCGGCCGGGCGAGGCTATCGGGCGCCGGCGATCGTCAGCTACCGCAGGACGCGCTCCTACAACGCGCAGCAGGCCGCGGCGGGCCTGGGCTTCAGCGCGCAATGGGCCGGGGGCCGGGCTTCGGCGATGCTCTCGGCGTCGAGCGACCAGTCCAGGGCGACCTACCTCGCGGTCTTCCGGCAGGTTTTCTATACCGTCGGGGTCGACCGCCCGCGCAACGTCGCAGGCTTCTTCCGCAGGGATGTCGGCCTCGCGCGGCTGCGCAGCGACTTCGGCCCTGCCCGGTTGCCCGGCTATGTGAGCAGCGTCGCCTATGGCCGGCTCATCCTGGTCAGCATGGAGACCGAGGCCTCGGTCAGCGAAGCGGATGCGAAGGCGGCGCTCGACTATGCGACGGGCGGGACCGGCGCCGAGGGGCAGGTCAGCGCGCACGCGCGGCGCGTGGCGAACAATTCGCGGTTCGGGGTCATCGTCCTTGGCGGCGGCGCCGAACATGCGGCGCGGGTCGTCGCCCAGGGTCCGGACAACGACCGGCAGGTGAAGGACATCATCGAGAGCGGCAGCCAGCTCGCCCGGGACAATCCCGGCCTGCCGATCGGCTATACCGTCAATCTGCTGACCGGCGAGCTGGCCCATGCCCGCTACGATGGTCCCTTCGCGGTACCGAGTTGCAGGACCCTCGACAATTACGCGATCGAGCTGCGCCACGACGGCGGGTACCGGGGCCGGTTCATCGTCAGATGGCAGCAGCCGCGGGGTGTCGGCGAGGATACCGAGGACAGAAGCTGGCATAGCGGTGTCCAGACCGCGGGCTGGCGGCGCACCATTTCCGTTCCCGCGGACGCCCGGGGCCTCACCGTGCTGGGCGAGCTGGATTTCTTCCACAATGACTGGCGCCAGGCTGGCTACTGGAATGAGGTTGCGAGGCGGCGCGCAGGGACCTGCCTGCGCATCGCCGGGACGACCGTGCAACCGCAATCCGGCACCTGCTGAGCTTTTCGATCGCATGCGTGACCGCCCAATCCCGGGCGAAGGAAAGGAGAAACTTCATGGCGAAGGTTCGATATGGCTGGGTCGTGTCCGACCAGGCCGCAGCGCTCCCAGGAATCGCGTTCGGGCCCCGGTGGCTGAAGGGTGGCAGGCGAAGCGGATCGCTCACCGTCCTGCGCCGCCACAACCTTCTCTTCAAGGACGTCGTCTTCGAGGGCCGCGGCACCCACGCGCTGGAGGCGGTGCTCCGCGAAATGGCCGGTCACGAAGAGCGCTTCGTCTGGAGCGGGATCGCCGCCGGTGCGAAGATCGAGGAGTTCGTGCCTTCGCCCTATGGCGGGCCGGACGAGCAGGTCATTCGCGTCAATGAAGTCGACATCCCCAGCGACTATCACGCGCATGTCTTCATCCCGGACAAGACGTACAGTTTCGACGGCGTCCTCACCAGCTTCGTGACCCCGTTCACCGGCTTTGCCGGGACCCCGGGGCTCGCCGGCCTCGTCAGGGATACGATCGAGGGGGTCGGGGAGATCATCGATCGGGCCGGCCAGATTCACGAATCCCAGGTGCCGGCGATCAAGCGGCTTACGGGCTCGAAGCACGTGGTCGTCCTGCTTACGGCGCGAACCTTCTCCGCACCGCCGCTCCTGACGCGCCAGGGCGAGGAGAGCATCGCAGCAATCGGTCGAAATCTAGCCGGTCGCCTCGGTGTCGCACTCGCGCCCAAGGACCAGAAGGCCGCGCCGCCCGCCAAACGCGCCGCGCGCAAACGCCGTTGACCGAGCCCGCGCGGGTTGTTCGGCACGAAGGACGTCCTGCCGGCCTGCACGCGCGGCACCACCTGCATCTGTGTATCCGCCATGGGGCCTCGTCGCCACCGACGGGACGATGAAGCGATCGTCCCTGGCAGCCGTCGGGATCCGGGGGCTGCCTTGTTTGCCCCCGCGGTGCCGGCGGCCTGACCAGGGTAAGCGTCGAAGGTCCATTGCTCGCCGCGGTGCAGCCAAGACCTATTTTTCGAATGATAGCGATGTAATCGCCGACCACGGAATGACGATGACGCGTGAATCTCCGGCAATGGGCTCCGCTGAGATACCGAATTCATCGGCCGACTTCACGATGAGGCTTATTTCTTTAGCTTGACCTGCAAGTAGGACCACAGCTTTCGCAGCTCCGGCCTTACGCACGATCGCCTGTTGTGCCGCCACCAGCATCGAGTAACCCTCCTTCTTCAAAGTAGAGCTATGCAGTCTCTGCGATCCGGCGATATGGTGAGAAGCCAGGCTGCTCGCAACTTCGCCTCGTGGCGATGACGGTGGGAACAGGTTGGACGGCTGATCAAGGCTTCTCGCGGTTGCCAGCCCGGAGCCAGGCGATGAATTGGTATGCATGCCGGCGAAGGCAATTAGGCTCCTGGATCAGCAGCATGCAGCGCCATGAGCGTCTCGCTGAGCGAAGGACACGCGTTCGTGCAGGTCGCCTCGATAATCGCGCAGGATCCTGATGGCCTGCACGCCCATTCCGGCCGCTTCCTGCTCCTGCGCTGCGAGCGTCCGCTTTTAGATCCGTTCGCGCGGCGCCGGCTCACGCCGAGCGCCTCGCCGATCTTCAGGAAAGTCGCTCCCCTTCGCGCGCACGATCTGATGTCGCTCCCGCATATCGGGGCATCGCCTCGAGCATGCCCCGTCACGATCGCAACGGTACGACTACACGCGCTGACACGGGCGCCCCGTTGCGAACCTGCGCTCCACTGAATAAGATAGTGCGAGGTTTGTGGAGATGTGGTCGTGACCGGTGACCTGCCCTTTTCCTTGAGATCCCTGGCACGGCTCGGCGATGTGACCAGGGGAGGGAACACACCATTGAGTCTGCGGTGCACGGCGCGCGAAATCTACAGCGCCTGGTGGGTTACGCTTTCAGCGGCGGCGCCGAGATGGAACGTGCCGAATATTGGCAATTCAAGGGGGAGGAAGACCCACGCCCCCTCTAGCGCCCTAGTTGAGGGCCACCTCCCATCCCGGTTCTGCGCGCCGCGGGACTGGGTGCCGTCTACCTGACCGAAATCATGGGACGGATCACAACTCCCTTGCCGAAGGCCTCGAGGTCGACGCCTTCGAACTGCGCCAACAAATGGTCGAACGTACCTTCGTCCATGACGGGTTAACATGCTCCAGAGTGCCCGTGAGACGATCGGCCTCGAGGCCTGCGACAAGCCGTGTTCAAGGTGCGCGAGGAACCGCAACCACCGGGAACTGCTTCATGTTTCAGAAGGTTAATGCGGAGATAGGAAGGACGAACGAAGACCGGCCTCATGCCAAATGCAATCGAGTATTACCGGGCGCGTGCAGCGAGAGAACTTGAGATTGCAGAAGCGTTGGGTCAGCGCGCAACAGCGCGCATCCACCGGGAGCTTGCCAAGCTTTATCAGCTGCGCGCCGATGAGGCTGATCGCAGGCTGCGCGAAGATCAAGCCCGCTAGGGGTTGGGATCGATTGAGGAATTTCGCATTGATCGAGCAAGCTCGCGAATATAACCCGACGGGCCTCACAGAGCTTCGCCGTCAGGCGCGCGTGCTCACGAGCGGCGTGTTTGGCATGAGCGGCGACGCCGAGCTCTCCCAGATCGCTGAGCGGGTCGCCGCAGAGACGGGTTTTCCCTTTTCCGCAGTGTCTATCGTCGACCGTTCCACGCTGTGGCTCGCAGTGGCCTACGGCTTCGATCCCAGGGAATTCACCAGGCCCGACAGCTTCTGCGACGCCGCGATCGGCGTTCGGAATTACGCGCCTTTGTGTGTCCCCGATGCGTGGCACGAACCACGCTTCAAGTTCGCTCCCGCGGTGCTTGAGATGAATGTGCGTGCCTATTTTGCCGCACCTCTCGTAACGAGCGATGGCTTTGCGCTGGGTACCTTATGCCTTCTGGACCAGAAACCCCGGACCGTGGACGCGAGCGGACTTGAACTCTTGAAGTCCCTCGCCAGCCAAGCGACAGAGGTGATCGAGCGCGAGGCAAATGCGCTCGCGTACGCAAAATATGCGATCGCTGAGCTTACTACCCGCATCCGCTTCGCGGTTGCGGACCAGAACGACGCTGAGGTCGCCGTGCTCGATGAGGAACTTCGTCGGATGGAGGCGAAGTTTGGGGCTCATTGGAAATAGAGGCCCTGGGCTGGTCGCGCGTAGCGCACAAGATGGCCCTTGGAGTGTCTGACTAATCAAGGGTGACACCGAGAACGGTCCAGCGGCAATCCACCCCCATTCCCGGCCGTTCGCGGCCGGGGGGTGCCGATCCGCCAGCGGTCAGGCCGCAAGCGCCTCAATCCCGGCCATTAGGTGAAACGCTTTCGCGCCGGGACTCGGGGCGCGACGGCCGCGCAACCCTATTATCGAACTGCCCGCTCCCGGACCGCCGCTACACCTTGAAGGATGTTATCGACTACGAACTTCGGTGCTTCGTGCGGCAGGCCATGACCGGCGCGTTCGGCGACGTTCTGGTGTGCATTGGTCGACAGCGACAGATATCCGCGCTGCATGCGCTGCGTTGCGTCTTCCAGCTTGACGGCGAGCGGCTCCGACAATCCGGGCACCATCCGGAAGCGCGGGCTGTGCGTGGCGATTATGACCGGCTTGCTGCCGAGCGAAGTGAGGAGATGTGCCTGCCTGGCACTTGCCCGCATATCCAGCCGTTCTTCGTTCTTGCTGGGATCCGTCTGCATGCTGAGGAGGAAAGAGCGTGCCTCGGTGACGGCCTTTTCCTCGCCCTGGGCGGGCGCGGGCAACAGCGCGAGCCATTTCGAAAATTGATCGGGATGCGTCGTGGACACCAATACGAGCCCGGCGGTGTCGGATGGATATTTGGCGGCGAACACCTGCGCGTGGAGCCCGCCTACCGAATGGCCGACCAGAAGATAGGGCCCCTTTATCCGGGCGGCGGACAGCGCGGCGTGCAGATCAGCTGCGAAATCGAGGCTGGAGCGCGACCCCGCCGGTGCCGGATCGCTCCCGCCGAGCCCGGCCCGATCGTATAGGCAAACTCGCGTAACCGGGGCCACCTGGTCCGCGATGGCGTTCCAGCCCGGGTCTTCGACAGGCGCCGTTCCCATTCCCGCGTCGATCACCACGGTAGGGCTGCCTGCGCCCTTGCAGGCTAGACGTATGGAGCGCCCGCCTACATCGAAACGGCCATCGATGGCCTTGTCGTCGCTGTTAGCAACTGTTGCGGCCGAGAGGAGCGCAACGCAGGCTATGAGCTTGGCGACGAGTGTCTTAAGCATGCTGGATCCCGGTCGAAAGCAAAACCATAAGCGGCCGCACGGACCAATGACAATGTCCGCTTTCGAAGACATCATCCGTAAAGTCGCCTGTCCGCATTCCACCCAGGATCTGCCAATCCGCTCTCCACCCAATGGCGGTCGTTCCGCGGTGCAGCGGCTGATCCAAAAGCCGCCAGGCTGCAAACGCCCCAAGTGTCGTCGTGCGGGGTTAGGCGCAGCTGGTCCATTAGCTGCCCTTCGGTGCCCCCTCCGGACCTCTCACCGCGGCAAGGTCAACGCGAGATTGTAACCGGTTTCATAGTGCGGCATGTTTCGGCACCGAATCGGGGTTGGGGAGAGACATCATGCATGCGCGGTTCTGGATCTCGGCGGTGGCGCTCGCCTTCGCGACGCCGACTCAAGCGCAGCCCAGCGAAGCTGCCTTCACCGCCCGGCTGCACCGCATCGCGGTCCAGCTCCAGCTTCCCGGCTTCAGCGCCGCCGTCGTTCGCGACGGCAGGATCGTCTATCGCCACCAAGAAGGCGTCGCTGACCGGGGCTCTGGCGCGCCGGTGAAGGCCAATTCGCTGTTCGGCATCGCCTCAGTCACCAAGTCGATGACCGGGATCATCCTCAGCCAGCTCGAGGCGGAAGGCAGGATCCGGTTGGACGATCCGTTGCTCGCCTATCCGCTCAACACCGGCTGGCATCCGCCGGAAGGCATCGGCGACCCCAACATCACACTCGGCGACGTGCTCAGCATGAGTGCGGGCGGGCGCCCGGGCGAGACCTATTTCTACAACGGCGCGCGCTTCAACCTCCTGTCCGGCGTGTTCGACAAGATCAGTGGGATGGAATCGCCGCAGAGCTATGTCGTGCAAAACCGCCAGCGGATCCTCAGGCCGCTCGGCATGACCGACACAATGACGGGCTATCAGAAGGACAGTCCGCTCGCCGCGCGAGCCGTGCGGCGCTATGAAGCCGTGGCCTCCGCGACCAGCTGGAACTATATAGAGAGGCCCTATGACTGGGATGCGGCCTATCCGGCCTCGGGCCTGATCTCGACGATCGACGACCTCGCCAAATACGCGGCCGCGCTCGACCGCAACGCGCTGATCGGCCAGGCCGCCTACGACCGTCTGACGACGCCGCGCAACGGGCATCCCTATGGCTTTGGCTGGTTCACCCAGTCCAGCGTGGGAACGCGGCTGCACTGGGTGTTCGGCTATGGCCAAGCCGAATCCGCCCTGTTCCTGCGCGTCCCCGACAAAAAGCTGACCTTCATCTTCCTCGCCAATGCGGACACACCCTCGGCGCTAGCGCAGCTCGACTATGCAGAGGTCCTACGCCAGCCGTTCGGCCTGGCCTTTTTCGACGGCTGGGTAGCGGGCGGCGAGGCCATCGATTTCGACCGGTCGCTGGCGGAGGTTGCGCGTGCGATCGGCACGAAGCCGGCGCCTATGGTAATAGAGCAGCTACTGGACGAGGCGCTGCTCCAGGCATTTCGGGCGCGCATGACGGGCCAGGGCGGTGACCGCGCGGTGGCGCTCGCCGAACTGCTGGCGCGCGTGGCGCCCGAGCGGTTCGCGCGGCCCGATGTCTATATGCTGCGGCTGTTGTCGAACGTCACTTCGCCGGCGCTTGCTCCGATGGCGCGCCAGCTGCTCGCGCGGTTCGATCTGGATGCCGACCGCCGCCCGGTCGTCCCCCTGTGGGGTGGCGAAGCGCTGCAGAAGATGGGCGATGGCGCTGGCGCGATGAAGCTTTATGCGCTGCTATGCGACCGCGACGGCTTCGACGACGAACCAATGAAGGCGCAAGCGTGCGAACGGCTCGGCACCCATGAAATCGCCGGCGGCCAGCTGGAAGTCGGACGGCGGCATCTGTGGCACTCGGCGCGAATTTCCCGCAACATGAACGACAGCGTGGAGTTTCGCCGCAAGCTCGCCCTGGTCGCGGACGCGAAGCGCTGACCAAGGGTCCTATCAGGCCGGAAACCACAAATGCGATCTAAAAGCGGCCTGTCCGCAAACCACCCAACGTCGGCCGTCCAGCGGTAGGACGGCCGCACCAAAAAGCGGCCGGGCGGCTATCGCCCCGAAGCCGGCCATACACGGTGCTTGTCGCAATACCCCAAAGCTGCTCAATGCAGTGATGGCACCCCAAGCGTCACAGCACCCCCGTGCAAAATGTTTTCCACGGGGGTGTGAGCTCCAAGACTAGGAAGATGCTTCGAGGGCCTCAACTCTTGCGGTCAGTTCCTGCACCGCTTTGATGAGCGGCGAGATCAGTTCTTCGTAGCCGATCGAGAGCACGTCATCACCGCCGTTGATGGAGTGATCCTGATAGCCGCCAAAGTCGATACCTTGCTCGCTAAGCACCGCCCTGACTTCCTGCGCGATCAGGCCGTGGTGGTAGCGATTGCGCTTCTTCGATCCGTCCTTTGTGATGTTGGCGAGTTTGTTGCTTTCGGCCCATGCCAGCATCTCCTCGCGGTGGCGCGCCATCGCCGCTTCATAAGGAATCATGATCTTCGTGAAGGCCCGCATGTCCTCCACGTAGGTCGGACTTCCTTCGATCGGGGCAGGCACGTTCGGCCGCTCGATATCAGGCATCGATGGCGGATCCGTGCGATACTCGTCGCGGCGATCCCATCGGAAGTCGACTGGGCGCAGCGCCATGATGAAGTCGAGCCCAAGCACCGTGTCGCGCACGTCTTCCTTGTCGCGGATATCGGAGCGGTTCTGGATCGCACCATAGGCATAGACGGTTACGTTGCTGCTGCCGAGTTGCCCCTGATTGGAACCCGTGACCGTGGCGCTCGCGCCGAGCCCAAAGCAATTCTCGAAGGTCGTTACGCCCGTCAGCGCATTGACGCCGATCGCAGTGTTGCTGATTCCTGCACCCGTGACGGTGAGTCCCGCCATATAACCCACCGCGGTCAAGTTCGTGACGGAACCACCGCCCGAGCCGCCAGCATAGGAGCCGATGATCGTGCACTGAACCGGCTCGACCATGTTCTTTGCGGCTTCCTGGCCAATTGCGACGTTGTCCGTGCCGGTCTGCCCATCAAGCATGACCAGAGAGCCGATACCGACGTTGCGCGTGCCGGTCTTGTTGCCGTTCATCGCGGAATGGCCGATCGCGATATTGGCGCCAAGTGTTTGCCCTTCGAGCGCAGCCCAGCCGACCGCGACGTTGTTCTTGCTCTGGTTGTTGACGAGGCAATAGCCGCCCAGCGAGCAATTATAGCCGGTGTCGGCGCCATTGATCTGACTGTGCGCGCCCACGGCCACGTTACAATGACCTGCCGTCTGCTCCAGGAGCGTATTTACCCCGATCGCGATGCTTTCCGTGCCGGTGAGGTTCTTGCGAAGCGTGAAATCGCCGATCGCGACGCAGGCATCGCCGTTGGCGAAGAAGCTCAGCGGATCACCTGCGCCCACCATTGCTCGCGCACCGGTCGCATCGCCGACGATGTTCTGTTGCGCGCTGTTACCGATCGCGATGGCGCTGCGAACATGCTGCGCCTTGCTGAGCGCATCGACGCCAAAGGCAAAATTGTTGTGCCCGCCAATGTTCGCGGACAGCGCGCCGAGGCCCTGCGCGACGTTACCGAGAGCGATATAGCCGCCCGGCGTCACGGCGAGCGGCGTTTCATCCTTGTTCTTCTGCGTCACCTTGCCCGCGCCGATCAAGCTGACACCGAGCCCGATCTCTACGCGTTCGGGGAAGGTGATGTCGTTCGCTCCATGATTGATGGAGACGCCCGGCTCGACCACGAAAGTGACGTTGCGATAGGGACTCCAATCAACATGGGCGTCAATCGTATAGTTTCCGCGCGGGAAGATCAGTCGCACCGGGTTGGCGGTTCCGATCGCAGACAGGGCGGTCGCCACTGGCAGGTTGAGGTTGCCACCCGTCACTCCGCCATAGTCGGCGATCGATACCGTCTCTCTCAGTTTTGCCATCGCTGTCCGGGCAACGGCACCGGCGCCATCTTGAACAAAACCGACCATATTTGCTCCTTGGGCGGCGCCCGACGCTCCAAGGTCCGTGTCCGTTACAAAAGCCATGATCGCTTCTCCTATGATCTCGAAAGGTCGAGAACATACACGGAACATTTGAAATCCTACATTGCAAGTCTCATGCGGTGATGACGGCGAACGAGGCGTGAAATGACAATCACCGCCTGCAGCGGATGCTTGCCTCGGGCTCTGGCAACAACCCGATAGACCACCGATGCCGCTGCTCGGTTGAACGTCTGCTTCAATGGAGTATCGTTCCGAGAACCGACGGACAGGAAACCACCCAATGTCGGACGTTTAGCGCTCTCGCCAAGAGCGGTCGTTTTATGAGTTTACGGCCTAGCTTCTGGGCCGAGGTGCCGGGGAGGGCTGATTCCGGCCATTTCCGATCGGGGCGCTGCTAGGCGGCGGAGCACGCATCGGTCCTCGATGATCGAATTCCCCGGCGCAGGGCCGTGGGGCGCCCAAGCGATACCGGCCCCAGCCCTGCCGACTGCTCCACGAGAATGACGCAGTCATCATCGTCGATGTCCACGATCGAAACTCGTTGGCCTAGGCGCAGCTGGCTACCGATCGGTGCGCCTCCAGCGGCCGCCACCGGCGGCCGCTGGAGGATGCGAGGGACGATCTAGAAGTTCGCACGGATACCCAGTGCGTAGCGCGGGCCGTACGTCTCGTAGGTGATCACGCGTTCCTTGAAGACCGAATAGGTGAAGGTCTTCTCGTTGAACAGGTTGAGCCCCTGGGCGAACAGCGTGACATGGTCGTTCAGCGCGAAGTTGATACTGGCGTCCCAGATCCCGTATGCATCGACATTGACCGGCTGGCCGCGATTGCCCTGGGCCGTCTGCTCATAGGCATTGCGGTAGTTATAGGCCAGGCGCATCTGCAGCGGCCCCTTCTCGTAGAAGCCGACGACATTGTAGGTCGTGCCCTTGGGCTCCACCAGGCTGATATTGGCCTGGATGCCGAGGCCGTCGAGCGGCGCGGGCAGTCCGCTGAAGGTGTACTGGCCCGAGAACTCGATGCCCTTGTAGCTGTCGCTGCCGACATTCTCCGGCCGGGTGCGGCGGAAATCGAGCCCCAGGATCTGGATGTTGGTCGTCACCGTTTCCGAGATATTGTCGAGGTCCTTGGCGAAGGCCGCGACGCTCAGGAAGCTCGACTTGTCCAGATACCAGGTCAGCGCCGCATCATAGTTCCACCCGATCATCGGCAGCAGGCCGGGATTGCCATCGGTGATCGCCCGTTCGCGCGGGCGCGGGTTGATGTTGCGGATGAGCAGGAGGTCGCTGAGCGTCGCCCGGGTCAGGGTCTTCGCCACGGCGGCCTGGAACACCAGGTTCCTGGCGACATCGAACTTGACGTTCGCGCTGGGCAGCCACTGGCTGTACGCGCCCTTGGCGACGATCGGCTGGGGTGGCGACAGGTTGACGACCGGATCGAGGCCGGGCGGCGTGGTGATGCTGAGGATCTCCTGGCCGAACCCGCGCGACGTCACCCTGGTATTGGTGTAGCGCACGCCGATATTGCCCGACCAGTTGTGCGAGCCGAGGCTGCCGCCGAACGAGGCCTGGGCGAAGCCGCCAAAGGTGCGCTCCTGTGCCGAGCCGCTGTTGCTCGGGACAAGCGCGACGTCGAGCGTGCCGCCGTTCGCCGCGAGCGCGGCGCGCGTGGCCGCCGGATTGGAGGTGGCGTTGATCGCCTGGTCGGTCAGCAGATAGGCTGCGATATCGCCAGCATTATAGGCGGGGAAGCCGTTCGGGAACATGTTGAGCCCGAGAAAGTCGCTGGCATCCGCCGGTGTGCCGAACACGCTTTGCGGTACCGCTATCCCGCCGAACACGCTCTGCAGCGCATCCGGTGTCTTGTAGGAGAATCGCGCCTTCTTGCGGTCCGAATAATTGCCGCCCAGCGCGATCTGGCGCAGCAGCCCGCCGTCGAAATCATATTTCAGCTCGGAATTGATCTGATAGATTTCGTCGGAGACGCTGACGCCTTCGAAGGTGATGTAGCCGAGCCGCGCATTCGTCGTGTCGAGGAAGTTGCCCAGCCCGGTATAGACAGGCAGGCCGTTCTGAAGCTGCATCTGCACCGATGCGGGCGAATAGCCGGGGGCAGCGAGATTGCTCTCGAACCAGGCCTGGTTGCCGCCGGTCTCGTCCTTGGCCTTGGACCAGGAGACGTCGAGGAATCCGGACAGGGGACCATCCGGCTTCCATTCCAGGTTGCCGCCGACCTGGTAGGTCTGGGCGAGGCGCGGCCGGATCTGGTTGGTGACCATCGGCCCAGAGGCAATGCCCGTGTAGCTGGTGAGCGTGTTGTTCGAATCCACCGTGCCGGCGCGCACGTCGCCCGGACCGCCATAGACGAAGAACACCTTGTTATCGTCGTTGACGTCGAGCTTCGAATAGAGGCCGTCTGCGGTGAAGACCAGGCTGTCGGACAGCCGCGCCTGGAGCGTCAGCAGGCCCGAGATGCGCTTGCGATTGGTCGCGTTGACACCGTATTCGACATAGGTCGGGAGCGAGACGCCGCTATGCTCGGGCGTGCCGTCGCGGTTGAAGTCGAGGCTCTGATTGGCTTCCCACCCGTCGGTGAAGATCCGCCGGCCCTCGATCTTGCGGTCGATATAGGAAAACGCCGCCAGCACGCCGAAATTGCCGCCGCCGAAGGTAGTGCTGAACAGCCCGGAAGTCTGGGGCGAGACCTGGCCGCGCAGCTTGTCATAATTGCCCTGCGCCGAGACGACGAGCTTGGTCTTGCCGAAATCGAACGGCCGCGCGGTGTACATGTCGACCGTCGAGGCGATGCCGCCCTCGACCTGCGCGGCCGTCGGCGTCTTCGACACATCGACCCGGTTGATCAGTTCCGCCGGCAGGATGTCGAAGCTGAACTCGCGCCCCTGGTTCTCGGTCGCGAGGATACGGCCATTATAGAGGGCGGTGCTGAACGCCGGCCCCAGGCCGCGCACCGTGATGAACTGCCCCTCGCCATTGTCGCGCGAGATGGTGACGCCCGGGATGCGCTGGATCGCCTCGGCGATGTTCTGGTCGGGAAGCTTGCCGATATCGTCGGCCACGATCGAGTCGACGATATTGTCGGCCGACCGCTTGATATCGACCGCGCGCCTGAGGCTCTCGCGCAGGCCGTTGACGATGATCGCCTGCTCTTCGTCGCTGGGCGGGGCACTGGTTTGGGCACCGGCGGACGGCGGCGTGGGGGTATCCTGCGGCTGGACATCGTGCGCATCGACGGGATTGCCGGCAGCCATCGCGGGCGCCGTGGCGATCAGAATCGTCGCCATTCCAGTCATGCCGACAAAGCGGAAACGCTTGTTGGGCTTCATGGCTATCCTCCTCTTTTTCCTCCGGTGGCGCTGCCCGTCTTTGCGGACTATCTCCCCGGAGATTGCTCTTGTTAAACGATCAACCAAGCAGACGGCAAGCAGGCAGATCGAGCGCACTACGCGCGAACGCGTCAGTAGGTCCCGGAAGCCATCGCCTGTCCCGCCGCATCGAACAGCAGGATGCGGGCCGGATCGGCGTAAAGGGTCAGCGCGCCGGAGACGGGCACGGCATGATGGCCGTCCAGCTTCGCGCGGAACTCCCCGACGCCGCCCAGATGCGCGTAGAGGAAGGTCGAATGGCCGAGTGCCTCGACGGCCTCGACGCGCAGCGCAAGCGCGATCCCGTCGCTGCCCTGTTCGGGGCGGACATGCTCGGGGCGTAGTCCGATCGTGACGCAGTCGCCAATGTCGAGCGCTTCGCCGCAGGCCCTGGCAAAGCGAATGCCGCCGGCGACCTCGAACAGCGTATCGCCGCCCTCGCGCCCTACCACGGTCGCATCGAGCAGGTTCATGCGCGGACTGCCGATGAAGCCGGCGGTGAAGAGATTGGCCGGCCGCTCGTATATCTCAAGCGGCGTGCCGACCTGCGAGATCCGCCCCTTGTCGAGCACCACCAGCCGGTCGGCCAGCGTCATCGCCTCGACCTGGTCGTGGGTGACATAGATCATCGTGGCGCCCAGCCGCCTGTGCAGCCGGGCGAGCTCGTGCCGCATCCGGACGCGAAGATCGGCATCGAGGTTCGACAGCGGCTCGTCGAACAGGAAGATCGTCGGATCGCGCACGATCGCCCGGCCGATCGCCACGCGCTGCCGCTGCCCGCCGGAAAGCTGGTGCGGCATCCGGTCGAGCAAGTCTTCGAGTTCGAGGATTTCCGCCGCATGCGCGACCTGCGCGGCGATCTGGTCGCGCGGCACCTTCATGTTGCGCAGCCCGAAGCTGAGATTCTGGCGCACCGTCATGTGCGGATAGAGTGCATAGGACTGGAAGACCATCGCCACGCCGCGCGCCGCGGCGGGCGCATGGGTGACATCGGCGCCGCCGATCCGGATCGAACCGGCCGAGACTTGCTCGAGCCCGGCGATCATCCGCAGCACGGTCGACTTGCCGCATCCCGACGAGCCGACCAGCACGAGGAACTCACCCGCGGCGACTTCCAGGTCGATGCCCCGGATCGTCTCCACACCGTCATAGGACTTGCCCAGTCCCGCAAGGATCAATGCCGTCATGCGTCGCGCATCTTCCAAGCCTCGGCACTGGTATCGCCGATCACCAGCGCGGCCTCGACGCCGAACCTGCCCACTGAAGCATCCTCCCGCAGCAGGATCTCGGCTGCCCGGCGCCCCTTCTCGAACGCATTCTGCCGCACGGTGGTCAGCCGTGACATCTCGGGCGGGCGGCCGGGCGGATCGAGCCCGTCGAAGCCCGTGACCGAGATCCGCCCCGGCACCGCTAGGTCGTGCGCCTCGCAATGGGCGATCGCGCCGCGCGCCAGCCGGTCGGAAAAGCATATCAGGGCGGTCAGGTCGGGGCGTCGCCCCAGCAGTCGCTCGGCAGCGCGCTGCCCGCCTTCCTCGCTGTTGATCGTCTCACAGACCAGCACGCCAGCCTGTTCAACCCCGGCGGCGTCGAGGGCATCGCGGCAGCCGGCGATACGTTCGTGCACGACATGGCTGTCGTCGGGGAAATCATGCGCGAGCGAGAAGATCTCGCCATGATCCTCCGACCGGGGAAAGGTCACGATGGCGAGATTGCGGTGTCCGAGGCCGAGCAGATGCCCGACCACCTCGCGCATCATCTCGCGGTCATTGGTCTGCACGCTGGCGAGATCGGGCGCGTCGAAATCGACGACCACCGTCGGCAGGCCGCGCGCCAGCGCCTGGCGGATCGTCGGATGATTTTTATAGGGGGCGTTGAGGATGTAGCCGTCGACGATGGCGGTCAGAGTGTCGCGCTGCTCTGGATGCTTGTCCTTGAGTGGGATGAGCACGAGGTTGGCCCCCTCCTCCTCGCACACCGTCGAAATGCCGCGCAGGAAGGTGATGTCGTGCGCATCGGTGAAGGCGTAGCTCAACTGGTCGTTGAACAGCACGCCGATCGCGCCGCAGCGGCCAGTGCGCAGCGAGCGCGCCGTCGGGTTGGGGCCGTCATAATTGACTGCCCGGGCATGGGCGATGATGCGGTCGCGCAGCGCCTTGGAGACCTTGGCCGGGTTGTTGTAGGCATTGGAAACCGAAGTCGGAGTGACGCCGAGCTCCGACGCGATCGATTTGAGTGTGGCCCGCTTCGCCCGCACCGTTGCTCTCCTGCCCATCTGTTCTTACCGGATGTTCTGGCCAAGCCTAGCTCGCCAGCTTGACACAGACAACCGCGCTTGTTTATCGTTTAACAAGCCACTTGTTAATCAAGGGCTGGAGGGGAGCGATCCGCATCGATGGCCACCGCGTCCAGAGCCCAGGAAGACAGCGCATCGCTGCACGGTGCACGCGCGATCCGTCCCGCGGTCTCGCTCCTGGCGCTGGCGCTTTTCGCCTGCGCCGGCCCACATCCGCCGGCCGCGACCGACGCCGTGGCGAACTACAGCGCACCACGAGTCTCATTCGCGCATCTGGATCATATGTTTGCCGAAGCGACGGTCGAGGGCGAGCGGGTCGGCGTGCTCCACATCTACAGCGAGGCGCCCGATTATCGCTTCGCGATCGAACCCAATGAGGGCTATGCCTGCGTAGATGACGTGGCGCGCGCAATGGTGCTGCTGGCAGCGGAACCACGGCTTGGTGCGGCCCAGCTGCGCCAGCTCGAGCTGATGACGCGGTTCGTCCTCCGGATGCAGGCCGATAACGGCTATTTCCACAATTTCATCTGGGCGGGCGGCCGGATTAATCGCGAGTATCGAACCTCGCGCGCCGAGCTCAACTGGTGGTCGCTGCGGGCACTCTGGGGCCTGGAGGCGGCGCTCCGTCGCCTGCCGGCGAAGTCGGACACGGCCACGCGCATGCGCACGGCAACGGCTCGGCTTGTCGCCAACCTGAAGCGCGACCTGCCCGCCGGTCGGAAGCTGGAAAGTTTCGATGGGGTCGAGGTGCCTGGCTGGCTGCCCTTCGGCTCAGGTGCGGATGCCGCGTCGACCGCGCTGCTTGGCCTCCTTCCCTATTACCAGCGAACCCGCGACGCCGGCGCCCGCGCACTCGCCGAGCGGCTGGGCGAAGGGCTGGTGCGGATGCAGGCCGGCGACGCGGCGCATTTCCCGCACGGCGCCCATCTCAGTTGGCGCAACCAATGGCATGGCTGGGGCAATGCCCAGGCCTATGCGCTGCTGCGTGCGGGCACGCTGTTCGGCCGCCGCGACTTCATCGCAAGCGCGCTCGCCGAGGTCGATCATTTCTACTCCTATCTGCTCCGCCACGGCATGCTGGCCAGCTTCACCCTACGCCGGTCGGGCGAACGCACCGAGGCCGCCGATATCCGCCGCTTTCCGCAGATCGCCTATGGGCTGAGCCCGATGATATTGGCGTCGATGGAAGCCTATCGGGTGACCGGACAGGCGCGCTACCGCGACACCGCCCGCCGCCTCGGCGCCTGGTTCTCGGGCAGCAACGACGCCGGCGTGCCGGTCTATGACCCGGCCCGCGGCCGCATGCTCGACGGGATCGTCGCGGCGGGCTCGGCCAATCCCAATTCCGGCGCGGAATCGACGGTCGAGGGACTGATGGCGCTGCGCGCGCTCGAAGGCGTGGCGCTACCATGATCGCCCGGCGCGCCATGCTGCGGCTGGGGCTTGCCGGCAGCGCGGCGCTGCTGGCGGGCTGTTCGCCGAAGAACGCCGAAAAGCGCACCGACCGGATCCGCCTCTGGGTCGCGCCCAACGAGGCGGAAGAAGGGTTCTGGAAGATCGCGGTCGCGCGCTGGAATGCGCTCGGGCGCGGGCTCCCGGTCAGCTTCACCACCATTCCCACCGCCGGAAGCTCGGAGGATACCGTGCTGTCGGCGCTGGTCTCGGGCAACGAGCCCGATCTCTGCACCAACGTCTTTTCGGGCTTCGCCGTCCAGTTGGCGGCGCTCGGCCAGGTCGAGAACCTGGCGGCCATGCCCGGCTATGGCGCATTGATCGCCCGGCGCCACATGGCCGAAATCACGCCGGGCTGGACGCAGGATGGCAAGGTCAGCGCGCTGCCGATCTATTCTAGCCCCACGCTGATCTGGTGGCGCGCCGACCTGCTCGAGGCGCATGGTTTCACGGCACCGCCGCGGACCTATGAAGACGTCTATGCCTTTTGCGAACGCTATGGCCGCGCGCGGTCGCGCTACGGCATGCAGGTGGTCGCCGGCCGGTCCTGGGCGGATCGCTGGTTCGACTTCATCTCCTTCTACTATGCAGCATCCGGCGGGCAGCCCTATCTCGAGGGCGCGCGGGCGCTCTACGACAATGCCGCCGGCCGCCAGGCGGCCGGCTTCATGAACCACATGTTCCGCAAGGGCTGGACCGCGCTCGACTTCGATGCCGAGGAACCGCTCGTCTCCGGCCTCGCCGCAGGCGGCGTCCGCGGTCCCTGGGACGTCGAGCGCTTCGCCCGGATTTATCCGGAAACCTTGGCGCGCATCGAGGTCGGGCCGATGATCGCCCGGACCGCGGCATCGCCGGGGCCGGGCGCGACCTTCTCCGACAGCAAGGGCGTGGTGATCTTCAAGAGCAGCAAGGTCGGGCGCCAAGCCTTCGATTTCCTCGCCTGGGTATTGGGCGAGGAAGATCTCAACCTGCTCTGGCTACAGCGAACCGGCCTTTCGCCGGCGCGCGGCGACCTGCTCGATAATCCGCATTTCGCCGGCTATTACCGAACCAGCCCGATCGGTCGCGCCTATGCCGCGCATGTCTCGAACGCCCGGCCGCCGGCGCTTTCGGAATATACGATCGACATCCAGAAGATCATGACCGGCCGACTGGTCGAGCCCCTCATGACCGGCCAGAAGTCCCCCGAAGAAGCGCTCGCCCAGGCAGTCGCGCAGACCGATCAGATGCTCAAGGTGCAGATGTGAATCGGCGCCGCCGCCTCTCGCGCGAATCCTGGATCGGGCTGTCGCTCGCGCTTTCCTACATGGTCTTCACCGCGATCTTCTGGGTCTATCCCTTCTTCTGGCTCGCCCGGCTGTCGGTCACCCAATGGCGCTTCTTCGACGAGCCGATCTTCACCGGCACGCGCAATCTGGTGATGACCTTGCAGGACCCGCAATTCCTCCAGTCCCTTTTGAATGTGCTGCGCTTTCTGGTGATGTACGTGCCGATTGCGTTCGGCGGCGCACTGGTCGTCGCTTTCGGTCTGCAGCATGTCGGCCGGGGCAAGGCGTTCGTGGCGCTGTGCTTCCTCCTGTCGAACGTGTCGTCGGGCGTCGCCCTGTCGCTGGTCTTCACCAAGATCTTCAGCTCGACCGGGCCGCTCAACGCGCTGCTGTTCGACTGGCTCGGCATCCGGATTCCCTGGACCACGCATCCGACGCTGGCGATGCTCGCCATCGCGCTGGTCGTCGCATGGAAGTTCGTCGGCTATTACGGCCTGATCCTCTATTCGGGCCTGCTGACGATCCCCAAGGACATCTACGACGCGGCGCGGCTAGATCATGCCTCGCCGCTCACCCGCCTGGCGCGCATCACCCTGCCGCTGCTCAACGCCCAGCTGATGATGGTGCTGGTCTTCGCCATCCTGGTGTCGTTCGGCCTGTTCACCGAGCCGTTCCTGATCACCGGTGGCGGCCCCGGCGACAGCACCATGCCGCCGCAGATGATGATCTACGAAACCGCTTTCCGCCGGCTCCAGCCCAGTCATGCGGCGATGATGAGCATCCTCGTCTCGGTCGCGAGCTACGCGCTGATCGTGATCGCCCGGCGTCTGTTCGAAAGAAAGGTCACACTTGCATGAGGGCGGCGGAGCGGATCGGGAAGTTGCTGCGATCCCGCAGCCCCCGCGGTTGGGCCGCGACGGTATGCATCTATGCTCTGGCGCTGACCTGGCTCTATCCCTTCCTGTGGATGGTGGCCGCCGCGCTGAAGCCGACCGCGCAGATTTACAATACCGGCCTGTTCGAGGGTGACTTCACCCTCGACAATTTCCGCTTTCTGTTCGCCACCGCCGACAAGCTCGACCGTCCCTTCCTCCAGGCGATGGGAATCTCGCTTCTGGTGACCGTCAGCGTCACCCTGTCGGTCCTGCTTTCCTCGGCATTCATCGCCTTCGCGCTGGCGCGCCTGCGCTTCCCCGGACGCAAGCTGTTCGGCGACTTCCTGCTGCTGCAGATGGTCATCCCGACGACGATGTTCATCCTGCCGCTGTTCGTCCTGATCAAGCAGCTCGGCCTGCTCAATTCGCTGGGTGCGTTGATCCTGCCCTTCATGATGTCGGGCTGGGGCATCTACATGATGGCGCAGTCGTTCAAGGCGATGCCCGAGGAATATTTCGACGCCGCACGGCTCGACCGGGCCAGCCTGTGGCAGACCGTGACTCGGGTCGTCGCACCGCTCAACAAGTCGATCATCGCCATCGTCGCCCTGTTTACCTTCACCGGCACCTGGGACAATTTCCTGTGGCCGCTGATCGCGATCTCCGACACCGACCGCATGCCGCTCTCGGTACTGCTCGCGACCTTCAGCAAGCAATATGGCGGCTATGCCGGTCCGGTAATGGCCGGCGCGGTGCTCCAGACGCTGCCGCTGGTGCTGCTCTTCGTCCTGTTCCGCCGCCACTTCCTGCAGGGCATGTCCCTGACGCTTAAGTAACGCACCACGCCCAAAGGAAACTGCATGTTGAAGCGCTGGCCCGGCAACCCGATCCTGGCCCCCGAGGATGTTCGGCCCAGCCGACCGGACTGGAAAGTCGATTGCACCTTCAACGCCGGCGTCGCCAGCATGGGCGGCGAGACGATCATGCTTGTGCGCATCGCGGAGAGCGTGGCGCACGCGGGTGCGGGCGAAGTCCGGGTGCCGCTGCTCGAGCAGTTGGGCGATGGCTGGCGCTGCACGACACGAACCTTTCGCACCGAAGATCCGGACTATGATTTTTCGGATCCACGAGTGATCGTTTCCCGCGCCGACCCGCGCCGCGTCCACCTCACCTCGATGTCGCATCTGCGCATCGCCCGGAGCAGCGATGGCGTACACTTCACCGTCGCGGACACGCCGCTGCTCTTTCCCGCCGACGCGACGGAGCGCTATGGTTGCGAGGATGCGCGGCTCACGGTGATCGAGGGGCGCTGCTATATCAACTACACCGCCGTGTCCGACCTCGGCATCGCGACCGCGCTCGCGGTGACCGACGACTTCCTGCAGGTCGAGCGGCTTGGCATCATCCACGCGCCCGACAATCGCGACGCCTGCCTGTTCCCGCGCCGGATCGACGGCAGCTACTGGTGCCTCCACCGGCCCGCCCCGCTCCACTTCGGAGCGCCGGAAATCTGGATAGCCCGCTCGCCCGACCTGATCCACTGGGGGGCGCATCAGCATCTCGCGGGGTGCCTGGGGACAGGCTGGGAAAGCAACAAGATCGGCGGCGGGGCTCAGATGCTCGAGACAGACAGGGGCTGGCTGCAGATCTATCACGGCGTCGATGCCGGTCAGCGCTACAGCCTGGGTGCGCTACTGCTCGATATCGAGGATCCGCGCATCGTCCGCGCCCGCCTCGCCCACCCGCTCGCCGAGCCGACCGAATCCTACGAACTGCACGGTTTCTTCGACAATGTCCTGTTCAGCTGCGGAGCGTTGATCGAGGGCGGGGAACTGCGGGTCTATTATGGCGCCGCCGACCGGGTGATGGCGCTGGGCACGATGGCGCTCGCCGATCTTTGGGAAGCGATGGGCGTCTGACGCCGAAGCGCCGACAATCTGATTTCAGGGAGAAGAACGACCGTGGATCGCCGGAGCATCACGCGCGTGAGCGTGCACTACGACGCCTTTGCCGCAGCTTCCGCGCAGGCGCCGCTGACCGCAAAGCTGCATTTCACCGGTGTCGATGGGCGCGACGTCTACAACATCACCGCTCCCTTTCACTCCGCCGGGCGCAGGGTGATCGCCGGCCGGGTGGAGCGCCGCGACAGCGAGGACTCGACCGCGATCTTCTTCGAGGAGTGCGGCGAGGTTTGGCACCCGATCGATGGCGCGCCGCATCTGAAGCTGCAGGATCCGTTCGTCACCCAGGTCGCCGGCGAGATTGTCTTTGGCGGCGTCGAGATCAGCCATGAGCAGATCGGGCTGATATGGCGCACCGTATTCTACCGCGGACAGAACATCTTTGAGCTACGCCGGTTCTTCGCCGGGCCCATGGGCATGAAAGACATTCGCCTGTGCGAGTTGTCCGATGGCCGGGTGGGCATCTTCACCCGCCCGCGCGGGCTGTGGGGCGAGCGCGGCATGATCGGCTACACCGAGGTGCCAACTCTCGACGACCTGACCGTCGAGGCGATCGAAGGCGCGCCGATGATCGAGGACATGTTCCATCCGCATGACTGGGGCGGCGCCAACGAAACACATCTGCTCGAGAATGGCGAAATCGGGATCGTCGCACACGCCGCCTATTTCGAGGAGGACGATAGCACCGGCCATCGCCGCTACCATGCGATCGCGTTCACATTCGATCCCGCCACGCGCCGGTGGCGTGACTATCGGATCATCGCCGCTCGCAATCAGTTCTCACCCGGCGCGGCGAAACGGCCGGACCTCGCCGATGTCGTGTTCTCGTCGGGGATCGAATGCATCGGGCCGGTAACCAGACTATACGCCGGCACGTCCGATGCTGAGGCGCACTGGCTCGAAATCCCCTATCCTTTTTCTCAGCCGAGATCAGCAGGGAACTGGACGCCGCATGATCGCGCGGACCGGGAAGTGGACCGAAAGGTCCGCGCTTGACCTAGCAAGCCTCAGGCAGTGCGGCCCAGTCTCTCGTGCGGGTGCAAGGGCAAAGCGACTGCGCCCTTTAATGATGGCCGGGAGTCTCGAAGAAAGAGTTTCCCGGCCGCGGGCCGGATCGTAGTAGCTGACTTCTGTCCATTTGCGCGGTCCTGGTACCGCCCCCCCCCCGAGCAGGCCGTCTTGCCGCCATCGTGCCTGCCAGCAGGGACTGAAACCCCGGAATAAGGGCCAATCCGAGACGCCCGTGCCTTGCCGGGTCTGGTCGCCGTGGGAGTGCCTTCCCCTTCCGGCTGACGGGTCGGTTCAGCCCCCGCCTTCGATGTTGATCGGCGGTGCGAGCGGGTTAACGTTCTCGGGCTTGAGGCCGTCGTCGGCGGGCTGCTGCTTGCCGGACCGCGTCGCTGTGTTTTCGTCATTCATTTCCTGCGTGTCAGCGGGTGTGTCGCCTGGCTTTGCTCCGCCGCCTCGTTCCTGATCGTCGCGCATCTGAGACCTCTCCGTGCAACTGCGTACAGGTCCAACGCTTCAGAGGCGGCAGGGTCCCAAGGCAGCGCCGGACGGGCATAGCGAACGGCGCCTGCCCTTCGGCGCGCTGCTAATCGTGCTTCGCCGGTTCGTCGGTGCCTGGCGCCGCGCGGCCGACCAGCGGATGAGGAATTCCCCCGATGCCCGAGAGCAGGGCGGCGGTCCGTCACGGGTCCTGATAGCCGAGCGCCCGCAACCTGAGCCTGCCCTGGCGCGGGTCCTGTGCGAACATGAGCCCGCCCTCGACCCGGGCGCCAGCCGCGACATAGTCGAGCGTCGCGCTTGCCGTCTCGGACGGCTTGCCGGGGACGGACAGCGTGCCTTCGATCTCTACCGAAGCAGCGGTGCCGCCGCGGTTGATCGCCTCGAATACGACCACGAACCCTTGCCCCGATGCTGCTACTTCACGCACCTCGACGGTGATCGCCGGCGGGGTGGCGCCCCCGCGCCGGAGGTCGGCGCCGATCACGCCGAACACCAGCAGCAGCACGGCCAGGCCGAGCGCCGCCGATGCCCATTCGAGCGCCGAGGTTCGTGCATGCGGTTCGCGCCTTGCCATGGTCAGACCACCAGCCGCGCGATCGCGGCCCCGGTCGCGGCGGGAAAGCCGAGCACGACGACGATGCGCGCGATGGTGAAGCTGTCCTGCCCGTCGAGGCTGCCGAAGGTCCAAAGCACATAGAGGCTGACCAGCAGCGCGATGGCATAGCCGGGAACGGTAAAGACCAGGAACAGGCGCAGGGGCGCAGCGCCTTCCGGGCCGGCTTCCTGTCCCGCCAGTCCGACCGTGAACACCAGGATGTGCAGCAGAACGAGCGAGGCGAGAACGAGCGCCAGGGCATGTCCGGCGCTCATCTTGTACGCGATCAATATCATCTCCTCGGTCGGTGCGACGTTGAAGGCGAAGAACAGCGCGCCCGCGAGCATCAGGAACAATTGCCCGGCATAGCCGGCCGATCGATGCGCAAGGCTCTCGTCCTCGTCCCCTTCGCCCGAGCCCAGTTGCTTGCGCGCGATCATCGCGCCGAAGCTGGCGGGCACGCACTGGATCGCGACCTGCCCGAGCGCGGCGTCGAACGGGAGATCTAGGCGCAGGAGCCCGAACAGGGCGAGGATCGCGATCGAGGCGATCATGCCGACCGCCTGGGCCGCCAGGGCATCGAGCACGTCCTCGGTCAGCGTCGCGGTCCGCTCGAAGCCCCCGAAGCGCGACAGCACCACCAGCACCGCGAAGTTGAAGAGCAGGAACAGCAACAGGCGCGCCGGCGCGATGTGCAGGCCGATCGCCCACATCTCCATCGTCATCAGCAGCGGCAGCCCGAAAAGGATCGCACCGGCAAAGGCACGTGCCAGCCCGATCGCATAGTCCCGGTTCAGTTGTGCCGCCATCGACGTCATCGTCACGACAATGCCGGCGCTTTGCCTTCGTTCCCGGTGCCACGGACATGCCAAGCGGGAGCGGCGGGAGAGGCGCCGGGATCAGCCCCTGCGAAACAGCACCATCTGGCTCATCAGGTCTGGCTCGGCGAGATAGCCGGCATCGCGCCAGGCGCGCGCCTGGACATAGCGCGAACTGCCACGCTGGTTGGACCACCAGGACCGGTAGTCCGAGGCGGAATCAGGCAGGCCGCCGACCAGGCGGGAGATGGTCGTGAACGACAGGGTGATCAGCGGCCTGCCATCGGACTTGAGGTGATCGCGGAGGGGATCGTACTTTGCCATGGCCGGCTGATAGCGGGGCATGCCGGCGGCGAAAGCCCTTCCGGCGGGTGCGCCACGATTCTCGCGTGAGGCCTCGCCTTGCGGGGAAGGCCCGCGGCGGTGTCGGTCTCCCGGTTCGATGGCGGTCGCCCATGGCGGACCTTGCGGCGGATTTGCGCGCGCATGGAAACCGAAACGCTCCGGGAACATTCTTGCCATAGACTTTTCTTCGAGGACAATGGTGAGCAGCAAGGACAGCGGCGAAGCCGACACTGCCCAGGAAGCGACCGGCGAGCCGGCGGGCAATCTCAAGGACCCCACGTCGTACAGCCCCACGGGCAACAAGGGGCAGCATCACTGGAAGCGCTCGACCGTCGCCGAGCCCGGCCTCGACCAGCGCGGCACCGTGTTCTTCGCGGCGCTCCAGATGACGCGCATGCCGATGATCCTGACCGACCCCCGGCAGGACGACAATCCGATCGTCTTCTCGAACAAGGCCTTTCTCGACCTGACCGGCTATGCTGAGGCCGAGGTCGTTGGCCGCAATTGCCGCTTCCTGCAGGGCACCGACACCGATCGCGAGACCGTCCGCGAGCTGCGCGATGCGATCGCTGCCGAGGAAGCGATATCGATCGAGATCCTCAACTATCGCCGCGACGGCTCGGCCTTCTGGAACGCGGTGTTCGTCGCTCCCGTCTATGACGCCGACGGCCAGCTGATATATTTCTTCGCCAGCCAGCTCGACGTGACGCGTCGTCGTTCCTCCGAGCAGGCCTTCCGCCAGGCGCAGAAGATGGAGGCTATCGGCCAGCTCACCGCCGGGCTCGCGCACGATTTCAACAACCTGCTTCAGGTCGTCGCCGGCAACCTCGACATGCTGCAGGGCGACGCGCTCACCGATCGGCAGCTCCGGCTGGTCAGCAACGCGGCGCGCGCCGCCGATCGGGGCTCGCGCCTGACCCGCCAGCTGCTCGCCTTCGCCCGCAAGACCCGCCTCGAGCCCAGGCGGACCGACCTCAACACCCTGATCCACGAGTTCGGCGACCTCATCGACAACACCGTTGGCGCGCAGGTTCGCCTGGTCACTGCGCTCGAGCGCCGGCTGCCCGAGATCGACATCGATGCGACGCATCTCGAGATGGCCGTCCTCAACGTCCTGCTCAACGCGCGCGACGCCATGCCCCAGGGCGGCAAGGTGACGATCGCGACCGAGCTGTGGAAGCTCAACGGCAATGCCGCCGCTCATCAGCTGCCCGAGGGCGACTATGTCGTGCTCGCGATCACCGACGAGGGCAGCGGCATGAGCGAGGAGGTGCGCCAGCGCGCCACCGAACCCTTCTTCACCACCAAGGGCAGCGAGCGCGGTACCGGGCTCGGCCTCGCGATGGTCCACGGATTCCTCCAGCAGTCGCGGGGGCGCCTCGAGATCGATTCCGAACAGGGACGCGGCACGACCGTGCGCATGCTGTTCCCGGTGGCCGGAACGGAGAGCGTCGCCGCGCCCGCGCCGCGTGTCGACAAGGCGAGCACCGGTGGCAGCGAGACGATCCTGCTCGTCGAGGACAGCGATGATGTGCGGGCACTTGCCCAGGAGCAACTGGAAGCGCTCGGCTACACGGTCCTGGTCGTATCGAGCGGCGAAGAGGCTTTGGCGCTGCTGGGAGATCGTCCGGTCGACCTGCTGTTTACCGACATCGTGATGCCTGGCGGCATGAGCGGACTGGAACTCGTCGAGCAATTCCATGCGCTGCGGCCCGAAACGCCCATCCTGATGACCACCGGCTATAACGAGGACCTGGTTGCTGACATCCCGCGGGGCAGCCGGCTCGACGTGATCGGCAAGCCCTATCGCCGCCAGGAGCTCGCCGACCGCATCCGCGTCGCGCTCGACCGCCATTCATCCGGGGAACGCCCGGTCGAACAGGGGTTCGGGCCCAAGGAAGGCTGAGGGCAGGCGCGCGACGGGACGCGGTTTCGGCGTACAGACCAGGCGCGGCATATTCAGTGCATGCAGTCGCCGCCCTTGGACTCCGCGCATCGGCATGCAGGCAAGCGGCGCTGGTCCGTTGGCCGGAATGCTGTAATATCAGGCAGATATCGGCCATCGGCTTCTCACCATGGCCCGAGGGGGATAGCGAGAACGTGACACCTTCCGGCCTTGTTGGTGGCGGGGACACCGGCGACCGCATTCGCTCGATGGACTGGCGCGCCACGCCGCTCGGCGCCATCGAGACCTGGCCGAGCGCGCTGCTCGCCCATGTCCAGATCGTGCTGGCGTCTCCCGTCCCCATGGCCCTGCTCTGGGGTCAGGACGGCATTCTTCTCTACAATGACGGTTATGCGGAGATCTGCGGGCCGCGCCATCCCGCGGCGCTCGGCGGCAAGCTGCTCGATGTCTGGCCCGAGGCGCGTGCCTTCAATGCGCGCGTGCTGGATGCCGCGATGCGGGGCCAATCTCTCAGCTTTCACGCCCAGGAGCTCGAGCTCTGGCGGCATGGTCGCCCCGAACAGGTCTGGATGGACCTGGAATATGTCCCCGTGCGCGATGCGACCGGCCGGGCGGTT
>Ga0102592_1000288_pt1 | contig 102990 bp, 90 predicted proteins | sample AraplaCol_mMF_r2_FD_76861 | JGI IMG/M metagenome (GOLD analysis project Ga0102592, IMG submission 76861) | Arabidopsis root microbial communities from North Carolina, USA - plate scrape MF_Col_mMF_r2 (SPADES assembly) (version 2) | ecosystem: Host-associated > Plants > Roots > Endosphere...
GCGCCGTCGCCGTTCCGGACCCGAAAGGACTTCCATCTTAAAGTTGCTACTAGTCATATTACCAACACTACTCCTACCCACTTAGCTAAGTGGGGAAGCATGTCCGGACCTTTCGGGGGCTAATTCATTCGAACTCATCTCCGCAAGATATGAGCGGCGTTCCATCATGATCACCGCCAATCAGCCCTTCGGAGAATGGAACCGCGTCTTTCCGGACCCGGCCATGACGCTCGCCGCGGTGGACCGACTTGTTCATCACGCAACGATCTTCGAAATGAACGTCGAAAGCTATCGGCGACGTTCCGCCATGGAAGCAAAACGCCAGCGCGTCAGACCTGCCGCCTTCGCGACAATCAACAGTGCTTCCCAGTTTGTCGCGGAGCGACAATCAGAACACGAAGTGACCCTTGCCAGCGACAATCAGCATGATACGGTCATCCCGACCGCGACATAAGAGTCTCATCCAGATTGTCGCCCCCGTCTCATCCTGATCGCCGCGCTATACGTCAGCCTGCCGAAATCCCGCCAGCGCGTTCTCTCTGTCTCTCCGGCCGGCGCGGCGTGAGCAAGACGTCGTCGTCTAGTTCTGGGGCATGAAGATGATGAAGTTATACTGGAACTGGATAGAATAAGACTAGATAGGGGTTCTTGCCCGTGACCAGAGTCTCTGTTGACTGGCGCGCGGGCGGTGACCAGTGTCGATAGCGTGAGCGACCGCTTTTGGGGCGTAGAGCAGCCACGCTGAAGTCTTTCATAGAACCTGGGATGTACAAGTCTCTGTGTGATCAGGCCCAACATCAGCACCTGGGACCACCTTGGAAATTCATTCCCGTTGTCGGTCCAAAGCTATCGCGAACAATTGCCGCATAAGGGTTTGCTCCGCGAGGTCTTAATTGAACAACAGGCGAGTCTTGCCCACATTCTCAAGTAAGGCGACTATTTTGACGATGCTTTCAAGCCTCGCAGCCGGCTGAAATCAGGTCAATACGCGGTGATCGCGAGTGGCGCTTCCAGGCATCTGACGATCAGGCGTAACTGCCTTTCTCTTTGTTGCGGTCAACAGCGAAACTTAGTGTTTCACTCATCTTCCCAAGAGTGCCGTCTTTGCGAAAGCGCCTTCCTGATACGACGAACGTGACACGTTTGTCGGTGGAATAGAGCGAAATCGATTCCGCTGAAATGCGCATGAGCGCCCCGTTCTGATGTGAGGCAACGATGTCGCCACGCCTGACACCGAGAACGGCTTGCGCCAACAGGGATCGCTCGGCCTCAAGTTGCTGCTCCCAGCGCTCCAGATCAGTTTCGATATGGGCAAACGCTTCGCGGGCGGCCTGAAAGGGCCGGTCGGCCCCAAACCAAATTCGATCAGCCATGGCCAAGATCTCGTTTGGAACTGACCTGTCCATCGCATAGGCAGCATTCGTGATCATCTCGTGGACGCGTTCAGCTTCATCGAGTGCCTGTAAACGCAACTGGTACGGTTTGATCTTCGCTTCGGGAATGGCTGGAGGCAGAAGCTTGCTCTCTTCCCCATCGAGAAAGTCGATTGGCATGACCTCACGCAATTTGATTTTGTTCGTCGAGTGCCGTTCTGGTGGGTTGTCCTCGCGCCACGATCGCCGGTACCATTCGATCCAAGCGGCATCCGGCGATATGCATAGGTAGCTATTCAGCATAAAGTCTGATTCCGGCTGGTAGAGATGGGTGCTCGACCATGCGTGGTCTGCGGCAGACAGCGGTTGCGCCACGTAGCTGAGATTTTGATTCCGGGCCATCGCCGTAAGCGCCGCTATTCTCGTCTGTAGTTCCGCCGTCCACCTAACGAACACGATCGGACCTGCCGCCGAGAAGGAGTAGCGGTTGCCTTCCGTTTCGAAGGCCAGCAACTGTGGACGGGCAAGCGGCATCAATCGCTCGACGAGTTTTCCGATGCTTGCCCTGACCGACGTCCCCCAGTTGACAGCAACCCGGCCACTCTCCGCCCACTTCTGTGCGTGCCCCTGTATCAAAAGCAGCACCTGCGCGGCGACATCCTGATCGAGGCTCGAGATATGCTTCAGACGCGAAGTATCAACCTGATGTTCGACGCCTCGGTTACGAAGTTCGTCGAGTGCAGCATTCAGGAATCTCGATTGAAGTTCAGTGAAATGTCCGGCGGTACGGGCTTGGATCGTGCTTCTGCGTTTCGCTTCCAATTCTTCTCGAAAGGCCTTCAAAGCCGGGCGCCGCGGCGTCTGCCCTGCTTCCACGCGCGCCCAATAGCCGCGAGGAGGCTTTGGAACCTGCATTTTCTGGCAAAGCTTACCGACTGCGACGTCGGAGACGCCGAGTTCTATGGCAATCTCGCTGGTCGGGCGTTCCCATACCAATGCGAAGAGTTCTTCTCTCGACATTTCGCGCTTGGCCATTCGAAAATCCTACCAGTCAGCTTTCGGGTGGCAGCGGGCGCGTTCTTTGGGGCCACGAATTCGTATGATTCGCACTACCTGCATAGTTCATCCAATACTAGCATCGCCTCATCCAGGGTCTTTATGCCGAGTCTGGCGATCGGCCTGGTTACAAACTGCGTGTATCCAGACAGGTTGCTATTCGCGCCGTCGCCGTTCGTGTCGGTCCAGCTTCGCCCTTTCGGATCCTTGTCTACTCGCTCGATTGTTGGTGGCAGGTCGCGCGGCATTCCTAGGCGGGTAAGCCACAGATTGACACGATCAGAATGGTCGAACTCTATGCCAATAACTCGGCGGCCACGCTTGCTTTCCCAAACTTCAAGATGGGCTCTCCGGCTTGTGTCGCGGGCGCTTGGCACTTCAATGAAATCGCGGCGCAGACGGGCACGCAAAGCGCCCTTAAGGTTCTCGATCTTGGCATCAGACATGTCGATCCGTTCTTTAGCGTGATTAGGATAAAGTTAGTGTACGGTGATAGGCGGCGCGTCCCGGCAAGGTCTACCGGGGAGTTGCCTACCAGAATATGCATTTTATGCGTGCCCCATGCCCCATGCCCCATGCCCCATGCCCCATGCCCCATGGCAACACTCACGATTCTGCTCATTTTGCGCTGCTTTTTCAGCATCATCCTCGGCATCAAGGAGTCGATCATACGGTTCCATAAGCTCGCGAAAATCCTCCGGCTTGATGACGAAATACTGGTTGCCATTCGGCCAAGCGACCCACTGACCCTTGTTCAGCATATCCATGAGGGCGTCGTACATCGCCAGCTTTGCTTCTAAAACTTGATTCAATGTTCCCACTTCCATCGACGGCAGCTTTGCGCCGTCATTTCGGTCATCGACCTACTCTCCGAGTGATCCCAAAGCAGCCATTCTATTTAGGTTACAACGGATGTCGTTGATGGGGTGGGGAGCGAACATTACGCGCCGTCTCCTTGCGACGCTTCAACCAAAGGCGCACTCGGTACCTGCGGATATACGTCCCGGAAGCCTCCGCTGCAGAACGCGGTATTGTTGGCAACGGATCTGAGCGTAGCGACGCGCCAGTCGTTTCGATGATGGGTAGCGATTTCCGTCACGATCTGCTTTTCGAGCACGATCCTCACTCCTTGCTCCCCCAATGTGTCCCACAGTATGTGAAGTGAGGACGCCAGACTGGAGAGATAGGTGTTGATCTCCCGACGGAAACGCGCGGACAGCTTGAGCGTCGAAAGCTGGTTGCGAAGCTTAAGGATTATCGTCTGGTCGATATCTGAATCGTTGACAACGCGGAAACTAATATCGAGCACGTCACCCTGTATCGCGGTGTCAGCAACGATGAGGTCTCGGTCGGGCAGCGTGTCGAAGTAGGCGTGGACGAAATCACCCGCTTCGCCGCCTGCTCGATTCGATTTGATATTGTTGCAGTCGTGGCAGAGCGGAATGAGGTTTCGGCGGTAGATTGATAGCGCTTTGTATTTCGACCTGGGCAGGAAGTGATCCAACTCTCGTACCGGAAGAATGCCGCAGATTGGGCAGCGGTCTATATCCGCCATGAGCTCTTCACGGATGAAAGCCAAACGCCTCCGCTCCGCCAATTGGTCGAACGCGTCGTGCGTTGCTTTCAACAGGGCGTCTTCGAGCGCCTTGCCCTTCAGTTGCGCAGCAGATTTCCCATTTCCTGTGTCATACTGGTCGTAAAGAAGCACGAGTTCGTCGATCTCTTGGGCGGATGCGGGATACCCTTTGGTTTTCCCCTTATGCGTCCAGGTCGATAGCGCTTTTTCAAGGTCGGAGCGCACCAACTCCCGTCCGGGCAAAGGTAGATTCCTCAACGTCAATCGTCCTTCGCCGCCAGCTCCGAGAGCACGTAAGCTCGTGCCTGGCTACTTAGGCCGTTTGTGAAGAGCTTCTCGATCTCCTCAATGTCCTCGTTGCTGCGCACAAGCAGATCGAGGGCTTCATGGAAATCGGTTGAGGCTGCCGTCAATCCGAAGGCCTCATAGGTCAGAAGTCCGACATTCTCGCCGAAGGTCTCGCGAACTGCAGATTTGATCTCAACTTGGTCTCCTTTCCGTTCGACGAACCTGACATGCCGAGCCAATGTCTCCTGGAGCACAACTGGCGAATGCGTGCTGACTACGCAGCATGCGTTCACCTCGGTCAGGATCAGCCGCACTGAATGCATTAGGGCCGCAGTCAGCGGCGGGTGCAGATGGGTCTCGGGCTCATCGAATAGCACCAATGAGTTACGGGAGACGTGGGCGACCAGTGAAAGCACGACATGCATTACGATTTTATGTCCGGTGCTCCAGCCAAGGAAAATCCGACGCGCTTTAAGCGGATCAAGCGCATCCTCCAGTTCCAGCCCCGTGAACGAGGGGTCGGCAACAAGCGCCTCCATCGCAGCCGACAGAAGTTCGACCTTCCTCTCTGAGGCCTGGACATTGATGATCAGTCTTTCGAATTCGTCAGCGAGCTGATCCACCGACTTCAACATAGTCGTGGAACGGCGGTCATCCTGGCGGGCAGCGGTTCCGTCAGCCGCCAAGTCAGAATCGTGCTTGGCCTCAGCCGCGATATCGCGAAGCCCGCAGTATATGAAACGACCTTCGCCTTTGGTGACGTCGGTGGCAATCTGGGCGAAATCCGCATCCGATAGGCCCGGCAACGTGAAGCTATCGAAAGCACTGTAGGATATCGTGATAATCCTGAAGAAACCGATGCCGTTCGGCTCCAGCCTTCCTTTTCTGCGCGTCTTTTTTCTGGACCGCTCTTCAGGTGTAGCGAAGGCTACGTGAGCGAGATCCGCCAAGATCGTACTCTTGCCCGAACCGTTTCGTCCCACGAGCACAAGAATGCGCTCCGGCAAAACGTACCTTTCCTTGCTCAAAGGGGTGCGCCTGTATGGCCCACCATAGAAGTCGGGCAATGGCGCACCCAGTGCAAAGTCGATCTGTTCATCGCTTTGCCTCAGGTAGAAGGAGAAGCGCTGCTCAGGTCCCGCCAGGGTCTCATAGTTGCCTCTGTACAAAGTCCCTGCGTCGGCGAGGAATGTCTCCCATTTGTCATTTCCTCGAAACAGAGAGGTTGTCCAACCGGGCTCGTCCTTGAAATCGCCAACCAAGTCGGGTTCGCTGACCACGTCTCTCAACGTCGCGAGAAGCCTGTCTCTCTCGTCACTGTCGAGTGTGTTCAAACGCTCATAATAATCGAGTGAAACTCCGACCGAGCAGTATTCGTCGGTCAAAGGACCGTCGATATCATCGGTGACCGGCAACCCATCCTGAGCCGTCTGGCCTCGACGGAGAATTTTCACCGTCCCGATAAGGAAGCGGTTTTCGCCGTCGGGGGAGATCTCACGATAAAGATCGTAGCGCGTTTGAAATCCGTAGTCGTTGAAGTAGTCCTTCTTGAGCACAAATTTGGTCTGGAAGCTACGGGGCTCATTTCTGCCAGGTGCGATCACCGTGATATGCATATTTCGAATTCTGCCGGTTCTTCACTTGTTCGGCTGTATCCTGCATGTATTTAGGATGTTGTGAAGTCAACCGCGCCGATAATTCGTGCCCTGTCAACCGTCAGTCCGCTTCCGCAATGATTACGTCCTCAAGGGACTCTCAAGGCAACGGCGTGGGGAACAACTAGGGCAGTCGCTGCTGAATTCTGGCCTTGCCATTAGTCGGCTCTAAGTTTGCGAGGAATGGGCGACTAAATAGCGTGTGCTTCAGATTTCTGGCCGCAGGGTCATTGTGATTCGAAACCCAAGCAGACCCACTGACGCGCGAGTGCGACTGAGCGTCCGCTATGGCGGACTTGCTCACCAAAGCAGTCAGACGGCTTACGTGAAGAGTTTCGGGCGCCGGCAGGCGTACGAAAGTCCCCGAGGAAGGAACCCGCGGACCCCAGTCGAAGGCTATGGAGATTTCGATCTGCGGCTCATGTGCGCGGTAGCAGGATCGCAGTCAGGGAGTGGAATGTTGGATGGCGGGCAGGTCGCTTCTTTGCGCACCCGCGCGGCTTTGCGGGAGGCCTGGCCCAGGCTCGCCGCGACCCTGTCGGCGGCAATGATCGCCACGGACGCATGCGGGTCGGTTGCCGGAAGCGGCGTGACGCCTGCGACTGAAGTCTTGACCATGCCATGCCGGGTCATGAAGCCGTCTCCCGGTTCGTCGCCGTCGCATCCGGCGGTCCGCGCGGCTGCTTCCAGCGTTCGAACATCTCGATGACGATCATTCGTCCGCCGCAGCAGGGGCATGGCGGGCGGAAGTCATCCTGTTCGCCTGGTACGCCGTCATCGACCGGTGCGGCGACGTGGAGGAGTTCGCGCGCGAGCGCGAGGCTGGTCTTGCGGGCTGAGCTGGCGAGCAGGCCGTAGTGCCGGATACGATGGAAGCGACGCGGCAAGACATGGAGCAGGAAACGGCGGATGAACTCATCGACCGCGAGCGTCATGATCTGCTGCCGGTCGCAGCCGTCGCGGCGGTAGTCTTTATAGCGGAAGGTGACGCCAGTTTCGTCGAAGGTGATCAGACGGCGGTTCGAGATTGCGACCCGGTGGGTATAGCGCGACAGATAGGCAAGAACCGCCTCAGGACCCGCGAACGGCGCCTTCGCATAGACCACCCAGCGTTTCTTTCGGACCGGCGATAGATGCCGCAAGAATATCTGCCGCTCGGCGAGATGAGCAAGAGCGCCAAAAAAGCCGAGCCGCCCGGCGTCGTGCAGAGCGACCAGCCGGGTGAGGAATAGTCGTCGAAACAGTTTGCTGAGTACGCGTACCGGAAGCAGGAAGGCCGGGCGCGATGATATCCATCGATTTCCGTCTGGCGTGATGCCGCCGCCCGGAACGATCATGTGCACATGCGGATGGTGCGTCATCGCCTGGCCGCCTCAACGACGATCCGATAGAGCTGCCGCGTGCTGATCGGCTTCATCGCGTGTTGGCCAGGGAATAACCAGCCGTCGCGATGCATCACACCCTGCTGCCGCCCCACCCTCCACCACTGGCGCAGCAGGGTGAGCAGGTCCTCCGAAAGCATGGCATTGCGATAGCGCCCGCCCTTGCCACGTTCGACGCGCAGCAGCATCCGCTCGCTGTCGACGTCGGCGACCTTCAGCATGGACCTCCGCAACACGTAGGCCGGCGCCATAGGCCACCGACAATGCTGCCTGGTGCTTGAGGCAGGTGGTGGCATTGAGTAACCGGGCAACCTCGTCGCGGCTCAGCACCACAGGCAGGTTACGCGGATGCGCCAGCCGGACGAGCCTGCGCGCCAGGTCCGGGCGATCGAGGGTCTGGGTGAAGAAGAAGCGTAGCGCCGACACGATGCTGTTCATCGTCGGAACGGGAACGCCATCCTCCTGCTGCTCGATCTGGAACCGGCGCAGGTCGTCGGCGGTCGCCGTGTCTGGTGAACGCCCGAGGAAGGTTGCCAGGCGACCGATGTCGCGGAGATAGTTGCGCTGCGTTTCGCTTGAGAAACGTCGCATGTTCATGTCGTCGATCAACCGCTGGCGCAGCGGCTGACGGGCGTGTCGAGATGGGGGTGCTGCATGGTCAGGCTCCTTGTTGAAGAAGCTCGTCATGCTCCGCCCTTGCCGGACGACGTTCAATCCAGGCGCAACCTCCAGCCTGTGCCCTCTATTTCAACCGCAGACGCCCTCCCGCGCAGCGGGTTCGTTCTCCGGCCCCAAGTCGGAAATAATTTCCGCTTTGCGCCCCATTCCAGTCGTCCGAATCGCCTCGGAGAGTCCCGAAAGCTGCCGTTCCGCTTAGGCCCCACTGCTTGGCAGGTCTTTCTCGGTCAACGCTGCATCCAAGGCTCGCTCTAGGTCACCACCCGGTCGCACCAGCACAAGCGTAGGGTTAACCCCTACCACCGTCGCTTCCTTCGCGACAAATTCCCAGGTTGGAGATGGACTGGCGGCGCCGCCCCAATATCGTTTTGCCACCTCGTCGTCCGACAAGTGGGGTTCAATGTCCTTCCGCATCATCCAAGACTTGGCGTACCGCTTCACCAAGACGCCGACCCAATAGATGTCTCGCCTCTCAACATCACCTTCAGGCTCAACCGTGTGGACGTATCCCTTGCCGTAGTCGACGCCGACCGAGCTAAAGTCGAGATCCTCCTTCATGTACACGCAATCAGATCGAGGGGGCGACGCCGTGGGCCGATTTCGCGCAAGTGCATCTTCGACCTCAGCGTAGGACGCCAAGGGAAGTACGCCATATCCTATGAAGATATGCCCGACCGGGTGAACTTCTCTTGCAATCCGATTGTACGTTTTCGCCATCCGCAACTCCCCAAGTTGTCAGCGATTCAGGTGGTAACCAAACGGCGGCATTCGTTCCGCTGCGAACGAGCCCGCTCCAATCTGGGCGCGGCCGGCCCGCCGTAGCCACAGAACCATGAAGAGCCCAGTGTGGACAACGCGACTGTCAGAAATTTAAGTTGTGTGCCGAACTGCTACGCGATCACCCTTACGCCCATGCTCCCATCGGCTTCCGCTGCCGGCTCGAGCCGGTAGCCGAGGTTTGACTTGTTGTGGAGCCGACAGAGGGCTTCGAATTCTCGTTGGGTCAAGCCTTCGCCGATGTGCTTCCCGACCGGAACGCCATTGAAAGGGTCGTGACCGGCAGCCTCGCAAATGGCCCGCATGGACCACAAAGGATCGATGCCGACAGGGATGAACCTGTCGCCGAGTTCGCGGATTTTTCGGCCGACTCGTTCAGGCGACGCAAACTTCGAAACGTCAGCCTGATATGTCGTCACACCAGATTTTTCGCCCCGTTTGTGAAGCGGCATGAAATCCTGATCAGAAGAGATTATGCAGATCGAGTCAGCTTCGTAATCGACGCAAGCGTCGACCGCTCGGATCGTAATCCGGGTGTCGACCTCCTTCTCGTCGAATGCCTTCAATCCCCATGAGTCCACGTAGATCTTGTAAAAGCCTTCTTCCCAGCGGGACACGTCCGAGCCGCGCTTCATGGATTCAATGAAGTGCTCGAAGATGCTGTAATCCCGCGTGTCGCCGTGCACGTTTAGAAACCCGCTACCGATATCGGCGAGCTGTCGGCGCGCATTTACACTTCCCTTACCAGCCTCCTTGCGGAGCCGCCATTCGATATCGTTGAGTGCGAGCGGGGCATAGAACAACTCAATGCTAGGCCTGATGTCCACCACTTGTCGGACCGGCCCAAGCTGATCGATTTCCTTTCGGAAGATCGCACGAATAAGTTCTTTGCGAGCAATCCCGCCATCGACCTTCTGGATGATCTTTTCATCGACTTTGGCGGACACAGTCTCGAGCAAATAGTGAGCGAAACGGCTGGCAAGCATACCGCCATCGAGTGGAATACCCTGCTCCTTCATCCATCGCGTAAAGCCCAGGTATACGCCCTGCAAATCCACTAAAATGAGCACGTTGTGCTTTGTCGGCGGCTCTTCCAGAGATTGCGCGAACTGGTCGGCGAGACCAGCGCACTTGTCGTAGTATAACGACAGCCGATCTGGAGAGAAAGTCCCGTCGGCGTCTGCCACCTCACGAGGGTATTTCATCGAGAGATTGCCCTGTCCCATCTACTGATCCTTCGAAGCCGCGCCGATATTGGTACTGCTACGGACAAGATCCCGTTCGATCAAGTCCATAGACTGGTCAATCTTGCGCACACTTTCTCCAGACAGAGGCATCTGACGAAAAAGGAGGACATCATGACCGATACCGACGACATCGCGATTCAGCTTTTCGATGATTAGCCTGCCCAGCCGGTGCCACCGCCGACCGGACGGAAACGACACTGGGCAGCCCCTTCAAGCACCGCGGCTTCGACGACCCAGCCGCATTGCGATCGTTATTTGAATCTCGATCAGCACTGTCAGATCATCAGCCGGGAACTACGAGCGCGTTGATCGCCGATCGTGGTCAAAAATCGTCGATCTCGAAAAATTGCACCGCAGAGCTGTGAAATTTCGACCGATCCGCGTGATCCGGATTATGATGCCTCCCGTCGGTTCCTGACCGCCTACGATCGAGGCGACCAAGATCACTTCTAACGGAGTGGCGACGGTGGCAAAGTCGTCAGGGACATGCGCGGGGTCGGCCGCGACTGCGGCGATGCGGTCGGTTCGATGCCGGCCACTTCGCGCGCGCCTGATGGTCGCCATTTCATCGATCCACACGATGCGATGAAAGTGCCCATCTAATGTCTCTCAATTCCGGCTAAGCAGGTCACTCAGCCGCTTACGGTGCCAAAGCCTCCGGCTGAACGTCACCATTTTCGTCGATGTCCTCTACGATGACACCTTCCAAAAACTGGTTGTGTTTTTCCTGCAGATATTTGATCGCGGTGCTCTCATCGGCGGAATGCTGCAGGTGCTCCTGGAAGAATTGAAGCCGAGCCCGATTTTCTTCGATGAGCTCGCCCCATGTCTTGATACCGACGATATGCCTCGGCCCCCTCGCGATCAAGCGGCGCTCGCGATCTGGTCCGCTTTCGATCTCGTGCCTTGCGAAGTCGTCATAGGCGTTGGAGACCAACCAGAAATGCCAGCGCACGCCGTTAACGGTCGAGAACCGTTCGTCTGATGTAACGGCGATCGCGTATTTCTTCGCCTGCGTGATCTCGTCGGCGCCGATCTTCACCTTGGGGGCCTTGAGTTCGATGATCATGTGTTCGATGTCGTTGGCACGATGCCGTCTCGTCGAGCGCGAGAACATCAGGTCGATGATGCCGCGGGCCTTGCCGATCACTTTCACGGGCTCGTCGATCGCGATGTCCGGATCGAGATGGTCGCGATGCTTTTCGAGGACCCGACGGAGATCCTTGTCGCTTACCCATAGATTGTATTCTTCGCCGAATACCCATGTGTTCTCGGCGAGGATTTTGTGAAGCTGGGTGCGCTCCTTCAATCGGCCTTTGGTTTCCGGGTCGAAGACGATCGACTCCAGTCCAGATATGAACTTCAACCGATCGGCGACGGTCTTGGCGGCGGTGATGATCGCAGACAGTGTCGTTTCCTGCAGAAGGTTGGCAAGCTCCTTCTGCTTGCGCGCCGGCAGGTCGAGCACCTCCTTCAGGATGAGCTGCAACTCCTCCGGTCCGCGCTCTATGGCGTTGCGTAGCATGCGGAGGTGCAGCGCCTTTGCCTTTCCCGAGCTTGTGCCGAGATCCGGCGCGAGTTCCTGAACCTGAACCGCGACGATATCGAAAACCTGTCGCTCGACCTTTTCGACCGCGTTTTGCGGCGTGCCGCGATAGGGATAGACGTCTTCGGCGATCCATTCGTCGACCAGGGATCGAGCCTTTTCCGACGATTTGTCACGGAAATAGTCCTTGATTGCCGATCGCGCATTTTCGACTGCAGCGGTCAACAGGGGATCCATCTCCGAGAGCGCGACACGTTCTTCGTTGTGCAATTCCTCAACGTAGGTGGATTTCAGATATGCAGAGAAAGAGAAGCCGGGAATGTGGAAGCGCGTCTCGACCTGATCGAACGGAAAGCCACTCGCGGAGCAAAGATAAAGGACGCGCCGCGCATCCGTTCGCCATTCGATGACTTCGAGCTCGACATCGTACTGGGCGCCATCCGCGGTTTCGATCGGCGGCAGTGACGTTTTGTGATGACTGGCGATCACCTTTTCGGGATCGAGCCTCTGGCCGGCGATCGCGATCGAAACGCTTCGATAGTTCATCAGGTAGAGTGCGAAAATCTCGCTCAGGTCCTGAATGCCGTCCTCGCTCTCGAAGGTCTTGAAATCACGACGGAGGTCGTCGATCTCCACGATGACGCCTGTTGAACGTCCGGGCGCCGGGGCTTCCTCGGTGATGGTGACGTCGGTGAGATCGGCCTCCAGGAGCCGGACCTCGAACGCCTTTCGCCCGGACGGATCGTCATAGCAGACCTTCCAGGTGACGGACTGGCCGAGGGCAAATGCCTTGTAGCGGCCGCGTCCCTCCTGACCGTGGATCATGCGGCGATTGCGCTTGGTCTGGCGGACGTCACGCTTCCAGGAGCCGCCGAGATTGCCGAACAGCGCACGGGCATCGCTGCGGGAAAATCCGTCACCATTGTCGTAGATGACGATTTTCGACATCCCGCCTGCGAGATCGTTGTATGCGAACTCGACCGATACCTCGGTGGCGTCTCCATCGAGGCTGTTCCACAGCAACTCTGCAAGGGCAGGCACCGGTTTCGCCTTGGTCTGCCGCGCCACGAAATCATCTCTTACTGCGACCGATACGTGTTCCTCGCCAGCCATTCACCCTCCCGGCCCCTTAGCTGGCCATTTGTTTACGCCGACTGCGCCAAGCGGCACCTTTCAGCGTTCGTTGTTGTCATCCTCGTATCCGGAATAGTCATCTTCCGGCGCATAATATTCGCCAGCATCGTAGACTTGCGTTTTCTTGTAGCGGTCACTCAAGCCAACCACGGCGAGACGCGATAAGGCGGCAATCTTGAGGCCGCATGCGACGCACTCGAACCGGTTCGGTAGGAATTCCTGGGTTTCGGTGATCTCCCCGTCGCTTAGCCGTTGCTGTGGTGCGGAGACAGGCTCGCCCCAAACCAGTGCCTGGGAGGTGCAGGCGGGGCACTCAACGCGATGGCCAGCATGCCGTGTGGCCCAGACCGCAGCCTGAGTGGTCAATGTATCGCGCTCATCGCCGGATTTTGCGAGCCAGACCTTCTGGTGGGCGTCGACTTCGCCCTTCACCGCCTTTGCGCTTTCGTCGACCGCGGCGGCGATCAACTTCGTAGCGACATTCGCCTCATCCTCCCCGAGGAAATCCTTGAGCGTCGCCCCCATTGAGGCGAGGAGAATTTCGCAGGTTTGATAGAAGCGCGGTTGCCAGGACGATCCCTTGATCCCGTCGAAGGCAAGCTCGCCGGAATGAAGCTCGGCATTGCGGCGGCCTGTGTGCTGGACACCAAAGCTTTCATGCTCTTTGGCGAAATCCGGGAGGATGGCGGTGAGGCGTTTGAAGACCTCGCTGACGGCGATTGATTTTGGCGCGAATCTCTCCTCCGTGGGCGTGAAACCCAAGGCATGATACAAGCTCGACCAGCTTTTGTCGTTGTCTGCTATCAAGGCGGGACTGACATTGGCGAGCGCGGCGCGGGCCAGAAATTCGAGTGCGAGGCTGGACCACAGAGCATATTCCCAAGCGTCGCTGTCGAACGCACTCGTATGCTGGATGTAGCGCTCGGCCTTGAGATAGAGAGCATCCGGGTCGCACGAGGCCGGTGTCGCGCCGGGTGAAATCGCCTTCTTCAATGTAGTTCCTCCAGATAGACGCGCTCGATTGCCCGGTTCTCGCGTCCGGGGAGGATCGAAGAGCGGGCATGCAGCATCCGCCAATTGTCAATAAGGAGCGTGTCGTGGGGTTCGGCCAGCGACAACGCGGTCGGCTTGCATGTCGAAAGCCATTCACGAACACGCAGGTCGGCGACTTCGCCGATCCTGCTCGCCGGTTTCAGGAACACCTCGTCCCAGCGAATCCGAACGGTATCTTCGATTAGCTCGCAAAGACGCAAAAGTGAAACTTTCCCGTCGCGCGGTCTTCGCGGTTTGAAGATGGCGCGAGCCAGAATGTCGAGGGTGACGGCGTGTATGAGGTCGTGCCCGTCGATTAGCAACGTTGGGATATCCGCATAGCCGGTGACGCACCGCAAAAGAAGGTAACGCGGCGGCGTGGGCCAGTGAGCGAGATCCGAATGAAACGGGAAATGGCGGAGGCCGTAAATGCCGCTATAGCTGTTTGGCGCAGCCTCAGTGCGCGGCACGAGCGTCTGGACGAAACCATCTTCCCATGGGTCCAGGGGCTTGCCAAAATGCTTCGCTATCTCGACGATGCTGTCGTTCGGCCGATGACTTGCAAAAAATATGTAGCCACTCTTGCAGATCTCATTTCTAATTTCTTGTGACATTCTGGCTCGCAGTGTTCGCGCGACGCAACATTCTCAAATTATCTATAGTCCCGATTCCTTCTTTGAGGGTAACCGTAGTTTCCGAGATTGTGTCACGCTTAAGCATTTTCGCGTCCTACAGATGAAATATTGACACCTGTTAATCATGGATGTATATGTGACACCTGTAACCAGGAGTCAGGGCCATGATCGAAGATCTATCGGGTTTTACCTATACGCCCCAAAATTTTAGAGACCTCGCAGAAGCTCCGATCGGCGTCGAATTGTGGAAATTCCTCAAGAACCGCGACAATCTTATTCGAATGGAGACCGCCACATGGCTAGAACGCCCCGCGGTGGAACCGCTTGCCCAAGGACTGATCGCCGAATTTGGTGACAGCATCCGTGACGACCGTACGAAGCAGATGATTGGTCATATGACGAAACAGCTCATGTCGGCACTCGGGTACGAAATTGACCGCTCTGCACTCCGTATCACCCGACCGAGCCTTTTCACCAGCGGTACGACCTACCGTGTTAAAGGCGCCGAGAGCAGGTCGATGAAGATCACACGCGAGCAGCGGGACGCCTGGGTCAAGAACACCAAGAGTAGCCCATTCAACGTCTGGCTGGACGCGCAGGTCAAGAAACCTGACGGAACGCTCGATCTTGAAAAGCTCTACGCAGTGTCGCTTCAATACGGCGTGACCAATCGATATGACGGCCTCAATCCCGGTCAGCAGCGTATGAACATGGGCATTCAGTTGCGGAAGAAAGTGCCTGCGACCGTTTACGAAGACATTCAATAGGAGGCCGGTGTGTACACAATCGAACAACTGTCCGAAATGACACTCGAAAAGCGGAACACGATCTATCGGAACTGCCTCAAGTCGCCGGGACCGAAGGCCGACGAAATTCTGGCGAAACTCGAGGCCACGGGATTGCCTTACGTCAAGCACAAGCCTGTCGTGAACGGCGATCCGGAGTATCGGAAGATCGAGCTGATCATCAACAATCCGGAAAACGTCGAGAAAATGCTCGACGCCACCGCTAAAGGCCGCCCCGCGCTCGAGCCGCTGGATCCGTTGATCGCACACGATCTTGGCGACGACTACGGCGGACACAACGAAACGACTATCCTCGCGGGTTATCTCGTCGGGCAGAAGATGTATGCCTTGGGCTATGAAAAGCGGCCGGCCAAGTCCTTGATGGGATGCATTGCAAAAACGGCAGCAACCTTCAGGAAGCTAAAAAGCAAATAGCGGCTTCCTGGAGTGAAGGAGGCTTGACGGTCACCCTCGTCCAGCCCCCCGCTGACGGTGCAATCTCGCACCAAGTATTGTCCAGGAGGGCCGCTAGCGGAGCCCGATAAGTGCGAGACGCGGCCAAGACTCAAGATGAAGGAAGGCGCGGAATGGAAATCCAGGCGTTCGACCTTTTCGACTGCCGCTCTTCGGTATGTCTGCTTGCGTGCTGGATGCTCTAGCAGCAGACAGTCTGCCGTCGGCCCCGAGGCGGAAATAATTTCCGCTTTGCGCCTGCAAGACGGTCGTAGAGACCAACTTGGACGCGGCCCGAAAGCAGACGTCGCTAGCGACATGGCGGCACGGCTTGATTGCGCCATGTGTGGACGGCCCCGCCTGCTCGCTTAAAGGCGCTTTTCGAAGAACGTGTCGGGGTAAGGGTCGTCGTTGAAACGATCGATCTCATTCCACCCAGTTCTGCGATAAAGCTGTTGCGCTTCGGGCAGCGCACTATTCGTGTCCAGACGGAGGACCTCTATGGATAGCTCACGCGCGGTGATCTCGACCTCCGTCATAAGCCGTTTTGCGAGCCCAAGGCCACGCGCTGACGGCGCGACCCAGAGCCTTTTGATCTCCGCGACCTCGCCGCCACTGCCCTTCAACCCGACACAGCCGATCGGCAGGCCATCTGACATGGCCACCAGGAACGCACCGCGCGGACGGATCATATCCCTTGCGTCCGGATCGCGAGAAAGCGATACATCGAAACCCTTCTCGAAGCGGCGTGCAAGTTCGGCGTAGTATTCGCTGAGACAATACCTGGCGTTCTGGTGTCGAGGGTCTTTCTCCTCAAGCACGATATGGTCACGCCTTAGCGAGGAAGCGACAATATCCATGGCGCGCAGAAGCTCTTCCGGCTGCGAATGTCGCGACAGAAATGCTTTCGCCTGCGCGTTGGAAAGCGTTTCATAAGCCTGAAACTCGGAACGGCCGGTTTCGGTCAACGTGGCAATGCGGCGACGCGCGTCCTGAGGATTCGATATGGTGTCGACGAGGCCCTCCTCTTCCAGACTGCGCAGCAGACGACTCATCAGGCCTGAGTCGAGACCGAGATAATCGCGGATCGCCGCAACATCCGATTGCCCTTGGCCGATCGAATTAAGCACGCGCGCAGCGCCCAGCGGACGGCCGCGTCCGAGGAATGAGGTATCGAGAGCGCCGACTTCGGCAGTGACTGCACGGTTGAAGCGACGGACACGAGAAACAGGATCGTAAGTCATATTGTCTGACTTAGGTCAGATAATTCATCCTGTCAAATAGGAGGGCTGAAAAGCACTCTTTCCTGACGGGTGGATGGCGTCGTGTAACTCGTGGCGGCTTCGGGCCAATCCCAGACCTTGGCGGCAAGAACTCTAATGTCCGTTTTTCGTGTTGGGTGTCCTCGCAGCGGACGGTCGGCCATCGGCCCCGAACGTGACATTGCAAAAATACTGAGCAAAGGTGGCTCATGGCGGCGCAAAGCCGAATAGTTGCCGTCAAGGCTGGGCTTGAGGCGGAGAATTTACAAGTCTCCGTGTACTCAGGCCCCCGCAACCAAACATCCAAAAAGCCCGCGCGGAGAAATCCGCCGGGCTTTTGGCGTTCTAGCGCTACCCGGAGAGAACGGGCGAGGGCACGAAGCACAGCGAATATCAGGCGACGTCGGCGGTCTTGGCCCCTTCGCCATCCTCCGCCGAAAGCCAGCCGCGCGTCGCCTCGAGGATCTCGTTCGACAGGGCCGGATCGTCGGCAGTACATCAGCGCCCCCAACGACCGATCGGTCTCCCCTCCCGACGCAATCTTGGCGCGGTTGAGAACGGTGAGTAAACCTTTTGGTTGCTAAATTTCTTTGTTTGCCCTTTCAAATAGCGCAAACCGGGCGCAGCCAGGCGGTCACGTCGCCCGAACAAAGCCACCTGAAACCAGCGTGATAGAGTTTGCATGAAACACATCACCATTCCGACCGACAGCTTCCTGGATGGCCGTCGATTTCCCGCAACGACCCTGCGCCTGGCTTTGATCTATGCAGCCGCCGAGTTGCTGATCAGTAGTCCGATCTGGCTCACAATCGGTGACAATCCCCTCAAGCCGTTCCTTGGCAAGCTTGTCCTTGAAGCGGTCTTTGTCGTTCTGGCCATTCTGTTTGCGCATCTGCTCAGCCGCATGAGAAGGCAGCGCTATGCCACGCAAATTTTCGTGTGCCTGCTGCTTTCCCTGGTCAGCTCCCTCGGTATGTCGCTGCTGGACTACTACCTCTACACGCTGATCATGTCGCCCGTCGTCGTGCCGTTCAACATCATGGATTACGGCTATGCGGTCTGTTACCGCATGTCGATCTTCTTTGGCTGGTCGTTTCTCTTCGTGGCGTTACTCAATCACATGGACGTCCGCGATCGGGATCTGAAACTGATTGCCTCGCGCGAAGAGGCGCTGGCGGCGCAGATGCGTGCGTTGCAATATCAGATAAACCCGCATTTCCTCTTCAATACGCTCAACTCCATCACCGGCCTGGTGGAGGAGGGGGCATCGCAGCGGGCCGAGCGGATGATCATGTCGCTCTCGGGGTTTCTGCGGTCGACGCTGCAGCTCGATCCGATGCGCGAATTGCGGCTTGCGGACGAAATGGCTCTGCAGAAAGAGTATCTCGATATCGAGAAGGAGCGGTTTTCGGATCGAATGGTCGTCCGTATCGACATCCCTCCCGAACTCGAGGGTGCCATGGTTCCAAGTCTGATCCTGCAGCCGCTGGTCGAGAATGCGGTGAAGCACGGCGTCGGCCGCTCAATCGGCGAGGTCGAAATTCACATCCGGGCGGCCCGGGTCGGAGGGACGCTTAATCTGTCCGTCGAAAACGGCGTTGCCGCGTCCGCTTCCGGCAAGGCGGGCGAGGGCCTCGGTATTGGCCTTGCCAATGTCGCTCATCGGGTCAGGACGCATTTTCCGGAGGGTGCATCATTGACCGCCGGTCATGTCGGGCCGACGCGCTATCGCGTTTCGCTGCACATGCCGCTGAGATTTGCACAAGCTGACGCGTAGGTGGCCGAAACCGTCAGAGAACCTCGGCAACGATGTCGTCGATCCGTTCGCCCATTCAGGCCGGAGGGGAAATCCGGCCCGACAGGAGATCGTCAACTGAGATCGGCGCTCAATCGGGGACCACGTCCCATTTGTCGTCGGGATCGAAACGATCGATGAAGGGCACGATCTGTTCGGTGCTCGGCCCCAGGTCCCGCTCGTAAACGATGCCCTGCTGGTTGACGACGAAGGTCTTGACGCCGGTCTCGGCATAACTGACCGGCCAGGCGATCAAGGCGAAACCGCCGATCATGTTGCCGTTGATGACATAGTCATATCGGCCGCCGGCAATGTTATCGCCTTGCGATGTCACGATGCGGAAGCGGTAGCCGAAGTAGCCTTGGCCGGCCTTGGCCTTTTCCAGTGCTGCCTCGCTGATCGAGTCGCCGACCGGGCTTTCGCCATCGCCCTGATCGGCCGGCCAGTAGAGCCCGTCCGTCTGGCCAGGTGTACTGATCAGCTTCTGGGCATATTCGAGCACGCCATCGGCGTCGCGATCCTGCGAGGCGTATTCCTTCTGCGCATCGACATAGGCCTGTACTGTATCGATCGCCTCGAGTTCGTTCTCGCCGACGCGGCGATTGACAATCTCCTCGAGCCCGACATAGGTGTCGAAAGCCCATTTGCCGTCCTCGCCCTTGGTGATTGGGAAGGGCAGGGGCCAGAGCCGATCGCCGAGCTGGATGATCTTGCGCCCTTCGAGGTCGCGCACGACGACATTGCGGGCGGCACCTTCACGAATGAGCGCGAACGTATCCATCGCCCCTTCACCGGCCTTCAGCTTCTCCGCATTGAGCCCCAGAAGCTTCGCCAGACCGTCGAAGTCATTGGCGGCGAGCTTCGCCTTGAATTCGTCGACCGCTTTGGCGGGATCATCGAAGACCGGCGGATCCTCGTCGGCAGCATAGGCATCGAGGCCCGCAGCCATTTGATCCGTTGGCGCCTGTTCCGCCGGGGTCTGTGTCTGCGAGAAAGACGCGTTGAGTGGCACGGCGGCCAGCGTGAGGGCGATCGCCGTTCCGAGGAGAAACGGATGAAAGAGCTTTGCCATGGTCGTTCTCCTATGATCCGTTCAACGTCTGCGTCCGCCGCCGCCGCGACCACCACCGCCACGGTGCATTGGCGGTCTGCCGCCGCCGCGGCTCATCTGTGGCCGCCCGCCGCCGCGGTGGCCACCGCCCATGCTCTGACCGCCGCGGCGTGACGAGTTGATTTCACGCCGCCCGGGATTGACGTTGCCGAGGCCCGATGGATTTCTCGACCGGTTCTGCGCCTTGGCGGCCATCTTCTTCTTGCCGCCCTGACGGTTCACTTGCGAAGGCTTTTTGCCGCCAGGGCGGTTGAGGCTCGGCTTGCCGTCGCCGGGCCGCGCTTTCGCAACCCCCTGCCCGCCACCACCGGGCCGCGCTGCCGGCCTCTGCTGGGCCTTCAGCCCATCGAGCGTGCTCTTGCGCACGTCCCGGATCTGACCGCCGCCACCACCGCCGGGCCGCGCGTTCGGCCGATCGCGGTTGATCTCGGCGGCGCGGTTGCGCAGGTTGTTGTTGCCGTTTGCCTTGATGTTGTTCTTGATGCTGTTTCGGTCGAAATGCTGAAGCTGGTCGCGGTCGAAGTTGATCTTGCTGCGATCGACATTCTTCCAGTCGATGTCGTTCCACTTCACCTTGCCGTTGATGTTGTTGAAGCAGTTGTTGCAGTCGATGTCCATGTCGCCGCCGTTCCAGCGGCCGCCCCAGACGCCCCAATCGTCCCAGTCGACGATCGCCGCGAAGGCAGCCCCAGTCACCGCGCCGGCGAAGAAGGCCGCCCCCGGATACCAATAGGCCGGATAGGGTTCTTCATAGTAGCCGATCGGCGCCGGTGCATAATTCGGCTCGTACAGCATCTCCGGCGGATACTGCGGAACGTAGATCGTTTCGGGGTTGGCTGCCTGGATGATGACGTTGTCGCCTTCCTGGACCACCTTCACCTTGTCGTCGCTCTTGATGATGTTCTTGGCGACGGCCTCGTCGCGCAATTGCTGTATCGCGATCAGCACATCTTTCTGCTGATTGGCGATCGCGTCGCCGAAAGCCTGCGTCCACTCGAGGTCTTCGCTCATCATCTTGACGATCTGGGGATAGTTGAGCAGCGAAATGACGCTACCGTCCCAATCGTCCTTTGGCTTCATGTCGGGTTTCTTCTGGCGAGCCTCCAGAAACCGTTCTGCCTCGACTATCTGCAGCGGATAGAGCGCGGCAGCGGAAATAAGCGCCACCAGCTCGTCCGGATAGAGCGCGATGCGTGCGACCAGAACTTCGAGCTCGTCGTCGCTGAGGGGGTCCGGCGCCGTCTGCTGCTCAGCGGCTGGCGCACTCGCAGTCTGCTGGGCCATGACGGCCGTGATGGGCGTTGAAACCAGTATCGTCACTGCGCTGCCGAGCGCGATGATCGTTTTCCGGATCATCTATCCAGCCTCCCTTTGTTGGCTGAGGCGCGCGGGCGCTTGGACAAGCGCGCGTGACAGCCCCCTGTCGACGCTTCTGCTGCAACCAGTGCTTGATGCGGTCGCAGCTTATATTTCTACTGCCGTCTGTCACAGGTATCTCTAGAGGAGGGTAGCCGATGGGGAAGCCTGAATGACGTATGCTACTGTATGTTACTGCCTACCGGCCATCGCCGGGGTACGATCCGCATGACTGTTGCACGGGCGGAGATATGCTGGCTGCCGCGGGTCCCAGGCATATGGATTCGGCGATAGGCGGGGCCGTCGAGAAGCTCAGCGGCGCATTGATTTGCCACATCAAGGGGTTAGGGGCGAGAATGGTTGATGATCCTTCCCGAACGGGCGCGGTTCGCGATGGGCCAACCGGTCCCCCGTCCATTGAGGCGAAGATCACCGATATCGCCAGGATCGGCATCGTCGGGCTTTTTGCCTATTGGTCCCTGACGCTGATTGCGCCATTCGCCATCATTCTCATCTGGGCGGCCATCCTTGCCGTGGCGCTCTACCCGGCCTATGCCCGACTTGGCCGCCTTCTCGGCTCGCGGCGATTGGCTTCATTTCTCATCACGCTGACCTGTCTGGCCGTCATCGTCGCCCCGTTGACCGCGATTGCGGTCAGCTTTGCCGAAGGGCTCCAGGCGCTGCTCGCAAAACTTGCCGACGGTTCTCTCAGAGTGCCGGTACCGCCGGAATACGTTCGCGAGTGGCCGATCGTCGGTGAACGGGTTCATGCCGCCTGGAGCATGGCATCGGATAATTTCGAAGCTCTCCTGAGCAAGCTCGAACCTTCGCTGGTGCAGGCGGGCAGTAAGGCGCTCGGCAAAATTGCGAGCATCGGCGCCGAGGTGCTGAGCTTCGTGGTGTCCGTGTTGGTGGCCGGCTTTCTTTTCGGCTCCGGCGAACGGCTGGCGGAGATGGCGCAACGCTTCTCCGGCAGGATCGGCGGTGACAGGGGCATCGGCTTCCTGCGTCTGGCGGCAGCGACGATCCGCAACGTGGCACGCGGGGTCATCGGCGTCGCGTTGCTGCAGGCCTTTCTCTGTGCCTTGGTGCTCGGCCTGTTCCATGTTCCGGCGCCGGGTGCCATCGCATTCGTCGTGCTTGTTCTCTGCATCATCCAGATCGGGCCCGCGCTGGTGCTGCTTCCGGTGATCATCTGGGCCTGGGTGACGATGGATTTCGGTCCAGCGCTGCTTATGACCATTCTGTTGGTCCCGCTCTTCGTCATCGACAACGTGATGAAGCCGATCCTGGTGGCTCGCGGACTTTCGACGCCGACGCTGGTCATACTGCTCGGGGTGCTTGGCGGCACGCTTTCCTACGGGCTGATCGGCCTCTTCCTGGGCCCCATCGTTCTCAGTGTGGTCCACGATCTGCTGATGGTCTGGATGCAGGGGGGCGCCGTGGGGGAAAAACCCCAATCCGACGCATCGCAATCGCCGCGGCCGGTTTGAGCGCGCGTCGGTCAGTGGATCGAACTATCGGTGCGTGCCTGTTCGAATTCGGTTTCGGGAATCGGCACGCCCGCCTTGCGCAAGCCATCAACAAGCTGTTGCCGATCCTGCGGACGGCGCAGCCTCAGAGCGACCTCCTGGGGGATACCTTCAAGCAGGCCTGGCAGATTGGTTTCGATCCACGTCCTTTCTTCCTGCGCCTGTGCATCTTTGCCAAGCTTGCCCAGCGTGGCCAGAAGCATGACGCGGGAGAACGGATGGGTGCGAAGATCGGCCATGCGCGCCCATTGCTCGGCGGTGACATAGTCGCCCCCGAAGTAGGAGCAGACCGAAAGCGCTGCTTCGAAATAGCGGGCGGGACCAAAGTTGCGGGCGACGCTTTCCGATAGCAGCTTGCAGCCGGAATCCCATTGGCCTGAAAGCGCCAGCCGGAACCCGTATTCGCCGGCGAGCTCGGCGTCGTTGGGATTGATCGCAAGTGCGCGCGCGCCGACGGCCAGGGCAGCATCGACATCGCCGCGGAAGAACAGGGCGAGCATTCGCGCCTCAAGGGCGCGCACGTCCTGGGGATCCAGTTCCACAGCACGGGCTGCCGCTTCGGTTGCCCGCTCCAGCGTTACCGAGGAGGAGCGATCGAGACGATCCTGGAAGGCGTCGATATAGGACATCGACAGCAAGGCCCAGGCCGTCGCGTAGGTTGGCACCTGTCGCGTCGCCTGTTGCAGACATTCCTGCACCCCGGCTTGGCCTTGCGCACCGACGTCGCCGCGATGGCCGTAATAGCTCAAGGTGCAGGCATAAGCTTGCCAGTCATCGGGAACTGACTGTTTGAACGCCGTGGCGTTTGCCTGGAAAATGGCACCATAGGGCTGTGCCACGGCGCCAGCCACAGCGGCGGCCGCCTTCACCTGCAGGTCGATAGTCTTGCCGGTTTCCAGACGCTCGTCGTAGGCATTCGTCCATACCACCGATCCATCGGACCGCTGGATGAGTCTCGCCACGAGCCGCAGTCTTTCGCCGTCGAACCGGACCCGACCCTCCAGGGCAAAGACCGGACCACCCTGCGGCGAGGCATCGGGCCCTTCACGGGTGGTGACGGTGATCTCCTTGAACTTGGCGATGTTGCCGACGACCTCGTCAGTGAGCCCGCGGGCCATCATCGCCGATTGGGAGGTTCCTGACAGGTCTTCAAATGGTGTGACGACGAGCTTCGGGATCGTCGGCTGCAGGCGAACGATCGATTTGTCATCCTCGTGAAGGAGGAGCGCCCCGGCTGTCAGGCCACCACCGACGCAGACCATGGCTGCCGCCGTGAGCCAGGCTCCTCGCCGGGTGTGTAGAGTGGCTGGTTTTTGTGCGGCACTTTCCTTGGCTTCCGTGTGCGACGGGAGCCACGCATCGATGCGCCGTTCGAAAGTTGGCACGTAAGCGCCCTTGGGGATGCTGATGACGATCGGATCGGTCCGTCCGGCAACGAGGTAGTAGCGTTCGAGCGCCCGGCGAATGCGGCCCGCTTCGATCCGCACCGCCGGATCCGTCTGCGGGTCGAAAGAGGAATCCCGGCCGAAGACCTCGGTTGCAATCGAATAGGCCTTTATGCGATCTCCTCGGCCCGCAATCGTTTCCTCGATGACATAGGTCAGGAATTTGCGATCACGCTCCGGCGCATCGAACTCGGCGCTGCGGCGAATTCGATCGAGTTGTGCCAGAATTTCCGCGTCGGTGGGTGGGGCAACTGCCGACTTGACCCGGCTGTCCTGCCGACTTTCCATGGTCATGCACGCTCCCATGGTCACAATGTGAGATTGTATCCGGCGGCACTGTAAGCTCCGGTATACTACGTCTCCACCCGGTCGAAGCGCAACATGTATTCGCGGGCTATGTTAAGGTTGTGTTTTGGCTGAAGCCGGCTCCGAAGCGCGCACTATGCGCTTCCGGATCGAGCGTGGGCCCGGCTAGGATCGGGCGCCGTTTCGCAGCGGCATGCGCGGCTTGTCCGGTGGCGTACGGAAAGTCTCTGCCGGCGCAGGGCGGCCGACGTGGAAGCCCTGGACCTGGTCGATCCGGAAGCGCCGCATCAGCGCCAGTTGCTCGTCGGTCTCTACGCCTTCGATCAGGATCTTGTGGCCGCGGTTTCGCACCAGTCCGATGATGTCCTGCAGCATGGCGCGCCCCTTGGGGGTATTGCAATCGTGCAGGAACGACCGATCGATCTTCACGGTATCGAATTCGATCAGGCGCAGCCAGGAGAGGCCGGCAAAGCCCGTGCCGAAGTCATCCAGCCATATCCTGATGCCCAGCGTTTCGAGGTCGCTGATGCAGCGCAGGATGCCCGAATGCATCTCCATTTCGAGCCCTTCGGTGATCTCGAAGGCAAGACGGCTGCCGGCCACGCCGGTCTCTCCGAGGATCGCGGCGACCGAGGTTGCAAAGCCCGGGGTCTTCAGCTGGATCGGCGAGACGTTGACGCTGACGAGCGGGATATGGTTATCGACGAGAAGTTCGCGGCAGACGGTCTTGATCGCCCAGCGGCCGAGGTCGAGAATGGCGCCGGTTCGCTCGGCAACCGGAATGAAAAGGCTCGGCGGAACCGACGTGCCGTCCAGCATCGTCAGCCGCATCAGGGCCTCGACGGCCTCGACCTCACCGGTCATCACGTTCCTGATCGGCTGGTAGACGAGCGATACCAGGTTCTGATCGACCGCGATCTTCAGAAGCGCGGCAATGTTCTCGCTTTCGTCGCTGCTTTGCGGGTCGTTCGGGTCGAACAGCTTCGCGCAGTTTCGGCCGCTCGCCTTGGCGGCATAGAGCGCACGGTCGGCTTCGTGGATGATCTTCTCGAGCTTGGCGCCGGTCTGATTGCGCGTGAAAGCAGCACCGACGCTGACGGTGACGATGGAGACGCCATCGCGGCGCTGCTCATGCACCAGCCGCATGTTCTCGACGGTACGGCAGATCACCTCGGCCAGCTCGGCTGCCTGCTCCAGAGTGTCCAGGCGGGCAAGAACGATGAACTCCTCGCCGCCGTAGCGACCGATGGAGCCGTTATAGTCCTTGATCGCCTCGCCGAGCGCATTGGCCACCAGAACGAGGCAGCGGTCGCCCTCCTGATGGCCGTAGCAGTCATTGTATTTCTTGAAGAAATCAACGTCGATCAGCATGGCGGCAAAGCTCTTTCCGAGCTTCTGCCAATCGTTCCAATAGTCGCGCAGCTGCTGGTCGATGGCGCGGCGGTTGTCCAGACCGGTCAGGGGATCGGTGTTGGATAGCCGCAGGAGCGCCATGCCTCGTTCCGAGGCCTCGTTCTGCTGGATCTTCGCCTCGAAGGCGTTGAGGAACACCTTGTAGCGCTCGCGGTTGAGCTTCCAGTTTACATAGGAGGTGAAGATGAAGCAGGAGACGTAAAAGGTCCCGAAGGCGATCAGATAGGCAGGATCTTGCTCGGAGAATAACGAGAGAGCGATGAAGAACGTCGTCAACACGATCCCGGAGGCGACGACCGAGAGGCGAAAGCGGAAACTGAAGAAGAGATTGGCGCCCATCATGAAGATCGCGCCGAAGATCATGTAGTAGGACATGCTGCCAACGTCGGCCGTCATCATCGCAGGCACGAGCCAGCCGATGTAGCCGAAGACCAGTGCAGCGGCGCAGGTGCCGTCGAGCCACTTGGTTCGGGCCTTGATGCGATACAGGATCTCGAAGGTCAAAAGCGCGCCGATGCCGACGACGAGGCGCGCGAGGATCGTATTGAAGGCGACATCAGGGACCAGCAGAATGTCGATCGCGAAAAACGACAGATAGACGGCAACCGCGACCCAGAGGCCCTGCCTCGTCGCCGCACGCCGGCCAGCCTCGCCCTCCATTCGATAGAGTGTCTGAAGCTCAGCCAAATGCGGCCTGTGCGGCTGCTTATGTAGGTCGATGTCAACTACGTCGGCCAACGTGTGCTTCATGCACTGATCCATCGCGCTGCGTCACGGTCAACGGAAATCTGTCGTCGCTTTTCCATCAATGGACGTTGTTTCGGACACTCCATGCTTGCCCCCCACTTTACGCCTGCAACAGGGACGAGTGGTGCGGGTGGGATGATAGGAGGTGTCCATTAAGTTTTGTTAAATTAAAGGGCCGGAACGCCTAGGATTAGGCGTAACCCAAAGGGAGGAAGCACGAGTATTTACCTTATTATATACAAAAACTTGCAAACCGAGCCGTAATGCGCACATCTTCGCGACCATTGTTAACAAAGCATTAACGGATGGTCTCGCGTGCGCCAATTTCAGACGGTTTTCGATGGTCAAAGCCTGATTACTCCCAAGGCGATGGCTGATGAGTTCGTTTCGCCCAGGGGCGAGCGGCACGACGAACAGCTCACGGTCGGCAGGGCCGAGCTCGCAGTGATTCTCAGGATTGCCCAGGAGCAGTTCCTGCAGGGAACGGACCCGGCGAAGATTATCGACCGGCTTGCAGCCGCTCTTCATGAAACTCGGGCCAAGTTCCACCCGAACGTCTGGCAGGAACTGATACCGATCGCCCAGGCACACCCGGTGTCGGAATATTTCCTCCAGGACCCGTTCACCCGATGGTCCTCCGAAAAGCCCAGGGGCTACTCGGGCGACGCGCAGTTGCTTGACTTCATCTATGGTCATGCGAGCGTTGCCAAGGAGATCGAGCGGGCATCGCCCACCGGGCGAGCGCTCTATGACTACACCAAGGACGCGTCCTCCTCGGTTGCGGTGCGCGAGCGTCGCGACCTCCTGACCCGTCACGTCGACGAGATCGCGGCCAGCCGCGGTTCGCAGGCGGAAATTCTGACGATTGCAGCCGGCCACTTGCGCGAGGCCAATCGCTCGGTGGCGCTCGAGGAGCGTCGGATCAAGCGGTGGGTGGCGCTCGACCAGGACCCGCTCAGCGTCGGTTCGATCAGCCGCGACTTCGCCGGAACCTGCATCGAAGGCGTTGATGGCTCCGTCCGCAGCCTGCTTGGCCGCGATCAGAAGCTCGGCAAGTTCGACTTCATCTATGCTGCCGGCCTCTATGACTACCTTGCCGACAAGGTGGCCATCAAGCTGACCCATCGCTGCCTGCAGATGCTGAAGCCGAACGGTGTCTTCCTGTTTGCCAACTTCGCCCAGGATATCGGCGTCGACGGTTACATGGAGACCTTCATGAACTGGGCACTGCTGCTGCGTTCGGAGGCGGACATGTGGAACATCATCCACAAGAGCGCGGGCAAAGCTGCCGTCGATGCGCGCGTCCAGTTCGGTGCCAACCGGAACATCGTCTACGGCATCATCCAGAAGCATTCCTGATATTGCTTCCGTCTTGAGGGAACCTCCGGCGAAAGCCGGTGGGCCTGAAATCAACGACCGCGGCGAGAGAATGCTCGCTGCGGTCATTCCGTTCGAAGGCGTCAGCCCTGCGGGCGCAGAAACCGGGTCAGGAGAAGCCGCAGCATCGTGCCTTCGTGCTTCGGCTTGAAGCCGGGGTCGATAGCGACCCGGCTGAAGATGCCGTCGATGATTGCGGCAATCCATCGGGCAGCACCGTCCGCATCCACGGTTCGATCGATCTGATTTCGGCTAGCCGCACCCCGAAGCAGCGCCGCAAGGGCTCCGTGAAGCTCTGCGTCATTGGCGGCGGCGAGCGTACCGATCCGTTCGTCACGCATCGCTTCGGCGGCGATTTCGAGCGCGAGGCTCGAATAGGTCGGGTCGCCCGCAAGCTCGAGAACGGTGTCCATGAAACCGAGCAGAGCGGCAAAGAGGTCTTCGGCTTCACCCAATTTTCGGAAGATCTCCGCCGTTTCTTGACGTTCCTCCTCCACGATCGCCGCGATAATGGTGTGCTTGGTCGGAAAATAATGGAAGAGATTGCCCGGGCTCATGCCTGCCTCGGCACAGATTTCGGCAGTCGACGTGCCGTGGAAGCCCTTGCGCGCAAAACAGGTGATTGCTGCATCGAGGATCAGTCGACGTTTGGCGGCGTGTTTCTCGGGGTCGACCTTGCGCATCGCCAATTCTCCTTGCAGGGCAATCTCATTATTAGAGCGAGCACTCTAATTTCGTGGGGTGGTGCGCCGGTGTCAAGGTCGCCTGCCGACAGGAACTCCGCCATCTTCCCGCAATGATAGTATGTAATCTGCCATACAATCGCCGCGTTTGATGGATCAATTTATTAGATTGACTAATCTAATAATTATTCGATGCAGATTGCCCGATCTCGAGGCCGGCAGCTTGCAGCGCCCGTGTTTGCGATCCGACTGGCCTCACCAATGGAAAGCCAATGAAATGAGACGTACAGTTGAGTTGAAGGTCATGCTTGCTGCGCTCATTGCTCTCGCTATGACGGGTGGTGTGGCGCACGCCTCCGGGGAGGCGGCCGCGTCCGTTCCTGTCGATAGCGCGGCTATCAGCCGTACGGTGTCGACACTCGTGGCCGACAGCCGCCCGCAGGAGTGGACCCGGTCCTTCGCCGGCATCTTCGTCGCTCGCGAGGAGATTGCGGTCGGCACGACCTTGACCGATCAGCGTATCGCCAAAGTCGAAGTCGAGATCGGCGACCGGGTTGCGGCCGGGCAGGTGATTGCCCGGCTCGAGACCGACATGCTGGAAAACCTTCTGCGCGAGGCGGAGGGCCGGGTGGCCCGTGCGGGTGCCACGATGGCGCGGGAGGCGGAAACGGTCACGCAGGAGCAGAGGAAGCTCGCCCGGGCCCGGCAATTGCGCCACCTTCAGGCCGAAACCATTCTCGAGGAGCGTGTCTCTGCGCTTGCGATCGCCGAACAGGCGGTGAAGGTCGCACGGGCCGACTACGAACAGGCGGAAGCACTCGAGGCCGAGGCACGCCGTAAACTCGAACGCGCCGTGATCGTGGCTCCCGCCGCAGGCATCGTCTCCGAGCGGCTCGCCCGTGCCGGTGCGCTTGCGGGCTCTGACCCGCTGGTCAAGCTGATCCGCGAGGGCGAGATCGAGTTTGCGGCCGAAGTTCCGGAAACGGAACTGCCGCTACTTGCCGTCGGCCAGGTCGTCAAGGTCAAGCTCTCCGGCCGCAGTGACTGGATCGAGGGCAAAGTGCGCGTGATCAATCCGAAGATCGACCGCGAAACCCGGCTCGGAACTGCTCAGGTCACGCTGAATACCAGCAAGCCGCCCTTTGCCGGCACCTTCGGCCGGGCGGAGATCGTGGTGGCCGAGCGCAAGGCGATCATGGTCGACGATTCCGCGTTGCTTTACGGGGCTCCCGACGGCACGGTTTCGGTCTTCGTCGTCGATGCGGGCAAAGTGGCGCGCAAGACGGTTCAGCCGGGCATGCGCCAGGGTGGCAAGGTCGAGATCGTCTCCGGGCTTGCAGCCGGTGACCGGGTTGTTCTCAAGGCCGGGGTGTCGCTGCGCGAAGGTGAAGCGGTTCTGGCGAGAGATGTCCAGCCGACCCAGACGGGCAAGCCGCAATGACCAGCAACATCTCTGCCTGGGCGATCCGAAAGCCCGTTCCGACGATCGTTCTCTTCGTCGTCCTCACATTGATGGGCATCGCCTCGTTCCTGCGGCTGCCGGTCAACGCCAATCCGAGTGTGTCGTTCCCGGTCGTGACGGTGACGATCACGCAGCCGAGCGCCCAGCCGGCCGAAATGGAAACGCAGGTCACGCGCCGTGTCGAAGGTGTGGCCGCCGGCCTTGTCGGGGTCAGCCATATGCGCTCGACCATCACCAATGGCGTGTCGACGACCACGGTCGAATTCAAGATCGGCACCGATCCCGATCGTGCCGCCAATGACGTGCGCGAGGCCGTGGCGCAGATCCGCTCCGACCTGCCGCAGTCTATCCAGGAACCCATCGTCTCGCGCCTCGATGTGGATGGCAGCGCCATCGTCTATTACGCCGTGCGCGCGCCCGACATGTCGCCCGTGGAGCTCTCCTGGTTCGTGGACGATACGATCAACAGCGAACTGCTGACGCTGCCCGGCGTGCAGAAGGTGCAGCGGCTCGGCGGCGTCAATCGCGAGGTCAGGGTGTCGCTCGATCCCGAGCGCCTGCTGGCGGTTGGCGTGACGGCCGACCAGGTGAATACGGCGCTGCGCGAGATCAACACCAATATCCCGAGCGGACGCGGCGAGATCGGCGGCCGCGAACAGTCGATCCGCACGGTCGGCAGCGCCGGCTCGGTCGAGGAACTCTCGCGCCTGTCGATCCCGCTGTCAGGTGGCCGCTGGGTGCAGCTCTCCGACATAGCGACGATCGAGGATACGTCTTCCGAACCGCGCAACTTCGCGCGCGTCGACGGCGAGCCGGTCGTCAGCTTCTCGGTTTCGCGCAGCAAGGGATCGAGTGACACCGTCGTTGCCGACGCCGTTGCCGCGCGGTTGAAGGAGATCCGCGCGCGTGTGCCCGGCGTCGAGTTCACGGAGCTGATCTCGCTCGTCGAATACACCCAGGAAAGCTACGACGCGGCCGTCACCGCGCTGATCGAAGGTGCGATCCTGACGGTCGTTGTCGTCTTCGCCTTCCTGCGCAACTGGCGAGCGACGCTGATTTCTGCACTTGCCATGCCGCTCTCCATCCTGCCGACCTTCGCGGTGATGGACCTGCTCGGCTTCACGCTCAACGGCATCAGCCTGCTGGCGCTGACGCTCGTCATCGGCATTCTCGTCGACGACGCGATCGTCGAGATCGAGAATATCGAACGCCACGTCGGCATGGGCAAACGCCCGTTCATCGCGGCGATCGACGCGGCCGATGCGATCGGTCTTGCCATCGTCGCCACGACCCTGACGATCGTCGCGGTCTTTGCGCCGGTCAGCTTCATCGGCGGCGCCGTCGGGCAGTATTTCAAGCAGTTCGGCCTGACGGTCGGGATCGCCGTGCTGTTCTCGCTGGCGGTGGCACGCCTGCTGACGCCGTTGATGGCGGCTTACCTGCTGCGGCCGAGGGGCGGCCATGGCCATGCCGGCAAGCCATCGCGTATCGCCAACGGCTATCGACGCTTGCTCGGTTGGACCCTGGATCATCGCAAGACGGCTTTGTCGCTGGTTGCGCTGATCTTCATCGGCTCGATCGGGCTCTTGACCATGCTGCCGACCGGCTTCCTGCCGACGAGCGACAGCAACGTCTCCCAGCTCAAGATCACCTTGCCCCCCGGCACGCGGCTCGCAGAAACCGCCCGCATTTCCGATGATCTGGTCGGCCAGATCAAGGCGCGGCCGGAGGTCGAAAGCGTTCTGGCGACGGCGGAAAACCTCAACGAGGTCTCCCTGCGCATCAAGCTCAAGCCGCGCAAGGAGCGCGGGCTCGATCGCAAGTCCTTCGAGCTGTCGCTCCGTCCGCTGCTGGCGGCAACGCCCGATATCCAGGCAACGTTCTCGTCGGTCGAGGGAGCCAAGGATCTCTCGATCTATCTGACGAGCGACGACCCGGAAGCGCTGATGGCTTCGGTGCGGCGTCTTGAAAGGGAGATGCGCGCGCTTCCGGGTTTGGTCAACGTCCAGTCCACAGAGCCGCTGCTTTCGCCAGAACTGCTGGTCAAGCCGCGCTTCGACGAGGCGGCAAGGCTCGGTGTCTCGGTGACCTCGATCGGCACCGTCGCCCGCATCGCTACGATGGGTGACAGCGAAAGCAATTCGGCGCGCTTCAATCTCGGCAACCGCCAGGTGCCGATCCGGGTCATGCTCGACCAGGCGGCCAGAGGCGACGTCGACACGCTGCGCAATCTGAGGGTCGGCACGAATGCCGGCACGGTGGTGCCGCTGACCTCGGTCGCCGATATTTCCTTCGGTGCGGAGGAAAGCAGCGTTGAACGTCTCGATCGCAAGCGTCTGATCGCCGTCGAGGCCAATCTCAACGGCATCACGCTCGGGACTGCGTTCGAGGCGATCTCGGCGCTACCGGCCATGACCGAACTGCCCCTGGGCGTGTCGCAGGCCAACTACGGCGAAGCCGAATATATGTCGGAGATGTTCCGCAACTTCGCGCTTGCACTGCTGGCCGGCATCCTGATGGTCGCGGCGGTTCTGGTGCTGCTCTTCAAGGACTTCCTGCAGCCGATTACCATCCTGGTGGCCCTGCCTCTGTCGATCGGCGGAGCGGCGCTCGCCATGCTGCTCTTCGGCGCTTCGCTCGATCTCTCGTCGACGATCGGCATCCTCATGCTGATGGGCATCGTCTGCAAGAACTCGATCCTGCTTGTCGACCATGCGATCGAGTGCCGCAACGAGGGTGCCGATCGGCGAACGGCCCTGCTGACGGCAGGCGTCACCCGCGCGCGACCGATCATCATGACGACCATCGCCATGGTGGCCGGCATGGTTCCCGCCGCGATCGGCGTCGGCGCCGATGCCGCCTTCCGGGCGCCGATGGCAATCGCGGTGATCGGAGGCCTGATCACCTCGACGATGCTGAGCCTCGTCTTCGTGCCCGTGATGTTCACCGTGATGGACGACATCAACACGAAGCTCGGCCGTCGGCTGAAGAGGCTCTCTTCGGTGACGGACGAGGATCATGCCGCGGATGCTGCGCGGATCGGCAAGGAGGGTGCGCGCGGCGTCGCCGGCTAGGGTGGCGAGCACAAGTGCTGGCTCAATCGATCAAGGCGCGTTGCACGGAATTTTCGTGCAGCGCGCTTTGCGTTCCCGACCTATTCGAAATAGTTGACCAGCCGCGTTTCGCCGACAGCGTGAACGCGGCAATCGACGTCGAAGATCGCCTGAAGGCGGGACGGCACGATCATGTCTTCCGGCGACCCCTCGAAGGCGAGGCGACCGGCCTGCATCGCGACGATGCGGTCGGAATAGGCGGAGGCGAAGTTGATATCGTGCAGGACGACGACCACGGTCTTGTCGAAGTCGTCGGCGAGGCGCCGCAACAGCTTCATCGTTTCGACTGCATGCTTGATGTCGAGATTGTTCAGCGGCTCGTCGAACAGCATGTAGTCGGTGTCCTGGCAGAGCACCATGGCAATGAAGGCACGCTGGCGCTGGCCGCCCGAGAGCTCGTCGAGAAAGCGGTTTTGATAGGGTTCAAGCCCGAGATAGGCGATCGAGCGCTCGATATGTTCGGCGTCGGCCGCCGTCAGCCGCCCCTTGGAATAGGGGTAGCGGCCAAAGGCGACGAGATCGCGCACGCTGAGGCGGGCGGTGATGTGGTTGTCCTGGCGCATGATCGAGAGCCGCCTGGCAAGCACGTCGCCAGCCGTGCGGCTGACGTCGAGACCGTCGATCAGCACCTTGCCCGTATCCATCGGCATCAGCCGGCTGACGATCGACAGCAGCGTCGACTTGCCGGCGCCGTTCGGACCGATGATCGAGGTCAGGCCGCCGGCGGGCAGCGTCAGCGACACCCGGTCGACCACCGCATTGCCACCGTAGGATTTCGTCACCTCTTGGATTTCGATCATCGGGCGGAACCTCGGACCAGCAGGAAGATGAAGACAAGGCCACCGAAGAATTCGATGACGATGCTGAGCGCCGTGTTGAAGGAAAACAGCCGCTCGAGGATGACCTGGCCGGCGACGAGCGTGGCGATCGCGATGCAAACGGCGACCGGCAGCACGTAGCGGTGGCTGGCGGTCGGCGTCAGCTGCCAGGCGAGACTTGCGACCAGCAGGCCGAAGAATGTCACCGGCCCGACGAGCGCAGTCGAGACCGACACCAGCACGGCGATCAGCACCAGCAGAAGGGTGACGACGCGCTGATGATCGACGCCGAGGCCGATCGACGCTTCTCGGCCAAGCGAGAGCACGTCGAAGGTCGGCGAAAGCCGCCACAGAACGAAGGTCACGGCCAGGGTAGCGACGGCGGCAATGCCGAGCAGATTGGCATCGATGCTGTTGAAGCTTGCAAACAGCCTGTCCTGCAGCACGACGAACTCATTGGGATCGAGGATGCGCTGCAGGAAAGACGACAGGCTGCGGAACAGGCCGCCCAGGATGACGCCGACCAGCATCAGAAGATGCAGGCTGCGGCCGGCGCCGGAAAACAGCGCCCGAAACAACAGCAGCGAAAGTCCGACCATCACCGCCGTTTCGACAAGGAACTGCAGCCGCGGATCGACGCTGCCGGCGCCCGCAGCACCCAGGAAAAACACCATGATCGTCTGAAGCAACGTATACATGGCATCGAAGCCGATGATCGATGGCGTCAGGATGCGGTTGCCGGAGATCGTCTGGAACAGGACCGTCGAGACGGCGATCGCGTAGGCGACCAGCACCATGCCGAGCAGTTTCGTGCCGCGGAAGGAGAGAAGGAAGGACCAGCTCCCCTTGGCACCGATGGTCATGAAAGCGACCATCGACACGAGTGCAAGCGCGGCCGAAGCAAGCAGGATGGTGGAGGGAGCGATCCTCTTGGCATCAGCCTGCATGGGAGCGCCTCGAAAGCAGGAGCTGGAGGAAGATCAGGCTGCCGATGACGCCCATGACGGTTCCCACGGGGATCTCGTAGGGAGCGATCAGGAGTCGCCCGACGATATCGCAGGCGAGCACCAGGCCGGCGCCGGAGACGGCGACCACGGGCAGCGTGCGCCTGAGATTGTCGCCCATGATCAGGCTGACGATGTTTGGAACAACGAGACCGAGGAATGGGATCATGCCGACAGTGGCGACGACCGTTGCCGTAACCATGGAGACGATGGCGAGCCCGAGCGCTACGACCCTGTCGTAGTTGAGGCCGACATTGCGCGCGATCGCCTCGCCCATGCCGATGACGGTGAAGCGCGCGGCGGTCGCATAGGCGACGAGGGTGAGCGCGAGACCGATCCACAACAGCTCGTAGCGACCGCGCAGCACCACCGAGAAGTCACCCGACATCCAGGCGCCCATCGACTGCATCAGGTCGTAGCGATAGGCGATGAAGGTGGTGATGGCGTTGACGACGCCGCCGAGCATGAGGCCGATGAGCGGCACCATCAGGGCCGAACGCAAGGGAATGCGCCGCAGGATCTGCAGGAACAGGGCTGTGCCGGCAAGCGCTGTCAGCGCCGCGCAAACCATCTTGCCGGCGACCGGCAGGTTGGGGGCGATGAGCACGGCGAGCAGCATTCCGAGCGCGGCGGACTCGGCGGTGCCCGCCGTCGACGGTTCGACGAAGCGGTTGCGCGCCAGCATCTGCATGATCATCCCGGAGACCGCGAGGCCGGCGCCTGCGAGCATCAGCGCAAGCGTGCGCGGCAGGCGGCTCTCGACGACCAGGAACCAGCCGCGGCCATCGTCGGCTGCGGCAAGGCTGCCGACGCCGGTGAAGACGCTGACGGCGGCAAGCAGGAGGATGACGGGGATGGCAATCAGGGCCGGCTTCATCTTACGGGCCTGCTCTGCCTGTTGTTCGTTTTGACCACTGCTTGCATGTCCCTTGCCCGTTTGCGCTCGACGCCCCTCGTGGAAGGCTCAAGCTTGCCACCGCGCAGTGGCACTCCGCGGACGGTTCGCCTTAGTCTTATATATGATCGGCTTCGTCAAGTTTTCTGCGGCATCTTCGGCAAGCGGAAGCTGTGCATTGCCCTCGCCGGAAAATCGCGCTACGACGACCGATAAAAGATGAGGAAAATAGTCATGAATATATCTTCGATTTCTAATGGTCTGCGCAACCTCGTCATTGCGGCGGCATTCGCAGTCGCCGGCGCGCCGGCCGCCATGGCCGAGACGCTGAAGATCGAACACAGCAGCGGCGTCACCGACGTGGAGAAAAACCCGAAGACGGTGCTGGTTTACGACTTCGGCATGCTGGAGACGCTGGATATGCTCGGCATTCCCGTTGCCGGCGTTCCCGGCGCGGCAATCCCGCCTTCGCTCGAAAAATACAAGGCCGACAGCTATCCGAAGATCGGCACGCTGTTTGAGCCCGACTACGAAGCCATCAATGCCGCAGAGGCGGACCTGGTGATCGTCGGTGGTCGATCGCAGGCGAAATATGCCGATGTCGCCAAGATCGCGCCGACGATCGATCTGACCTCCGACGACAAGGATCTCATCGGCAGCGTCAAGAAGAATGCCGAGATTCTCGGCCAGATCTTCGGCAAGGAAGCGGAAATCAAAGCGAGCGTCGAAAAGCTCGATGCCTCGATCGAAAAGCTTCGCGGCATTGCGGCTGAGAAGGGCACCGGGCTGATCCTGCTCACCACCGGCGGCAAGATCAGCGCCTATGGCAAAGGATCGCGTTTCGGCGTGTTGCACGATGTCTTCGGCATCAAGCCGGCCGATGCGGAACTGCAGGTAACGACCCACGGTCAGGCGGTTTCCTACGAGTACATTCTCGAGACCAATCCCGATTGGATCTTCGTCGTCGACCGCGATGCGGCAATCGGCCAGCAGGCGCAGCCCGCAGCGGCATTGCTCGACAACGAACTGGTGCGCCAGACGAAGGCCTGGAAGGACGGCCACGTCGTCTACCTCGACTCCGCCAAGCTCTATCTGACGGCCTCCGGCCTGAAGTCGCAGCAGGATATCGTCGACCAGCTCACGCAGGCACTCGAGAAGAAGTAGGGCTCGGGCGGCAGCGCTCGCTGAGTGCGATGTGATCGGACGGCCGCGAACATATCTCTCGCGGCCGTTTCATTGTTCAGGGAGACCCGACAGGAGGAGCAGATCATGCTGAAAGCGTCCAGCGGCTTCCTTTCGGGAAGAGCTGAAGGCACTCGACTGGAGTGAGAGCGAGAAGAGGGCTTGACGGGCGAGGAGCCGTTTCAAGGACGCTGAGACGGCGTTTTTGGGGTAAAAGTTAAAAGGGGAGCCAACACCAAATACCTTTAGATCTTACGGTATTTTTCTGGGTTGGCTCCGTTTTTGAGGAATAAACAATATTGTAACTTGATTTATATCGCTTTCATTAAAATACATTTCGAATTTTATGCTTTTTTTAAATGACAAAGCGGAACGAAATCCGCAATCAATCAATGTATTCTTTACGCTTACTCTGGTTTACGCTTACGCCACGCGCTGGGTTGAAGGGCATTAGCGGATTAAGATCCTCCGAAACCCAGGCTGTTTTCGTTCATACTCAGGAACGAAACGCCAATGTGACTCCAAACGCGGGCGCGCGGAAGCTACCAATTCTGGTTAGTGGTTTGTAATTATTGGCTGTTTGTGGCGTAATCCGCAGTCCCAAGCCGTTGTTATGGCGTTAAGATTCGCGCCTGCCAGCGCGACTGTGGGCACCAAACATGCGGTTGTGTGCCCCGCTTCCTCGCGCGAACGGTTGACCCGCTTCGCCCGAAGCGCAAATTTACTAGCTCTAACGAAGTATTATTAGGTATATCGACCTTGCGAAATGAGTAGGCGATACCGGGAATACCTCGGCAGCTAATCCGTTTTCTCGTCTCGGAAGGGTTGCGCCTCGCGGAAATGGATGGCCCGTCGTGTGCGGCGGAACGGCGATCGCTGCCATCTTGATAACGTTTTTCACGCCCCCAATAAGGGGGTCGATCGCAGTGTAACCCAAAGATGGTTCGATTTATAACGATTTAAGAACGCTTATGAAGCGCCTCTAATCCTTTTGGGTTGTTTCGTAATGAAGATCTTTACGTTACATTAGCTATCGCGAATTTTCCCGGGGCGGGAAGATATCGTGATGCATAGTGGTTCCGAATAAATTTTCTGAAAGTGTGGTGCACAGCGGGAAAAACGCAGCACCCATAAAAACAAATGGAAAAATCCTAGGAGGGCGTAATGTATCCGGGAAGCTCCAGCGTTGGTGATTTTGAAGAAAACAACAAGGCTTTATCGCAGAAAAAAAAGATTGTCATGCTTGCCAAGATCGATCTGTTTGCCGAGTGCCTGATGCAGGCGGTCGGCTCGCGGTTTCAGGGGCACGACATCGTCTGCTTTTCCGATCCGGACAATCTGTTGGACGGCAGTCTCGTCGACGTGACGTTGATCATGCTCTACCGGATGCCGGCCAAGTCCTTTCCAGCAATCTTGCGGACGATCCACGAGTTCCACCCCAAGACCTCGATCGGTCTGGTGGTGGAGAATGCCGACGAGCTCGATCCGTCGATTGCCGGTTTCGTTGAAGAGCGGTTGATCCATGGCGTTCTGCCGTTGAACCTCAACCTGGACGTCTGCCTTGCGGCCATCGATCTACTGATGAAGGGAGGCGAGCACTTCCCAGCCGCCTTACTGCGACGGCTTTCGCCCGAGCCCTTCGCTGCGAGCAGTCTCTATGGCCGGCGGGCAGAGCTGTCCGGATCCGGTCCGGCCGCAGGCGCAGGTCGGCGCAAGCGCGATGCCGGACCTGACGGACTGACGACCCGCGAAGTTCAGATCCTCGATCTGATCTGCAAGGGAACGCAAAACAAGATCATCGCGGATCGTCTTGGATTGTCGGAAAATACCGTCAAGGTTCATGTCCGCAACATCTACAAGAAGATGAACGTCCGCAACCGCACGGAGGCGGCGTCGCGTTACTTCACCAACGATGCGGCGGCCGAACGGGGTGGCGACACGCTTTCGTCGCGCTGGAAGAACTAGGCTCGAAGAACTAGGCTCGGCAGCGTCGGCCAAACACTTCATTTCTGTGCCTCGACGTGGTCGAGAGCGCAGATGTTGGTGTTTGGATATCGTCTGTGAGGCCCCGTTTGCCGCGTTCCCGTGATCTGGTCTGTGGCGAAGCGTGGTCGCCACGGCGGAACACGCGACCGGCATCCGCATGACGGTCTACTCCCCTGAGAATGGCAATGTTTCTTGAGCGATCCGATAGCCCGCTGTGACTTCAAGATGGTTAACAAGGTATTAGATGATTATGTTGATTGGATTATAATGTAACTATTCGTGATTATGTTTCCGATTATTTTATTCCTATTTCAGATTACATTATATCAATCCTTATTGTTTTAGTTGACGCGCTAATGGTTATTTGATAATTAACTAATATTGAAATTGAAGATAAGTAGATTTTCGGATGAATTGTAGAATTATAGTTCTGTCGGGTTGTGCGTGAATTTGTAATAAAGAACAAAATCCTTATTATATTTCCATTGGCAGCCCGTCTCCAATCACCATGAGAAATGGTGTGTACAATAATTGGAGGTGTGTATGCGAAAGGTCGTTCCGGGGCCGTTGTCTGTCGTCGGGCAACGGGAATTTCTAAAGAAGATTTCAGGAATACCAAGGAGAATTCTAGTAACAGGTGGAGGCGGGTTTCTTGGCTCTCATATTTGCGAAAGACTTCTTTCTCTAGGTCATACGGTTATTTGTCTCGACAATTTTTCAACCGGACGGCGTGAAAACCTCTCTCATTTGGTGCAGAACCCGCATTTCCACATCATCGATCATGACGTTCGCAAACCCTATCTGATTGACGCCGACGTCATCTTCAACTTTGCCTCTCCCGCATCGCCGCCCGACTATCAGGCCGATCCGGTTGGCACTCTCATGACGAACGTCCTTGGCGCGCTGCATGCACTCGAAAATGCGCGCGCCACCGGCGCCACGGTCATCCAGTCCTCGACTTCGGAAGTCTACGGCGATCCGCTCCTCAGCCCGCAACGCGAGGTCTATTTCGGCAATGTCAATCCGATCGGCCCGCGTGCCTGCTACGATGAAGGAAAACGGTCGGCCGAAACCCTGTTCTTCGACTACCACCGATCCCATCGGGTCAAGATCAAGGTCGCGCGCATCTTCAATACCTACGGTCCGCGCATGCGTCCGGACGATGGCCGGGTGATCTCCAATTTCGTCGTTCAGGCCCTGCTCGGCAAGGACCTGACCATCTATGGCGACGGGCAGCAGACCCGGTCCTTCTGCTATGTCAACGACCTGATCGACGGCTTTCTCCGGCTTTCGGTCTCGGCGGATGACTGCATCGGCCCGATCAACCTTGGCAATCCTGGGGAGTTCACCGTTCTCGAACTTGCGCAGATGGTGCGGTCTCTGACCGGGTCGCGCTCGCGCATCGTTCACCAGGCGGCGGCCGTCGACGATCCTCGCCAGCGCCGTCCCGATATCTCGCAGGCGCTGACCGAACTCGCCTGGGAGCCGAAGGTCATCCTGCGCGACGGGCTTGAGCGCACTATCGCCTACTTCGAGGAGCGCCTCAGCGCGGCCGATCGCGCAACGGCGGGACAGGCGGTATGAGATGTCCCGCGTCGTACTCGTCACCGGCGGTGCCGGCTTCATAGGAAGCCACACCTGCAAACGCCTTGCCCAGCAGGGTTTCGTCCCCGTCGTCTATGACAACCTGTCGACGGGACATAGGGCCAACGTACGCTGGGGTCCCCTCGTTGAAGGCGATCTCGAGGATACGGAACGGCTGGCAACGGCCGTCCGGACGTTCCTGCCTGAATGCGTGATCCACTTTGCGGCTTCCGCCTATGTCGGGGAATCCGTCGAAGACCCGGGAAAATACTACCGCAACAACGTCGCAGGCAGCATCGCGCTGCTCGAAGCCTGCCGCGCGACCGGGCTGGCACGCATCGTGTTTTCCAGTTCCTGCGCCACCTATGGCGTGCCGCAGCGGCTTCCGATCACCGAGGATACGGAACAGTTTCCGATCAACCCCTATGGGCGCACGAAGCTGATGATCGAGCTGATGCTTGGCGACTATGCGCGCGCCTATGATTTCCGCTCCGTCGCGCTGCGCTACTTCAACGCCGCAGGCGCCGATCCGGAAGGACAGCTCACGGAACGGCACGATCCCGAGACGCATCTCATACCGCGTGCCCTGATGGCGGCGGCCGGCGGGATCGAACGGCTCGACATCTTCGGCGACGACTATGCGACGCCGGATGGAACCTGCATTCGCGACTACATTCACGTGACCGACCTTGCCGACGCCCATGTCGCGGCCGTCAACTATCTGAATGACGGCGGCGAGGTACTGCGCGCCAATCTCGGCTCCGGACATGGAACCTCGATCCGGGAGGTTCTCGAAGCGATCGATCGCGTTACCGGGCGGCAGGTTCCCGTGCAGATGTTGCCGCGTCGCCCGGGCGATCCGCCCGTGCTCTATGCCGACACCAGCCGGGCGCGGCAGCAACTGGGCTTCCGGCCGGCCTTCTCGGATATCGAAACCATCATCCGCACGGCGGCGCCGGGTTTCGGGCTGGAGGTGTGGCGATGAGCTGGGCAGCCACAGTCGATGGATTTCGGCGCTATGCCGATCTCGCGCGTGCGGGGCCTGTCAGGCCGCGTCTGACGACGCTGTTTTCCGGGCGCTTGCAGATACTGAACATGTTGGGGGTTACCGCGTGGTTCGCGGCCTTCACGTATTTCTGGTGGTGGTGGCTCGATCCGGCCCATGTTCTGGACTGGCCGTCCTACGTCCTTATCACCGTCGTCGTCGGGTGGATCACCCTGCTGCCGGTCTACTTCATCACGATCTTTTCCGGCGCGAAGGTGGCCACGGTGAGCACGGGGCCGGTGCCCCAGGGGCGGATCGCGATGGTCGTCACCAAGGCGCCGTCCGAGCCGTTTGCCGTTGTACGCAAGACGTTGCAGGCGATGCTGGACCAGACTGGCTGCGACTTCGATGTGTGGCTGGCAGACGAAGACCCGTCGCCGGAAACGGTTTCCTGGTGTGCGGCCCACGGGGTTTTCATCTCCACGCGAAAGGGTTTCGCCGAATATCATCGCGCCGCCTGGCCGCGCCGCACGCGCTGCAAGGAAGGAAACCTTGCCTATTTCTACGATCACCACGGCTATGACCGCTACGATTTCGTGGCGCAATTCGACGCCGATCACGTGCCCGAAGCCACCTATCTCGTGGAGGTGCTGCATCCCTTCAACGACCCGTCGGTCGGCTATGTCTCGGCGCCGAGCATATGCGACGCGAATGCCGCGGCAAGCTGGTCGGCTCGCGGGCGGCTTTACGCGGAGGCGAGCCTGCATGGCTCCCTTCAGGTCGGCTACAACAATGGCTGGGCGCCCCTATGCATCGGTTCCCACTACGCCGTGCGGACAAAGGCCCTGAAGCAGATCGGCGGATTGGGGCCGGAACTCGCCGAAGATCATTCGACCACGCTGATGATGAATGCCCATGGCTGGCGCGGCGTGCATGCCCTCAACGCCATAGCCCATGGCGACGGGCCGGCGAACTTTGCCGATCTCGTGGTTCAGGAGTTCCAGTGGTCTCGCAGCCTCGTCGCGATCCTGCTGAAATATTCGCCTTTGTATGTGCCGAAGCTGCGGCCGCGGCTGCAGTTCCAGTTCCTGTTTTCGCAACTCTGGTACCCGCTGTTTTCGTGCTTCATGGCGCTGATGTTCCTGATGCCGATCGTGGCGCTGTTGATGGGGCGGGCCTTCGTTGACGTCGACTATCCCGATTTTCTGCTGCATTTCGTGCCTTTGTCAGTGGTTCTGGTCGTGCTCGCCTATTTCTGGCGTTCGACCGGTACGTTCCGGCCGCACGACGCGCGGGTGCTGAGTTGGGAGACGGTCCTGTTCCTGTTCGCGCGGTGGCCCTGGTCGCTGCTCGGCTGTCTGGCGGCGGTGCGCGATCACCTGACCGGCTCGTTCGTCGATTTTCGCATCACGCCGAAAGGCGGCGGTGCCGCGGCTCCCCTGCCGCTTCGGATATTGATGCCCTATTTCGTGCTTTCCCTGATGTCGGCGCTCGCCGTCTGGCTGATTTCCGATGCCGGAACGGCACGCGGCTTCTACGTCTTCGCCGAGATCAACGCCCTCGTCTATGCCGGGCTCGTGGTGGTGATCCACGTTCGACACGCCCGCGAGAACGGGCTGCCGCTTATGCCGCGTTCGACGATGACCGCAATGACGGCCGGCTCTCTGGTGCTGGTTTCGGTGCTGTCGGCCCAATCGGCGGTGCGTCACGGCGCCGAGGCAACGGAGGCCCTGTCGCATGGCTTGGGTTTCGTGACCTTCACCGAGGCGAAATACACGGTCGCCGGCGCCGGACACGGTACGAAACTCAGGATCGTTCGCTTCCATTTGCAATGGAAAGGCTTTTCTCAGCCGCCCGAGAGCGGGGCGCGGATCGAACCTGCCGTATCACGGGCCACCTCTAACAATGCCGGAAGAAGGAGTGTCAGTGAAACGAAGTACCGGGAAACCAGGACGACAAAGAAGGTCGGCCGATACTACGTGCCGTCATGACGGCGGCGAACAGTCGAGTGTGTAATCTCCAATGTGAGGAGAAAGTGGATGAAAGGGTCGATAAAAGTCATGGTTCTGCCGCTGTTGCTGCCGGTTGCAGCCGCTGCGGTCTACTTGGGCGCCCAGCCGGTCAAGGCGAAGATGGAAGTCAAGCCGACGCCGCTCAGCGCTTACGAAGTCTATTCCCTCTACCGCAACAAGACCTGGCAATGGTCCACCGGCGGTGCACGCTTCACCGCGCATGACCGCAAACTCGTGGCCTTTGTCGACAAGGGCAACGGCAACCGATCCTTTGCCGAAGGCAATTGGTACGTCAGCGATCTCGGCATGATGTGCATGCAGGCCATCTGGACGACCGCGGCCGAGGCCGGCGATGCGCGGACCTGCTTCGGCCATGCCAAGATCGGCGACACGATCTATCAGCGGAAGGTGCCAAACGGCGAATGGTATGTCTTCAAGCATGCAAAACCCAAGCCCAATGACGCCTACTACAGCCTCGTCGCCCAGGACGACATCACAGCAAAGGCGTTGCGTCTCAAGGAACAGTTCCTGGCCAAAAAATAGACGCAGCAGGAGGATGAAATGAAACGCAAATTGGCATTCGCCCTATGCACTGCCCTGGCCCTGCAACTGGACTTCGGCAGCTTGGTATCCGCGTTGGCGCAGGAGCAAGCCAATCCTGCGGGCAATGCCGGTCAGACCCAGACCATGATCGACAAACGTCCCGTCATGCACCCTGGCGGAACGAGATTCGGCGCCTATGACCCGCATGGCGATTTCGGCGCCCAAAGCGATGTGACGACCGAAGCTCTGTTCCTGCCCTGGGAGGACGTCGATCTCGCATCCTTGCGCACCGCTGACGAGTATGCCCTTCAGCGGGGACGCAATCTGCTGATCACCATCGAGCCCTGGTCCTGGTCGCTCGACTGGAAATTGACGCCGGCGCAGCTCCGCGACCGGATGCTCAGGGGTGAATACGACGTCAACATGGAGGCGATCGCCGACATGATCGCCGAGCTGAAGAGCCCGGTCATCGTGCGCTGGGGCCAGGAGATGGAAGACACGTCCGGACGGTTCTCCTGGGCTGGCTGGGCGCCACAGGACTGGATCAAGGCCTACAAGCATGCGATGGACATCGTGCGCAAGAAGGCGCCGAAGGCGCAGATCATGTGGTCGCCAAAGGGTTTGCCGAACCTCGATGCCTATTATCCGGGTGACGATTACGTCGATCTCGTCGGGCTGTCGGTCTTCGGGCTCGAACCATTCGATCAGATCGAATATGGGACGCCAAGGACGTTCGCGCAGGCGCTCAAGCCCGGCTACGACCTGGTGGCCAAGTACAACAAGCCGATCTGGGTCGCCGAGCTCGGATGGGAAGGCAGCCCGGCCTATATGCAGCCCTGGATGAACACCGCGACACAACCGGACCCGCAGTTCCCCAACCTGGCCGAAGTCGTCTACTTCAACGACCGTGACGTCATCGAATGGCCGCACAATCTCGGCCGGCCGAACTGGCGCGTGGTCAACCAGACCACGAACTGACATTGCCGGCAGTAGCGCGCTCTGAACGGGCGCGCGAGAAAGTTCAAGCATCTCGTTTGGCTGGATGCCCTTACTTGCAGAAAAGCCCCTCGCTTGAGGCGAGAGGCTCGAGTTAGAAGTGCCGGCGTTGTCGGCTGCGATTTACTCGGCCGCCTGCGGCCCCAGTTCGCCGCGACGGATCTGGTCGGCTTCGATCGATTCGAACAGGGCGCGGAAGTTGCCCTCGCCAAAGCCTTCGTCGCCCTTGCGCTGGATGAACTCGAAGAAGATCGGGCCGATCACTGTCTTCGAGAAGATCTGCAGCAGGATCTTCGTCATGCCGCCGTTCACCACACCTTCGCCGTCGATGAGGATGCCGTGCTTCTTCATCCGGTCGATCGGTTCGTCATGGCCGTGAACACGGTCATGCGACATGTCGTAATAGGTCTCCGGCGGGCCTGGCATGAATTTCAGGCCATTGTCCGCCAGCTTGTCAGTGGCGTCGTAGATGCCTTCGGTGCCGACGGCGATGTGCTGGATGCCTTCGCCCTTGTATTTGCGCAGATACTCCTCGATCTGGCTCGTATCGTCCTTGGACTCGTTCAAGGGAATGCGGATCTTGCCGCAGGGCGAGGTGATCGCCCGGCTGACGAGGCCGGTGATGCGGCCGTCGATGTCGAAGAAGTGGATCTGGGTGAAATTGAACAGCTCGCGGTAGAAGGCCCACCACTTGTCCATATTGCCGCGATAGACGTTGTGCGTCAGGTGGTCGAGATAATAGAATCCGACGCCCTCGGGCCTCGGATTGCGCTCGCCGGTCCACTCGAATTCGGTCTCATAGGCAGAGCCCTTGGCGCCGTAGGTCTCGACGAAATAGAGCAGCGAACCGCCGATGCCGACAATCGCCGGAACATCGAGGCACTTGTCCTTGCCTTCATAGGGGATCGCGCCCTTCGAAACCGCATGGTCGAAGGCGTGCTTTGCGTCGACGACGCGCCAGGCCATGGACGGGGCGCAGGGGCCGTGCTCATCGACGAAGCGCATGGCATGCGAGCCGGGTTCGGCGTTCAGAATGTAGTTGATGTCGCCCTGCCGCCAGACCGTGATGTTCTTGGTCTTGTGCTTGGCAACCGGGCTGTAACCCATGCGAGCAAAAAGCTCGGCGAGCTTCTCCGGTTCCGGATGGGCGAATTCGACGAATTCGAAGCCGTCGGTGCCAGCGGGGTTTTCAGCGGTAATCGTTGCCGGCGGGGCGTCATGCGGGAAGGGGCCCATCGGAAGTCTCCTCTTGTTCTTCCAAACTTCGCTGGAGTATGACGCAATTCCCATGCATGATGCTTGTATTCTTGCGCGGTTTAGACAGGATGGCGCACGGAACATGCATAATAGTGAATTAGGATGCAGGAATGGAGCAGCTTGACGGGTTCGATCTCAAGATCCTCAGCGAATTGCAGCGCGACGGACATCTGACCAATAATGAGCTGTCGGAGCGCATCGCACTTTCGCCGTCACAATGCTCACGGCGGCGTAGCCGGCTCGAAGCCGAAGGCTACATCACCGGCTATCAGGCACAGATCGACCGGCAGAAGCTCGGCCTCGATCTGATGGTGGTGATCTCGGTGACGCTCGCCACCCACAACCGCGACAATGCCAAGCGCTTCGGCAAGCTCATTTCGAGTTTGCCCGAGGTGTTGGAGGCCTATGCGCTGACCGGTGAGATGGACTATCACCTGCGGGTGGTGACGCCTGACCTCGCGGGGCTGTCGCGCTTCGTCAACGACGTGCTTTTGCCGCATGACAGCGTGCAGCACGTGAAGACGTCGATCGTGCTCGAAACGCTGAAGAGTTTTGAAGGTGTGCCGATTCCGGAGCGGATGAAGGGCTGACGTTTCACCCCTCGCGGCGAGGACGTTTCTCCACTTTGCCGATGGCGCGTTCAATCGCCTCGAGACCAGCCGTCAGCGCCTGCATTCCGGCGGCTCCAACCAAAGCGTCGAGTTCAGCCTGGTAGCTGGCCGCAAGCGCCGTCAGTTCGACATAGGCACGCAGGCCCGCCTTCGTCAGCTGGAGATGTTCGAGGCGGCGATCGCCTTCGTTTTCATTGCGCGTCAGCCAGCGCCGCTCTTCGAGTGCTGCGACCGCACGGCTCACCTTGGTCTTGTGCATGGCGGAATGCGCGCCCACTTCCGTTGCCGTCATTGGACGACGGGTGCTGCCGAGGGGTGCCAGCGTTCGCCATTCCGGGCGAGTGAGCTGGTAGCGCGCCTTGTATTGTGCGGCAAAGCGCAGGGCGACGAATTCGGCCGCGCGGTTCAGCCGGTAGGGCAGGAAGGCATTGAGCTCGAAGCCGTCGGCGGTCATCGGTGTTTCCTTGATAGTTACAAAATCGATAGTTACGATTGCAACTAATATGCCGAAGGCGAGGCTCGCGTCCACCATGGATGGGGCCGTTGCGGGCGGTGTTTGGGATTGCGCTGGCCCCGCTGCGAGAGCTGGAGCCGGATGCTCAAGGGAGGAGGATAGAACCATGCTCGACAAGGCAGGAAAACAGGCCGAGGCACGGACTGACGCAGCCGAGGCGCTCAACTACATGCCGGGTTTCGGCAATGATTTCGAGACCGAAAGCCTGCCGGGAGCTCTACCGCAGGGCCAGAACAGTCCACAGAAATGCGCCTACGGGCTCTATGCCGAGCAGCTCTCCGGCTCGCCCTTTACCGCGCCGCGCGGCACCAACGAGCGCTCCTGGCTCTACCGCATCCGCCCGAGCGTCCGCCACACCGGGCGGTTTTCCAAGATCGACTATCCGCACTGGAAGACGGCGCCGCATGTGGCCGAGCATTCCCTGGCGCTCGGCCAGTTGCGCTGGAACCCGTTGCCGGCGCCCTCGGAAAAACTGAACTTCCTTGAGGGCATCCGCACCATGACGACGGCGGGCGATGCGCCGACGCAGACCGGAATGGCGGCCCATGCCTATGCCTTCAACGCCGACATGGTGGACGACTATTTCTTCAATGCCGACGGCGAACTCTTGATCGTTCCGGAAGCGGGCGCGATCCAGGTCTTCACGGAACTCGGCAAGATGGATGTGGAGCCCTCGGAAATCTGCATCGTGCCGCGCGGCACCATGTTCAAGGTGACGCGGCTTGGTGAAGAGAAGGTCTGGCGCGGCTATATCTGCGAGAACTATGGCGCCAAGTTCACATTGCCGGATCGCGGCCCGATCGGCGCCAACTGCCTTGCCAATCCGCGCGACTTCAAGACGCCGGTCGCCGCCTTCGAGGAGAAGGAGACGCCTTGCCGCGTGCATGTGAAGTGGTGCGGCGGCTTCCATGTGACCGAGATCGGCCATTCACCGCTCGACGTCGTCGCCTGGCACGGCAACTACGCGCCCTACAAATACGACCTCAAGACCTACTCGCCGGTTGGCGCCATCCTCTTCGATCATCCGGACCCGTCGATCTTCACGGTGCTGACGGCACCCTCGGGCGAAGAGGGTACGGCGAACATCGATTTCGTCATCTTCCCGCCGCGTTGGCTGGTGGCCGAGCACACCTTCCGGCCGCCCTGGTACCACCGCAACATCATGAGCGAGTTCATGGGGCTGATCTACGGCCGCTATGACGCCAAGGAAGAGGGCTTCGTGCCCGGCGGCATGAGCCTGCACAACATGATGCTGGCACATGGGCCGGATGCGTCGGGCTACGACAAGGCGACAAACAGTGAGTTGAAACCGGTGAAGCTCGACCATACGATGGCCTTCATGTTCGAGACCCGCTTCCCACAGCAGCTGACCCGCTTCGCCGCCGAACTGGAGACGTTGCAGGACAACTACATCGACTGCTGGACGGATCTCAAGAAGCGCTTCAACGGGACGCCGGAAGGCGATTGGTCTTGAGTTCACGCCTCGTTTTGCTTGGCAGCAAGGGTGGTCCGGCGATCCGGCCGGGCGGCCCGTGGCCGACCTCGTCATTGCTTCAAATCGGCGGCCGTTCGATCGTGGTCGATTGCGGCCTTGGCGTTACCCGCGGAGTAACGGATGCCGGCGTGCCGCTGAAGGCGCTGGACCTGATCGTCATCACCCACCTGCATTCGGATCATGTGCTTGAGCTTGGTCCGTTGATCCACACGGCCTGGACCGCGGGGCTCGCGCATCCAGTGCGCGTCTTCGGCCCCGCCGGGACACGTGCCTATTGGCAGGGCTTCCTTCAGGCGATGGCCTTCGACATCGACATTCGCATCGTCGACGAAGGCCGGCCGGACCTGTGCGCTCTTGTCGACGTCATCGAGTTTTCCGAGGGCGCGGTCTTTTCGGAGAACGGCCTGACCGTGTCGGCGCTACGCGTCGATCATCCGCCAGTCACCGACTGTTTCGCGCTGCGGTTCGATCATGCGGAGGGCTCGGTCGTCTTTTCCGCTGATACGGCCTATTTTCCGCCGCTCGCCGATTTCGCCCGAGGGGCTGACATTCTCGTGCACGAAGCGATGCTCGCCGAAGGCGTCGACCGGCTGGTGGCGCGCACCGGCAACGGCGCGCGATTGAAGGAGCACCTGCTTGCGAGCCACACATTCGCCGAACAGGCGGCCGCGATCGCAACGTCCGCCGGCGTCGGTCGGCTGGTGCTGCACCACCTCATTCCGGCCGATGATCCCGAGATAACGCAAGGCCATTGGATTGCGGCGACCCGCAAAAGCTGGGCAGGCGCCTTGACGATCGCCGCCGACGGCCTTGTTGTGAGACTTGCGGACGATTCGCCCGCTTAAAACAACTCCGCGAAGGCCGCGCAGCGGCTTTCGGTCCGGAACAATGAGAAGATTGAGAGGGAGGACTGCATGAAACTGGCGACACTCAAGGACAGTACGCGCGACGGAAAGCTCGTGGTCGTCTCTCGCGATCTCACCCGCTGCTCCGAGGTCGGGCATATCGCCCGTACGCTGCAGGCAGCGCTCGACGACTGGGAACACGCAGGCCCGCGGCTTGCCCGCGTGGCCGAGGGGATCGAGACCGGCTCGCAGCCGACGATCCGGTTCCATGAACACGACGCCCTGTCGCCGTTGCCGCGCGCTTACCAATGGGCCGACGGCTCGGCCTACGTCAATCACGTCGAGCTCGTCCGCAAGGCCCGCAATGCCGAAATGCCGGCAAGCTTCTGGACCGACCCGCTGATGTATCAAGGCGGCTCCGACAGCTTCATCGCGCCGCGCGATCCGATCCCGCTTGCCGACGAAAGCTGGGGCGTCGACATGGAGGGCGAGGTCGCCGTCATCGTCGACGACGTGCCGATGGGCGCTACCAATGACGAGGCGCGCGCTGCGATCCGCCTGGTGATGCTGGTCAACGACGTATCGTTGCGTGGCCTCATCCCGGCCGAGCTTGCCAAGGGTTTCGGCTTCTTCCAGTCAAAGCCGTCTTCTGCCTTTTCGCCGGTCGCCGTTTCCCCGGATGAATTGGGTGAGGCCTGGGACGGCGGCAAGCTGCATCTGCCGCTCTGCGTCGACATCAACGGCAAGCCCTTCGGCCGAGCCAATGCCGGCATCGACATGACCTTCGATTTCGCCCAACTGGTCGCGCATGCGGCCAAGACCCGGCCGCTTTCTGCCGGCACGATTATCGGTTCGGGCACGGTCTCCAACAAGCTTGACGGCGGACCGGGCAAGCCGGTCGCAGAGGGCGGTGCCGGTTATTCCTGCATCGCGGAGCTGCGCATGATCGAAACCATCGTCGGTGGTGCGGCGAAGACGCATTTCCTGAGGGTCGGTGACGTCGTGCGCATCGAGATGAAGGACAAGACCGGCCATTCGATCTTCGGCGCTATCGAACAGACCGTCGAAGCCTACAACAAGGCCTAAACGGCTGAACGACAAGAACGGGCAAAGGCATGAGCGAGACCGTCCTTTACGACTACTGGCGTTCGTCGGCGAGCTATCGGGTGCGTATCGCGCTCAACAGCCTCGGCGAAAGCTATCGTTCGGTGCCGGTCGATCTGCTCGCCAAGGCGCACAAGGCGCCGGAGCATCTGGCGCGCAATCCGCAGGGGCTCGTGCCCGTTCTCGACATCGATGGCGAGCGGTTCACGCAATCGCTCGCCACCATCGAATATCTCGCCGAGACACGCAGCAATGCCGGTTTCCTGCCTGACGATGCCGTCGGGCGCCAGCGGGTGCGCATGCTCTCCTACGCGATCGCGATGGACATCCATCCCGTCTGCAATCTCGGCGTGATCTCCTATGTCATGGCCAATGCCGAGGACGGTGAGGCGGCGCGGCGCAACTGGATGCGCAAGTTCATCGGCGAGGGACTTGCCGCCTTCGAACAGCTGCTCGACCATCCCGCAACCGGCCGGTTCTGCCATGGCGACAGCCCGTCGATGGCGGATTTCTGCCTCGTGCCGCAGGTCTACAATGCCCGCCGCTGGGAGGTGGATCTCAGCGCTTGCCCACGGCTTGTCGCGATCGATCAGAATTGTTCGGAGATCGAGGCATTCGCCCGCGCTCACCCGGATCGCACGCCGCGCTGACCGGTGCGGTTGTCCGTTCTGTTCCTTCAGACATCATCTGACTGAAGCTGCCTTGTGCTGACCGGCCTCATCTGGCCGGTTCCGTCAAACGGATGTCGCGAATGGATCGACGGCCGGGCCAAGGCCGCGCTAGTTTTTGTGTGACTGGCCGTATAAGGGGGGCCGGAAAAACCTCTGGAGCGAGAGATCTACCGATGAAAAGCTATGTGCTGAACGTCAGCTGCAAGACCACCCGTGGCATCGTTGCCGCCATCACCGGCTATCTCGCCGAAAAGGGCTGTTACATTTCGGACAGTTCGCAGTTCGACGATCTCGAAACCGGGCTGTTCTTCATGCGCCTCACCTTCATCAGCCAGGAGGGCGCCACGCTCGACGAGCTGAAAGCGGGCTTCGAGCCGGTGGTCAAGCGCTTCGACATGAATGCGGAGATCCGCGACAGCGAAGAGCGCATGAAGGTGCTGCTGATGGTGTCGCGTTTCGGCCATTGCCTCAACGACCTGCTCTATCGCTGGAAGATCGGCGCGCTGCCAATCGATATCGTCGGTGTCGTCTCCAACCACTTCGACTATCAGAAGGTGGTGGTCAACCACGACATTCCCTTCCACTACATCAAGGTGACGAAGGAGAACAAGCCGAAGGCGGAAGCCCAGCTCCTAGAGCTCGTCGAACAGACCGGCGCCGACCTGATCGTGCTCGCCCGCTATATGCAGGTCCTGTCGGATGCGCTCTGCAAGAAGATGTCGGGCCGCATCATCAACATCCACCACTCGTTCCTGCCGTCGTTCAAGGGCGCCAATCCCTACAAGCAGGCCTATGAGCGCGGCGTGAAGCTGATCGGCGCGACGGCGCACTATGTCACCGCCGATCTCGACGAGGGCCCGATCATCGAGCAGGATATCGCCCGCATCACCCATGCCCAAAGTGCCGAAGACTACGTCTCGATCGGTCGCGACGTCGAAAGCCAGGTGCTGGCCCGTGCGGTACACGCCCATATCCACAACCGCTGCTTCATCAACGGCAACCGCGTCGTCGTCTTCCCGCCGAGCCCGGGTTCCTACGCTTCCGAGCGCATGGGCTGAGGTATGGGAAATCCGGCCCTCTCGCCGCCAAGCGGGTGACAGGCTCGGGGGACAAATCGTCCGCTGATAATGAGAAGCGCCGCCCGTTTCGACCGGCGGCGCTCAAAACCTACTGCAACAGCTCCAGCCCGACCGCCGTCGCCTCGCCGCCACCGATGCAGAGCGAGGCAATGCCGCGTTTGACCTGCTTGGCGCGCATGGCGTGCAGGAGCGTCACGATGATGCGGGCGCCCGAGGCGCCGATCGGGTGGCCGAGCGCGCATGCGCCCCCGTTAATGTTGACGATATCGTCGGAAAGGCCGAGATCGCGGATCGCGGCCATCGCCACCACGGCGAAGGCCTCGTTGATTTCGTAGAGGCCGACGCTGCCCTTCTCCCAGGCGAGCTTGGCCATCAGCTTGTCGATCGCACCGATCGGAGCGGTGGTAAACCAGGCCGGTTCCTGCGCATGGCCGGCATGGCCAGCGACGATGGCGAGGGGCGTGAGCCCGCGCTTTTCCGCCTCGCTTGCACGCATCAAAATCAGCGCCGCCGCACCGTCGGAGATCGACGACGAATTGGCCGCCGTCACGCTGCCGCCGTCGCGGAAGGCGGCTTTCAGCTTCGGGATCTTTGCCGGATCCGATTTGGTCGGCTGCTCGTCGCGATCAAGGTTGGCGGTCTGGCGTTTGCCGGCGCCGCTGACCGCCACTATTTCCACGGCAAAGGAACCATCCTCAGCCGCCCGGTTGGCGCGCTCCAGCGAGCGAAGCGCGAAGGCGTCCTGATCGGTGCGCGAGAACTGGTAGTGTTCGGCCGTATCCTCGGCATAGGTGCCCATCAGCCGACCGGAGTAGGCGTCTTCGAGGCCGTCGAGGAACATATGGTCCTTGACCTCACCATGCCCCAGGCGGAAACCGCCGCGCGCCTTCGGCAGCAGATACGGGGCGTTGGTCATCGACTCCATGCCGCCGACGGCAAGCACCGACGCGCTGCCCGAAAGGAGCGCGTCGTGGCCGAGCATCAGCGCTTTCATGCCGGAACCGCAGACCTTGGAGATGGTCGTCGACGGCGTTTCCTTGCCGAGGCCTGCGCCAAGAGCGGCCTGGCGCGCCGGGTTCTGGCCAATGCCGGCCGGTAGCACATTGCCCATCAGCACCTCGTCGACAGCTTCAAGGCCGGCGCGACCAAGTGCTGCCTTCAGCGCGATGGCGCCGATTTCCGGCGCGGTCAAATCCTTGAGGCTGCCCTGAAAGGCGCCCATTGGGGTGCGGGCCGCCGAAACGATGACGATAGGGTCAATTCTGCTCATGTCTTTCTCCCATACGGCAATGGTTGGCGCTAGTGGGTGCCACCGTCAGATATGCAGCGCGTGCCCGAGCGCCTTCAACGCGGACTCCTGAAAGGCCTCCGATTGTGTCGGGTGGGCATGGATCGTGCCGGCGATGTCTTCGAGCCGCGCGCCCATCTCAATCGCCAGGCTGAAGCTTGCCGAGAGTTCCGAGACGCCGTGGCCGACGGCCTGGATGCCGAGCACCAGGTGGTTGTCGGCGCGGGCAACGATGCGGACGAAACCGTCTTCGGCAAGCGTCGTCATGGCCCGGCCGTTCGCCTGGAAGGGGAACTGGCCGATCTTGATCTCGATGCCGCTCGCGCGCGCCTCGTCGGGCGAGAGCCCAGCGGTGACAATCTCCGGATCGGTGAAGCAGACCGCCGGGATGCAGCGCTTGTCCCAGCTTCGTTTATGCCCGGCGACGATCTCCGCCACCATCTCGCCTTGCGCCATGGCGCGATGCGCCAGCATCGGCTCGCCGGTGACGTCGCCGATCGCGTAGATGCCGCGCATGGAGGTGCGGCACTGGTCGTCGATGCGGATGAAGCGGCCGGTGCGGTCGAGGTCGATCTCCTCCAGGCCGAAGCCTTCGGTCACCGGCTTGCGGCCGATGGTGACGAGCACCTTTTCGGCGGCGACATCGATGGCGCGACCGTTGTGCTCGGCATGCAGGCTGCCGGTCTCGGCGGAGTAGCTCTTGGCAACCGTCTGGGTGAAGACTTCGATGCCGAGCTCGCCTAGGCGCTTGCCGATCGGCTTCGTCAGATCCGCGTCGTACTGCGGCAGGATGCGCGTCAGCGCCTCGACGATGGTGACATGGCTGCCGAGCTTGGCGAAGGCGGTGCCGAGTTCCAGACCGATATAGCCGCCGCCGATGACGGCGAGGCTCTTCGGCACGCTCTTCAGCGACAAGGCTTCCGTCGAGGAAATGATCGGCCCGCCGAAGGGCAGGTCCGGCAGTTCGACCGGCGCCGAGCCGGTGGCAATGACGATCGCTTCGGCGCGGATGCGCTGCAGCCCGATTTCGGTCTCGACATCGACGGTCTTGCCATCGACGAAGCGGGCGGCGCCGATCACGGCCTTGACGCCGGCCTTTTTCAGAAGCCCGGTGACGCCGCCGTTCAGCCGGCCGACGATGCCGTCCTTCCAGGCGACGGTATGGGCGAGGTCGATCGACGGATTGGCCAGAGAGAGGCCGAGCGGGTTGCGGCCGGAGGCGGCCGCGCGCAGCTTGTGAAACTCTTCGGCCGCGTGGATCAGGGCCTTGGAGGGAATGCAACCGACATTGAGGCAGGTGCCGCCGGCCTTGGCCTTTTCGACGATGACCGTGTCGATGCCGAGCTGGCCGGCGCGGATGGCTGCGATGTAGCCGCCGGGGCCGGCGCCGATCACGAGCAGCTTGCAGGAAATTTCCTTCATGATCGCCTCAGGCCTCCACGAATATAAGCGCCGGCGTTTCGAGCAGGGTCTTCAGCCGCTGCACGAAGACGGCCGCATCCCAGCCGTCGATGACGCGGTGATCGAAGCTCGAGGACAGGTTCATGATCTTGCGCGGCACGAACTGCGTGCCGTCCCAGACGGGCCGGATCGCAAGCTTGTTGACGCCGACGATCGCCACTTCCGGATGGTTGATGACCGGGGTGGTGACGATGCCGCCGAGCGCGCCGAGCGACGAGATGGTGATCGTCGATCCGGTCAACTCGTCGCGGGTGGCCGTGCCGGTGCGGGCCGCTTCCGCCAGACGGTTGAGTTCGGTGGCGCAATCCCAGATGCCGCGTGCTTCGGCATGGCGCACGACCGGGACGGTGAGGCCGGCGGGTGTCTGGGTGGCGATGCCGATATGGACGGCGTGATGGCGGTGGATGATGCCGGGACCGTCGTCGAAGATCGCGTTGACGGCGGGCTGATCGGCAATGGTGCGGACCAGCGCGCGCATCAGATAGGGCAGGATCGTCAGCTTCGGTTGATCCGGCTTGCGGTCGCGGTTCATCGTCGTCCGCAGGTTCTCGAGCGCTGTCATATCCACTTCTTCCACATAGGTGATGTGGGGAATGCGCGAGGTCGAAAGCGACATCTTCTCGGCGATGCGGCGGCGAAGGCCGGTCACCTTGATCTCGTCGACCGCGGTCTTGCGCTGCAGGCCGGCGGGCGCCGGCGCCGGCTGGGCGCCGCGGGCGATGAACTGGTCGAGATCATCATGAGTGATGCGGCCGGCCGGACCGGTGCCGGCCACCTGGCGCAGGTCGACGCCGCTTTCCTTGGCGCGCAGGCGCACGGCCGGCGAGGCCAGTGCTTTTTCCAGCCGCTCGCCGGTCGCGTGGCCATTCGCGATCGGTGCCTTCGCCTCGACTTTGACGGGTTGCGTAGGCTTGGCGACTGGGGCGGGTGCCTCGACCTTTACGGCGGGCTGTTCTTCCGCCTTTGCTGCCAGCTTGTTGTCAACAGCCGGTGCGGCTGTTTCCCCCTCACCGGCGATTTCGATGCGCACCAGCGGCGCCTTCACCGCGACGGTGTCACCCACTTCGGCACCGAGCCAGAGCACGGTGCCGGTGACGGGCGAGGGGATTTCGACGGTCGCCTTGTCGGTCATGACGGCGGCGAGCACCATGTCCTCGCGAACGGGATCGCCAGGCTTCACGTGCCATTCCACGAGTTCGGCCTCAGCCACGCCTTCGCCGACATCGGGCATCTTGATTACGAATTCGCCCATCTCAGGCCTCCATCACTTCGACGAGCGCGCGTCCGACGCGCGCGGGGCCGGGGAAATAGTCCCATTCCTGGGCGTGCGGGTAGGGCGTGTCCCAGCCCGCAACGCGCACGACGGGCGCTTCGAGATGGTAGAAGCAATGCTCCTGAACGAGCGAGGCCACTTCGCCGCCGAAGCCTGACGTGAGCGTGGCCTCATGCACGACGACGCAGCGACCAGTCTTTTCCACCGACTTGACGATCGTATCGAGATCGAGTGGCAGCAGGCTGCGCAGGTCGATCACCTCGGCGTCGATACCGGTTTCCTCGGCCGCTGCAAGCGCCACGTGCACCATGGTGCCATAGGCGACGACGGTGACGGCGGAGCCCTGACGGCGGATCTCCGCCTTGCCGATCGGGATGGTGTAGTGGCCTTCGGGTACCTCGCCGAGGTCATGCTTCGACCACGGGATGACCGGCCGGTCGTGATGGCCGTCGAAGGGACCGTTGTAGAGCCGCTTCGGCTCGAGGAACATCACCGGATCGGGATCTTCGATCGAAGCGATCAGCAGGCCCTTGGCGTCATAGGGATTGGAGGGCACCACGACCTTGAGGCCGCAGACATGGGTGAACAGCGCTTCCGGGCTCTGGCTGTGGGTCTGGCCGCCGAAGATGCCGCCGCCGGTCGGCATGCGCAGCACGATCGGGCAGGTGAAATCGCCGTTGGAGCGGTAGCGGATGCGGGCCGCTTCCTGGGTGATCTGGTCGTAGGCCGGGTACATGTAGTCGGCGAACTGGATCTCGACGCAGGGCTTCAGCCCATAGGCCGCCATGCCGATCGCCGTGCCGACGATGCCGCTTTCGCTGATCGGTGCATCGAAACAGCGGGTCTTGCCGTATTTCGCCTGTAGCCCTTGCGTGCAGCGGAAGACGCCGCCGAAATAGCCGACGTCCTCGCCGAAGACGACGACGTTGTCGTCGCGCTGCATGGAGACGTCCATGGCGCTACGCACGGCTTCGATCATTGTCATTCTGGCCATGTCAGTATCCTGCCTTCTGCCGCTGGCGGCGAATGTGCGGCGGCATCTCGGCATAGACACCCTCGAAGATGTCGCGCACCGACGGCTTGCCGCCGGCATGCAAGGTGCCGTGGCCTTCGGCCTGTTTCTGTGCCTGGATTACCGCATCGACGATTTCGGCTTCCGCCTGGGTGTGGCGCTCTTCGGACCAGGCGCCGCGCAGGATCAGGTGCTTTTTCAGCCGGAGGACGGGATCGCCGAGCGGCCAGGCCTCCGATTCCGTCTTCGGTCGGTAGGCGCTCGGGTCGTCGGAGGTCGAATGCGCGCCGACGCGATAGGTGACGTATTCGATCAGCGTCGGGCCGAGATTGCGCCTTGCGCGCTCGGCCGCCCATTTGGCGACGGCGTAGACGGCGAGATAGTCGTTGCCGTCGACGCGCAGCGCCGGAATGCCGAAGCCGAGGCCGCGGGCGGCAAAGGTGCCGGAGCCGCCGCGCGCGATGCCCTGGAAGGTGGAGATCGCCCACTGATTGTTGACGATGTTGAGGATGACAGGCGCCTTGTAGGTGGAGGCAAAGACCAGCGCCGAGTGGAAGTCCGATTCCGCCGTCGAGCCGTCACCGATCCAGGCCGCGGCGATCTTGGTGTCGCGCTTGATCGCCGACGCCATCGCCCAGCCAACAGCCTGCACATATTGGGTTGCGAGGTTGCCGGAGATGGTGAAGAAGCCATGCTCCTTGGAGGAATACATGATCGGCAGCTGCCGGCCGCGCAAGGGATCGCTCTCGTTCGAGAAGATCTGGTTCATCATCTCGACCATGGGATAGCCGTCGGCGATCAGAAGACCGGCCTGGCGATAGGTCGGGAAGTTCATGTCACCCTTCACCAACGCCTTGCGGAAGGCGCAGCTAACGGCCTCTTCGCCCAGGTGCTGCATGTAGAACGAGGTCTTGCCCTGACGCTGCGCCATCACCATGCGCGCGTCGAAGGCGCGCAGCGTCATCATGTGCTTGAGACCAGCCAGAAGCTCGTCGTCGGACAGCAGACCGGCCCAGGGGCCGACCGCTTCGCCGTCACGGTTCAAGACGCGAATGATCGAATAGGCGAGATCGCGCATCTCTTCCGGCGCGACGTCCACCTCCGGGCGCGGAACGGAGCCGGCCTTCGGGATCTTGACGTTGGAGAAATCCGGCTGGCCACCGGGCCGAACGGCGGGTTCGGGGACATGCAGGCTAAGTCGATCGAGATCGCTCATGCAGTTTCCGGCCTCCTCCGGAGTGCGCAGCGCACCAAATCAAAGATCGGTTCCAATTGAACCGCTCTTCATCTCTGTTTTCACGCATTTCCGGACGCAAAACCGCTACGCAGTTTTGCTGGAAATGCTCTAAATCGGGAAAACGATCGGACTGACATATGCGAAGACGTACGTTCCGACCTCACACGGCTCCTCTGCCTGAGGTCTGCGTACACTCCTCCTAAGCCCCGCTCTCCCGACGGGAATGCTCACAGACTGCCACGAGTTCCGGGGCTTATGAAGGTCTTTCCGTGTTGCGGGGCAGGGGCAGACGAAGAAAGATAGAATCCTGCCGGGAGTGCGCTCACGCGTTGTGTTGCGCATGGCCTTGCCGGTCGCTGCTTGTAATTTTCTTTCGCGGGCGTTTCGCCGTACGGCGATCAAACCGGCGGGGCGATCGTAATCGGCGTCGCGTCGAGGAAGCGCGAGAGCCGGAATGGGGTGGGGTCGACGACCGGTTTATCTCCGGTCACGAGATCCGCAACGAGATGCCCGGCGCCCGGCCCGATGCCGAAACCGTGGCCCGAAAATCCGGTCGCGATGATCAGTCCCGGAACGCCTTCTGCCGCTGAAATCACCGGAACGGCATCCGGCGTCACGTCGATCAGGCCGGCCCAGATCTGCTGCACCTTGGCCTCACGCAGAAACGGGAAGGCTTTTGCGGCGGCGTCGAGAGCATGAAGTGCGCGGCGGGAATCCGGGTTGGGATCAAGCACGCGGTGGCGCTCGAAGGCGCCCGGGCGATCGAGCGGGACGGCGCCGATTTCGAACAGCTCGTTCCAGCTCTGGGCGCTGAGGCCGACCTGCACGGCCTCGCCTTCCGCCTTTCGCGCCGGCTGGAAATCGCGGAAGAACGCGAAGCTGTCGGGCACGATCGCGTGCAGATTGGCCGCGCCGTCGGCAATCGTGTAGCCGCCGTCGAGCCGCTTGCGGTAGGCGTAAGTTGCGGTTGCGCCGGCGCCTTCCGGTCCCCCGGAAGCCGGGCCGGTTCTCACGACCGTGTTGCGCACTTTCAGTTGCGGCAGGCGGATGCCAAGGCTCTTGAGGAACAGTCGCGACCAGGCACCGCCGGCGACGACGACCGTCGAAGTTTCGATGCGACCCTTCTCGGTCACAACCGCGGAGATCCGCCCGGCCGCCCGCTCGACGCCACGCACGGCGCAGCCGGTCAAGATGCGCGCTCCGGCGCGGCGGGCGCCGGCAACGATCGCAGGCACGGCCTTTTGCGGTTCTGCCCGGCCGTCGCTTGGGGTGAAGAGCGCACCTTCATAGCGAAGGGCGGCGCTCGGCATCGCCGCCGCGGTCGCATCAGCGCCAAGCTGCCGACTGTCGACGCCATAGGGTTTGGCCATCGCGAGCCAGGCATCGCGGTTGGCGACATCACGTTCATTCTCGGAGATGTAGAGAATGCCGCTGCGGCGAAAGCCGGTCTCGCCGCCGACACGGGCGTCGAGCGTGTCCCAGATCCTCAGCGCCTCGATCGCCAGTGGGATCTCGCGCTCGTCGCGGCCCATGACCCGCACCCAGCCCCAGTTGCGGCTCGACTGCTCCGCTCCGGGCATGCCTTTCTCGCAAAGCACGACATCGATGCCGCGTTCGGCGAGGAAGAGGGCTGTGCTGACGCCGATGATACCACCACCGACGATGACGACGTCGGCCTTGGCGGGCAGGGCGGTATCGGTGGCGATGGGATCAAGCGCGGGACCGGGCATGGGGAGGTACTTTCGGGCAGGACGTGTCACGGTCATCGGTGCATGCCGCCGCCGCGAGATCAAGACCTGCTATCTGGCCATTGCTCGAAAGCTTGGGTTTGCCGGCTCACTTTGTTTGGGAAAGCTGGTCCGCCTCGCCATCGGGCGGACTTCCGGTTTGCCCGGGGAGCTTCTATGCTCGCCCGCATGAGTGAGAGCCGCCCCGATCTTCGCCCCGTCCTGCGCATCGATTTTCCGCCCGCCGACCGGCTCGGCCGCGGCAAGATCATGCTGCTTGAACTGATCCGCGAGACCGGGTCGATCTCCGCTGCCGGGCGGGCGATGGACATGTCCTATCGGCGCGCCTGGCTACTGGTCGATGCCTTGAACCGGATGTTCAGCGAGCCTTCGGTTGAATCGCAGCGCGGCGGCAAACAGGGTGGCGGGGCGCTAGTGACAGCTTTCGGCGAAGAGCTGATCCGGCGCTACCGCGAGATGGAGGAAAAAACGCGAGCCGCGATTGCCGAGGATCTTGCCTGGCTCGAAAGCGTTCGCGGCAACACTGCACCGTCGGGTACGGACGCGGTTGTTTCAAACGACATTTAGTGGTCGATCGCCACGGACTTGATCACGGCATAGACGGTCCTGCCAGGAACAAGCTGCAGCGCGTCGCGCGAAAAGCGGGTGATGCGGGCGGCAATCGTCGCATCGCCGCAAGTCACCCTGACATCGACGCTGCCGTCTTCCTCCGTCGCGATCGCAAGGATGCGCCCTTCCAGCACGTTGAGCGCGCTGATCTCCACAGGTCTTGATGTCGCCAGCATGACGTCGCGCGCGGCGACGTGCAGGCGAAGCCTGCTGCCGGGTGTCGCGCTGACACCCGCAATGCGCAGTCGTTCCCGCCCGACCCGGACCGTCGTCAGTTCGTGGGACGGATCGGTTCCCTCGACCTCGCCTTCCAGCAGGACGCCGGCCTCGCGCCTGCCGGTGGCGAGCATGGCGGCCGGCGCGCTCAAAACCTCGGCGGCGGCACCCGATGCCGTTACCCGGCCATCCTCCAGAATGACGACGCGCCGCGCCAACCGGGCGACTTCGCCGACGGAATGGCTGACATAGACGATCGGGATGCCAGCATCGTCACGCAGCCGTTCGAGATAGGGCAGGATCTCGGCCTTGCGGGCCTCGTCGAGCGCCGCGAGCGGTTCATCCATCAGGAGCAGGCGGGGTGCTGCCAGCAGCGCACGGCCGATCGCGATGCGCTGCCTTTCGCCGCCGGAAAGGGCTGAAGGGTTGCGTTCCAGCAGATGGCCGATGCCGAGCATCTCGACAATGCGCGCAAAGTCGCCACCGGCGCCGCTCTTGCCGGCGAACCAGCGGCCATAGGCAAGATTACGGCGCACGCTCAAATGCGGAAAGAGGCGCGCTTCCTGAAAGACGTAGCCGAAGCGGCGGCGATGCACGGGCGTGAAGACCCGACGCTCGCTGTCGGCAATGACGTCGCCATCGAGCACAACGCGACCGCTTTGCGGTTTCAACAACCCGGCGATGATATTGATCAGCGAGGTCTTGCCGGAGCCGGAGCGACCGAACAGCGCCGTAACGCCGCCGTCCGAGGTGAAAGCGGCATCGAGCGAGAAGTTGCCGAACTGGTGGCGGGCTTCGACGGTGAGGCTCATTGGGCCGCCACCCGACGGGCGGCGAAGGTCGCCAGCAGTTCGGAGAAAATGAGCGCGGCCATGGAAATGACGATCGAAATGATCGTCAACCGCATGGCACCGGCGTCGCCGCCCGGCACCTGGGTGAAGGTGTAGATGGCGGAGGAAAGCGTCTGCGTTTCCCCGGGAATATTGGAGACGAAGGTGATCGTCGCGCCGAACTCGCCCATCGCCTTGGCAAAGGCGATGATCATGCCGGCGATGATGCCGGGGATGATCAGCGGCAAGGTGACGGTGGCAAACACCCAGAGCGGGCTGGCACCGAGCGTGGTCGCTGCGTCTTCCAGCTTGCGGTCGACTGCTTCGATCGACAGGCGGATGCTGCGCACCATCAGCGGAAAGGCCATGACCGCTGAGGCAAGCGCCGCGCCGGTCCAGCGGAAGGAGAAGACCAGGCCGAAGTAGTCGGCAAAAAAGGCGCCGAGCGGTCCGCGCCTGCCGAAGAGCAGGAGCAGCAGGAAACCGGTAACGACCGGCGGCAGGATCAGAGGCAGGTGAACGAGACCATTCAGCAGCGTCTTGCCCCAGAAACGGCCGCGGGCGAGCATCATGGCGATGGCGAGCGCGAAGGGCAGGCTGCAGATCATCGCGACGGTTGCGACGCGCAGGCTCAAAAGGATCGCCGTCCATTCCGCATCGCTTACTGCAAGCCAGTCCAACAGATGTCGCTCCCCGATACGAGGCCGGTGGGATGTGGCTGTCCGCCTGCGTCCGCCCCCCGCCTCTGACAAATGATCGCGTCGCCCGCGTTTGGGCGCGGGCGACACGTGACGATAGATGCTTCGCCTGCCTCTGGACAGCCGAGATCCACCGCCTTTTCAGGCCGATTACTTAAGGACGGTGAAGCCCTGCTTTTCGAAGAGGGCGGCTCCCTTCGCCGACTTGACGAAGTCGACATAGGCGGCGGCATCCGGGCTCTTGCTCTCGGCGGTGATCGCGATCGGATAGATGATCGGCGGATGGCTGTCTTCCGGGAAGGTACCGACGACCTTCACGCCCGGGTCGGCGGCCGCGTCGGTCTGGTAGACGATGCCATAGGGTGCTTCGCCGCGCGAGACGAGGAGGAGTGCCGCGCGCACGCTTTCGGCGCCGGCGACCTTGGGCTCTACGGCCTTCCAGGCGCCGAGCTTTTCGAGCGCCGCCTTGCCGTATTTGCCGGCCGGAACGGAATCGACGGCACCCATGGCGAGGCGACCGTCGCCGAGCATGGCTGCCAGGTCGAAGCCCTGCTTGATATCGACGGCTGCTGCGTCGGCCTTGCCGGAAACGAGTACGATGCGGTTGCCGAGCAGGTTGGAGCGGGTGTCGTCCTTGATCAACTTCTTGTCCGTGAGATAGTCCATCCAGGCGAGGTCGGCGGAGATGAAGACATCGGCCGGTGCACCCTGCTCGACCTGCTTGGCGAGCGCCGAGCTTGCCGCGTAGGAAACGGTCGTTTCCTTGCCGCTTTCCTTCCGCCACTCGGCATTGATCGCATCGAGCGCGTTCTTGAGGCTAGCGGCCGCAAAGACCGTTACCTTCTCTTCGGCCTGCGCCGATGCCGGCATGACGGTGGTACCGGCCCAGGCGAGGCAGAGTGTCAACACCAGGCCCTTCAGCCAGTCTCTTCTCTTGATCATCGATTTCCTCCAACGAAGCGTGATATCTCTTAGGATACAACGATATCGCTTCCTGATTAGCGTTGTATCCATTGAAATACAATGCTCTTGTAGACGGCCAGCGCGGCGTCCGGCGCGCCCATCCGCTCCAGGCAAAAGCCGTGCAACATCCGCGATGGGGCTTGCGATGGCGGTCGGGCGGCCTAAATTGCTGGCCTCAAAGCCAATTGATGGACCGGAGGTGCGATGGAAACGGCGGTGAAGCTCGAAGAGAGCTGGAAGGCAGCGCTGGCGCCGGAATTTTCCAGCGCCTATATGGCCGAGCTCAAGCAGTTCCTGCTCGCCCAAAGGAACGAAGGCAGACAGATTTTTCCGCGGGGACCTGAATACTTCCGCGCGCTCGACCTGACGCCGCTCGACAAAGTGCGCGTCGTCATCCTCGGCCAGGACCCCTATCACGGCGACGGCCAGGCGCACGGGCTCTGCTTCAGCGTGCGCCCCGGTATCCGAACACCGCCCTCGCTCGTCAACATCTATAAGGAACTGAATACAGATCTCGGCATTCCGCCGGCGCGACACGGCTTCCTCGAAAGCTGGGCGAAGCAAGGTGTGCTGCTCTTAAACAGCGTGCTGACGGTGGAGCGCGGCAATGCGGCGTCACACCAGGGGCGCGGTTGGGAGAAGTTCACGGACGCAATCATCCGCGCGGTCAACGAGGCGGATCATCCCGTCGTCTTCATGCTCTGGGGTTCCTACGCGCAGAAGAAGGCGGCCTTCGTCGACCGGTCGCGCCATCTGGTGCTGCGCGCGCCGCATCCTTCGCCCTTGTCGGCCCATTCCGGTTTTCTCGGCTGCCGGCATTTCTCCCAGGCCAATGCCTTCCTGGAATCCAAGGGTTTTGATCCGATCGACTGGCGGCTGCCCGAAGATCCGGCTGTCGCCGAAATGAACTGAGGTCGGCGTTGACGTTTCCGCTGTCGCGGTAAGGTCTTGCGCCGGAGACGGCGATCCGCCAAACACGCCGAGAGAAGGCAGGCGGAGGCGAGGACATGCGCAAAATTCTGATCATCGGCATCGGTTCGGGCAATCCGGAGCATATGACGGTACAGGCGATCAATGCGCTGAACCGCGCCGACGTGCTGTTCATCCCGACCAAGGGGGCGAAGAAGACCGAGCTGGCCGAAGTGCGCCGCGACATCTGCGCCCGTTATGTGACGCGCGGCGACAGCCGCACGGTCGAATTCGCGGTGCCGGTGCGCCGCACCGAGGGCGTCAGCTACGACGGCAGCGTCGACGACTGGCACGCCCAGATCGCCGCGATCTACGAAGGGTTGCTGGCGAAGGAATTGGGTGATCAGGGGATCGGCGCATTCCTCGTCTGGGGCGATCCGATGCTCTATGACAGCACCATCCGTATCGTCGAGCGGGTCAAGGCGCGAGGGCAGGTTGCCTTCGACTACGACGTCGTTCCGGGGATCACCAGCCTGCAGGCGCTCTGCGCCAGCCACCGCATTCCGCTGAACCTCGTCGGCAAGCCGGTGGAGATCACCACCGGGCGCCGGTTGCACGAGAGCTTTCCGGAAAAGAGCCAGACTTCCGTCGTGATGCTCGACGGTGAGCAGGCGTTTCAGCGGATCGACGATCCCGATGCCGAGATCTACTGGGGCGCCTATCTCGGTACGCCGGATGAGATCGTCCTTTCCGGCCGTCTCGCCGAGGTGAGGGACCGGATCCTCGAAACAAGGGCGTCGGCGCGTGAGAGAATGGGCTGGATCATGGACATCTACCTGCTTCGCAAAGGTGTCGACTTCGAGGAGTGAGGACGCCGGACAGACCGCGTCGTGTTTGATCTCACTCAAGGTTTGCGGCTGTGTTATAGCGTCTTTGGAGGCTTCTTCAGGGAGGAGAGCCTCAAGCGATGACGGATTTGATGAGTACCTGCGCCCTTCCATCGACCGGAGAACCCGGTGCCAGCGCCTCGATGCGGCGCGGCGCCTGTCCGTCGCTCGCCGCACCGATGCAGACCGGCGACGGGCTGCTCGTGCGGCTCAGGCCCGATGACGGCAGCCTGACCATTCCCAAGGTCATCGCGCTTGCAGCCGCCGCCAAGACCTTCGGCAACGGCATCATCGAGATCACCGCGCGCGGAAACCTGCAGTTGCGCGGCCTGAGCGCGGCGACGGTACCTGGGCTGGCGCAGGCGATCGGGGACGCCGAGATCATGATCGCCGAGGGCCTTGCTATTGAGGTGCCGCCGCTTGCCGGTATCGATCCCGCTGAGACCGCGGATCCCCGGCCGATCGCGGCAGGGCTTCGAGAAGCCTTGCAGGCGCGCCGGCCGATGCTGAGGCTTGCGCCCAAACTGTCGGTCGTCATCGACGGTGGCGGACGCTTTGGTCTTAATGCTGTGGTTGCCGACATTCGCCTTCGGGCGCTTTCGACGCCCGACGGCTCTGGATGGCTGCTGTCGCTGGGCGGGACGGCAGCGAAGGGATCGATCATCGGGACGTTTGTCGGCAACGCGGTCGTGCCGGCCTTGATCACCATTCTCGAAAAACTGGCGAGCCTCGGCACGACGGCACGTGGGCGCGATCTGGACCCGGCGGAAATCCGCGCCCTTTGTCGGTGCGAGGCATTGTCCGAACGTCCGGCAGTTCTGAGTTCGGCCTCGATACCCGGCAGTCATGACCTCGGTGACGCTGGGGTTATTCTCGGCCTCGGCCTCGCCTTCGCGCAGGTGGAGGCGTCCGTGCTGGAGGCCTTCCTCCATCAGGCCCAGGAGCTTGGCGCCACCGCAATCCGGCTTGCGCCGGGGCATGCCTTCTTCGTGCTTGGCCTCGGCCACGAGACCGCGGCTGTCGCCCAGAGCCTGGCGGCGGCGCATGGTTTTCGCATCGTCGAAGACGACCCGCGCAACGCGATTGCCACCTGCGCCGGCAGCAAGGGCTGCGCCTCCGCGTGGATGGAGACCAAGGGCATGGCACAAAGCCTTGTCGAGATGGCGCCCGAGCTGCTCGACGGCTCGCTTACCGTGCATCTTTCCGGCTGCGCGAAGGGCTGTGCCCGACCGAGGCCATCGGAGCTGACGTTGGTCGGTGCGTCATCAGGATACGGCCTTGTCGTAAATGGGGCTGCCAACGGCTTGCCAAGCGCCTACACCGATGAGAATGGAGTGAAATCCGCGCTTGCCCGCCTCGGCCGGCTGGTGCGGCAAAACAAAGACGCTGGCGAATCGGCGCAGTCCTGTCTTACACGGCTCGGAGCTGCGCGCGTCTCGGCAGCGTTCGAACAGGAATAGACATGCCTGAGTATGATTACATCCGCGATGGCAACGCCATCTACGAGCGTTCCTTCGCGATCATCCGCGCCGAGGCCGACCTTTCCGGATTCTCCGAGGAGGAAGCGGATCTGGCGGTGCGCATGGTGCATGCCTGCGGCTCCGTCGAAGCGACCAAGCAGTTCGTCTTCTCTCCCGATTTCGTGACCTCGGCCCGCGCGGCGCTCAAGGCCGGCGCGCCGATCCTTTGCGATGCCGAGATGGTCGCGCACGGTATCACCCGCGCGCGGCTGCCGGCCGGCAACGAGGTGATCTGCACGCTGCGCGATCCGCGCACGCCTGAGATTGCCGCCGCGATCGGCAACACCCGCTCTGCCGCCGCGCTCAGGCTCTGGAGCGAGCGCCTGGCCGGGTCGGTCGTGGCGATCGGCAACGCGCCGACGGCCTTGTTTTTCCTGCTCGAAATGCTGCGTGACGGCGCGCCGAAGCCGGCGGCGATCCTCGGCATGCCCGTCGGTTTCGTCGGCGCGGCGGAATCGAAGGATGCGCTGGCCGAGAATTCCTATGGCGTTCCCTTCGCCATCGTGCGCGGTCGCCTCGGCGGTAGCGCCATGACGGCTGCGGCGCTGAATTCGCTCGCGAGGCCGGGCCTGTGAGCGGCGCCGGCGTGGGGCGCCTGATCGGCGTTGGAACCGGCCCGGGGGATCCGGAGCTCTTGACGGTCAAGGCGGTGAAGGCGCTGGGCGAAGCCGACGTGCTTGCCTATTTCGCCAAGGCCGGGCGCAGCGGCAACGGCCGCGCGGTCGTCGAAGGCCTGCTGAAGCCCGATCTCCTGGAGCTGCCGCTCTACTATCCGGTGACGACCGAGATCGACAAGGACGACGGCGCCTACAAGAGCCAGATCACCGATTTCTACAATGCATCCGCCGAAGCCGTGGCGGCGCATCTTCTCGCCGGGCGCACGGTCGCGGTGCTCAGCGAAGGCGATCCGCTGTTCTATGGCTCCTACATGCACCTGCATGTGCGGCTCGCCAACCGCTTCCCGGTCGAGGTGATCCCTGGCATTACCGCCATGTCCGGCTGCTGGTCGCTTGCCGGCCTGCCGCTGGTGCAGGGCGATGATGTGCTCTCCGTGCTTCCGGGCACGATGGCCGAGGCCGAGCTTGGCCGGCGGCTTGGGGATACCGAAGCGGCCGTGATCATGAAGGTCGGACGCAATCTGCCGAAGATCCGACGGGCGCTTGCCGCCTCCGGTCGCCTCAATCAGGCGGTCTATGTCGAGCGCGGCACGATGAAGAACGCGGCGATGACGGCGCTGGCCGAGAAGGCCGACGACGAGGCGCCCTATTTCTCGCTGGTGCTCGTGCCCGGCTGGAAGGACAGGCCATGACCGGTACGCTCTATGTGGTCGGCACCGGCCCGGGCAGCCCGAAGCAGATGACGCCGGAGACGGCGGAAGCTGTTGCGGCGGCGGAAGAGTTTTACGGCTATTTTCCCTATCTCGATCGGCTGAACCTGCGTCCCGACCAGCTGCGCGTCGCCTCCGACAATCGCGAGGAGCTCGACCGGGCACAGGTGGCGCTGACGCGGGCTGCTGCCGGCGTGAAGGTCTGCATGGTCTCCGGCGGCGATCCCGGTGTCTTTGCGATGGCGGCTGCCGTCTGCGAGGCGATCGACAAGGGGCCCAAGGAATGGAAATCGGTCGAACTGGTGGTCACGCCCGGCGTGACGGCCATGCTCGCCGTTGCCGCCCGCATCGGCGCACCGCTCGGTCATGATTTCTGCGCGATGTCTCTCTCCGACAACCTGAAGCCCTGGGAGGTCATCACCCGGCGGCTGAGGCTGGCGGCGGAAGCGGGCCTCGTCATTGCACTCTACAATCCGATCAGCAAGGCGCGACCGTGGCAGCTCGGCGAAGCCTTCGAGATCCTGCGCGGTGTGCTGCCGGCAACGGTGCCGGTCATCTTCGGCCGCGCGGCCGGACGGCCGGACGAGCGCATCGCGGTGATGCCGCTCGGCGAGGCCGATGCCAACCGCGCCGACATGGCGACCTGCGTCATCATCGGCTCGCCGGAAACGCGCATCGTCGAGCGTGAAGGGCAACCCGATCTCGTCTACACGCCGCGCTTCTATGCGGGAGCGAGCCAGTGAGCGATGCGGTCGAGTGCCTCGTCGCAACTGCCAACGGCGGGCACATCCGTCGGTTTGCGCCGCTCGACCATGATCACCTCGATGCCGAGCCGGCGCGCTGCGGCGATTTTGCCATAGGTGGCGCTGCCGCCGCTGTTCTTGGCAACGATCACGTCGATCTTCCGGGTCTCCAGCAGCGCGGCTTCATCGGCTTCCTTGAAGGGGCCGGTCGCCAGGATCGCCTCCTGGTCGGGCAGGTTAAGCGGCGGAGTGACCGGATCGACGCTGCGGATGACGTAGCTGTGCTGCGGTGCGACCTCGAAGTGGAACGCCTCCTGCCGGCCGATGGCGAGGAAGACGCGCCGGCGGCGATCGCCAAGCGCGCTCACCGCTTCGACAACGCTGTCGACGGTGGTCCAGCGATCGCCGGGCAGGGGCAGCCATTCCGGTCGGCGAAGCGCAAGCAGCGGAATTCCGGTTCGTTGCGCCGCTTCCGCGGCGTTGTGCGATATGCGCGCGGCAAAGGGATGCGTGGCGTCGACCAGCAGGGCGATGTTTTCGTCGCGCAGGAAGTGCGCCAGCCCATCGGCGCCGCCGAAACCGCCAATGCGGGTCTTGACCGGTTGCGGCCGCGGGTCGGCGGTACGACCGGCAAGCGAGATTGCGGTGTCGTAGCGGGCGTCTTCGGCCAATCGGCTCGCGAGTTCGCGCGCCTCGGTGGTGCCGCCCAATATCAGAATGCGAGGTTTTTCCATGGCTGACGTGCCGAACAGCGAACCCGCCATCGTCTCCCCCTGGCTGACCGTCATCGGTATCGGTGAAGATGGTGTAGCGGGTCTCGGCGACGAGGCCAAGCGGTTGATCGCCGAGGCACCCGTCGTCTATGGCGGTCATCGCCACCTGGAGCTCGCCGCTCCCCTTATCACAGGCGAGGCTCATCACTGGCAGAGCCCGCTCGAGCGCTCGGTGGTGGAAATCGTCGGTCGCCGTGGCAGCCCCGTGGTGGTGCTTGCCTCGGGCGACCCATTCTTCTTCGGCGTCGGCGTGACGCTGGCGCGCCGGATCGCGTCTGCCGAAATCCGCACGCTCCCCGCACCGTCCTCGATCAGCCTTGCCGCCTCACGGCTAGGCTGGGCCTTGCAGGATGCGACGCTCGTCTCAGTGCATGGACGTCCGCTCGATCTGGTGCGGCCGCACCTGCATCCGGGCGCGCGCGTGCTGACGCTGACATCGGACGGGGCCGGCCCGCGGGACCTGGCCGAGCTGCTGGTCGCCAGCGGCTTCGGTCAGTCCCGGCTGACGGTTCTGGAGGCGCTCGGCGGCGCCGGCGAACGGGTGACGACGCAGATCGCCTCGCGTTTCATGCTCGGCCTCGTGCACCCCTTGAATGTCTGCGCCATCGAGGTCACGGCCGACGAGGGCGCGCGCATCCTGCCGCTTGCGGCCGGCCGCGACGACGCGCTGTTCGAGCATGACGGCCAGATCACCAAGCGCGAGGTGCGGGCTTTGACGCTGTCAGCACTGGCGCCGCGCAAGGGCGAACTGCTCTGGGATATCGGCGGCGGCTCCGGCTCGATCGGTATCGAATGGATGCTGGCCGACCCGACCATGCGCGCGATCTCCATCGAAGTGTCGCCGGAGCGTGCGGTCCGCATCGGCCGCAACGCGACGATGTTCGGTGTGCCGGGGTTGACAGTGGTCGAAGGTGAAGCACCGGCCGCCCTTGCCGGCCTGCCGCAGCCCGATGCGATCTTCATCGGCGGCGGCGGCAGCGAAGCCGGCGTGATGGAGGCCGCGATCGCGGCGCTCGGGCCTGGTGGACGTCTGGTCGCCAACGCGGTGACAACGGATATGGAAGCGGTGCTGCTTGATCATCACGTGCGGCTCGGTGGCACGCTGATCCGAATCGATATCGCACGAGCCGGTCCCGTTGGCGCGATGACCGGATGGCGGCCTGCCATGCCGGTGACGCAGTGGTCCTGGGCGAAGAGCTAGAACAATACCAGCAGTGCGAAGCGGTTTTGCGTCCGGAAATGCGGAAGAAAAGTGAGCAAAACCAGCAGGAGCGTGAAGCGGTTTTGCGTCCGCAACTGCGTGAAACAAAGAGAGAGCTAGATATGACGGTACATTTCATCGGCGCCGGCCCGGGGGCTGCGGATCTGATCACGGTGCGCGGCCGCGACCTGATCGGACGTTGCCCGGTCTGCCTCTATGCCGGCTCGATCGTTTCGCCGGACCTCCTGCAGTATTGCCCGCCGGGTGCGCGCATCGTCGATACCGCGCCGATGTCGCTGGACGAAATCGAGGCGGAATACTTGAAGGCGGCTGCCGACGGTCTCGACGTGGCGCGGCTTCATTCTGGCGACCTCTCGGTCTGGAGTGCGGTGGCCGAGCAGATCCGCCGGCTGGAGAAGCACGGCATCGCCTACACGATGACGCCGGGCGTGCCATCTTTTGCGGCGGCGGCCGCAGCGCTTGGGCGCGAATTGACCATTCCGGCGGTGGCTCAAAGCTTGGTGCTGACCCGCGTCTCCGGTCGCGCCTCGCCGATGCCGAACAGTGAGACGCTCGCCGCCTTCGGCGCCACCGGCGCGACGCTGGCGATCCATCTCGCCATCCACGCGCTCCAGCAGGTGGTCGAGGAACTGACGCCGCTTTATGGCGCCGATTGCCCTGTTGCCATCGTCGTTAAAGCCTCCTGGCCGGACGAGCGGGTGGTGCGTGGCACGCTCGGGGACATCGCCGCCAAGGTGGCGGAAGAGCCGATCGAGCGCACCGCGCTGATCTTCGTCGGCCCGGGGCTCGAAGCCTCCGATTTCCGCGAGAGTTCGCTCTACGATCCCGCCTATCAGCGACGGTTCAGGGGCCGCGGCGAATAGGCCGGGTCGCTTCAGGTCCCTGTCGCCGGCTTTCCCTGTCGTTGCGCAGGCTGAAACCTACTCTGCCGGTTCTTCGCGCGGCGGACGCTGCTTGAGCGGCACGCCGTGTTTTTCTTCCACGCGGTCGCGATAGAGTGCGGCCTGCCCGAGCAGCATCAGCGTCATCGGTGTGGTGACGAGAACGAAGACGATGATCAGGATTTCGTGGAACACCCAGCGGCTCTGCAGCACGGCGAAGCAGATGATCGAGGCTGTGCAGATCAGCAGCACGCCGCCGCTGGTTGCCAGCGTCGGCGCATGCAGCCGCTCGTAAAAGCTGGTAAACCGCAGCAGGCCGACCGAGCCGATCAGCGCTATGGCAGCGCCCAGAACCGTGAGCCCGCAGACCAGAATGGCCGCCCAGACGGGAAGGTCGGTGACATGGCTCATTCGATAATCTCCCCGCGCATCAGGAACTTGCCGAAGGCGATCGACGAAACGAAACCGATCAGTGCGACGATCAACGCCGATTCGAAATAGATCGAGTTTGCCGTGCGGATGCCGAAGGTGAGCAGCATCAGCATGGCGTTGATGTAGAGCGTGTCGAGGCCGAGGATGCGATCCTGCGCGCGTGGTCCCCTGACCATGCGGTAGAAGGCGAACGCCATCGCCAGGCCGAGCATGATCTGGGCAATCAGGATCGACCAGATGATCGTGAGTTCCATCATCCGAACATCTCCTTCAAGGCGGCCTCGTAGCGCTTGACCGTATCGATCCAAACGCGCTCGTTCTCCATGTCGAGCACATGGAAGAGCAGGGATTTGCGCAGGCGATCGTATTCGAGCCAGGCCGTTCCCGGCGTCGCCGTCATGACGCAGGCGAGCAGCGCCAGGGCATTTTCGTCATCGAGATCGATATCGACGGTCAGGAAGCCGGAATTCGGCGGTCTGCGTCGGCCCCTTAGAATGACGGCAGCGACGGCCAGGTTGGATCGGATGATGTCGAGCGCAATGGTAAAGCCGAAACGCAGCATCAGCAGGACCCGCCGCGGGTGCGAACGGGCGAGGCCGAGCTTGAGCGTCACCCAGCCGAGACCGGTGGCAAGCACGGAACCCATGAGGATCGTGCCGGGGGCGACCGACTGATTGAGCAGCAGCCAGATGGCGAGCAAACCGGCCGAAAGAAGCGGGTAGGGAAACCAGGTGCGCATCGGCTATTGCCCTTCCGCCCGAGGTGCGGTGAGTACGCGTTCTGCATAGCCTGCCGGGTTCAGAAGCGAGTCCGCCGTCGCCTGCATGTAGCGCATCGTCGGGCCGGCCTGCACGCTGAGGTATATGCAGGTGGCGAGCAACACGACGACGGGTGTGATCTCGATGACGACCACCCGCGGCACGGTGTTTTCAATCGACGCCCAGAAGGTGCGGATGCCGACGCGGTTCATGGCGATCATCGCCGCGAGACCGGAGACGATCAAGAGGGTGACATAGGTCCAGTCGGCTGCGGAAATCGCCGGAGCGGCTTCGGCTCCCGACAGGCCGAAAAGACCGCCGAGGATCGCGAATTTGGCGACGAAGCCGGAAAGCGGCGGCAGGCCGGCAAGCAGCAGGGCGCAAAGGCAGAAGCAGAGGCCGAGGATCGCCATGGTGCCGGGGATCGCGGCGCCGACCACTTCTTCCTCCTCGTCCTCGTCGGCATCGCCGTAGGCTTCCATCGTCACCGCCAGAACGTCGGCGCCGGCGTCGCGGCCACGCTCGACCAGTTCGATCAAGAGGAAGAAGGCGGAGATCGTCAGTGTCGAACTGACGAGATAGAACAGCGCGCCGGCAATCATGCTCGGATGGCCGAGGCCGATTGCCGCGAGCAGGGTGCCGGAAGAAACCAGCACCGAATAGGCGGCCAGACGGCCCATGGCCTGGGAGGCCAGCACGCCGATCGCGCCGAAGGCGATTGTCAGCAGGCCACCCAGAAGCAGGATCGGTTGGCCGAAGCCCGCCGAGGCGCCGGCGCTGGCGCCGAAGACCAACAGCGAAAGCCTGAGGATGACATAAATGCCGACCTTGGTCAGGATCGCGAAGACGGCGGCGACCGGCGGTGTCGCGGCCGAATAGGCTGTCGGCAGCCAGAAGCTCAACGGCCACATGCCGGCCTTCACCAGGAAGGCGACACCGAGCACGCCCGCTCCGACCTCAACCATCTGGCGGTCATCCGGCGAGAGCGTCGCCAGTTTCATCGAGAGATCGGCCATGTTGAGCGTGCCGGTCGCGCCATAGATCAGGCTGACGCCGATCAGGAAGAGCGATGAGGCAGCGAGGTTGATAGCAACGTAATGCAGGCCCGCCTTGACGCGGAGCGGCCCGGAGCCGTGCAGCAGCAGGCCGTAGGATGCCGCCAGCATCATCTCGAAGAAGACGAAGAGGTTGAAGAGGTCGCCGGTCAGGAACGAGCCGTTGAGACCGGCGATCAGCAGCTGGACCAGCGAATGGAAGTGGTGGCCGGCCGTGTGCCAGCGCGCGATCGAATAGGCCTGGGCGGCAAGCGCCAGTCCGCTCGTCAGGCACAGCATCAGCGCCGACAGGCGGTCGAGCACCAGCACGATCCCGAAGGGCGCCGGCCAGTTGCCGAGTTGATAGACGCCGCTGCCGGCGGGGGCGCCGTCTATCGAGGCGATGCGCATCAGCACCATCGAGAGGATGAAAAGCGCGAGCGTCGAGACGAAGCCCATCACGCCCTTCACCATACGGTTGCGCTCGTCGATCGGGATCATCGCGGCACCGACCATCAGCGGCAGCAGGATCGGCAGAATCAGCAGGTGGTGCACCCAGTTAGTCATGGCGCTGCTCCCGGCCGTCGACGTGGTCGGTGCCCGTGAAGCCGCGCGAGGCGAGCAGCACGACGAGGAAGAGCGCGGTCATCGCGAAGCCGATGACGATCGCGGTCAGCACGAGCGCCTGCGGCACCGGATCGGTATAGCGGCTGAGGTCGCCGACGCCGCCGGGTTCCAGCACCGGCGGCGCGTTCACGCGAAGGCGCCCCATGCCGAAGATGAAGAGGTTGACCGCATAGGAAAGCAGCGAGAGGCCGATGATCACCTGATAGGTCCGCGGACGCAGCAGCAGGTAGACGCCCGATGCGGTCAGCACACCGATCGCGACAGAGAGGATGATCTCCATTAGCGGGCCTCCTTTCCGGTCCGCGTGGCGCGGGCATGGGCACGCGGCGCACGGATCGACTGGTGGGCAAGGGCGATGAGGATCAGTACCGTTGCGCCGAGCACCAGCGAGAAGACGCCGAGATCGAAGAACAGCGCGCTGGCGAGCGGGAACTTCCCGACGATCGGCAGCGTGACGTATTGCGCATGCGAGGTGAGGAACGGATAACCGAAGAGCCAGGAGCCGATGCCGGTGGTCGCGGCGACCAGCAGACCGATGCTCATCCAGCGCAGCGGATGGATGCGCAGCCGTTCCTCGACCCAGCGGGTGCCGCCGGACATGTATTGCAGGATAAAGCCGATGGACATGGCGATGCCGGCCGCAAAGCCACCGCCCGGCAGGTCATGGCCGCGCAGGAACAGATAGGCGGCGAGCATGCCGATGACCGGGAACATCCAGCGCATGATCACAGAAGGCACGAACAGATACTCGGCGACGCTGTCGCCCTTGTTGCGATCCGGGTGGTCGTCGTCGAAGGCGTTCTGGACGCGCTGCTGTTCCGGTGCCTCCAGGCTGTCGGCCTGCGGGCGGAAGCGCAGGAGCAGAGCGAAGACCGTGAGCGCCACGATCGCCAGAACGGCGATTTCGCCGAGCGTGTCGAAGCCGCGGAAGTCGACGAGGATGACGTTGACGACGTTGGTGCCGCCGCCCTCCTTGTAGGCGCGCTCAAGGAAGTAGCTGGCGATCGTCTCGGGCATGGGCCGGGTCATCATCGTATAGGCGATGAGCGCCACGCCGCCGCCGGCGGCGATCGCCAGCAGGAAGTCGCGCAGACGGCGGAAGCGGACCCGCAATGACAGCAGCTCCGATTCCTGCGTATCCTCGATACGCTTCGGCAGCCAGCGAAGACCGAGCAGGATGAGGACCGTCGTGACGATCTCGACGAGCAGCTGAGTCACGGCAAGGTCCGGCGCCGAAAGCCAGACGAAGGTCAGGCAGGTGGTGAGACCGGCGCCGCCAAGCAGCACGAGTGCGGCGAGCCGGTGGAATTTTGCCAGCAGCGCCGCGCCGATCGCGCAGGCGATGCCGACCGCCCAAAGCAGCGCGAAGGCCGGATCGATGCTGCGAACGAGAAGCGGCGGCAGCTCGTATTTGCTTAGAAGCAGCGGCAGCGCACCGGCGGCGACGGCGATGAAGACGAGGAAGCGCATCTGCGGCTGCAGCCGCCGGGTGCCGAGCCGTTGTTCGAGCGAACGTGCCCATTTCCAGGAGAGCGTCACGAGCACGCGCTCGAAGATGCGCTGGCCGTGCAGCAGGCGGAAGATCGGCGGCCCCTCGATGCTGGTCGCAAGATAATTGCGCATCAGGAAATAGAGGCCGACGCCGCCCGCCAGCGCCACGAAGCTCATGATTAGCGGCAGGTTCCAGCCATGCCAGACGGAGAGGCTGTAGTATGGCGTGCTGGCGCCCAGGATCGATACGACCGCCGTGTGCAGGAACGGACCGATGGTGATCGCCGGAATGATGCCGACGACCAGGCAGGCGAGCACCAGGAATTCGATCGGCACGCGCATCCAGCGCGGCGGCTCGTGCGGCACCTTTGGCAGATCCTCCGGCGTCTTGCCGAAGAAGACGCTATGGATGAAACGCAGCGAATAGGTGACCGCGAACATGCCGGCGAGCGTCGCGATATAGGGCGTCATCGTGTCGAGGATGTTGGCCTGGTGTGTCTCGATCGCCTCGGCGAAGAACATTTCCTTCGAGATGAAACCGTTCAGAAGCGGAACACCAGCCATGGCAGCGCTCGCGACCATGGCGAGCACCGCCGTTCCCGGCATGTAGCGGATCAGCCCGCCGAGCTTGCGCATGTCGCGCGTTCCGGTCTCGTGGTCGATGATGCCAGCCGCCATGAACAGCGACGCCTTGAAGGTGGCGTGGTTGACGATGTGGAAGACCGCGGCGACCGCTGCAAGCGGGCTGCCGAGGCTCAACAGCACCGTGATCAGGCCGAGATGGCTGATGGTGGAATAGGCCAGCAGGCCTTTGAGGTCCTGCTGGAAGATGGCGAAATAGGCGCCGAGCAGCAGGGTGGAGAGCCCGGCAAGGCCGACGATCCAGAACCAGGCCTCGGTACCGGCCATCACCGGCCACAGACGCACGAGCAGGAAGACGCCTGCCTTCACCATGGTTGCGGAGTGCAGGTAGGCGGAGACCGGGGTCGGTGCCGACATCGCGTGCGGCAGCCAGAAGTGGAACGGGAACTGCGCGCTTTTCGTCAATGCGCCGAGCAGGACCAGGATCAGGACAGGCATATAGAGCGGCGAGTTGCGGATCAGATCGCCCGACGCCAGCACGACGTCGAGGTCGTAGCTGCCGACGATGCGGCCCATCAGCAGGAGGCCGACGAGCATGCAGAGGCCGCCCGTGCCGGTCACGGTCAACGCCATGCGGGCGCCGTCGCGGGCATGGGCATTGTGGTGCCAGTAGCCGATCAGGAGGAACGAAACGATGCTCGTCAGTTCCCAGAAGACCGCAAGCAGGATGAGATTGCCTGAAAGCACGACGCCGAGCATCGAGCCCATGAAGGCAAGAAACAGCGCCAGGAAGCGCGGCACCGGGTCTTCCGCGGCCATGTAGTAGCGGGCGTAAAGCACGACGAGCACGCCGATCGCCGTCACCAGCACCGTAAAGAGCCAGGCGAAGCCGTCCATCCGGAGCGTGAAATTGAGGCCGAGTTCAGGGAGCCAAGCGATGTCGTAGCGCAGCACGCCGCCCGAGGTGACGAAGGGATAGAGGCTGGCGGCGACGAGGAAACACAGGAGCGCGATCGTTCCTGCGAACCAGGCTGTCGCACCGCGTTGATCGGGCGGAAAGAAGATTGCAAGGAGGCTTCCCGCAAATGGGGCGAGAATGAAGACAGAAAGCAATTTTCCCGCGTATTCGATCGTACCGTTCCCTTCGTTCGGGTTTCATGGAGAGCGGGCACCAGAGCGCCGTGCTTTCAAAAGAATGCACAGGGGACGCACCAGGATGTTGAATCTAGAGCATCTTTTCCGCTTCAGTGGGTTGCCCTTGAAGCGGGACGCCCTAGAGGCCCGAAAGGGCGGTCGCATCAGCGACTGCCGCAGGTGATGCCGCCGATCCCAAGATCGTGGAGGCAGGCAATTGTTTTTATGGCGATTCGCGGCAAAGCTGCCAAGCCTTACCGGTGCGAAAAATGCACGCACCGTGTTTTTTGCAGCAGGCCGGCGTGCTTCTCAGGCCGCAAGCCAGCGGCGCTCGAAGGCGAAGGTCGCGAGGTCGTTGGCGTTCATCGGCCGCGCGAAGGCATAACCCTGCAGCCCGTGGCAGCCGAGTTCCTTCAGGATATGGGCGTGTTCCAGCGTCTCGACGCCTTCGGCGATTACTTCGATGCCGAGCGACGTGCCGATATCGATGATCGATTCGACGAGGCGCTTTTCGGCGGGCGAGTCGAGGATCGGCAGGACGAGCTGGCGGTCGATCTTCAGCCGCCGCGGGGTCAGCTTCAGAAGGCTCAGGATCGAGGCATAGCCGGTGCCGAAATCGTCGATCTCGATGTCGATGCCGAGTTCCTTGATTCGGCGGATGTTGGAAAGCACGGTCACGTCGCTCTCGTCAAAGGAGATCGATTCCAGGAGTTCGAAGGACAGGCGGCCCGCCGGAATTTGCAATTGTTCGAGGCGATCGATCAGGTTTTCGTCGTGAAGACGTGCATAGGACAGATTGACCGAGACCTTGGGAATATGGATGCCGCCCGCCTCCCAGCGGTAGATCTGGAATAGCGCCTGTTCCAGGATTGCCTGGTCGATCGACGCGACCACGTTAATGTCTTCCGCCGTCTTCAGGAAGGTATGCGGGCCGAGCAGTCCCTTGGACGGGTGATCCCAGCGCGCCAGTGCCTCGACACCTGTTATGTCGAGGGATCGCGGGCAGAACTGCGGCTGGAAATGGGCGATGAACTCGTTGTGCTCCAGCCCGCGAAGGATCTCGTCGGCCGTCTGCTTGGTCTTGAAAACGGCCGTCTTCAGCTCACCGGTAAAGGTCTCGTGCCGGTTGCGGCCGCGGCGCTTGGCTTCGTAGAGCGCAATATCGGCATTGACCAGCACGTGCGACAGATCATCCGTTGCCTTGGCCTGAGCAGCAATGCCGATGCTGACGCCGATGCGGCACTCCTGGTCCTTGTAGCGGACGGGCACGCTCATCGCCTCGATGATGCGGGATGCGAGTGCGGCGTCCGGTTCCATCCCGCCATCCTGGCGAACGATGACGAACTCATCGCCGCCGATGCGAGCGACGAAGTCCCTGGCATCCGCATTGCCCCGGAGCAGCTCGGCGGCATGGCGCAGGATCTCGTCGCCGGCGGCGTGGCCGAGCGTATCGTTGATCTGCTTGAACCGGTCGAGGTCCATGTGGAATATGCTGAGCCGGGCCTCCGGTGCGAAATGCCTGTTGCGCTCGGCCAGGACCTGATCGAGGAACCGGCGGTTCGGCAGGCCGGTCAGCGGATCGTGCAGCGCATTGAATTCCATGCGATGGCGCGCCGCCTCGAGCTCGACGCTGTGTGCCTCGGCCATGCGCTTGGCTTCGAACAGGGTTTCGCGGGTCTCGAAGTCGGCGGTGACGTCCCAGTTAACCCCGACGACCTTCCGCATGCCATCGGCGCCGATATAGGCGGAGCCGATCGCGCGAATGTGACGCAAACTGCCGTCTGGGAGGCAGATGCGGAAGTCCGAGTTGTAGGCGTCGCCCGTCTCGAGCGCTTCTACGAACTCGGCCTCGGCGCGCTGGAGATCGTCGGAATAAAGGGCGCTCCTCCAGTCCTCATAGGTCTCGCGGGTAGAGCCGGCGCGACCGTAGAGTTCGCGCATCCGGTCGTCCCAAAGCAGCTTGCCGCTCGCAATATCCAGCTCCCAAATGCCGATCTGCGACGAGTCCAGCGCGATCTTGAGGCGATGGGAGAGTTCCTGCAGCTGCGCCTTGCTGTGCCTCAGCGCGCGGATGTTCATCTGCCGCTCGCTCATCAGGCGACCGGTCAGCACCATCGGCAGGATGATCATCAGGCCGCCGAGAACGATCAATCCGCGGATGAACCAGGCATTGCCGGCCGTCGTCGGCCAGCCGCCCCTGGGAACGGCTGCAATGCGCCAGGAGCCGCCGGGCAACAGCACGGTCATCCCGACCGGCGAATGCTTGAAGATCGCGGGGTCGCCAAAGAAGACCTGCCCGTCCGCGCCGGTGCCGTCGCGCCCGGCTATTGCGATATCTATGCCGGGCTGTTCGGAAAGGAGGCCGCTGTCACGATAGAGGCGGTCGATGTCGATGATGGCGGAGACGATGCCCCAGAAGCGATTGCTGCCGCCGCCGGCGTCGATCATTACCGGGAAGCGGCCGATCAGCCCACGTCCGCCCTGGACGAGATCCACCGGGCCGGCAAGCACCATCTGCCTGGTGTCCTTGACACGCATGACGGCAGCGCGCTGCAACTCGTTCTTGCGGTAATCGAGCCCCAGCGCCTTCTCATTTCCTTTGAGCGGGTAGACGAGCGAGACGACGAGGTTCGGCGCGGCAGCGATGCTGCGCAGTTGCGAGCGTTCGGTAAAGATGCTGCGCGAAAGGGCGGCGAAGCGCTTCTGATCCATGCCCGGCTCGGTGACGAGCGTGCCGATCAAGCCGCGCACGAGCTGGATATTGCCGTTGACGTTGGCTTCGAGCTTGGAGCGGATGGGATTGAGCTCTTCGGCTACCCGTGCGCGCAACCGCGCCTCGGCTACCACCTGGTTCTGATTGTCCGCCAGGATGCCGGCCACCAGGACCACGAAAGCCGCGATGACCGCCGGAAGGTAGCTTGGCGTTAAAACCCTGGAGAGCCTCTTCATTCCGAGGTTGAAAGCATGTCTGGCAGGCACAAATCACCCCGGCGGCACGCGAATGGCTGTGTATCGACCCGGATAATCCCAAAAGGGTCTTAATAATTCTTGTTTTAGCCAGCTCTTTTATTCGAGGTTTCGCACTCAACCGCCCTTGCGCTCGGGTAGCTTCTTGCGCTTGGTCTCGGCGAGTTCCTTGAGCTCGCCTTCCGTCATGGATTTTTCCATCTCGCGGGACGCGCCCTTGAGGCTGGACTTCTTGGTCTCTCCGCGTTTCGCGACCAGGGCCGCACCGGCTGCCTTCTGCTGAGCCTTCGATTTGGCTGGCATGGAACACCGCCTTTCGGTTGATAGCCCCTCCCAACGCTCAGCTGTCGCCGGTGTTCCGAGATTTTCGGATGAATAGCGCGATGCTACGCGCCTTCCCGGGCCTCGATCATGGCTTGCAGCGTCTCCAGGCGATCGGCATCGCGTGGCAGCTTGTCCTGTCTCAGGCGGGCAATGCGGGGGAAGCGCATGGCCACGCCGGATTTGTGCCGGGTCGAGCGGTTGATGCCTTCGAAGGCCACCTCGACGACGAAACCGAAATCGGGTTCGGCCCTGACGGCACGGACGGGCCCGAAACGGTCGGTCGTGTTGTCCCTGACGAACCGGTCGAGAAGCTCCAGCTCGGCGTCGGTGAAGCCGAAATAGGCCTTGCCGACCGGTACGAGCGTTTCCTTCCCGTCGATGACAGTCCAGACGCCGAAGGTGTAATCGGAATAGTAGCTCGAGCGCTTGCCGTGGCCGCGCTGTGCATACATCAGCACCGCATCGATATTGAAGGGCGCACGCTTCCACTTGAACCAGGGACCTTTGACACGGCCGGGCGTATAGGGCGAATCGAGCCGTTTCAACATGATGCCTTCGATGACTGGATCGGGCGGGTCGGCGCGCAGCCGGTCGAGCTCGTCCCAGGAGGAGAACGGCACCAGCGGCGAGAGGTCGAAGTGTTGTGGCGCAGCACTTTCCACAAGATCGGCAAGCATTGCCCGTCGTGTGACGAAGCCTTGCGGGCGAACGTCCTCCTCGCCTGAAAAGAGAATGTCATAGGCGCGGATGAAGGCCGGGTAGGCCTCGATGAGCTTGTGGCTGACAGTCTTGCGGTTCAGGCGCTGTTGCAGGTCGGCGAAGCTTCGGGTTGCGCGATTGGTGCGCGCCGTGCCGCCGACGAGCAGTTCGCCGTCGATGACGCCGGTGAAGTCCGCGGCCTCCAGCACATCGGGAAAGGCGCCGGAAATTTCGTCGCCGCTGCGGGAGTAAAGACGTTTGACGCCGCCGATATTGGCAAGCTGTACGCGGATCCCATCCCACTTCCATTCGGCCGCGAAATCCCTGGGGTCGAGCGCGTCGAGATCGCCCTCAGCGACGGGATTGGCGAGCATGACCGAGTGGAAGACCGCCGGCGTCGAAAGCTCGGGCTTATCCGCCTCGCCCAAGAGCCAGCGGAAGAGCGGCAGATAGGGCGGCGACAGGCCGTGCCAGAGCGTTTCAATCTCGGCGACATCCTTGCCGCCCATGTCGGCAAGCGCCTGCTTGGCGAGCTTCGCCGATACACCGATGCGCAGACCTCCGGTCACCAGTTTGAGGAAGGCGAAGCGCGCCGAGGTGTCCAGGTGGTCGAGCATGTCGCGCACGACGCTGCGCACGTCGGCGCGCCCGGTCATCTGCAGGCGCTCGATGGCGGCACCCAGCGGGATGTCCGATTGAACCGTACCAACCGGGGGTTCCCAGACGAGCGACACCGTTTCGGCGAGGTCGCCGACATAGTCGTAGGAGTACTGGAAGAGCACCGCGTCCATGCGTTCGAGGAGCAGGTCCCGGATCATCGCCGGCTTGACCGTGTTCAGCGACAGCGTACCGGCGATCGCCGCGAGCGCGTAGCCGCGGCTCGGATCCGGCGCGGTCCGGAAGTAATCGGCAAGCAGGCGGATCTTGGCGTTGCGCTGCGGGCTCAGAACGAGACGGTCGAGCAGCTCGGCAAAGGCGTGCATCCGTCACTCTCCCTCGTCGTCGTAGCCGACGAGATGCAGCGGGCGGGCGGCGATGCCTTGCAGCTCGCACCAGCGCACCAGTGCTTCTTCGCGGCCGTGCGTGACCCAGACTTCGCCGGGAGCGATCTCGGTGATCGTCTGCGTGAGCTCGGCCCAATCGCAATGGTCGGAGATGACGAGCGGCAGTTCGACGCCGCGCTGTTTCGCTCTTTGGCGGATCAGCATCCAGCCGGAGGCGAAGATGGCGATCGGGTCGGCAAAGCGCCGCGACCAGCGGTCGGCGAAGGCGGCGGGCGGACCGATCACGATGGTCCCTCTGAAATCCTGCTTTTCGTCGGCGGAAAGTGTTGCCGGACGGAGTTCGCCGAGATCGATGCCCTGGCTCTGGTAGTAGTCGCACAGCCGTTGCAGGGCGCCGTGAATGAAAATCGGCTGGTGATAGCCCTGTTCGCGCAGGAGCGCGAGGACGCGCTGAGCCTTGCCGAGCGCATAGGCGCCGACCACGTGGGTCCGTTCGGGAAACTGGGTAAGCGAGGTGAGCAGCTTGCGCGTCTCGGCCCGGTCGTCCGGGTGGTGGAAGACCGGCAGACCGAAGGTGGCCTCGGTGATGAACACGTCGCAGGCAACCGGTTCGAAACCCGTGCAGGTCGGATCCCGCCGCCGTTTGTAGTCGCCGGAGACGACGATGCGGATACCGTTGGCACGCACCGAGATCTGCGCCGAGCCGAGCACGTGGCCGGCGGGATGGAAGCCCACCTCGACACCGTTCAGCGTCAGCCTTTCCCCGAGTTCGACCGCCTGGCTCGTGCCGCAGAAGCCGTCGCCGTAGCGAATGCGCATGATGTCGAGGGTCTCGCGGGTGGCGAGCACCTGGCCGTGGCCGGCGCGGGCATGGTCGGAATGGCCATGGGTAATGAGCGCCCTTTCGACCGGCTGCACCGGGTCGATGTAGAAATCGCCAATCTGGCAGTAGAGACCCTTGGGGGCGGGATAGAGCAGGGCGTCCGGTTTCATGGACATAAAGATAGCCGGCGAACGCGCGTCCGCCAGCCATCTTGTTCAAGTTTTTCAAGGCACAACATCGGTCGCGCCTCGATCGGGTTCAGCCGTTCAAGACAAGCGTGTCGCTGATCAGCTTCAGCGTGCGGGCCGCATCGATGTCGATGCAGGCCTTCTGGCTTGGCAGATTGTCCCACGGGCTCGGCGGGAAGAGCCTGTTGTCGGGGCTCTGGATCGTCTGGCCGTCGGCAATGCCGCCGCAGACGACACGGATCGATCCGCTTCTGACGGTGAAGAGATCGGGCGCCACGACATAGGCGCAGGCGCAGCTGTCATGCACGACCATGCCATCGGGAACATGCTGCTCGTAGAAGGTGACGTAGAACTTCGAGATGTCAGCAAGCAGCTTGCCGGCCTCGCCGCCGCGCTCGGCTATGTCGGCGATCATCGCCTTGGTCATCACGGTCTGGGTGGTGACGTCGAGGCCGACGACGGTGACCGGCCACGCGGCCGTCATCACCACGTCAGCGGCTTCCGGGTCGCCGTGGATATTGGCTTCGGCAGCGGGTGTGATGTTGCCGTTGACGTCGAAGGCGCCGCCCATGATGACGACTTCGCGCACGAGTGCGGCAAAATCCGGATCCTCGCGCAGCGCCAGCGCCAGATTGGTCATGCGGCCGACGGCGATCAGCGTCACTTCGCCCGGATGGGCGCGGACCGTATCGATGATGAAGCGGTGCGCCGGGCGCGGGTCGATCGGCAGATCGACAGTCTCCGGGACATCGATGTTGCCGAGGCCGTCGTCGCCGTGGATGAAGGTCGGCCAGCCGACATGCGGACGGTCGGGGTTGAAGGTCTTGTCGAGGCCCTTGGCAACCGGTGCATCGATGCCCCATTGCTGCTTCAGGAACAGCGCATTGCGGGTGGTGGTTTCGACCGAGGCATTGCCGAAGACAGTGGTGATGCCGATCAGGTCGATGGCCGGATGACGATGCAGGAAAAGCAGCGCCATCGCATCGTCGATGCCCGGGTCCGTATCAAAGATGACTTTGTGCATTGCATTCTTCTTTTCTTGTTCTTGTGTTTGACGGCCCGCAATGGAGGCAAGATGGCTGTGAAAGTCAATCTCCCTCGCGGGCGCCTGGGCCGAGACTGAGCGCCTTCCTGGCCGGTTTCCGGGGGGAACATCGCTGCACCGGCAGGCATGGCAGTCTCCTTCGCAGCAGCTTAAACTTTCCGAAAGGGTGGCGCGCCTAATGTTGAGGCGCGCCCTTTCGGGCTTTTCTGCAATTCCTGGATATGACGGCGGAGTCACCCTCGTGAAGGCTATCCTCGGCAAGTTTCGGCCATCGAAGAGACTGCTCGTCATCCTCGTGGCCGCCTTCGGCGTTTCGGCCGCATCCGGCGGGGCCGCCGTCTATGTCAGCCGGGACGCACTGATGGCGGGGCTTTCCAAGCCGAATACCTCGGGTCTCGAATGCACGATGCTGCGGACCCTCAAGCTCAGTCATAACGGCCAGCGCTGGATCCGCATGCACGTCAAGACCGATCGCGCCGATGGCGAAACGCGCATGCGCACGGCCCTGCGTGTGGTCGGCGCGCTGGCGAAGGCTGAAAGTGCCGATCTCTATCAGGTCGTCGTGCTCGACGCGGCCGGCCCGGAGGATCGGGCGCAGGTTCGCGGAGCCGCAATCGGGGCGGAAGTGCTTTTCGCTCCCGGCCCGCAGAGCGTGCCTGGAATGAGCGAAACGTTCCGCGCTTCCTATAATGCCGGCACGGCGAATTCTGCCGGCGTCTTTCATGGCAAGACGGTCGATCTGTCGATGGATGATATCCGCACGATGATGGCAGCGATGGACGACCACTCGTCGTGCATCGATCCGTCCGCGGATCCGGCCGAAGCCAAGACCGCCGACGCGGGCGGTGCCGAACACGAGGCCAAGCCGGAGGAGACGGCCGAGGCGCCGGCCGGTCACTGAGACCACGCTGCGTCCGAGACGTCGGATCATCATCAGAAAATAAAAAGGCCCGACGCGGGTGCGGCGGGCCTTCGTGTTCATGGCAATGCGACCTTGATCAATCAGCCTTCTGGCGGCGTGCCGGGAAGAGGATGACGTCGCGGATCGACGGCGCATTGGTCAGAAGCATGATCAGGCGGTCGACGCCGATGCCGAGGCCACCGGCCGGCGGCATGCCCTGGTCGATGGCATCGAGGAACTCGTCGTCGAGCTGCTTGGCCTTTTCGCCGCGAGCATGCGCCTGTTCGAGCTGCTCGACCATGCGGGCGCGCTGCTCTTCCGGGTCGTTGAGTTCCGAGAAGGCGTTGCCGAGTTCCCAGGCGTTGCAATAGGTCTCGAAACGTTCGACGAGGCGCGGCTCGCCCGGCACTTCCTTGGCAAACGGCGAGATGTCCTTCGGGAAATGCGTGACGTGGGCCGGCTGGATCAGCGTTCCTTCAACCTTTTCTTCGAAGATGAAGGCGAGGCACTCGCCCCAGGTCCAGTCCTTCTCGACTTCGAAGCCGGCAGCCTTGGCAGCAGTGCGGGCTTCTTCGTCGGTCTTCATCGCTAGGAAGTCGATGCCTGTCGCTTCCTTGACGGCGTCCGGCATCGGCACGCGGCGGAACGGACCCTTGAAGGAGATTTCCTTGTCGCCATAGGCAAATTCGGTCGAGCCGTGGATCGCCATCGCCAGCTCGGCGAACAGCCGCTCGACGAGGTCCATGATGTCCTCGTAGTCGGCATAGGCCCAGTAGCACTCCATCATGGTGAATTCCGGATTGTGCCGGGTGGAGACGCCTTCGTTGCGGAAGTTGCGGTTGATCTCGAAGACCTTGTCGGTGAGGCCCGAAACCAGCGTGCGCTTGAGGTACAGTTCCGGCGCGATGCGCAGGAACATGTCGAGCTTCAGCGTGTTGTGATGCGTCTTGAACGGCTCGGCGGTGGCGCCGCCGTAGACCGAATGCAGCATCGGCGTTTCGACTTCCATGAAGCCGTCGTTTTCCATGAAGCGGCGGATGCCGGAAACGATGCGGCTGCGTTGCTGGAAGCGCAGCTTCGATTCCTCGTTGGTCATGATGTCGAGGTGACGCTTGCGGTAGCGAATTTCGATGTCGGAGAGGCCGTGCCACTTCTCGGGCATCGGCAGCAGCGACTTCGTCAGCATGGTGATCGCCTGGGCGTTGATCGTCAGCTCGCCGCGCTTGGTACGGCGCACGACGCCGGTGACGCCGATGATGTCGCCGATGTCGATCATCGGCAGCAGGCCACGGGCCTCTTCGCTCGTCACGTCCTTGTGGCTGAAGATCTGGATCTTGCCGGAGGCGTCATGGATGTCCATGAACATGCCCGAGTTGCGCGAGGAATAGACGCGGCCGGCAACGGTGACGACGTCCTGCGTCTCGGTGTCCGGTTCCAGGCCTTCGTATTTCGCGGTGAGTTCGGCATTGCTCATCGTCCGGTGGAAATGCGCCGGATAGACGTCGCCGATCTGTTCGCGCAGCAGCTTCAGCTTCTGTGCGCGGACTTCAGTTGCGTCGGAGGAGAGGCCAGTGGTCTCGGTCTTGTCGTTCATCGTGCTCTCCTTACTTTCCGCTGCCGACCATGGAGGCGACCACCTGGGCGGCAACCTTCAGGCGCTGGCGTACCACGGCGCGGCCCAGGATTTCCATGCTGTCGAACAGCGGCAACGAGCGCTGAGAGCCGGAAACCGCCACAAAGAGCGGCGCCACGATGACCTTCAGCTTCTTGCCCATGCGCTCGGCGACCGCACGCAGTTCCGCTTCGATCGACTCCTTGTTCCATTCGAGGATCTTTTCGAGATCCGGCTGAACGGTGTTGAGGACCTCGAGCAGTTCTTCGGGCGTCGACTTGACGCCGGCGAAGGCGGCCGGCTGCAAGCCGAGATCGGACTTGAACAGGAAGCTTGCGAGATCCGGCAGTTCGCCGAGCTTCGAGATGCGCGACTGGCTGAGCTTCAGGCCCTGCTTCAGGCGGTCGTTTTCCATCGCCCAGGCAAGCACACGGGCAGCGAACTCGTCTTCCGAGAGCTTCTCGCGGATCCAGCGCGCGTTCAGCCAGTCGAGCTTCTGGATGTCGAAGATCGCGCCGGCCTTGGACAGGTTTTCCGGATCGAACTTTGCCGCGAGCTCATCGATCGTCAGCAGTTCCTCGCCTTCGGCGATCTGGATGAAGAACAGGCCGAGGAAGTTCATCAGCGCTTCCGGCAGATAGCCGAGGGCTGTGTAGTAGGAGATCGACGTCGGGTTCTTGCGCTTCGACAGCTTCGACTTGTCGGCATTGCGCATCAGCGACAGGTGCATGAACTTCGGCGGCTCGAGGCCGAGATACTGGTAGATCAGGATGTGCTTCGGCACGGAAGCCAGCCACTCCTCGCCGCGGGCGACGTGGGTGATCTTCATCAGATGGTCGTCGACGACGTTTGCCATGTGGTAGGTCGGCATGCCGTCGGCCTTCAAGAGCACCTGCATGTCAACGGCATCCCACGGGATTTCGACATCGCCATAGACGCCGTCGTTAAACTTGCACGAGCCCTCGGTCGGGATCTTCATGCGCACGACATGCGGCTCGCCGGCGGCAACGCGCGACGTCACTTCTTCGGCCGTAAGGTTGAGGCAAAGGCCGTCATACTTCGACGGCTTGCCGGCGGCGCGCTGGCTCTCGCGCATCTGCTCGAGCCGCTCGGGCGTGCAGAAGCAGCGGAAGCCGTGACCGTTCTCGACGATCTTCTCGACGTAAGGGCGATACATGTCCTTGCGGTCGCTCTGGCGATAGGGGCCATAGGGACCACCGACATCAGGACCTTCAGACCATTCGAGCCCGCACCATTTCAGCGCGTCCAGCACCTTCTGTTCGAACTCCGGCGTCGAGCGGGTCGCATCGGTGTCTTCGATGCGCAGGATGAACTCGCCGCCGTGCTTCTTCGCAAAGAGGTAGTTGAACAGAGCGATATAGGCCGTGCCGACATGCGGCTCGCCGGTGGGGGAGGGTGCGATGCGTACCCGGACTGCTGAATTTGCCATGGTCTTTTTGCCCGTCTGACGTGCTTTTCGCCCCTTGCCGGAAAAGAAATCCGACCGCCGGGGCGCGCATTTTATGGGAAGGAAAGGCCCGCAAGGGTGCCGCAACAGCGGTATCGGCAGGCTATTCCAGTCGGCTCGCGTGAGACCATAGAACACCGATCATGTCAACGGAAAGTGGACCACGTCGGTTTTTGTTGACACTGCCGGCCCTGGACGATAATGAACCGAAAGGTTATTTAACTGAAAGGTTTTTTAGAAAATGCCGGAAGATCGCTTGTCGACGACGCTCTCCGCCCTGGCCGACCCAACGCGAAGGGCGATCCTTGCCCGTCTCGCCCTCGGAGAGGCCTCGGTCGGCGAACTGGCGGAGCCCTTCGCAATGAGCCTGCCGGCAGTGTCCAAGCATCTCAAGGTTCTCGAGCGCGCCGGGCTGATCAGCCGCGGCCGCGAAGCGCAATGGCGCCCGTGCCGGCTCGAGGCCGCGCCGCTGAAGGACGTCAACAGCTGGCTCGACAGTTACCGCCGCTTCTGGGAGCAGAAGTTCGATCGTCTCGACACCTATTTGCAGGAACTCCAGCACATCGATCCGGACGCCGGAAAGAACTGATCGTCATTCCATCTTCCGTGTCCGGCCGTTCTGCTGTAAGCAGGACGCGTCGAAAAAGGCAGGACCGGATATGGTAAGCCCGGTCCCTTCGGTTTTCTAACGAAGCTCTGCTCGAACGTCCCGTTCGAACCCACGACGTGGTTCCGATGCAATCGCATCGGTCCGCGGCGGGGTATGCATATCGACGCAGTCCGCCGCGTTTCTCGAACACGGAGACTGTGAACATGCGACTGAATCATATCGACCTCTATAGCCCCGTCGTTGCCGAAACGGCTTCCTTCCTCATCGACCATTTCGGCCTGACGCTGGTCGAAAAGCGCGGCAAGGACGCGTTCTATCGCTTGACGGATAGTTTCGGCCTCGTGCTCGTCGTCAGCCCGCCGATCACGGCGCTTGGCGGCGGCGACCAGGTGAACCTCGGTGCCCAGACCTACCACATCGGCTTCCTGCTGCCGGCGCGGGCCGAGGTCGACGACGCCTACCGGCGGGTGCGTGGATCCGGCGTCGAGGTGATCGCACCGGAGGACCGGCACGGCGCCTACGTCTTCTATGTGGTCATTCCCGGCAACATTCTGGTCGAAGTCGGTCATCGCGCAGACGTCTGAACCGGACCGGAGGTCAGCGGAACGTTTCCTCGGGAGAGGCGTTGTCCAACCAGAAGGCGTGGAGCCGGGCTACCGGCATGGCTCAGCGAAAGAGGAGGAGCGTTCCTGCTTTTCGCTGAAGGCTCGCGGTTGACGGCCGGTCGGTTCGGCTTCGCGCCTTCGTGAACTCCCGCAAACAAGAAGGCCCGCATCGGCGATGCGGGCCTTTTCGTGATGAGGCCGTCGTGGGGGCAGCTCGTCAGTTGAGTTTGCCAGCCTTCCGGAGCCGCGCATTGCGCGCGACCATGTTGAGGATTTCGACAAGGGCCGAGAAAGCCATGGCGGCGTAGATGTAACCCTTCGGCACATGCAGGCCCATGCCTTCGGCAATCAGCGTCGTGCCGATCATCAAGAGGAAGGCGAGCGCCAGCATGACGATCGTCGGGTTCTTCTCGATGAAGTTGGCGAGCGGATTGGCGGCGACGAGCATAACGGTCACGGCGGCAATCACGGCGATGACCATGATCGGCAGGTGCGGCGTCATGCCAACGGCGGTGATGATGCTGTCGACGGAGAAGACAAGGTCGAGCAACAGGATCTGAGCGATCGCAGCGCCGAAGCTGTTGATCGCCGAAGACGCGATGAAGTCCTCGCCATGATCGGCCGGATCGACATTGTGGTGGATTTCCTTGGTCGCCTTCCAGACGAGGAACAGGCCACCGGCAATCAGGATCATGTCCTTCCAGGAGAAGCCGTGGCCGAAGGCCTCGAACACCGGCGTCGTCAGCTTGACGATCCAGGCAACGGTGCCGAGCAGGGCAAGGCGCATGACGAGGGCGAGGCCGATGCCGATGCGGCGGGCCCTTTCGCGATGCTCCAGTGGTAGCTTGTTGGTGAGGATCGAGATGAAGATCAGGTTGTCGATGCCGAGAACCACCTCCATGACCACAAGCGTGACGAGGGCGACCCAGGCGGCGGGGTCTTGGGCAAGCAACAGGATATCCTGCATCGGCGATCTTCCTTTGTGGGTGGCGCGTCGTCGCGCAAGAATCGCCGAAAGTATTTAAGAAACATCGCGAAGGTGACAAGCGCCGCCGCTATTTGCGGCGGCGCTTTACCGTTTACGATCTGATCGGAATCCACAGTTCGACGACGCCCATGCCCGAATGTGGGTCGAAGCGCTCGTCGTAGCGTTCGATGAGATCAGGCGTTTCGCCGTGCTGAAGTCCGGACTCGGGCAACCAGGTGCCGAAGACATGGTCCGCGGTCTTGGCGATCGCGGAGATGTGGCCGCGGTGCAGGAAGACGGCATAACGCTGCTTCGGCAGCTTCAGCGTCGAAAAGCCCTCCGGCAGGTCGTCGGTTTCGCTGACTTCTGCGGCTGCCATGTAGCGGAAGGTTCCGGCCTCGCCATTGCTTTGGGTGCAGACGCCGTAGGCGATGTCGCCCTTCTGGCCGGCTATGTTGCCGAAGTGGCGGTTGAACCGCTGCCAGAGCGAAGGGATGCCCTCGGTGCGGCTGTAGGCATAGGTTTCCGCTAGGCCCGCCAGAAGCAGGGGCGGGCTGTCTTCGAAGCGCGGCGGGTCGATCTTGAGAAGGCGGGTATCGTCCATTCTTAAAGGCTCCATCAGTTCGATGTTTCGAACGTGCCTTTGCTTGCGCACCGTCTCGGGCGTCACGCCGAACTGGTCGCGAAAGGCGCGGGTGAAAGCCTCGTGCGAGTTGTAGCCCGCTTCGAGGGCTACCGAAAGAATGCTGAGGGAACCATCGGCCAGGGCGTAAGCGGCATCGCTGAGGCGCCGGCCGCGAATATAGGCGCTGATCGAACGGCCCGTGACCAGCCCGAAAACGCGCGAGAGATGGAAGCGCGAGAGGCCAGCGGCCCCGGCGATCTCATCCAGCGATATGTCCCTTGCGAAATGGCTCTCGATGAACCAGACCGCGCGTCCGATGGCACTCATCATCACTCCTTTGGCAGCGCCCTGGTGATAGGGTCTTGCCGGAAGGCGCGCTTGATCGCAATTGCTGGATTGTAACGCCGGAGGGGTCGGAAGAGTTCGGCGCCAGCCGTCCTATTTCTTCGGTCCGTAGGCGGACATGAAGACGCGGACGGCGGCGGTCACCGTCGCCTCGATCTGTTCCTTCGGCGGTGCGGTGCACATGCCGCCGAACAGGCGGTGCTTGAAGAGCCCGGCCTGCGCCATTTCGATGAACTGGCGGGCGGCCATCTCGGTGTTGTCGATATCCAGAGTACCGGCAGGAACCTGCCGGTCGAGATAGGCCTTGAGCACGGTATAACCGTTTTCCGGCGCCTCGCTGAAGAAGCGCTCGGCCAGATGCGGCATGCGATCGATCACGCCGATCACCATGCGCATGGAGCGGATCGTTTCTTCGGCCGTCATGCTGGTCGTCAGCGTCACGCCGAAATCGTAGAGCGATTCCTCGACGTCGTCGTGATCGTTGAGCGCGTGCTTGGCGGTCTGGACCACCCGGGTCTTGCCCTTGATGATCAGAGCCTTGAACAGGTCTTCCTTGTTCTCGAAATAGACGTAGAGCGTACCCTTGGAGACGCCGGCCTCGCGGGTGATGTCGTTCATGCTGGCAGCGTCGAAACCCTGGCTCAGAAAGGCGCGCCGGGCACCTTCGAGGATCTGCTCGCGCTTGGCGGGGTCCTCGCCGGCGGCGTGGCGGCCGCCCATCGAAAAGAGATCTTCGTCCTGGCCGACATTCGGCTGGATCATGTCCTGGGTTCCGGTCTTCACCGTGCTCATGGTGGTCGCTTGTTTCCGTCCTGCTTGCATTAAATTTCAGTCATCGAACCGCGTGGTTCGATTTCCTCTTGATATGCGACCAGAAAGGGCCTATGTCAAGCTCGATCGAACCGAACGGTTCAGTTCGTTCAGCAATCTTTAACCAGGCCGGTGCCCAATGTCCGCATCCAACACATCCAGCGCTGCTCGCGTCCGCCCCGTCGACGAGAATTTTGAAGTGCAGCAGGAAACCGCGCTTGAGGCAAAGGCGCCTGCTGCGGAGCAGGCCGCTGTCCAGGCTCCTGCAGAAGCGGCGCAGCCGCCGAAGAAGGCGCGCAAGCCCATCGTTCCCGTGCTCGGTCTGGCGCTTCTCGTCGCCGGCGCGTGGTTCGGCTACGACTGGTGGACCAATGGCCGCTTCATGGTCTCCACGGATGACGCCTATATCGAAGGCGACATTGCGACGATCTCGCCCAAGGTTTCCGGATACGTCGCCAAGGTCGATGCCGTCGCCAACCAGAAGGTGAAGGCCGGCGATCCTCTCGTTACCCTCGACGATGGCGATTATCGTATCGCTGCCGAGCAGGCCGAAGCAAAGATTGCCACCCAGAAACTTGCACTCAGCCGTTTCGATGCGCAGATTGCCGGTGCCAAGGCGAGCCTGGCCCAGACCGAAGCGCAGAAGAAGGCTCTCGAAGCGACGGTGCGCGGCGCCGAGCTTGCGCAGAAGCGCGCAAGCGACCTCCAGTCCAAGGCCGTTGGCACCGTCGCTTCGCTTGACAACGCCGATGTGGCGCTCGACCAGGCGCGGGCGAACCTCTCCGGCGCCGATGCCAATATCGCGGCTGCCAATGCGAGCATCACGGTTCTCGAAGCCCAGCGCACCGAAGCCGAAAGCGAGATCCGCTCTCTCGAGCTTGTGCGCGACAAGGCCAATCGCGACCTCGGCTTCACCGTCTTGAAGGCGCCCTATGACGGCATCGTCGGCAACGTGGCGGTTCAGGTTGGCGACCTCGTTTCCGCCGGCCAGCGGCTCGCTGCCCTCGTTCCGGTCGACCAGCTCTACATCGACGCCAATTTCAAGGAGACCCAGATCGCGCATCTGGTGCCGGGCTCCAAGGTCAAGGTCCATGTCGATGCCTATGAGGATCACGCGATCGAAGGCACCGTTGCCTCGATTTCGCCAGCCTCCGGTTCGGTCTTCTCGTTGCTGCCGGCCGAAAACGCCACCGGCAACTTCACCAAGGTGATCCAGCGCGTGCCGGTGCGCATCACGCTCCCGGCCGACGTGCTGGCCGAAGGACACCTGCGTGCCGGCCTGAGTGTCGTCGTCGACGTCGACACGCGCACGGCGCCGGATCAGACCAAGGTCGCCGCCACCAAGTAATCAGGCCCAAACGCCGGCGCGCCTTGAGGGCGCGCCCTTGCAAGGAGTGGCTGAGATGGCCGCAACGGCAACAGCAGGTTCGGTGGCGGCCGCCGCACCGAAGGTCGAGGAACATATGGATCCGAAGAGGCTGATCGCCTTCTTCGCCATGGTCGTCGGCATGTTCATGGCCATCCTCGACATCCAGATCGTCTCGGCCTCGCTGGCCGAAATCCAGGCGGGCCTGTCGGCCGGCTCGGACGAGATCGGCTGGGTGCAGACCTCCTATCTCATCGCCGAAGTCATCATGATCCCGCTGTCGGGAACGCTGGCGCGCATCGTCTCGACGCGCGTGCTGTTCTCGGTTTCGGCCGCCGGCTTCACCGCGGCGAGCGCGCTTGCGGCAACGGCGACGAACATCGACCAGATGATTGTCTATCGCGCCATCCAGGGCTTCATCGGCGGCGGCATGATCCCATCGGTGTTTGCGGCGGCCTTCACCATCTTCCCGCCGTCCAAGCGCAACATCGTCTCGCCGATCATCGGCCTGATCGCGACGCTGGCGCCGACGATCGGGCCGACGGTCGGCGGCTATCTCAGCCACGCCTTTTCCTGGCACTGGCTGTTTCTGGTCAACGTCATCCCTGGCATCATCGTCGCCACGCTCACCTGGACCTTCATCGATTTCGACAAGCCGGAGCTCGGCCTGTTCAAGAAGTTCGACTGGTGGGGCCTGGCCTCGATGGCGATTTTCCTCGGCGCGCTGGAGTACGTGCTGGAAGAAGGCAACACCAACGACTGGTTCAATGACGAGCACATCGTGATGGGCGCAGTCGCTTCGGCAATCGCCGCCATCGTGTTCTTCTATCGGGCCTTCAAGGTGGAGTTCCCGGTCGTCGACCTCAGGGCCTTTGCCAACCGCAACTTCGCCTTCGGCTCGATGTTCTCCTTCGTGATGGGCATCGGCCTCTATGGCCTCACCTATCTCTATCCGCTCTATCTCGGTCGCATCCGCGGCTACGATTCGCTGATGATCGGCGAGACCATGTTCGTGTCGGGCCTTGCGATGTTCTTCACGGCGCCGGTCGCGGGCATCCTTTCGGGCAAGCTCGATCCGCGCGTGCTGATGACGATCGGCTTCACCAGCTTTGCCGCAGGCACCTGGATCATGGGCCATCTGACCGCCGACTGGGACTTTTACGAGCTGTTCATTCCGCAGATTCTGCGCGGCGTCGGGCTGATGCTCTGCATGGTGCCGATCAACAACATTGCGCTCGGCACCATGTCGCCGGCGCGTATGCGTGGCGCTTCTGGTCTTTTCAACCTCACCCGAAACCTCGGCGGTGCCGTCGGGCTCGCGGTCATCAATACGATCCTGACCCAGCGCCAGGACTTCCACTATGCGCGTCTTGCCGAGCATGTGCAGTGGGGCAACCCGGAGGCGATGGAGCGGTTCAACAACATGGCCGCCAACTTCAACGCCCATGGTCTCGACGGCACGACGATCGCCGTCAAGCAGCTTGCCGCCATGGCGCAGAAGCAGGCAGTCATCCTGTCCTTCGGCGATATCTTCGTGCTTTTGACGGTGCTGTTCCTGTCGCTGATCTTCGGTGTGATGATGATCAAGAAGCCGCAGGGCGCCGGCCCCAGCGGCGGCGGTCACTAGGACAAGAGGATGATGGGTCGAGGCGGCCCATCATACTTTCCCATGAGAGGTAGGTAGGCGGGCGAGCGCCCGTCTTTCCTCGTTTCCATCCTCAGACAAGTCCGCACGGTTTACGCGAGCCGAGCCTTGCTGCACACTCCCGTCGACTGATGGCGAGGGGCGGCGGGATGAAGGAACGGGTTTCGACGGCTATCTCACGGCGGTCTTTCATGACGGGCCTTGCCGGCGTCGGGCTGGGGCTTGCCGCCTCGCGCAGTCGCGCTGCCGCACCGGCCATCGATGCGACGTTCCTGTTCTCCAACGACATTCATGCTTGCCTCGTTTCGATCGAGGGGCTCGCGCCGAACTGCGCGGCGGAAGGCAAGACCGACGCGAACCTGCTGCGCCATGTGGCGGCGCTCAACGCCGTGCATGCCATGCGCTGGCCGGAAACGGTCGCGGGCAAGCCGAGCGGTCTCGCAAGTGCCGGACGGCAGATCGGCAAGCCACTCGGCCTGGTGCTTGGCGGCGACATCACCGACGACGGCGGCGGCCAGGTGCGCCAGCCGCGCGAAGGGCGGCAGCTGCAGCAGTTCTCCAGTCGCTATCAGGAAGGGGCGGGGGCGGATCGCGTCCACATGCCCGTATTCGTCGGGCTCGGCAATCATGACCTCGACCAGGACGGCCCGCCGCCGCATGTCGACTGGTATCGCTGCGAGCTGCGCGATTATGTCGAGCTCAATCATCGCCAGACGGTCTTCTACAAGCCGCCGGTGCCGGTGACCAACTACGACCCGCTTTCGGACTGCTACTCCTGGGATTGGGGCGGGTTGCACCTTGTGCAGCTGCAGCGCTTCGGCGGCGATGAGACGAAGGGCGCGGTGAATGCGCTGCCCTGGCTGAAACAGGATCTGGCTGCCTATGCCGGCGATGGCCGGCCCGTCATACTGTTCCAGCACTATGGCTGGGACGCGTTTTCGACCGAGGTCTGGGATGTGAAGGCCAAGACCTTCGATGATGAAGGCGATGGCGCGCCGCATTGGTGGAGTGTCGATCAGCGCCAGGCGCTGCTCGACTCGCTCAAGGGCTACAACGTCATCGGCCTGTTCCACGGACACCAGCACGAAACCGCAATGATCTACCGGCAGAGCGGGCTCGACCTCATTAAGCCGAAGGCTGCCTATATGGGCGGCTTTGCGGTCGTGCGTGTCACGGACGGTTTCATGGATGTAGTGTTGGCCGAGGCGGGTTCCGCGCACGGAGAGGTCACGTTTACTGCGGCTTTCAGCAAGCGGCTCGGCTAGTATCCGGCAAGTTTCACAACACTCGTTAAACCATTCGGAATCAATCGTTTAAAGTGACAGCGTGCCGTCCTTCCGCCGGCGCACGGACGCCTGTTTTCGCCGTTTTGAAGATTTCTGATTTACGTACATCAGAAATTCCTCTAAAGGCAGAACCCGGAGGAAAACATGCGTCCGACAGTTCACGATATCGCTGCTAAAGCCGGGGTCAGTCTCGCCACCGTCGACCGGGTTTTGAACAATCGTCCCGGCGTGCGCGGTGTCACCCGCGACAAGGTCGAGCGCGCCATAACGACGCTCGGCTATGTGCGTGACGTCGCCGCCGCCAATCTCGCCAAGAGCCGCATCTACCCGCTGATCTTCATCCTGCCCGAGGGCGACAACACCTTCATGCGCGGCCTTGCGGTCGAGGTGGAGGCGGCGAAAGTGCGGTCTGCGGTCGAGCGCACCGCGATCACCGTGCTCTCCGTCCCGGCCTTCGATAAGGCGGCCCTGGCTGCGGCGCTGGAAAAGGCGCGGGCACTCGCCCCTGCCGGTGTCGCCGTGGTTGCGATCGATGCGCCCGAGGTCGTTGCGGCTGTCGATCGGCTGCGTGAAGACGGTATTGCCGTCGTGACGCTGGTTTCCGATCTGCCGGGATCGTCGCGTGATCACTTTGCCGGCGTCGACAACATCGCCGCCGGCCGGACCGCAGGCACCTTGATGGGGCGTTTCCTCAGCGGTCGCGAAGGACCGGTCGCGATCGTCGCCGGCTCGATGCTGGTGCGCGACCATCGTGATCGCCTCGAAGGTTTCAGCGCGGCGATGGCCGAAAGCGCCCCGGGCCGCCGGCTTCTGCCCGTCGTCGAGGGGCATGACGATCCCACCGAAGTCGAGAACCTTGTGTCGGGACTTGTCGCCGATCATGCGGACCTCGCCGGCATCTACAGTCTCGGCGCCGGCAATCGCGGCCTGATCGCAGCACTCGAAAAGGCCGGGCGTCAGGCTGATATTTGCGCCATCGCGCACGAGCTGACACCGCATAGCCGCGCGGCACTCGCCTCCGGCACCTTGGACGCGCTCCTCAATCAGGATGCCGGGCATGAGGTGCGCAGCGCCATCCGCGTGCTGAAGGCCCGTGCGGATGGACTCGCGGTGATCGGGGCGCAGGAGCGCATCCGCATCGAGATTTTCCTTAGGGATAACCTGCCGGTCGAGCCGGCGTAACGATTTGGAACTGCGCGGTTCCGGACGGCAAACCGGTCTGGAATTGCTCAATGGAGGCAAGCATGTATCTCGGACTGGATCTCGGCACCTCGGGCGTCAAGGCAATGCTCATCGATGGCGACCAGCGCATCATCGGTTCGGCCTCCGGCGCGCTCGACGTCTCGCGGCCGCATCCCGGCTGGTCGGAGCAGGACCCGGCCGAGTGGGTGCGAGCAACCGAGGAGGCGATTGCCGGCCTGAAGGCAGCGCACCCCAGGGAACTTGCAGCCGTGCGCGGCATCGGCCTTTCTGGCCAGATGCACGGTGCGACGCTTATCGATGCCGACGACCGGGTGCTTCGGCCCTGCATCCTCTGGAACGACACCCGCAGCTTCCGCGAGGCGGCAGCGCTCGACGCCGACCCGCAGTTCCGGGCGATCACCGGCAACATCGTCTTTCCTGGCTTTACGGCGCCGAAGCTCGCCTGGGTGCGCGCCAACGAGCCGGAGATCTTTGCCAGGGTGCGCTGGGTACTGTTGCCGAAGGACTATTTGCGCCTATGGCTGACCGGCGAACATATGTCGGAAATGTCCGATTCCGCCGGCACCTCCTGGCTCGATACCGGCAAGCGGTGCTGGTCGGAGAGCCTGCTTGCCGCCACCGGGATGGATGAGAAGCAGATGCCCAGCCTGGTCGAAGGGACCGATCCGGCCGGAACGTTACGCCCGGAACTCGCTGGGCGCTGGGGTATCTCGGGCAATGCCGTGGTTGCCGGCGGTGCCGGCGACAATGCGGCGTCTGCCTGCGGCATGGGCACTGTCGGCGAAGGGCATGCCTTTGTCTCGCTCGGCACCTCGGGGGTGCTCTTTGCCGCCAATGCGAGCTACCTGCCCAATCCGGAAAGCGCCGTACACGCCTTTTGCCATGCGCTGCCGAACACCTGGCACCAGATGGGCGTCATCCTGTCGGCGACCGATGCGCTCAACTGGTACTCGGGCATCGCCGGACGCAGTGCAGCGGACTTGAGCGCCGAACTCGGCGATACCATCAAGGCGCCAACCGGCGTTACGTTCTTGCCCTACCTCTCAGGTGAACGCACCCCGCACAACGATGCGGCGATCCGCGGCGCCTTCGTCGGGCTCGGGCATGAAAGCAGCCGGGTGGTGCTGACCCAGGCGGTGATGGAAGGCGTGTCCTTCGCCATTCGCGACAGCCTGGAGGCCTTGCGTGCCGCCGGCACGACGCTGTCGCGGGTGACCGCGATCGGCGGCGGCTCGCGCTCGCGCTACTGGCTGAAATCGATCGCCACTGCGCTCGACCTGCCTGTCGATTTGCCCGCCGACGGTGATTTCGGAGCTGCCTTCGGGGCAGCCCGCCTGGGCCTGATTGCCGCGACGGGCGCGGATCCGGTGGCGACTTGCTACGCGCCGCGCACGGCCGAGACCATCGCGCCGGAAGCGCCGCTGGTCTCAGTCTATGAGGCGAGCTACCAGCGCTATCGCCGGCTCTATCCGGCGATCAAGGGTGCGGCGTCGTGACGACGCTGCACCGCGGATCCGGTTCGAGTGCCGGCCGCTCAGCGGGCGGGGACCTTGTCGAGAAAGCCGGTGATCGTCTTCAGGCGGCCATTCTCGACCTGGCAGACATCCGTGCCTTCGATAACAGAGGCAACGCCCTCCGGGCCGAGCGCCCAGGAAAAGCGGATCGTGTCGGCATAACCGTCCGCAGCCCCCTTCAGCGTGAAGCGGAAGCCGGGGAACTGCCCCTGGACGCCGGCGATCAGCGCATCGATGCTGGCATGGCCGTCGCCCTGCATGATCGGGTCGCAGTAGGCGACGTCGGCGGTGAACGCCTTCTCGATCAGCACCGAGCGGGCGGCGGCGTCGGTTGTGTTCCAGGCGGCAATGTAGGCTTCGGCGATGGCGTTGAAGTCGTGCATCGAAGTGTTCCTTTCGTTTGGCGTTTCGATGCCCCGGCTATCGCCGGACGAGGGAATGAAACCAATTACCTTCCACGTAATGGCCGCGCCTATCGAACGGGCGACGCCGGCCGAAATCCATCCCATTCGCATCATCCTTGAGAGGAGCCAAACCCATGAGCACAGGATTTTTCGGCGATATCGCCAAGATCAAGTATGAAGGCCCTGACAGCACCAACCCGCTCGCCTTCCGCCACTACAACAAGGACGAGGTCGTTCTCGGCAAGCGCATGGAAGATCACCTGCGCTTTGCCGTCGCCTACTGGCACACCTTCGTCTGGCCGGGCGGCGATCCCTTCGGCGGCCAGACCTTCGAGCGCCCCTGGTTCAAGGACACCATGGACGCCGCGAAGCTGAAGGCCGACGTCGCCTTCGAATTCTTCGATCTGCTCGGCGTGCCCTTCTACTGCTTCCATGACGCGGACGTGCGTCCTGAAGGCAAGAGCTTTGCGGAGAACACCAAGAACCTCAACGAGATCGTCGATCATTTCGAGAAGAAGCAGGCCGAGACCGGCGTCAACCTGCTCTGGGGTACGGCGAACCTCTTTTCCAACCGGCGCTACATGTCGGGTGCGGCCACCAATCCGGACCCGGATGTCTTCGCCTTCGCCGCGGCAACGGTGAAGACCTGCCTTGACGCGACCAAGCGCCTCGGCGGCCAGAATTATGTGCTGTGGGGCGGGCGCGAAGGCTACGAGACGCTGCTCAACACCGACCTGAAGCGCGAGCTCGACCAGCTCGGCCGCTTCGTCAATCTCGTCGTCGAGTACAAGCACAAGATCGGCTTCAAGGGCGCGATCCTGATCGAGCCGAAGCCGCAGGAGCCGACCAAGCACCAGTATGACTACGACGTCGCGACCGTCTACGGCTTCCTGAAGAACTACGGTCTCGAAAACGAGGTCAAGGTCAACATCGAGCAGGGCCATGCGATCCTTGCCGGCCACTCCTTTGAGCACGAGCTGGCGCTTGCCAATGCGCTCGGCATCTTCGGCTCGATCGACATGAACCGCAACGACTACCAGTCCGGCTGGGACACCGACCAGTTCCCGAACAACGTGCCGGAGATGGCGCTCGCCTACTACCAGGTTCTCGCAGGCGGCGGCTTCAAGACCGGCGGCACCAACTTCGATGCCAAGCTGCGCCGCCAGTCGATCGACCCGGAAGACCTGCTGATCGGTCACATCGGCGGCATGGATTGCTGCGCCCGTGGTCTGAAGGCAGCGGCAAAGATGATCGAGGACAAGGCGCTCTCGGCACCGCTTAATCAGCGCTATGCCGGCTGGCAGGTGCCGGAAGCCAAGAAGATGCTCGACGGCGGCTTCTCGCTGGAGGAGATCGAAGCCTGGGTGCTGAAATCGGATCTCAACCCGCAGCCGAAGTCCGGCAAGCAGGAACTGCTCGAAAACGTCGTCAACCGCTACGTCTGAGCACTCTCGCGAGGTTGCTCGCGGCGGCCCGGTCTCTCCGGGCCGTCGGTTTGCGACGACTGCGTGGTGCCGGCGAGACAGGTGGGGCTGCCACATGAAATCGATTACAAATCTCTCGGGAATCTGCGCCTTCGCCAGTTGCCCCCTGTTAAAAATCTGCTAGCTTTGGCGCCTGCAACGTTTCAGGTCCGCCAGTTGTGGCGAAAACAAGGTGCCATTGTACCTCCTTGTCGCCGACTGACCGGATAGGCCGACATCATCAATGGCCGTTTCATCGGGAGGAAAATCGGGATGAAGACGATCAAGGGTCCAGGGCTCTTTCTTGCGCAATTTGCCGGCGATGCGGCACCGTTCAATTCCTGGGACGCGATCACCAAATGGGCGGCCGACTGCGGCTACAAAGGCGTGCAGGTGCCGAGCTGGGACGCGCGGCTGATCGATCTTCAGAAGGCCGCGACCTCGAAGACCTATTGTGACGAGTTTGCCGGAAAGGCCCGCGACAACGGCGTCGAGGTGACCGAGCTTTCGACCCATCTGCAGGGCCAGCTCGTTGCCGTGCATCCGGCCTATGACGAGGCCTTCGATGGTTTTGCGGCACCGGAAGTGCGCGGCAATCCCAAGGCAAGGCAGCAATGGGCGGTGGAACAGGTGAAGCTGGCGCTGACCGCCTCGAAGAACC